>WNFG01000542.1_pt1 | contig 31527 bp, 36 predicted proteins | sample 5400431 | NCBI WGS metagenome assembly WNFG01 (sample SAMN13153346, study PRJNA577476) | soil metagenome | isolation source: 120 cm saprolite under Douglas fir tree site 2 hole 3 replicate 2 | place: USA:California | collected 2015-04-18 | reverse complement strand
GACAACTCGTTCATGCAGGGCGAATGCTGGACCTCACAAAGGCTGGCGCGCCGCGGCGCATGGGCGCACCTCTGACTCACGCTTTTCCGGGGGCAGGCTGTCCCCGAGAACCAGGTGCATGACTTTCACCCCCCGATCCGGGCGAGCGGGTTGTACTGGGTGGTCGACATGCCGGAGGCGGGCTCGATGTTTCGGCGGACGGCCGGTCGGCGTCCCTGCGGTTGACGCGCGTCGAGGTCATCGATCAGCCGCGTTGGCCCGCGCCCGACGCAGAAGGCCTTCCCACGTCGCTGGACATCACCATGCGCTGGATCGCGACCGACGAACCGGTGGTAATCGACGATCCCGGCAAGCAGTTCCGATTCCGCGGCTGGAAGGCGCGCTCCCAGCTCGAAGCGCGCGTCGAGGTCCCATCGATCGGGTTCACCTGGAAATCCGACCCCATCGAGACCTCGCGAGCGGACTTCGCGCTGATCGGCGAAGAGGCAAACGGAAAATACTACTTGCAGCAATAGCTCCTGTTTCGGTCTCTGCGCGACGCCGTGCTCACCGCCATGCCTCGTCCGTGCCGCGACGTTCGCCGCGGGCGCGCCGGTTCTCTCCTGGCGCAGTTGGCGTAGCTGCGGCTCCACGACGCGTCCCGGCCGAGGCATGCGGCTGTCGCCCGGCTATGGCGCCGTCGACCCGGTCACACTCGGTCCCGAGAGACAGTTTCCACAAGACGGCGCCGCCTCTGTTTTGGAAGTCACCAGCGATTGAAAGTTGTTGCTTGCGAGGGACACCCGCCGCATGCGCCCGAAATTGCGTGAGGCGGTCGGAGCCTCCGCGACCGACACTCTGCGTCGTGCCTCTCATCCGCGCGGCGGAGAAGGCTTACTAAACTTAAGGTATCTTGTAGTAGTAGAGGCCAAGATCCCTATTTACGGACAACCTGACTTTGCCGCGGTATTTCTCAATGGTTGCCGGCCACAATCCGTAACCCTCCATTCCGGGCACCATTGTGGAGTAGCCTTCGATACTTAGGATATCTGTGCCCTCCTCAGGCGGTTCCGATTCCCACTCCCATCGACCTCTTTCATCGAGAAGCGTGCCCTTCGGCGAAAGAACGGTGTGATGGAAGTCACCGGTTCGATTGAGCTCCAGCACTTCGACCGACGCCGAGTAGCTCATCTTATATGTTCCTGCGGCCTCTTCGCGTGATGCCCTGGTTACGCACGACGCGCAGAGGACCGAAAGCGGGTGTGGCCGAGCGCAACGCCGTCCAGGAGCAGTCCGCGCTGGGCGTCCGGGCCGCGGTGCCGGAGGCTCGCGGCCATGCGGCGAAGCCGCCCGCCGAAGCGGGCGCCGCGCTCGCCGGCGTCGAGCCCGAAGGGAAGCGTGAAACCTGCGATTCCGCACATGGCGACGCCCTTCAGGCGGCAGTCTCGATCGGCCGCTTCCGCTCCACGAATGCGCACACCTTGGCGAGCGAGTCGAGGTTCTCCGGGACCAGCTCCGCGTCCGCGATCTTGATGCCGAACTGTTTCTCCAGGAAAGCGATCAGCTCCAACATGCCGAGCGAATCGATGATGTCGTTGCGCAGGAACGAGTCCTGGTCGGAGAAATCGTCCACGAAAAAGGATTCGACGATGAACTCTCGGATGCGCTCGCGTGTGCTCATCCGGTCACCTCGGAGCGCAGGCTCAGGCTCAGGCACCGGGCGGGGTTCCCGATGGCGAGACTGCGCGGCGGAACGTCGCCCGACACCACGCTGCCAGCCGCCACCACCGAGCCCGAGCCGATGGTCACGCCCGGCTCGATGATGGCCCCGTGCGCGATCCAGACATCATCGCCGATGACGACCGGTCCGGCAGCGGCCTTGCCGCGATCGCACACCCGGACCATGGAGCCGAACATGCTGCGGTCTCCGATCCGGATCGAGTTCCAGGCTTCGAGCGAAACGCCGTAATTGAAGATGCTCCGGGAGCCGATCTCGATCGAGGCGCCTGAATGGCAGGCCAACTCGGTCGCGATCATCCCGCCCAGGAAGACAGCGCGATCGCCGATCCGGACGCGGCCCTGGTTGGCGACGCGGACGAAGCCGGTCGCGCGCACCCGGACGCTCAGCTCGCAGGCCCGCAGGTACCAGGCGGCCCGGATGATGTTGACGGCGCTGCGCGTTTTTTGTGCCAGCGAGCGGGATGGCAGGTGCCATTCGTCGGTCAGCGCGTCGCGGTCTTCCGGGAGCGGCCCCTCTGGCTCGGCCGGGCCCGACCCTGCAGCGCCGAAGACCCGCGAGATGACCGAGCCTGGAGGCACGACCGCGCCCTTTCCGATGCGAGCGCCGGGCAGCAGGATGGCACGCGCGCCCACCTCCGCCCCTTCCTCGACCACCACGGGACGCGGCCTCCGCTGGCGCTCGGCGCCCATCAGGTGGAAGTGGTTGTCGAGGATCTTGCAAAAGCTGCCGAGCTTCGCGCGGGCGCCGATCTCGATCCGCGCCAGGGCCTCGAGTGAGGCCCCTCCTTCGATGCGCACCCCGGGGCCGATGCGGATCTCGGCCCCCGTGTGCGCATTCAACTCGATGGGCGCCGCGTGCGCGTCGAGGACGACGCCCTCTGCCACGTGGACTTCGCCCTTGCCCGGGACCCAGACCCGTCCCAGCACGGTCGTCGACGGACCCACCGACGCGCAACGGTGCAGCTTGACCCTCGTGCCGAGGTCCGCGAGCAACCGGCGGGTCGGGGTGAAGGCCGTCATGGGCACCTAGGGCAACGATGCGAGCAATGCGATCACTCACGGGCAAACCGCAGCCGGGCTTCCGCGTTCAGGTGGCCGCCGTCATCGGTGTAGGCCGAGAGCAGCGCGGGGACCTTGCGGCCTTTCCAGTCGTGGAGCTCTCGCTGGCCGTCCGCCGCGGTCGACTCGAGATGGGCCAGATCGAAGACTGGTTCCTTGCCGCCATACGCCCGGCGCAAGAGCTCGTTGAACTCGTCGCGCCTGGCGTTCTCGAGCAGCCCGCCCGGCCCGCGCCCGCGCAGGCGCTTCAGGGCGGCCTTGGCGCCGCCCTCTACCGTGGTGAGGGGGGCGGTGATGTGCACGAAGACGGTACGCGGATATCGCGCGCGCAGCGCGGTCAGCTTCGCTTGATACCGCGCGAACAGCGCGGGCGCGTCGGTGCCCGAGGAGAAATCGACGTAGCAGAGCTTGACGAAAGCGATGTCGGCGGCCGACCCGACGCCCGAGGACAGGGCGCGTTCGAAGCTTTCCAGCTTGAGCCCTGGGTTGCCGTTCTCGGGCATGAAGGCGTGCGCGAAGGTCCCGGCCGGCAGATCGGTGTCTGCGCCGACCTCGACCAGGCGCAACCCGACGTCCGCGTAGCGCGCAGCGAGCTCGCGGACGCCGTCGAGAAGGTTCATGCCGACCGACTGGTGGCCGAAGAAGATCCGCCGCTGGGAGAGTCGCAAGAGCTGCGCGCGAAGCTCGGTGTCGTCCTGAGCGGGGTGGGCGCGCACCGCGAAGGCCAAGGCGCAGAGCAAGGACAGACACAATCCCAGGCAGCCGAGCGCGTGCGCCATCGGGGCGATTCCCACCCCTGTAAAGTTATTCATATGGGAAATGCGGGCAACCGGCGGCTGTCTCGGGTGCCGGACAGATGACACTCCCGTCACGGAGCCTGGAACAGCAGCGCGGTTGCGCTCACCCGGTAGCTGTTGACTTGTGCTCGCCCTCAGCGCGGTGTCGGGCGGGCACTCACGACGCTTTGTGGCGGGCCATCATCTTCTTGTGCTCAGCGCGCATCCGGTTGTGGTCCTTCACCATCTTCCTGTGCTGGGCCAGCATGGCCTTGTCCTGCTTTTTCATGCGCGCATGATCGCTCTTTATCTTCTTCATCTTCGCATCGCCGGTGTGCGACTCCTCCAGTTTCGCGTGTTGCGCGACCAAGTCGGAGTGCCGGGCGACCAGCTTGGCGTGAGCGTCGATCAATTTGCTGTGTTTTGCTTCCAGCTTGTCGTGCTTTGTATCCTTCGCGCTGCCCTTGGCCGCCTCGTGCTCTTGGACCCACTGGCGATGGTCATCTTCCATCTTCTTGTGGTCGTCCTCCATCTTGGCGTGCGCGGCCTCCATCTTGTCGTGCGCGGTCTTCAACTTCTCGTGCGCTGCGCCGGAAGACTGTGCCCGAACGGCAAAGCTCCACCCAAGCGCAATCACCAGCAGCCATTGGATCCGAGGTTTCATTGTGCTCCTCACTGACGAGGGTCAGGAACCGCTGCGCGGGACGACCGGACCCGGTTGAGCAGCTGCTCCTTCTCACGGGTCGCGTGTGCGATACCGCGCCCGATATACCTCGGGGGAGCATCCTGCGCAACACACGACCCCGCCGTCGACCGCGAGCGGTCAGAACACCTTGCTCTGCAGAACGATCCAGGTCCCAAGGGCGAGATCGACGATTCCCAGCGAGCACTGCAAACCCGTCCACGCCCAGCCGGAATGTCGGGACGACAGCCGGAGCGGCAGCGATACCACCGCGCTGAGAGCGACCATCCCCAGCACCGAGCCCGCGCCGAACGCGAGCAGATAGAGGAATGCGCGCGCCGTCGAGCCCGCCGGGAGCGCGAGCACGGTGACGGCGGCCGAGCCGGCGAGCCCGTGCACGCCGCCGATGAGGAGCGAGCGGCGCCAGAGCGGAGCGCCGTGGAAGTGATCGTGCGCGCCCGACTCCTCGTGGGCGTGCGCGTGGAGGTGCGCCGCCCCGTCGTGCTCATGGACGTGCAGGTGGACGCGCCTGCGGCGCACCCGGCGCAAGACGCCGATGCCGAGCGCGATGAGGATGAGTCCGACGGCGGCCTCGAACGCGCCGGCGACGGCGGGCGGGAGAGTTGCGCCCAGAGCGATGAGGGCCGCGCCGAGTGCCGTGAGCGCCGCGGCGTGCCCCACGCCCCACGCCGCCGCGACACCCACGGTCTGGCGCGCGGAGGCGGAGCGGCTGGCGAGCGTGGCCACCGTCGAGACATGGTCGGCCTCGAGGGCGTGCTTGAGGCCGACGAAGAGACCGAGCAGAAGGAACGAGAAGAGCATGTCAGTCGGCGGCGACTAAGCGCGCCGGTCCGGACGGTTGTCAAGCGCGCGGCCGGCAAGCTGGGATCCGGGGACACCATACGCAACTCCATGCCAAACAGCCGTGGGCGCTCACGTTGCTGGAATGTCCTCGGGCACTGTTGGCACGAGTTGCGTATGGTATCCCCAATACTACCGCGCGCTACGCTGCGGTGGGTCTTGCTCGGCAGGCCGTCTGTTCTTCGGGCGATCGATCATGTTCTCGACGCCCCACAAGGCCCCGAATAGCTGTGAATCGGAGCCGAGCCCCGCCGGCATGCTCGTTCCCCCGCCGAAGAGGATCGCCTCGGGGTCGAGCAACGCGACCATCGTGACAGCCAATGTGCCCAGGTACTCCACCGCGTCCTTGGTAGCGCACGCAAGGCGCGGCTTGCGCTTGGCCCGCGCGAGCGCTTCGGCCGCGCTCATCTTCTGGCCGGTGGCCCGCTTGACCTGGCTGCGGATGGCGCGCTCCGGCGGCGAAGTGTGCGCCCCGGTAGATGTGGCCGTCGAGGAACAGTCCTGCGCCGACGCCCGTGCCCAGCGCGAGGAAGACGGCGCCATTTCTCGCCGATGGCGCCGCAGTTGGCGTCGCGTTCCACGAAGATGGGCACGCCGTAGCGGTCCTCCAGCATCGAGCGAAGCGGGACATCGACCCATCCTTTCAGATTACCGGCGCGGAGGCACGGCGACGCCGAGCCCGCTCATGACCGGCCGCCCGGCAGGTTGTCGATCTGCGCGTCGAGCAGGCGCAGGATGGCCTCCACTCCATCGTCGGCCGGCGTCTTGAGCTTGTCGGAGTAGACGTCGCGCTCGCTGCCGATTTCGCGGGTGTCGACTGCGACCTGGAGTCGTTTCACCTGTTGAGATTGCTGCCTCGGCACCGCTCCGACAACCCAGCCGTCGTGGTCACCACACGCCTTGTGGGTCGCGCATGAACTCGGCGAACCCGGCCGCGTCGCCAGAGGCCTGCGCGATGCGGCGCATCGCCTCTTCCAGGTCCTCGAGGCTGGTGGCGGTCGAGATGCGCAGGTGGTGGTCGCGGTCGCCCCCGATGGCGCCGAAGGAGCGCCGGTCGAGCGTGGCCACGCCGTGGTGGAGAAGCAGGAACATCTGCAGCAGCGTCGCCGGCGTGGTGCGCGCGCGGCGCCCGGGAGGCAGCGCCGCGTAGGCGGCGAGGATGCCCAGCCGCTCGCACATGCCGCCCACGTCGGGAAAGACGTAGAACGCGCCCTTGGGCGTCACGCAACTCACGCCGTCGACGGCGTTGAGCGCGCGCACCACCACGTCGCGCCGGTGCTGGAACGAATCGACCATCTTCCGCACCGCGGGCTTCGAGAGCGGCGACTCGAGCGCCACCCGTGCCGCCTCTTGCGCATAGGCCGACACGCAGGTGAAGTAATTGATGTTCAGGTTTCGGAAGGCCTGCGCCTCCTCCTCGGTGGGGAAGAGCGCCCAGCCGACGCGACCACCCGTCCACGCGTAACTCTTCGACACGCCCGAGGCGACGATGGTCCGCTCGGCCATGCCGGGGAGCGACGCGATCGACTGCTGTACGAAGCCGTCAAAGACGATGTCCTGGTAGATCTCGTCGGACATGACGCGCGCGCCGGGCGGCAGCCGCGTGCGCACCACCTCGGCGATCTCCTCGAGTTGCGCGCGCGTCGCCACGCCGCCGGTGGGATTGGAGGGGAAGTTGAGGAAGAGGAGCTTGGTGCGCCGCGTGATGAGCGCGGCCAGATCGTCGCCGCTGAACGTGAAGCCGCTCTCCTGGTGGAGAAAGAGCGGCATCGGGCTGGCGCCCAGATAACCGGTGAACGATTCGTAGATGGGAAATCCCGGCGACGGATAGATGACTTCGTCGCCCGGGTCGAGATACGCGTGCTGCGTGAGGCCGACGGTCGGCTTGGCGCCGGGGAACACCACCACCCGTTCCGGCGCCGCCGGCACGCCTTGCGCGCTCAAGTGATCGGCGATGGCCTTGCGCAGCGGAAGGATGCCCTGCGGATCGCAATACTTGGTGTTGCCCGCGTCGATCTGACGCTTCAGCTCCTCGCGGATGTGGGCCGGCATGGGAAAATCGGGCTCGCCGATGTTGCAGCGGATGACCCGCAGCCCGCGCGCCTCGACCTGCTGGATGAAAGGGACCACGTGAAACGCGTTCTCGGTCCCGAGCCGCGCCATGTGGCGCGAGAGCAGCGCCATGCCGTCCTCCTCTCAAGTCTTGCGGAAACCCTCCAGCACGCGCAGCACCTCGTCAATGTCCTCCGGCGTGTGGTCGGCTGAGACCTGGAAGCGGATGAGCTGCTCGCCCTTGGGCACGACGGGATAGTTGAGGCCGGTGGCGAGCACGCCGTGGTCGCGCAGGTACGCGACCAGCGCGCGCGTGCGATCGGTGTCGCGCACGAGCAACGGCACCACCGGGTGCTGACCCTCGATGGTCTCGAAGCGCAGCGTCTTCAGGCCGTCGCGGAACCTCTGCGTCATCTCGCGCAGGTGCGAGAGCAGCAAGGCGCCGGAAGCGCCCTGCACCAGCTCGAGCGCCGCCAGCGCCGCCGCCGCCTCGCCCGGCGCGATCGGATTGGAGTAGATGTAGAAGGGGTTCTTCTCGCGCAGGTAGCGGATCACCGTCGCGTCGCCCACCACGTACCCGCCGTTCACGCCGAACGCTTTCCCCAGCGTGCCGACGAGGATGTCGGCGCGCCCACCCGTGACCTCCTCGCTGCCGCGCCCGGTTTCGCCGAATGCGCCCACGCCGTGGGAATCGTCGACCAGCAGCACCGCGCCGCGGGGGAAGCGGGCGTCGAATCGCTCTATCAGCTTCTTGAGCCGATCAATGGGCGCGTGATCGCCGCGCATGCTGAAGACGCCGTCGGTGATGACGATGAGCCCGTCGCCTTGCCCGACCGACTCGAGCAGCTCCTCTTCCAACACGCCCAGATCGAGGTGCGCGTACACCTTGCGCGCCTTGGGCCGCGCCAGCTTCATCCCGTTGACGATGCAGTTGTGGTTCAGCTCGTCGCTGACGAGGATGGTGTCGGGCGTGGTCAGGCTGGCCAGCACGCCCATCACGCCGGTGTAGGCGGCGCCGGAGAGCATGCACGCGTCGCGGTCGTGAAAGGCGGCCAGCGCTCGTTCGAGCAGCACGTGCGGCTGGTAGGTGCCGCTGATGAAGCGCACCGCGCCGGGGCCGACCCCGTACTTTTCCGCGGCCCGCTCCTCGGCCAGCAGCAGCTCTGCCCGCAGCGAGAGCCCGAGGTACGAGTTCGAGTTCATGCGGATGAACTCGCGCAGGCCGTGTCCATCGAGGAGGAAGCGGGGCCCGCGGGCGCCCTGCGGCCTGCGCACCTCCACCACCACCGCCTCGCGGCCCTTGGCGGTGCCGGCCTGTTCCAGCTCGGCCAGCTGCATGTTCAGATCGGCGGTCAATCGTTCCAGCGGCATGTTCGTGTCCTCAACCCTGATGTCGAAGCTGGCGCAGCATGTCTTCGGTCATTTCGGCCAGACCGTAACGCGGCTTCCACCGCCATTCCTCGCGCGCCGCGCTGTCGTCGAGCGACTCGGGCCACGAGTCGGCGATGGCCTGGCGGCGCGGGTCGACGGCGTAGTCGACGTGGAACTCGGGGATGTGCTTCTTGATCGCGTCGGCCAGCTCGGCCGGCGTGAAGTCGACGGCCGAGAGGTTGTAGGCGTTGCGGTGGATGAGCCGGGCGGGCTCGGCCTCCATCAGCTCGATCATCGCGCGGATGGCGTCGGGCATGTACATCATCGGCAGCCGCGTGTCGGCCCGCAGGTAGCAGGTGTACTGCTTGTGCGCGATGGCTTGCCGGAAGATGTCCACCGCGTAGTCGGTGGTGCCCCCGCCCGGCTCGGTGCGGTACGAGATGAGCCCCGGGAAGCGCAGCCCGCGCGCGTCCATCTCGAAGCGGCGGTGGTAGTCGTCGCAGAGCAGCTCGCCGACGACTTTCGTGACGCCGTACATGGTGGTGGGCCGCTGGACGGTCACCTGTGGAGTGCGCTTCTTCGGCGTCTCCGGCCCGAAGGCGCCGATGGAGCTGGGGAAGAAGAGCGCGCAGCCGTATTGCCGGCCCGCCTCCAGCATGTTGACGACGCCGTTGACGTTCAGCTGCCAGGCCTGCAGCGGCCGCATCTCGGCCACCGCGGAGAGCAGCGCGGCGAGGTGGAAGATGGTGTCGATCTTGTGGATCTGCATCACGCGCGTGATGTGGTGCGGATCGAGGCAGTCGACGAACTCGAACGGCCCGTCGTGCAGGAGGTTCGAGTCGGAGGGCAGTTTGACGTCGCTGGCGACCACGGCCGGTCCGCCGTAGCGCTCGCGCAGGGCGAGGGTGAGCTCCGAGCCGATCTGACCGACAGCTCCGGTGACGAGGATGCGCTTCAACGTGGTCTCCTTTTCGCGGCCCCGTTCAACCACGGGGGCAGGCGGAAAGGAAGGGCACAATGAGGGCACGCCGCTTCCGGCGGTGGCGGGGCTGGCGCTGAGCGGACAAAAGAGCGACATCTGGGGCGAGGGACAAGCACATGGGAATGACGGTTGCGCTCGAAAACGAAGATGGAACCAAGATCGCCACAGTCGGGGATCCGACGAATGTTCTGCACCGGGTTCTTCCCACGTCCGAAGATCCAGCTTTTCAATGGGCCGGCACTATCGATTGGTATGGAGATACAAGCTTCAATTACTTGCAGGCGGGAAGACTACGAATCGAATGGGAGCTGCTAATCCAAAGGTCGGACGCGCAAGGTGCTACGCTGCTGCGGCAGATCGACGAGCTCTTGCTGCGTTGCTCCAACGGTATCCATCATTATGTGAAATTCTATGGAGACTAATTCAGCGTAGCGTGCTCCCGGCTGGTTCTCGGGCCGCCTGAGCAGACGCACGATTTCCTTCGCCGGCGGCATGCGCAGGGTTTGCTCGGCCATCTCGACCGGTCCACGCCGCGGCTCTTGTGCTGACCCATAAAGGATCTACCTGGTTTGCACCCTCAACGTTCGGAGCAGGACTTCGAGCTAGGCTTGCACTCGTCAACAATATCTGCTATTCAAACTGCATGGCTCGACAGCTCGCGCTTCCGTTGCCGAAGAGGGGTGGCCGCCGCAAAGGCGCGGGGCGGCCACGGACGCGGCCGCACCCCGGCTTGAACGGGCCCGGTGTGCCGCATCTAACGAGGCCAGCTGTCGCTGCGCGACATCCGGTGCACGTGACGCTGCGCGTGCAGCCGGGCATCGGCTACCTTCGGGCCTATCGCCGGGCCAGATTGCTTGAGCACGCTTTTCGGGAGGCGCGCCTGCGGTACGGCATGCGCATCGTGCACTACTCGATCCAGGGCAATCACCTGCACCTGCTCGTCGAAGTGGACGACGCCGAGGCACTCACGCGGGGAATGCAGGGGCTGGCCATCCGCATTGCCAGGCGGCTCAATGCGCTCATCGGCCGGCGCGGGGCGGTCTTCGCGGACCGGTACCACTCGCGCGCGCTGGAGACGCGGCGCGAGGTCGGCAACGCCGTGCGGTATGTGCTGGGAAACCACCGGCATCACACGCTCGAGCACTTGCCACCGCGCTGGGACGATCCTTGGTCGTCGGCGAGATTCCTGAATGGCGCGATGGAATCGGATGCGCCGGTGATGCCGGCGCGGACCTGGCTCTTGCGCGTCGGCTGGCGCGGCGCCGGTTGAGCCAATCCGGCCGCGAATGCGGAAGTCGACCGGTCAAGCTGCTTTCGCTGCACGTGCTACCCTTCGGAGGTGAGCTCGACCTGCATCAGTCGCCGCGTGAACGCGCCCCGCGCGATCGTCTATCGCGCGCTTCTCGATGCGGGCGCGGTCGCGAAGTGGATGGTGCCGACCGGCATGACCAGCCACGTCCATGCGTTCGACGCCCGCGAAGGTGGCTCGTTCCGGATCTCGCTCACGTACGACGCACCGACCGGGACCGGCAAGACGACCGCGCACACCGACACGTTCCACGGCCGCTTCGTGAAGCTGGTGAGGAACGAGCAGGTTGTCGAAGTGGTCGAGTTCGAAACGACAGATCCCGCGCTCCGCGGCGAGATGAGCATCACGTACACGCTCGCCGATGCAGACGGCGGCACCGAGGTCCTCGCCGTGCACGACGGGCTACCCCGCGGCCTGTCAGCCGCCGACAACGAGGTCGGCTGGCGGATGTCACTCGCGAAACTCGCGGCGCTCGTCGAGGCCGCGACGATTCATTGATGGTGAGCGTTGCTGGTGGCGAACTCCAATGCGTCCTGCAGCCGGTCTTGCCCGAAGAACAGTTCTCCGGAGACGACAAAGTCGGGTGCGCCGAAGATGCCAAGCTGCATCGCTTCCGCGGTGTTGGCGCGGAGTAGTGCGCGCACCTCGGGCGAGGTGGCTCGCTCCAGGACCGGCCCGGGTTCCACAGCGAGCTCCGCGAGGAGCCCGCTCAGAGAGGAGTGCCTTTAGTTGCTCTCCCGCACGATAGAAATCGGCCAGCCGCTCCCGTGTTTGTTTCCTTGCCGCGCTCTTCGCTGCCGCATCCCTGAGCGCAGTTGCCTCCGCTTCTGAGCGTCGTGATTTGTCCCTCTGCTCGCGCCACACCAGGAAGCTGGCGAGAACGAAGCTGACCATGGCAAAACCAATGAACCACGAACTAGGCACGGTCTTGCCACTCACGCGTTCGTAGATGGTGAGTCCGGCGATGAGCACGCCGCCAGTGAGCCAGCCGCTCCAGTGACGCATGAGCGCCGCGAGGTAGCGGCCAAAGTCCCGCACCATGCCGCCTACCTAGCACGGCGGGTGTTCCTTTGTTATGTGCATAGTACCGACAAACGGCGGACGCGCGAAAGCGTATTGCTGACGTGGTAGGTGACCTGTACGCTGTCCGCAGTGGGATCGTGCATTCTGGCGACTCCAGCGATGTCAGCGATGCAGATCTAGAACTGATTCGCTGGGTGGCGCGGCAAGTAATTGGGATCGTGCTTACGACGCCGAAGCTTATCGCGATGAGCTCTGCTGCTCAGTTCGAGAGTTGGCTTAACGACCGTATTTTTGGGTGAACCCGCAATCCGAATGTGGGGTGAACGAGCCCACGGGGCGCGCAGGATTTCGAGTGGGACGCCTTTAGGATCCTCACAGCGGAACCGATCGATGCCGAGCAGGCGGCGCGCATCGGCCTGGTCAACCGGACGGTCGAGCATGCAGCGCTCCTCTCTGAGGCACGCCTCCTGGCCAACCAGATCGTGCGCCATTCGCCTGCCGCCGTGACCGCCTGCCTGCGCAGCGTCACCCGCGGCCTCAATGTCTCCATCGACGAGGGGCTGGCCATCGAGGCAATGCAGTTCGGCTCGATGGTGCAGACGGCCGACATCCGCCGCGGGATCGATACGTTCTTGTCCCGGCGCAAATGAGTTTCAGCCCAAAAATCCGAAGGCGAGGTTGAGCACGAAGGCCAGGATGGCGGTGTTGTACGCGAAGGAGATGGCCGCGTGGAGCAGGGCGGTGCGGCGGATCTGCGGGCTGGTGATCTGCATGTCGGAGACCTGGAAGGTCATCCCGACGGTGAACGAAAGATAGGCGAAGTCGAAGTACGTGGGCGGCGCGTCGCCGGGGAACACGACGCCCGAGGCGCCGCCCTCGTCGTCTTCCCGGTAGTAGAGGTGCGCGTAGCGCAGCGTGAAAGCGACGTGGGTGAGCGTCCAGGAGAGCGCGGCCGTGCAGAGGCAGAGCGCCAAAAGCTCGCGGCTCGCCGGCGTGGAGATTCCTCTGGCGCCTCCCACCAGCACCGTGGCCGCCAGGAGGCTGGTGGCCGAAGTGAGCAGCGTCAGCGCGTAGACCGCCGTGCGGCCGGGGTCCTCGGCCGCGGCCCGCCGCTGCGTTTCCGCCGCGTCGGAGCCGGCGATGATGGACCAGCCGATGGTGAGGAGCAGAAGCGCGCCCACGTCCCAGCCGCCCACGGTGGCGAGCGCTGGTGAGAAGCGGAAGGAGAGCCCGACGCCCGAGGCGGCGCCGAGCGCGACGGCCATGACGACGCGGCCGAGCGCGTGGCGCGGATGAAGCAGCGGGACGATCCGCAGGCGGCTAACCCGGGTGATGGAGATGTTCCTCCAGCCGCTCCTTCAGCTTCTGCTCGTCGAGGTGCAGGTAGTCCTTCTCGATGACCTCGGCGACCTTCGCCTCGACCCGCGGAGCCAGGTGCTCGCGCAGCACGCCCAAAAACGCCGGCGGCGTCACCAGGACCAGCCGCTCGAAGGCATTCTTGTTGAGGCCCTCCTCGAGGGCGCTCGCCAGCTCGCGCGCGAACTTGTCGGCCTCGACCTTCTTGCGCGGAGTGGGTGGCTCCATCGCGGCGCGCTGACCGGTGTACTGGCGCACGCGGCCGGGCTTGTCGCTGAGCAACTCGGAGGTGCGGTGGCGGCTCTCGGGGTGGCTGAGCTCGCGGACGAGGGCCCAGCCGCTGAGGCCGCCTGTGGACTCGTATAGCCGAGCGCTTCCGGCGTCGGCGAGAAGGATCCAGGTGCGCATTTTGTCTCCTGGGCTGGAGGTAACCACGCCGCTCCCTATTTTGGAGCCTCGGGGGAGGCAGCGGGGGACGCTCGGTACGGGCCGGGAAGATATTGCACAGACGGCTGCCGGCGCACCGGCTGCGGAAAGAGCGCCATCAGCTGCAGAATCTCCTCCGGCATCTCGGCGCTCACCTTGAGACCGAAGCGCTGCGCCTCGTCGAAGGTGATGGCGTAGTCGTGCGTCCAGGTGCCGGTGGCGAGCAGCTCGGCGAGCTGGACGGCCTTCTCGGCGGGTTGGGTGCGGAGGAGCAGCTCGCCGACCGTCGCGCGCACCTGGCCGATGGCTTTCTCCGCCACGTCGGCGAGGATGAGCGTTTGGTCGTCCACCTCGGCCACCGGCTTGCGCGCCACGGCCTTGAGGAGCGAGGCGGCCGGGTACTGCCCGAGCTGCGGATCGACGGGGCCCAGCACGGCCCCGCGCGACATGACGATCTGGTCGGCGGCCAGCGCGATGAGCGTGCCGCCCGACATCGCGTAGTGCGGCACGAACACCGTCACCTTTCCCTTGTGGCCGCGCACGGCGCGCGCGATCTGCGTCGCCGCCAGCACCAGGCCGCCGGGCGTGTGCAAGACGATGTCGAGCGGCACCTCGGGATCGGTCAGCTCGCAAGCGCGGAGGATGTCCTCGGCGTCGTTGATGTCGATGTAGCGCATGAGCGGGAAGCCCAGCAGGCTCATCGTCTCCTGCCGGTGCACGAGCAGGATGACGCGTGAGTTGCGGCGGCGTTCGATGAAGCGCATGAGCCGCAGGCGCGAGCTCTCGAGGAGCCGCTGCTTGATGACCGGCTCGATCGCCGAGAGGATGAAAAACAGCCAGAGGATCTGCCCGAGGTCCATTGCGCCCTCCTAGAACCGGTTCGCCCAGGCCCGCTCGAGGCCGTACTCATCGGGTTCGAGGCGGCGGACGGGCGAGAGGAAGAGCCGATGCAGGATTGCGCCGGCAGCGAAGCCGCCCACCTGGGCCCACCAGGCGATGCCCCCCACGTCGGAGGAAGTGAGCCCCGCGATGGTGCCGCCGATCATCTGGCTGAGGAACCAGAAGAGCGGATAGATGACGGCGGGAAGCTCGAAGAAGAACGGGAAGAAGAAGATGGGCAACAGCACGATGATGCGCGAACGGGGAAAGAGGACGAAGTACGCTCCCAACACGCCCGCAATGGCGCCCGACGCGCCGACGGTGGGGAGGGTCGAGTCGAGGTTGGTGAAATAGTGCGTGAGGCCCGCCGCGACGCCCGTCAACAGATAGAAGGCGAGGAACCGCCAGGGGCCCATGCGGTCCTCGACGTTGTCGCCGAAGATCCACAGCGTCCACATGTTGCCGATGATGTGCATCCAGCTGCCGTGCAGGAACATCGAGGTGAGGAACGGCCAGTAGTCGTCGAGGGGAAAGCCGATCGTTTGCGCCCATGCGGGATGGCTGTAGCGCGCCGGGGCGAGCCCGAAGAGGTAGATGAGCTCCTGCAGTTCGCGGGGGTCGAGCGTGAGCTGGTAGAGGAACACGAGCGTGTTGACGGCGATGATCGACCAGGTGACGACGGGCGTGTAACGGTTTGGAACGGTGTCGCGGATGGGGATCACACTGCGCTCCCGCCGGCTTCGAGGCGATGCAGCCTACTCGACGGCAGCGCGGGCGCAACGGAGTAGGAATGCGTAGATGGACGCATCCAGACGCATGGTGCGGCCGCGCTCCTCAACCTTTCGTCCAGCGACGAAACACGTCAATGATCTCTTCTAGCCTTCTTGGATCCCCAGCGCCGTTGAATTCACGATTTCCTATGTGGCACTCCGCCCACGACGGCCCGGCCATATTTCCATTCGAATGACTGGGTGGTTCGCCCGCAATCAGGAGGGTCTGATCTTGGCATCTGCGCTTCGTACTTCGTACCTATGAGTTGAATCGTCACATCCCAGCCCGGATTGTCGAGCGTTTGAATCGTGATACCGTATAGCTCTTCCCAGACGCCGTCGCATTGTTCCGCGTACCATTGTTCGAGCCACTTGAGGGCACTCATCTCATCTCCTAACTACAGGCAAATTGCCGGCGCCGTCAGCGCCAGACCCGGCGGTCGTCGAGGCGAGGCGCGTTGACGGGAATGGTCCCGCGCGCCGCGGCCTGGACTTCGCCCCGCACTTTCACCGTCTCGCGCAGCGCTTCGGCCAGGCGCTCGAGGTCCTTCACCTCTCCCTCGACGATATAGACGAGCCGGTCCTGGTGCTCCTCGCGCGTGATGACGGCCTGCCAGCGTTCCACGGCGGCGAAACGCTTCATCACCTCGTCGATCTGGCTCCCGCGCACGAACATGCCCTTCACCTTGATGGCGTCGCCCACGCGGCCGAGCAGCCCTTTGAGCTTGGGGGCGGTCCGGCCGCAGGGGCAGGGCGCATCCTCGGGCATGAGCGCGCTCACGTCGCCGGTGGCGAAGCGCAGGAGCGGGTATGCCTCGTCGAAGGTGGTGCCCACGACCTGCCCGGGCTGGCCCGGCTCGGCCTGCTTGCCTGTTTCGAGATCGAGGATCTCGACGATGCATTCGGGCTGCAGGTGCATTCCGTTCTTTTCGGCACATTCATATGCCAATACGCCCAGGTCGGCCGTGGCATATCCCTGCAAGACGCGGATGTTGAACCCTTCCAATTCAGCGCGCAGCGATTCCGGCAGCATCTCGGCGGTGGCGAACGCCGACTCGAAGTGGAGCGGAATCTTGTTGTCCCGCGCGTGCAGCAAGAGGGTGCGCAGGAAGCTGGGCGTGCCGGCATAGCCCGTGGCGTGCAGCGCCGAGGCGGTGCGGACCTGGAGGTCATGCTGACCCACGCCGGCGGTGATGACCACGCAGCCGATGTTGCGCAGGCCCGAGTCGAGCATGAACCCGCCCGGCGTCAAATGATAGGAAAGAGTATTGAGAACGATGTCTCCCGCGCGAAACCCCGTTGCGGCAAAGGCCATTCCGAAGCGCCAGTAATCGACCGCCGGGCCTTGCGGCACGTATGTCGGGCCGGGCGAGACGAAGATTCGCTGCAGCCGATTTTGCGGCCCGGCCAGAAGGCCCGCGAAGGGGGGATTGGCCGCCTGCATCGATCCGAGCGCGTCCTTGCGCGTGATGGGGAGGGCCGGCAGATCGTCGAACCCGACCTCACGCCCCCACGCCCTGCGCGACGTCTCGCGCAACCTTTGTTCAAGATACGCCCGGCGCGCGGCGGCGTCCAGCGTCTCCAGACGCGCATCGAGCATCCGGCTCTCGCGCATAGGGCCCCCTTACGATAGCCAGCGCTTGCGGCGCCGGTACGACTTGATGGCGCGATAACTCTTCTGCGCCGCGCCGCCGCCGAGATAGAACTCCTTCACGTCCTCGTTGCTCTTCACTTTCTCTGCGTCGCCTTCCAGCACCACCCGTCCCCCCTCCATGATGTAAGCGAAATGGGCGATGGAGAGCGCCAGGTTGGCGTTTTGCTCGACGAGCAGGATGGTGGTCTTTTCCTGCTCGTTGATCTTCTTGATGATGCGGAAGATCTCCTGCACCAGCTTGGGGGCGAGCCCGAGCGACGGCTCGTCGAGGAGGATGACGCGCGGCCGCGCCATGAGCGCGCGGCTGATGGCGAGCATCTGCTGCTCTCCTCCTGACAGATAGCCGGCCAGCTTTCCGCGGAGGTTGCGCAACAGGGGGAAATAGTCGAAGCAAAGCTCTCTATCGCGGCGCAATGCTTTCAAATCGCGCCGGATATATCCGCCCATCGTTATATTCTCGTCGACGGTCAGGTCCTCGAAGACGCGGCGGCCCTCCATCACCTGGAAGATGCCGAGTCGGACGATCTGCTCGGGCGAAAGATGCTCGATGCGCCGGCCCTCGAACTCGACGGCGCCGTCGGTCACCTCGCCCTCCTCGCTGGCCAGGAGGCCGGAGATGGCTTTCAAGGTCGTGCTCTTGCCAGCGCCATTGGGTCCGAGCAGCGCGACGATCCGTCCTGAAGGGACTTCCAGCGAGAGTCCCTTGAGGACGAGGATCACGTCGTCATAGATGACTTCGATGTTCTTCAGCCGCAGCATCTACATGCCGAGCCACTCCGGCTTGCGAGGCATGTCGTATTCGGCCACTTTCTTCAGCTTGCCATCCTTGATCATGTAGATGGGCGTCTTGGTGGAAGGCCGGTGGTCGGTGGCGGTGTACGTTATCGGATTCGTGAGGCCGCCCAGGTCGAAGTCCTTGAAGGTCTCCAGCGCGGCCTTGACGCCGGGGCCGTTGAGTTGGCCGGCCTTGTCGGCGCGCTTGAGCGCCTCGGTCCACACCAGCACGTAGCACCAGCCGCGCACGTAGATGGCGTCAGCCGTCTCGCCCGGGTGGTTCTTCTGGTGGAACTCGACCAGCTTCTTCATGCCCGGCACTTTCTCGCCGAAGGGGACGTGCGGCACCACTCCGGTGACGCCCTCCGCCGCTTCCTTGGCGACCGGCGGCAAGGCCTCGCTGAAACCATAGGGATTGGAACCGAACTTGGTGGTGAGGCCCAGCTTCTTTGCGTCCTTGAGAATGGTCGAGACGCCGGTCGTCGTCACGTTGATATATGCGTAATCGGCGCCCTTCTGCTTCATGTTGAGGAGCTGGCTGGTCGCGTCCTGGAACACGCCGGGCACGATCTCCTCGTCGACGATGTCGATGCCGATCTCCTTGCCGAATTGCCGCCCCGCCTCGATAGGCGACTTGCCGTACTTGTTGTCGCCGTAGAAGAAGGCCAGCTTCGGGTTGCGGGTCTTGTCCTTCCAGTCCTCCTTGACCCACTTCATCCAGGCCCGCAGCTGGTCGGAATAGCTCGGCGCGACGAAGAAGTTGTAGGGCGTCTTGGTCGGGTCGGTGAGGTGTGCGGAAAACGAGGCCGAGATGTAGGGCATCTTGTCGGCATTGACCTGGTCCTTGAGCTGCTCGGTGTCGCCGGTGCCCCAGCCGTTGATCATGATCACCTTGTCGTCGTTGACCATGCGTTTGTAGGCGGCGACCGCCTCCGGCATCTTGTATCCGTAGTCGACGTCGGCGAGGTGGATCTTCTTGCCGTTGATGCCGCCGTTCTCGTTGGTCCACTGCACGCCGTCGCGCACCCCCTTGGCGAACGACTTGCCCACGTCGGAGGTGACGCCGGTGAGATCGAAGATGCCGCCCACCTTGATCTCTTCGCCCGCCGCGGGCGCCGCCAGAGTTGCCGCCACGATGATCGAGACAATCATGCGAGCCTCCTTTCAATACGAAAACGGGTAGAGCTGCCAGTACGCCTTGATGCGATGCCACCGCGCGGCCATGCCGTCGGGCTCGAAGATGAGGAAGAGCACGATGGCCAGGCCGAAGACGCCGAGCTTGAGCGCAGCGAAGATCTGCGACAGGCTGGGGAAGGTGCCCGAGAGCGCGCTGGTGATGAGACGCAGCACCTCGGGCAACAAAGTGATGAAGGCCGCGCCCAGCACCGAGCCCAGCACGCTGCCCAGGCCGCCGATGATGATCATGCCGAGCTGATCGATGGCCACCGACAAGGGGAAGTTCTCGGGGCTGATGATGCGGGCCTGGTAGGCGAGCAGCGATCCCGCCACTCCGACGAAGAACGAGCTGACCGCGAAGGCGATGAGCTTGTGGCGGAAGACGTTCACACCCATCACCTCGGCGGAGATGTCGTGGTCGCGGATGGCGATGAGCGCCTTTCCCACGCGGGTGCGGAAGAGATTCTTCGCGAACCACAGGTGCGCGCCGGCGGCCGCGAGGATCAGATAGTAGAGCTTCTTGTCACCGTCGAGGGCGAAGCCGAAGAGCTGCGCCGGGGGAATGCTGATTCCATTGACTCCGCCGGTCATCGATTCCCAATGCACCACGGTGAATTCGACGATGAAGTGCGCGGCCAGCGTGGCGATGGCGAGATAGAGTCCTTTCAATCGCAGCGAAGGGACGCCGAATACCATGCCGACGAGAGCGCTGACCAGCCCCGCGGCGGGCAGGACGAAGATGAAGGGAACGTTCTTCGCCGCCAGGGCCGCCGTGGTGTACGCGCCGACCGCGAGGAAGGCCGCGTTGCCGAGGGAGATCTGCCCGGTGAAGCCGGTGAGCACGTTGAGGCCCATGGCGGCGATGACCGCGATGCCGACGCGGTTGGCCACGTCCATCCAGTAGCTGGTGCCGAAGAGCGGCAGCGCCAGCAGCGCCACGACGAAGACGCCCAGCGCCCACCTCGACACCGGCGAGTCGAAGATGGCCATGTCGGCTGGATAGCTGGTGCGGAAGTCGCCGGAGCGCATCGTCCTATACCCTTTCGATCTTCACTTTTCCGAACAGGCCATAGGGCTTGATCATCAATATCAGGACCAGGACCGCAAAGGGCGCGACCTCCTTCACGCCGCCGCCGAGGATCGGGTCCAGATAGCCGCCGGAGAGGTTCTCCAGCACGCCGATGACCAGACCGCCGACGATGGCCCCCATCACGCTGTCGAGGCCGCCGAGGATCACCACCGGCAGCGCTTTCAACCCCAGCACCGCGAGCGACCCGTCCGCCCCGCCGCGCAGCGTCCCGAGCAGCACGCCCCCCAGGGCCGAGACGACGGCGGCGATGCTCCACGAGACGGCGAAGATGCGCTGCACCGAGATGCCCATCGACTGCGCCACTTGCTGGGAGAAAGCGGTGGCGCGCATGGCGATGCCGACGCGCGAATAGCGGAAGAATGCCGAAAACGCCGCCAGCAATACCGCCGAAGTCACCACGCTGAAGATGTATCCGCGGGCCACCGGCAAGGGGCCGATCTGGATCGGCTCGGGAGAAAAGAACGAAGGGAACGGCCGCGTGTCGGTGCCCCACGCGCCCAGCACGATGGCGCGCAGGACGGACGAGAGCCCCAGGGTGACCATGATGACGGAGATGATCGGCTCGCCGATCATCGGCCGCAAAACCAGCCGCTCGAGCGAGACCCCGAGGATGATGGAGAAGATCACCGTCAGCGCCAGCGCTGCGAACAAGGGAACGCGGCCCTCGACCAGCGCCCAGAAGACATATGCCCCGAGCAGCAGGAACTCCCCCTGCGCGAAGTTCAGCACGCCGCTCGATTTGTAGATGATGACGAAACCGAGCGCGACCAGCGCATAGATGCTTCCCACCACCACGCCATTGATGGCGAGTTGGAGGAAGAATTCCATCACGCGCCCCCTTCGAGGCGGCGCACCGCCAGGTCGGCCTGGATGCGCGCGGTCTTGCCGTCCTGGAAACGGATCTCCGTGTCGATGGCGATGTGCTCCACGTCGCCGTAGAGCGCGGCGATGATGCTGGCGTAGCGCTGCTCGACGAAGGTGCGGCGCACCTTGCGCGTGCGGGTCAGCTCCTCGTCGTCTGCGTCCAGCTCCTTGTAGAGCAGCACGAACTTGCGGATACGGGCCGCCTTGGGGAGCGTCTCGTTGACGCCGTCGACCTCGCGCTGGACGAGGTCGTACACCTCCCGCTTGGCCGAGAGATCGGTATACGTCGTATAGGACAGCTTGCGGTTCTCCGCCCATTTCCCCACCGTCTCGCGGTCGATACAAAGCAACGCGGTGAGGAACGGCCGGTCCTGACCGAGGACCACCACCTCCTTGAGGTAGGGCGAGAACTTCAAGCGGTTCTCGATGAACTGCGGCGAGAATTGCGTCCCGTCGGCGAGTCGCAATACGTCCTTCAATCGATCGATGACGACGAGGTGCCCTTCCTCGCTGAAGTATCCCGCGTCGCCCGAATGCAGCCAGCCGTCCGCGTCGAGCGCCTCGCGCGTCGCTTCCTCGCTCTTGTAATAGCCCATGAAGACGGCGCGGCTGCGGGAAAGGATCTCCCCGCGCTCGCTCATGCGCACCTCCGTCCCGGGGATGGGCACGCCCACCGTGTGGAAGCGGATGTCGTTGCCGCGGTGGATGCAGGAGATGCCGCTGATCTCGGTCTGTCCGTAGATCTGCCGCAGCGGCACGCCGATGGCGTGGAAGAAGCGGAACACGTCGGGCCCCAGCGCCGCCCCGCCTGTCGAGGCGCTGCGCAGGCGCGACATCCCCAGGCGGTCCTTGAGCGCGCGGAAGAGCAGGAGCCACGCCAGCCACTCGAGCATGCGCCAGACAGCCGGGACCGGCTTTCCCTCGAGCCGGAAGCGCGAGATGCGATACCCCACCGGCATCAGGCGCTGGTACATCAAGCGCTTGAAGGGCGTGGTGTCCATGATCTTCACCTGCACGCGCGAGGTGAGCCCCTCCCAGAAGCGCGGCGGTCCGAAGAGCAGGTGCGGGCCGATCTCGCGGATGTTCTCCTGCGCCGTCTCGGGCTCCTCGGGGAAGTTGACGGCGAAGCCGAAGGCCAGCGCGGTGGCCAGCGACATCATCTGCTCGCCGATCCACGCCAGCGGCAAGAAAGAGACGAACTCGTCCTCGGGCCGGCGCGGGTCCACTTCGGCCAGGCTGAGCGCCATGGTCAACAAGTTGCGGAACGACAGCATGGCGCCCTTGGGGAACCCGGTCGTGCCCGAGGTGTAGCAGATGATGGCCAGGTCCTCGCCGTCGCCCGCGGCTACATTCCGGACGAATTGCGCGGGGTCGAGCTTGCGGCCCGCCGCCTGCACTTCCGCGAACGATTTCAGGGCGGGGTGCTTGTACGCGCGCAGCCCGCGCGGGTCGGCATAAACCACCGCCTTCACCTTGGGCAGGCGATCGATCATGTCGAGGATCTTGTCCACTTGCTCCTGGTCCTCGGCCACCACCACCTTGGCATCGCAATGGTCGATGACGTAAGCCACTTCGTTCAGATTGCTGTCCTGATAGACACCGACCGAGGCCGCACCTGCTGCCTGCGCGGCCAGCTCGGCGATGACCCACGAGGGGCGGTTGTCGCCGAGGATGGCCACCTTGTCGCCGCGCCCCACGCCCAGCGAGACGAGCCCGAGCGAGAAATCGCGCACCTCGTCGCGGTACTGGCTCCAGCTCATCGGCTTCCAGATCCCCATGTTCTTCTCGCGCAGCGCGGTGCGCTCGCCGAATCGCTCGGCGTTGCGCAGGAGCAGCTTGGGGAAGGTGTCGTCGGAGGCCATCACGCCTCGGCGCCGAGATAGGCGAGCTGCACGTCGCGGCTCTTCTTCACTTCCTCCGGCACGCCGTGCGCGATCCGCTTGCCGAAGTTGAGCACGTAGATACGGTGCGAGAGATCCATCACCACGCCCATGTCGTGCTCGACCATGAGGATCGACGTGCCCTTCTCCTCGTTCACGTCGACGATGAAGCGCGCCATGTCTTCCTTCTCCTCGTTGTTCATCCCCGCCATCGGCTCGTCGAGCAGGAGCAGCTTGGGCTCCAGCGCGAGCGCGCGCGCCAGCTCGACGCGCTTCTGCAGCCCGTAGGGCAGGGTGCCCACCACCTTCTTGCGGATGTGCTCGATCTCGAGGAAGTCGATGATCTCCTCGACGACCTTGCGCTCCTTGATCTCCTCACGCTGGCCGGGCCCGTAGTAGAAGCCGCCGGCGAAGAGGCCGGTCTTTTGCCGGAAGTGGCGGCCGATGAGCAGGTTGTCGAGCACCGTCATCCCCTTGAAGAGGGCGATGTTCTGGAAGGTGCGCGCGATGCCCAGGCGCGTGCGCGCGCCGGGCGCGCTGCGGGTGATCGCGCGCGACTCGAAGCGCACCGCGCCGCCCTCGGGCAGATACACGCCGCTGATGCAGTTGACCAGGCTGGTCTTGCCGGCGCCGTTGGGGCCGATGATGGCCACCAGCTCGCCCGCATCGACGTGCAGGCTGACGTCCTGCAAGGCGTACACGCCCCCGAACCGGAGCGAGACGTTCTCGATCTCCAGGCGTCGCATGCGGCCCACCTCAGGGCGAAACCCCAGAAATTAGCAGGGCCGCCCGCTCAGGGGAAGGAGCGGAGCATCACAGGGCCGCCAGCACCGCCTTGCGCAGCAAGTGTGGAGGGAGCAAGCCCTGCGCGAGGATCAGATCGTGGAACCGCAGCGCGTCAAAGCCCGGCCCGAGCTTCTTTTCCGCCGCCTCGCGCAACTCGAGCAGTCGCGTGTAGCCGTAGAAATAAGAGGTCGCCTGGCCGGGCGAGCGGAAGGTGAAGCGGTCCACCTCCTCGGTGGCGAAGGCCGGCGACAGCACCACTTCCTTCTGGAGGAACGCGCGCGCCGACGCGTGCGTCCATTTGCCGAGCTGCAACTCGGGGTCGACGAACGCCCGCGCGGCCCGCTGCAGCCGGAGCTGCAGCGAGATGAGCTTGCCCTCGTCGGGCATGTACGGGAGCGTGATCGCTTCCGAGTACAGGCCCCAGCCCTCGGCGTTCACGCTGTTGAAGGCGAAGACCGCGCGCGCGATCGAGACCCCCTTCTCCACCATGGTGGCGAACTGCAGCTCGTGGCCGGGGCGCGCCTCGTGCGCCGTCAGAGTCCACGAGGCGGCGCTGTAATTGAAGTCGTCGTACTTCTGCTCCGTCTTGCCGGGGACGCTGAGCGGCAGGACGAACTCGCCTTGTTCGCCGGTGTTGCCGAGGAGCCGCGGGGGGACCATGTGCGGCGCAGGCTGCTGCGCGTTCTCGGCCGGCGTGCCCAGGCGGATGCGCGCCGGCCGCGACGGCAGCGTGACGAGGCGGTGCTCGCGGATGATCTGCTCGATCCCGGCGAGGCGAGACTTGTAGTGCTCGAGCACCTGGTCGTCGGGGATCTGGTCCTTCTTGAGCGCGCGGATCACGTCGCGGTAATCGCTCGAAGGCAGCCCGCGCGCCTGCGCGATGCGCGCCGCCACCGTCTGCATCTCGTCCTGGATCTGCGCAAACGCGGTGCGCGCCTTGGGGATCAGCTCCGAGGGGGGAATGTCCACGCCCACCGCCTCGAGGCGGAAGGCGTACAGCTCGGGCGGCAGCCGGAAATCCTCGCGCGCTTTGGGCAGCACTTCGGCGCGGACGAAATCGACGTACTGCGTGAGCTGCGCGCGCAACACGCCCACGGGCTGCTCGTAGGCCGGGATGTTGAACTCCTTGAAGAGCTTCTCGATGCCGTCGATGAGCGGCTGCGCGGTGTTGAGGTCGTTCTCGACGTCCAGCCTGCTGGGTGGAAGGAGACCCTTGGCCAGTCCCACGCGCGTCTCGTTTTCACAGAGCTGCACGATGGGCGTGGTCCCCGGCTCGAGGCCGGCGTACTTGAGCACGCGGACCAGCGCGGCGGGCCGGCGCTTGGGGTCGATCTGTGGATCGAGCAGCGCGCGACTGCTGCCGAAGATCATCCGCGGCACGTTCCGAAACGGCACCAGCAGCCGATCGTTCAGCTCGGTCTCACGCACCTGGCGCCGCCCCGCCTCGACGAGGATGTCCCAGGTCCTGCGCGACCAGCGGATCCTGCTCGACGCTTCGCCACTGCTCGAGCTGCGCCAGCGCCTTCTGCAGCGCCTCGCGCTCGCGCTCGTGGTGGCCCGGCGTGAGATCGATGATGCGATCGTCGATGCCCGCGATGCCCAGCCGGGCGCCCCCTTCGGGGAAGAAGCGGGCCTGCACGTCGAGGAGGACCTGCGCGTTCAGGTTGCTGCGGTCGATCCAGCTCTGGGCGGGGGGCGCGGCCGCGGGCGAATGCTTGCAGCCGCAGAGGACGAAGAATGCCGCGAAAGCGACACGAAGGGTGGTTTGCATTGGCTCTCTACGGTTTGGCGAGGAGTTCGAGGGCGGAGAGGGTGAGCACGGCGACGCCGGTGCGGATGGTTCGCTCGCGGTCGGGGGCGAAGAGCCCCGAATGGAGCGACGGCAGCGGTGTTCCCGCCGCGGTCGCCGCCGCGTACTTGGCCGGCTCGACCGCGCCGATGCGCAACTGCACCGACGGCACTCCCGCCGCCTTGCCGAACGAGCCGAAGTCCTCCGCTACCATCTCCGCGTGCCCCTCGACCACGTTGTCGCTCCCGAGCTGCTTTGCCAGCGCCTCGGCCAGCCGCCGCGTCACGGCCGGATCGTTGTAGGTCGCGTCCGCGCTCTCGGGTATTTTGATGAGCGGCTCCTTGGGCGACCCCGCCGCGGCCGACTCTGCCTTGGCGATGCGCGCGATCCCGTCGAGCAGCAGCTTGCGCACTTCCGGTCTGAAGGACCGCACGGTGATGAGCAGCTTCGCCTCGTCGGGGATGATGTTGTTCTTTGTGCCCGCCTGGATCGACCCCACCGTCACCACCGCCGGCTCGAACGGGCTCTTCTCGCGCGACACCAGCGTCTGCAACGCCAGCACGGTGCGCGCCGCCAGCACGATGGGATCCACTGTCGTCTCGGGCCGGGCCCCGTGGCCGCCGCGGCCGTAGAGCGTCACGTCGACCGAGTCGACGTTGGCCATCGCGTAGCCCGGGACGAAGAGGACCTTGCCGGAGGGCGCGTCGCTGCTGTCGTGCACGGCGATGGCGAAGTCGGGCTTGGGGAAGCGGGTGAGAAGGCCATCGGCCAGCATCGCCTTGGCGCCCTGCACCGTCTCCTCGGCGGGCTGACCCACGAACAAGAGCGTGCCGCGCCAGCGATCCTTCCCGCGGGCCAGCAACGCGGCCGCTCCTGTCCACGAGGCCATGTGCACGTCGTGACCGCAGGCGTGCATCACCGGCACCGTCTTGCCGGACGGGTCCGTCGCGGTGGCCTTGCTGGCGTAGGGCAGGCCCGTCTTTTCCTCGACGGGCAGCGCGTCCAGTTCGGTGCGCACCAGAACGGTGGGGCCCTTGCCGTTCTTCAGCACGCCGACCACGCCGGTGCCGCCCACGCCGGTGGTCACTTCGTAGCCGAGTCGCTTGAGCTCGTCGGCCATCTTCGCCGCCGTCTTCTGCTCACGCGACGAGAGCTCGGGGTTCTTGTGCAGGTCGAGGTAGAGCGCGTCCAGCTGGGGATAAAGCTGGTCGAGCCCCTCGAGGGCGGCGGGAGCGGCGGCGAGCAACAGCGCGAGCGCGAGCATGTTCGATCTCCTGGTATGCGCGAGGGCTACGCGGATTCGAGGGGCCAGATTTTCACCGCGCCCTAAATACCGCATCTGCGCGCGGCGGCAACCGCCGCCCGTGTTACACACTACGGCCATGCGCATCGAGCAGGTAGGCGACGTGGCGCTCTTGCGACTCGAGGCGGGCAAGGCCAACGCCATCGGGCTGGAGTTCCTCTCCGCGCTGGATGCGCTCGTCGGGCGCCTCGCGGGCGCGCGGGCCGCGGTGATGACCGGGCAGGGCAAAGCGTTCTGCGCGGGGCTAGATCTACCCGCGTTGATCGATCTCGACCGCGCCACCATGCGCGGCTTCATGCGCCGCTTCGAGGAAGTGATGCTGCGCATTTTCCAGTTGCCCATGCCGCTGGTGGCCGCCGTCAACGGGCACGCCATCGCGGGCGGCTGCGTGCTGGCGATGCAGGCCGACCTGCGCATCGCGGCCGATCGCGAGTCGCGCATCGGCCTCAACGAGACGCAGCTCGGCATCGGCCTGCCGCCGGTGGTGCTCGAGACGCTGCGCTTTCAGGTATTGCCCACGTCGCTCCCCGCGCTGACGATGGAGGGCCGGCTCTTCACGCCGCGCGAGGCGCTGCAGCTCGGGCTGGTGCACGAGCTGGCGCCCGAAGCGGACCTGCTCGAGACGGCGCTCCGCCGCGCCGCCGCGCTGGCCGCGCTGCCGCCCGCGGGTGTGCGCCAGGTGAAGGCAGACCTGCGAAGGGCCGCAGCCCGGGCCGCGCGCGATAGTTCGGCGGAGCAAGCCGAGCAATGGCTGGATAGCTGGTACGATCCCGGCGCGCAGGAGCGGCTGCGCGCGGCGGTGGCGCGACTCAGAACCTGAAATCGCTCGCCGGCCGAAGCGCGCCCAACGGGTGGCGCAGCATCTCGACTTCATACGCGCCGCGCGCACCGCCGCCCGAGAGCACGAGCCCGAGCGGCGATGGATCGGGCGGTTCCACGCTCAGAACTTGAACTGCACGCCGCCGCCGAGCGAGATGTCCTGTGTGCTGAAGGCGCTGGGCGCGCGGTAACGGTGGGTTTTCCCGTAGTCGCTACACCCCGCCGCGCAGGGTCGCAAGCCTTGCGGAGGCTGACCGCAGTCGTCAGCTCCGTGGCAGGACGACTGACCCGCACGCAGCGCTCGCGCACCGCCTGAGCGGGCCGCTCAGCGGAGCCCGCGGCGGTTGGCGGCGAGAATCTCGTCGGAGAGGGCGGGATCGGCGGCGGCCACAGCGCGGGCCAGCACCAGCGCGCCCACCAACTCGCTCAGCATCTGCAGCGCACGCTCGCGACCGGCGCGGGCCCGCTTGCCGCGAGATGGCTTGCGCGCGAGGTGATCCACGAGGGCGCCAGCCATTCCCTCGACTGCCTCTGCGAAGCGCGCCTGCACCGCGGGCCCCTCGCGGGCCGCGTCTGCCGCCAGCGCGCCCACCGTGCACCCGCTCGCCGGATCGCTGCGGTGATCCGCGGAGAGATAGCCGCGGACGAATCTCTTCCAGCCGTCCCTACGCGGGTCGCTCAGCGGTTCGACCAGCGCCGCGATGGCCTGCACAGCGCCCGCCGCGCTCGTCTCCACTTCCAGCTCTTCCTTGGAGGCGAAGTGATTGTAGAAGCCGCCGTGCGTGAAGCCCGCCCCCTTCATCAGGCCGTCGAGGCCCACCCCGTCGAATCCGCGCTCGCGAAAGAGCCTCCCCGCCGCCTCGAGGATCTGGTTCCGGTTCCGCTCGCTCTCTGCCTGGGTCAGCCGCATGGCCGAAAGCCTAGCTGCGGCGCCGGCCTCGCGCAATTTCGATGACTGCTGATCACGCACCTTCATTCCGATCACATAGGCGGCCTGACCACCCGTGATGGAGAGCGCGTGTTCTCCAATGCCGAAGTCTATCTTGCGAAGGCTGAGAATGACTTCTGGCTGTCAGCGGAAATCGCCGCCAAGGCACCGAAGGAAGCGCAAGAGTTCTTTCAGGCCGCCCAGGCCATCTCCGCGCCATACATCAAGGCGGGGAAGTGGCACACATTCAGCAGCTCGGATGAGATCCGGGGAAGGAATCAAGACTGTTTCTCTTCCCGGGCATACGCCAGGACATACCGGTTATGAATTCAGGTCGAAAGGCCAGAGGATACTGTTCTGGGGTGACGTCATTCATGCCCAGAGCGTCCAGCTGAAACATCCTGAGGTCAGTGTTGCCTTCGACATCGACCCGGCTGCGGCGGTGGCCACGCGGAAGAAGTTGCTGCCTGCTCTCGTTGATGGGAAGGTTCTCATTGCGGGTCCGCATATGGCGTTCCCGGGAGCCGGCCGCCTGCGCAAAGATGGCAATGCCTATAGCTGGGCACCCATCCTGTTTACCGACCAGTGGATTTCGAGATAGCGACTATGACGGCGTGGCTGCCGACTCTCTCGGCCAAACGGACGGGTTCCTCGGGGCCTTCGGCGACAACACTCGCGGCAACCCGGAGGTGAGGATCTCGAAGCGCTTCGGCGGCGCGGACGACTCCGGCAACGATGACTGAGTCGCGGCTTGCCTTCTCCGGGTCGTTCTGCCGGCGCAAGGGCCGTGAGGTAACAGCGGGACCCGGCTGTTACACTTGCGGGCGTAGGCCCTTGACCGCGCAGGGCGTTTCGCTGCCACGCTGCGGTTGAACGCCGCGAGTGGATCCCTGATCGACTCCGCTCAGAGACGAACGCTCTCGCAGTGACTGACCCCGAGGCGATGACGAACCGGCCGAATCCCTTCTCGCTACTGCACCAGCGTGAAGCATAATAAGGAGTCGAGCATGACTGACAATTCCGAGAGTGCGCGGAGCAAAGCCGTCGTAGACGCCTATTACCCAGCCGGCCGGACGTAGCGGTCGGCCCAGGTTCGGCGATCGCTTCCCAGGCTAGCGGACGCCAAGTGGATGGCGCGAGTCGGTGTGTTCGCACCACGGGCCTGCAGGAGTGATCCAACTGACTCGAGCCTCAGCTGGCCCCTCATCACCGAACGCGGGAACGTAGTGCCCTCGTTGCGCGGACTGACCCGACCGCAAGAGTACGGCGCGATGGCTGAGCAGATGCCGGGCAATTGCGCTCGGAAGATCGGCAGGCCCGCTCTGAGGAAGCGAAAGGCCGTCTCGCTGGGGCACGCTCGGGTGGCGCGCCCGTTGCACACCCGGGCAATGGAAGGGCGGCGATGGAGGACGTTCAAGATCGAGCGCGGCTCGGATCGGATGCGGTCGACCATTCTCCGCGCCGTCCTGGACCCGGGGGGCGCGAGCAGCAAGGCACCGAGTTGCTCAGTTGCCCGGCCTATGTCCGCGAGTGGATCTCGCGCGAAGGAGAGCAGCATGAATGAGCTTTCGGAGGCAAGGCGATGATCACGCTGAACATCAACGGCAAGTCGCACAAGGTCGCCGCGGAACCGGACATGCCGCTTCTCTGGGCCTTGCGCGACCTGCTCGGCATGAACGGCACCAAGTTCGGCTGCGGCGCCGCGCTGTGCGGCGCCTGCACCGTGCACCTGGATGGCATCCCCAGGCGAGCCTGCGTGATGCCGGTGAGCGCCGCCGTCGGCCATGCCATCACCACCATCGAGGCCATCGGCGACACCCCTGCGGGCAAGAAGGTCCAGCAGGCCTGGCTCGATCTCGAGGTCGTGCAGTGCGGCTACTGTCAGTCCGGGCAGATCATGTCCGCCTGTGCGTTGCTCGTGAAGATACCGGCTCCCACCGATACCGATATCGACCAGGCGATGTCGGGGAACATTTGCCGCTGCGGCACCTATCCGCGCATCCGCGAGGCCATCAAGCACGCGGCGCAGATGCCGTCGACCGTCAAGAAGGGAGGCTGACCGTGGCCCGCGTATCCCGTCGGGGATTCCTGACCGCAGGCGCCGCCGCCGGTGGGGGATTGCTGTTGGCATGGCATCTCGACGCGCGGCCGCGCGCCCTGGCAGCGGCCGCCAAGGGGACGAAGTCCGCCTTCGCGCCGAACGCATTCATTCGCATCGGCAGGGACGGTCGCGTGACCATGATCGTGGCGCAGGTCGAAATGGGACAGGGGACCTATACCTCGATGCCGATGCTCCTCGCGGAGGAGCTCGAGGTCGGGCTCGACAAGGTCCACGTCGAGCACGCCCCGCCCGACGACAAGCTGTACGGCCTTCCGGGCTTCGGCTTCCAGTTTACCGGCGCCTCTACCTCCGTGAGGTTGCTGTACGAGCCGCTGCGGCAGGCGGGTGCGGTTGCGCGGAGCATGCTCGTGGCCGCTGCGGCGCAGTCGTGGCACGTCGATGCCGCTTCGTGCCGGGCGCAGAAGGGGGTCGTGACTCATACGCCGACCGGCCGCAGGCTCGCGTATGGCGAGCTGGCCGACCGGGCGGCGAAGCTGCCGGTGCCGGCGAAGATCACGCTCAAGGACCCGAAGGACTTCACGCTGATCGGCACGCCCGCCAAGCGGCTTGATACGTCGGCGAAGGTGAACGGTACCGCGCAGTACGGAATCGACGTTCGGTTGCCCGGAATGAAGATTGCAACGGTCGCCGCGAGCCCGGTCGTCGGCGGCAAGTTGGCCAGCCTCGATGACACCAAGGCGAAGGCGATCAAGGGCGTGCGCCAGATCGTCCGCCTCGACGATGTCGTCGCGGTGGTGGCCGACCACATGTGGGCGGCAAAACAGGGCCTCAAGGCGCTCGCCATCCGCTGGGACGACGGACCGAATGGGACGGTCAGCACCGCCGACGTCGTCCAGGGGCTCGCGGCGGCTGCGCAGACGCCCGGCGTGGTCGTGCGGAACGAGGGCGATGCGGCCGCGGCCGTCGCGGGCGCGCCGAAGAAGCTCGAGTCGGAGTACGAGGTCCCCTTCCTCGCGCACGCGACGATGGAGCCGATGAACTGCACGGTCCACGTCCGGCCAGACGGCTGCGAGGTGTGGACCGGCTCGCAGGTACTGAGCCGCGTTCGGGCGACGGCCGCCGAGGTCACCGGCTTGC
>WNFG01001531.1_pt1 | contig 31585 bp, 27 predicted proteins | sample 5400431 | NCBI WGS metagenome assembly WNFG01 (sample SAMN13153346, study PRJNA577476) | soil metagenome | isolation source: 120 cm saprolite under Douglas fir tree site 2 hole 3 replicate 2 | place: USA:California | collected 2015-04-18 | reverse complement strand
CATGAGGCTGACCTGATGAATCTTGGCGAGGTCGCGCTCGGAGGCAACGGGGTCCCCGGGATGCAAATGCCCGGCATCGATACGCTTGCGAATGGCGCCCTGAATTCTCTGGTAGGCCGGCAAGCCGTTGCGGTTCTTCGCTGGCATTCTCTCTCCCGAATTAACCCGGGGGCTCCTCGGGCCGCCTGGACGCATGACAAGGACGATAATCCATTCCATGCTTAGGTCAAAGCCCTCGAGTGCCGGGCGTTGGTACCAAGAGCGAGGGTGTTATAGAGCGGAATAAAGGCGGTGCTATAGCTCGCCGTTCTACAAATCTATATAAAGCATAAATTTGTGCTTCACACCAGAAAAAAGGCGCTATATAGCTATAAAAGTTTCGGCCATATAGCTGGTCAGGGCCAGGTTGGCCGTCCATGGTGGAGGGCCGGGAAAAATGAAAAAGGGGCCGAAAGCGAATGGCCATCATTCTTGCGATGTTTCAACAATAAAAAGAGCAAACGCAGAAAAGGCAGCGTTGCTCAGGAATCTAGAAAGGCGGCAAGTTCGGTGTTGAACCGGCCTCGGTCTTCGATATTCGAGAGATGCGCGGCGTTGAGTTCGACATATATCGCGCCTGGAATTTGTTGAGCGAGAAAGCGCCCGTCCGCAAGCAGAGTGGCCGGATCGCGCGCTCCAGAGATTACCAGCGTCGGCAGGCGGATTTTGCTTACCTGTTCACGGAAGTCGAAATCGCGGACGGCGGCGCAACACGCGGCATATCCATCCGAGTTGGTTTCCTCGAGCATTTTCAGAGTATTTGCGATCGTCGACGGCGCCTTCGGGCGGAAGGCGGGCGTAAACCAGCGCTCGACTACCGCGGAAGCGACCGACTTCATGCCGTTCTTTTGAACCGTTTCAATGCGGGCATTCCAGGCCTCTGTTGTTCCAATCTTGGCGCCCGTGTTGCAGAGGACAAGATGATTTACCCTTGCAGGCGCGTTCGCTCCAAGCCACATGCCGATCATTCCGCCCATTGATAGCCCGCAAAAATGGATACGATCCAAGTCCAGGGCATCGAGCAGCAAAAGGACATCTTTAGCGAGTTGCTCGATCGAGTAAGGGCCCGGCGTGCACGAGGATTGTCCGTGGCCTCTGGTGTCGTAACGCAGGACGCGGAACTTTTTTCGAAACGCGGGAATTTGCGCGTCCCACATGGAAAAATTGGCGCCGAGCGAATTCGAGAACACCAGCACGGGTGACTCGCTCTGGCCTTCCAACGCGTAATGAATGCGGGCGCTTCCAGACTTAAGCATGGGCATCGAGATGATTCCTCTCCGGCAGGAATTTTACCCCGGCTCGCGCGCCGGGGTGTTGGAAACACGAAGCTGGTTGGAACTTAGGGCGCGCTAGACGCGCTCGAGGATCAGAGCGATTCCCTGGCCAACACCGATGCACATGGTGCAGAGCGCGTATCTGCCATTGGTTCTCGATAGTTGGAAGAGCGCCGTGGTGACGAGCCGAGCGCCGCTGGCGCCCAAAGGGTGCCCGAGAGCAATCGCGCCTCCGTTGGGGTTGACATGCGCCGCGTCGTCTGGAATTCCCAGTTCGCGCAAGACCGCCAGCGCCTGTGACGCGAAGGCTTCATTTAGTTCGATGACGTCCATTTGATCGAGCGACAATCCCGCCTTGGCCAGAGCTTTGCGTGTCGCCGGAGCTGGACCCATGCCCATGATTCGCGGAGCAACGCCAGCAGCCGCGGCAGCAACGACCCGGGCTCTTGGCGTCAATCTGTGCCGTTTCAACGCCTCCTCCGAAGCCAGCAGCAAGGCGCACGCTCCATCATTCACTCCCGAAGCATTCCCGGCGGTTATCGTGCCATTTGGTTTTACTACCGGTTTCAATTTCGATAGCGCGTCCAGTGTCGTGTCTGGCCGGGGATGCTCATCCTCCGAGAAAAGGAGGGCATCGCCGTTCTTTTGTGGAATGCAAACAGGCGCGATTTCCTGTTTCATTTTCCCGCTTTGGATCGCTCCCGCCGCGCGTTGCTGGCTTCTTAGCGCGAACAGATCCTGATCGGCGCGAGAGATCTGAAACTCCTCGGCGACGTTTTCGCCGGTTTCCGGCATGGATTCAACACCATACTTTGCCTTCATCAAGGCGTTCACGAATCGCCAGCCAAGCGTGGTGTCTTCCATTTTCACGGAGCGCGCATAAGGGCTGTCGGCCTTGGAAATAACGAAGGGCGCTCGCGACATGCTCTCGACGCCCCCGGCAATCACCAGATCGATCTCGCCGCACTTAATTGCTCGTGCCGCAGTAGCGACGGCATCCATGCTCGAACCGCACAGCCGGTTGATCGTGGCGCCCGGCACTTCTTTCGGCAAACCCGCCAGCAGGAGAGCCATGCGCGCCACGTTTCGATTGTCTTCACCGGCTTGATTGGCACAACCGTAGAGCACGTCGTCCAGGGCGCTCCAATCGACGCCGGCGTTGCGCTCGACGAGGGCCTTGAGGGGGATCGCCGCGAGATCATCGGTGCGAATCGAGGCAAGCGTTCCAATGATTGTCCGTCAAATTTCGTAGCGCCTTTATTCTATACGGAACATCCAGCGAGGAAGCTCATGCATGCGGGCAGGATTAGACGTGTGAAATTTCCTGCCCGCAAAGTTGTGAAGGCCAACGGCTACTTTTGTCTGATGGTTACGGGCTGCAGCAGTTTGAAGTCGAGCGCCGTTTCCGCGCGCAGAGTGATATCGCGATTGCCGGTGAACCCCGCGCCACCGGCGCCTGCCGCCGCCCCGATCAACGCGCCAATGCCGGCCCCCTTTCCGCCGCCAGCGACCGCGCCGATAGCCGCTCCTCCAGCCGCGCCGCCTCCCACCATGACCGCCGTGCGCTTGCCTTTTCCCTTGCTGGAGGTCATTGCCGAGGAAGTCTGAATTTCATGCTCCTTGCCATTGACGGTGACGCTCGTGAGCGTGAGGCTCAACACAGCGCCGCCCTTGAAACGGCCGGCAGCTTTTGCCTCACTAACAACTCCCTCGGCGCGAGCCCCCTTCGGGATGGCGACCTTACCATCGATTTCCACTGGAGATTCGACGGTGGCGGTGAACTTGTCCCCGGATTTGCTGGTTTTCGAGCTGATAGTTTCATCCAGGACGACGGCGATGACGGTGTCCGCGGGCACGACCAGAGGTTTCGGCTCAAGGACCTTTTTCACAGCGGTCTTGGCCGCGTCCGACACGGACGGAGCAGAGTTGGCGTCTGGAGCGGATTGCTGGTCAGCCGGTTTTTGGCACCCTGCTACCAGCATTCCAAGGGAAAAAGCAGACAGCGAGATGGCAATAAAACGGCGATTCATCGAAATTCCTCCACGGGCTGGAAATCCTTATTCTTTTAAAGATACGCTCATCTGTTATGAAGTCAATTTAGCAAGCGCAATTTCAAAACGACGGTTTAGTCCCGATCTGGTACCGACCCCAGATTCAGCGCGAGGCAAATTTCACCGTCCCGGACTTGATTAGAAAAATCCCATCTTGCTGAGTCCATTTGAACTCTCTCGAATGTCGAAGTATCAGAGAATCAACGAATTGAGAAAGAGCAAGTGCCACGCGATGGACAGCTAGCCAAATGAATCGCGGCGCGGAAGAGGATTTCGATTTGGCACATGACTTGCACCTGCTTTTCACGGTATCCGCTGCTTATTTGGATCCTTTTCGCCAGGAATTTAGACAAGCGTAGAGGAACCTGAAGTCGATTCGCGACGTCCAGCACGTTCTGACCTACGCGAAGCGGGAAAATGGGGAGCTGGTGCGAGCTGAGACGGGCCGCACTTGCGGTCTATGACTATGAAACGCGGCAAGACGCCGGTCAGCTTTCAAGACGCCGGGGCCAAAGCCATTCGAGCGAACTTTCGGAAGATCGAGCATCGCGAATGGTGGTTGTGGGTAGCAGCGGCGATTATCACGCTGCTACTCACAGTTGCGCTGGCTTCCTTTTTGCTCCCGAATGTGTCATCGGCCCAAGACTTCCATGCCATGTATGTACTTCCGCAAGCCGTGCGTGGTCTCGTGGCCCTTGTTTTCCTGTTCGATCTCTACACTATCTACCAGCATCTGCAGATTCACAGGATTCGCCGGGAACTGATCCAACGGGAAGAGCTCTTTCATTTGATCAGCGAGAATGCCGCGGACATGATTGCCGTCGTGGATCTCGAAGGCCGCAGGATTTTCAACAGTCTCTCTTATCAGAAAATACTAGGCTATTCGCCGGAAGAACTTCAGGAATCATCGGGGTTCGAGCAGATTCATCCGGACGACCGCGAGAGTGTAAGGAATGCCGCTAGGGAAGCCCGTGACACGGGAGCGGGAACACTTCTGGAATATCGCTTCCGCCACAATAATGGCAATTGGATGGTGTTGGAATCCGTTGCCAGCGTCATCCGCAACGAAAACGGCGAGCCGGAAAAACTTGTCATCGTGAACCGCGACATTACGGAGCGTAAGAAAGTCCAGGAGGCATTGGTGCGCTCGGAGGCGAGTTTCCGGTCTTTGGTGGAGGGAGCGCCGCACGGCATCTACCGCGCAACAACGACGGGTCAGTTTCTACAAGTGAATCCGGCCCTGCAGAGAATGCTGGGTTATGAATCCGCGCAAGATCTTTTCAAAGCCGATCTCGCGACACAAGTGTTTCGCAACATTGCCGACTATCAACTCATGAATGAAACCCTGGCCAAGTCAAATGAATTAAAGGACATCGAACTGGAATGGAAGCGATCGAATGGTGAGCCCATATTGGTGCGGTGCTCGGGACACCACGTCGACCCCAAGGATGGAGGCCCCGGGTATTTCGAGGTTTTTGCTGAAGATGTAACGGAGAAACGCACTCTGGAGCGCCAGCTTCGAATGGCTCAGAAGATGGAGGCCATCGGAAGGCTATCGGGAGGGATCGCTCACGATTTCAATAATCTGCTGGGAGTCATCATCGGGTATAGCGGTGTATTGAAGAAATCCCTGGACAAGAGCCAGCCCACCTTCGAATATGCAACGGAAATCGAAAAGGCGGGCCAGCGCGCCGCCTCCTTGACCCGCCAGTTGCTGGCCTTCAGCAGACAACAAGTATTGACACCTTCCGTGCTGAGCCTGAATTCGCTGGTGTCGGACATGGAAAAAATGCTTCCGCGCCTGCTGGGTGAGGATATCAACGTGTCCCTGTCTCTTGAGCCGGCGCTCGGAAACGTCAGGGCGGACCAGAGCCAAATCGAGCAGGTGATCATGAACCTGGCCGTGAATGCGCGGGATGCCATGCCTTCCGGCGGGAAACTCCAGATCCAAACAGCCAACGTGGAACTCGACCATGCCTACACGCGGGATCATCCCGGCTCCAAGGCGGGCAGTTACGTGATGCTCGCGATCGCCGACTCCGGAACGGGCATGAATCCGGAAACCATCGCGCACATCTTCGAGCCGTTCTTCACCACCAAGGCATTGGGAGAAGGCACGGGCCTTGGCCTCGCGACCGTGTACGGCGTGGTGAAGCAAAGCAACGGATATATCTGGGTGGACAGCGCTCCGGGCAAAGGATCAACTTTTCAAATCTACCTTCCAAGGCATTTGGCCACCGACCTGGTTTCCGTTGCTAAGCCCGAGGTCCAATCCAGGAGGAAATCACAAGGATCAGAAATGATTCTTCTTGTGGAAGACGCGGAACCCCTTCGCAAATTGGCGCAAGCCTTCCTCGAATCCAACGGCTTCCGCGTGTTGTCGGCCCAGAGTGGAGAAGCCGCTCTCGAGACGGCGGCGCGTCATGCAGGCCATTTCGATCTGCTGCTCACTGACGTGGTGATGCCCGGCATGAACGGCCGCGTTTTGGCGGAGCAATTGTCGATGCGGCAGCCCGGGCTGAAGGTCCTCTTCATGTCCGGCTACACGGACAGCTTCATCGCCGGGCACGGAGTTCTGCAGAAGGGAACCAACCTTCTGCACAAACCGTTCACGGAAGAAGTCTTCATAAGCAAGGTTCGGGAAGTTCTGGACGGCGGCAAAAACGCGTCGCCTGAATTGAAACCTGAGCTAGACCAGGTAGGAAGCGGTGCCCGTGATCACTAATAGGAGGAACGGACCGAAGGGAAAGCTGCTGGTTGTGGACGACGACGACGCGCTGAGGCGGCTGATGCAGCTGGAACTTAGCGAAACCTACGAGGTCATTGGCACGGGTGAACCCGAGCACGGATTGGCTCTGGCACTTGAGCACATGCCTGACGCCATCTTGCTGGACTTGCGCATGCCGAAGTATTCCGGCTATGAACTATGCCAGACATTTACATCGTTCAGCCGGACGCAAACGATTCCAGTGGTTATCGTCAGCGGCGAAGGAGGTGCGCAAACCAAAGAACACTGTAAACAGTTGGGCGCGGCTGGTTACTTCGAAAAGCCGTTGGACTTCGAGGCCCTTAAGGTATTCCTCAGAGGAATCGTCACGACGTCCCGCCCTATTCCTCGGAGCGAGGTGCGTGTGCGGTTGCGTGTGCCGCTGAAGGTTCGGGGCAAGGATTCACAAAATATGGACTTCGAAGAGGTTGCGACAACAGAAAACGTTAGTCTTAGCGGCTTTCTGTGCACCTGCAGCAGAGAAATCCCGGTTCATTCCATCATAGACGTATACATGGTCTCGACACATGACGAACACGTGGGCAGAGCACAGATCATGCACTCGGAGGCGAAGGTCCCACCGCTCTTCCGCTATGGATGCCGCTTCACCGAAAAAAAGGGTCCTTGGGTCCTGCGATAGCCGTTTCGCTCTGGCAGAAAGTACATTCCGCAGGCGTGCTCAGGCCAGCCAATTTATTCCGTCAGCCCCCGGATTTAACCAGGTCACTCAGCGCATGGATGTCGCCTGCGGTCGTCAAGGCAAAACCTTGGATGGCCGCGGTTTCCCGGCGGATCACTTCCCAAGTTTCATCGGGAGTACTCAGGAAGACTCTCGCTACCCGCGAGTCATACTGTTTCCCCGCCCCTCGTTCTATCACTTCTCGTGACGCCTGGAACGGAAGAGCGCGCCGATAGGGCCGGTCGGAAGTCATAGCATCAAAGGTATCCGCCACTGCAAAAATTCTCGCGCCTGCGGGGATCTCCTGCGTTTTTAGGCCCCTTGGATAACCGCTGCCATCGCAACGCTCATGATGAGCTAAGATGATTTCCGCGGCATCCGCAAGGAACGGGATGCCTTTGACCAGGTCATACCCGATCTGTGCGTGGCGTTGCATGATCTCCCGTTCTTTTTCGGTAAGACGCCCTGGTTTGAGGAGGATTGCGTCCGGAATCGCCAGCTTGCCGATGTCGTGCAGCCACGCTCCCATGGCGATATTTCTCATCTGATTTTCCAAGCCGCCCATGGCCTTGGCAATCTCGATGGAGTACAGAAATACACGCCGGGAATGTCCAGCCGTCGGACTGTCCCGTAAATCGATAGCCGCACCCAGTACTTCGAGCGTGTGGTCATAGCTCCGTTCAATCCGGCGCAAAGCCTCCCGAAGCTGCTGGGTTTGCTGAGCAACAATTTCCTCGAGATGGTGACGATAATTATCGACTTCCTGTTCCAATCGCTTCACGTGCGAAGCGCGCGTGAGGCTTGCTAAAACTATGTTTGCATCCACATGTAGCGGCTTGACGAGATAGTCGTCCGCGCCTTGCCGCATGGCCTGCACGCCGACTCGGATGTCATCTACTCCGGTAACCATAAGGAAGACCATCTGGGGATAGTTCTGCCGCACCTTCGTCAGAAGTTCCATGCCGGACATTCCAGGCATTTGAAGGTCAGAAATTACCGCATCTATCCGATGGGTTTCGAGGATGTGAAGTGCTTCGTCTCCGCTAGCTGCCGTTTCGCATGGAAAGCCAAGCTGCGCGAGTACCGTCGCCATGACCCTTCGAACGGAGGCCTCATCGTCTACGATTAATACTCGCAGGGCGAAGGAACGCGCCAAAGGGATCGGTTCAGTCGCCACGTGGCATCCTGTGCTGGCTGCTTTCTACACGCCGCCCGTCAAGAGCGGATTTTTTCTGTTCAGTCAAGCGTGCTGTGCTTGGCGTGATGTGATTCAAGCGGCCACCGCCGTCAACTGCTCCGTAATATGGAAAAGAGGTCTTAGTGCACGAACGAGGCCATCTTGTGCGGGAATTCACGGGTCGAAAGCCCGGCGATCTCAATCACTTGGTCATAGTCGGGCGGAGTCTAGAGATTCTACATTCAAATATTGTTCCAGCGACGGATTCGGTCCCAGAATGGAACAATCCTGCGGTCTCTTGTCGATTTGCCCGCTCCCCTGGAGCGATGCAACAGCCTCACATTCGCCGAACGCTGCACCGGTCTGCTCCGCTACGCGGTGCTTTTCGCCCTGTTTGCCTTGGCATAACTCTCGATACTTCGCCCAGTGAAAAGGCAGTTTATCGAGATGTTTCGGATGCCCAGGTCGCCCCTGGGCCACCCGCGACTTCATGAAGCCTTGCCCTCGATTTGGCCCGGCTTCTTTTTCGATTTGATTGGACAACTCGAAGTCCTGCAGCCAAACACAATGCAGGCGCGCCTGCGGCGCTCGGAGAAATTCAGGACAGAAGAAATGAGATCAGGCGCTAGATCTAGCGTTGTTCTTCAGGGCTTCGCCCACCTTGTGTACGAGCGTATCCCGCGAGAAGGGCTTTTGAAGGAAGAAACCGTCCTCCAGGAAGTCTTCGTTCCCTCGCTTGTATTCCAGGTAGCCTGACATGTAAACGATCCTAATACTCTTCCGGAGGCCCTTGAGCCGTTTGGCCAGCTCCGGTCCGCGCATCTTGGGCATCACGACATCGGTAAGCAGCAGATGAATCGGCTCGTCCGACTTTTCGGCGATCGCCAGGGCCTCTGTGCCATCCCTGGCACTGAGCACTGCGTACCCAGCAGACTCTACAAATTCGGAGGCTAGCTCCCTGACGCTCTCTTCGTCTTCTACAATTAGCACAGTCTTGCGGCGCCGCGCAGGACTGGCCGCTATTTCCTCAAACTCAGCAGGCTCCGCAGCCTCGTTGACTAACGGAAGGTAGACCTCGAACCGCGCTCCTTTCTCTGGCTCCGACTCCACCCATACGCAGCCGCCGCTCTGCTTGACGATGCCGTAAACGGTGGCAAGCCCCAATCCCGTTCCCTTCCCCTGCTCCTTGGTGGTAAAGAACGGCTCGAATATGCGCGCCTTCGTTTCCGCATCCATCCCATGACCAGTGTCCGTAACCGCGAGCAAAACATACTCGCCGGGCAGAATCGGAGGCCGCGCCAGCGCGCTTTCCTCATCCACTCTCACGTTGCGCGTTTCGATGGTTAGACTGCCGCCCGCGGGCATGGCGTCTCCGGCATTCACTGCAAGATTCATTATGACTTGCTCGATCTGTCCCGGATCTGCCTTCACTCGCCCAAGAGACTTGCCTGCATGGAATGTGAACGCGATATCTTCGCGAATCAGCCGCCTAAGCAGTTTGCACATTTCCGAAACCAGCATATTCAAGTCCAGGATTTTCGGCTGCAATACCTGCATGCGGCAGAAGGCCAGCAACTGGCGCGTCAGCGAAGCCGCGCGGTCCGCGGCGTTCACTATTTGCTGTGTGCGTCCAAGGAGCCGCTCATCGGACTGCAGGGACTCCACCAATAAACTGCTGTTCCCCTTGATGACCGTCAGGAGATTGTTGAAGTCATGAGCCACGCCGCCGGCCAGGCGCCCCATGGCATCCATCTTCTGCGCTTGGCGAAGTTGGCCTTCAAGCTGCTTCCTTTGCACTTCATGCTGTTGTCTTTGGTCTTCGTTCCTCTGCAAGGTGATGCGCATGTCCTCGAAAGCCCGCGTGACCTGCGCTATCTCATCGCCGCCATGCGATTTCAGCGCATAGCTGAAATCACCATGTTCGAGGGCGCGCACTCCCTCCGCGAGGTACGCCAGCGGTCGCGTGGACCTGTCCGAAATCACGAACACCAATGCCCCTCCCCCTAACACGGCGGCCAGACCCAGCCCGAGCAGTAGGCGGTTCAATCTTTTCAACGATGCGGTTGCTTCGTCATAAGACTTCAAAACGGTGAGGCTTAAGGCCGGCTGAGCCCCGGCCTCCAGCGCGAGTGAACTTGCGAAAAACCTCTCATCTGCTAGTTGGATCTCTTCCCCTTCAGGACGGTCCCGCAGTTGCCCCTCGAGCTCTTGCTCCTTGGCGACTGAAAATGTGCTCATCACATAATCGCTACCGTAGCGGAAGACCAGGTGACTCGATGAAATGCGCCCCAGCTCTTTGGCTCCCCTGGCGTCCAGCTCACGACCGACAATCACCGCGCCCAGAAGGCGGCTTTTTCGCGGCTCATCCTCGTAATAAGGCCGCAGCACAACCTGAAAAAGCTGCCCGCCGCCAAACCACCAACTTGCCCCACTATCATCCTTGAGAGATCGCCGCAGCAGCTCTTCCGCGTTAGCAAGGGAAAGCCGCAAGCTGGTGGTGTGCAGGGCGATAATTTTGCCCTTTGCGTCCACCAGCGCAAACAGGTCGCACTCGCCAGACTGCCAGGGGTCTTCGCTGGCGTCCTGGATCGCCGTCGTATCTCCATTTCTCAGGCGCGCCAAAGTGGCAAGCAGGTCCGCTTTGCGGCTCAACATCATCTCTCGTTGGTGTTGAACGGCTTGGATCGTCAGGACGGCATTGCGGGCGTCCTCCTCGACTTGCCTCTGGACCTGGGCGTGAACTGTGTGACGCACGACAAGCAGAGTGGCGGAAGTGAGCGCAGCCGTAAACAGCACTAGCCACAACAGCAGTTTGGTGCGCAGTCTCAGGTCGTTGTGGCATTTGAGGAGAGATTTCAATATCCGGCTAACTCCTGTGAAATGAACAGGTTCGGCGGACCAAAGCCCGGCGTCAAGACGGCGTCCAGGATCCGTCTTGGACAATGACAAATGACGTAGCACACCCGGAATTTGCATGTCAGGCTCGCGAGCACCGTAGCCTATCGTTTTTGACTTAGCGCGGGAATGGACTATTGGTACCACGGAGCAAGTACTCCAGAACAGGGGGAAACCATGTCGTCTCTGGCGTGTCGCGGAATAATCGGAAGGCAGCGGGGTTCAGGCTCGGGCCGTCACTTTTCCACAGAAAACTTGTAGGTGGTGACAGAGTGAAAGCTCTCGCCGGGCTTCAGGATTACCGAAGGGAATTTGGGCTGGTTGGGGGAATCGGGAAAGTGCTGCGTTTCAAGGCAAAAGGCGCTGCGGCGCGGATACGCGACGCCGCCTTTGCCGGGAGTCTTGCCGTCCAGGAAATTGCCCGTGTAGAACTGCACGCCGGGCTCGGTGGTGAAAACTTCCAGGACGCGTCCGCTGGCGCGCTCGACGACGCGCGCGGCGCCAAGAAATTCCAGGGATTCAGGCACGGCGCGCAGCACGAAATTGTGGTCGTAGCCGCCGCCGAGCTTTAGCTGCTCGTCATCCTGATTGATGCGCGCGCCGATAGCCGTGGGCCTGCGAAAGTCGAATGGAGTATCAGCGACATTGCGGAGTTCGCCGGTGGGAATCAAGGCGGCGTCTACAGGAGTGAATTTGTCAGCCGCAATCATAAGAACGTGGCCGAGAATATCGCCCGAGCCTTGACCGGCGAGATTGAAGTAAGAGTGGTTGGTGAGATTCAGGACGGTTTTTTTGTCGGTGGTCGCCACATAGGCGATTCTGAGCGCGTTGTCATCCTTTAAGGTGTAAACCACCCGTACATTTAGATTCCCAGGAAAGCCTTCTTCGCCGTCCTTGCTGAGGCAGGTGAGTTCGAGGGACTGGGCGTCCTTGCCGTGGAGAACCCTGGCAGCCCACAGGGCTTTATCGAAGCCTTTGACGCCGCCGTGCAGAGCGTTCTCACCGTTGTTCTTGGCGAGAGTATAGGTCTTGCCATCGAGGACGAATCGCGCGTGCGCGATGCGGTTTCCATAGCGGCCGATGATTCCTCCAAAGTGGCTCTTGTCGTTCACGTAGCCGTCAACGTTGTCGTAACCGAGCACGACGTCGGCCAGCTTGCCGTTGCGGTCCGGCACTTTAATCGAGACGACGGCGCCGCCATAGGTGCTGATGGAAACTTCGGCGCCGCTTTTATTGGTCAGCACATAAAGGTCGACGAGCTGGCCGTCGGGAGTTTTGCCGAAGGGTTTTTTTGTGGTCGACCCGGACTGTGGCTCTGCGCCTGCAAACGCCGGAGTGGTCATAAGCAACGCTCCCATGAAAATGACAAACTGCAGCATTCGTTTCATGACAATCCCCCGCCCGCGAGTTTCCATGACGGCTATTGTCACAGATTTGTTGGCGTTCAGTCTGAGAATTTGCAACGAAAAAACGGGGAGTCACACATGCTTTGGTAGTAACAGATAGTTGCTGTACCCTGCTCTTGCGAATAATCACTGGAATCACGCAGGGCCTGGATCATGGGTCTCCAAGCTTTCGTCTCACAAAAGGTAGTGACGCCGCGCGGAATCGAAGCCGCGGCCGTTCTCGTCGAAGACGGGCGAATCCTTGACGTTGTTCCGCCAGGTCAACTGCCCGCGCAAGTTTCCGTGAGGGATTTTGGCAAGGCTGCCATTTTGCCGGGGCTGGTCGACTCTCACGTACACATCAACGAACCCGGACGCACGGAATGGGAAGGGTTCCAGACGGCGACGCGTGCCGCCGCGGCCGGCGGCTGCACGCTGCTTGTGGACATGCCGCTCAATTGTCTGCCCGCGACGACAACCGTGGCTGCGCTCGAAGCGAAACGCCAAGCCGCGAACGGCCAGTGCTACGTGGATTGGATGGCGTGGGGCGGAGTCGTAAGCGACAACCAGGAGCACATAGAGAGTTTGGCCGCTGCAGGCGTGCCAGGATTCAAATGCTTCCTCATCCACTCTGGCATTGACGGATTCACTATGGTCAGTGAACAGGAGCTACGCGCAGCCTTGCCGCATGTCGCGCGGACCGGTTTGCCTCTCCTTGTGCACGCGGAACTGCCCGGGCCAGTCCACGAGGCAACGCGCCGATTGACGGGAGCAGACTGGAGCAAGTACTCCACGTATCTGCAATCGCGCCCCGATGAAGCGGAACTCTCCGCGATTCAATTAATGATCTCGCTCTGCCGCGAATATCATTTCGGCCTGCACATTGTGCATCTGGCAACAAGCCAGGCGCTGGACATGTTGCGCGCGGCGAAGTCGGAAGCCCTGCCGCTGAGCGTGGAAACTTGCCCGCATTACCTGCACTTCTCTTCAGACAAAATTACCGATGGCAACACGTTGTTCAAATGCGCCCCGCCGATCCGCAGCCGGGAAAATTGCGAAAAACTTTGGCACGGGCTTCAAGAAGGATTGATCGATTTGCTGGCGACGGATCATTCGCCGTGTCCACCGGAGATGAAGCGGCTGGGCGAACGAAACTTTCAGACCGCCTGGGGCGGAATTGCCAGCCTCTCGCTGGCCTTGCCCGTGATGTGGACGGAAGCCAGTCGCCGCGGATTCTCGCTCGCCGATATCGCGCGCTGGATGGCCGAAGGGCCCGCCCGGCTCGCCGGATGCAACTCACGCAAGGGCCGCCTGGCAAGGAATTTCGACGCCGACTTTGTGGTGTTTGAGCCGGAAGTGGAATTCATTGCAATGCAGGACCATCTTCATTACCGTCACCGCGTTTCGCCCTATCTCGGTGAAAAACTCCGGGGAGTGGTGAAAGCGACTTACCTCCGCGGAAACTGCGTTTTCGCCGATGGACAATTTCCTGGCGAGCCAACTGGGCTCGAATTGCGGCGCTAACCGGCCCACCGACGCTTCAAATAGGGATTTCAAACTTCTGCCATTTCATACAGAATACCGCCAGCAAACAAATTTATGACCGTCCATCACATCGTCGGGGCATCCGTCCCGCGCAAGGAAGGCTGGGACAAAGTCACCGGCGCCGCGCGCTATGTCGACGACATGACCTTACCTGGCATGCTTTACGGCGCGACCGTACGCAGCAGCGTGGCGCGTGGCAAAATCAAAAACATTTTTTTTTCCCCGAGCATTGACTGGAGCGAATTTGTAGTCGTAACCGCCAAGGATATTCCAGGACAAAATTGCATCGCGCTGATTCTGGACGATCAGCCTTGTCTCGCCTCCGCGACTGTGAATCACCCCGAAGAGCCCATTCTGCTTCTGGCCCATGCTGACCGTCACAAACTGAGAAAGGCGGTTGAAGCGGTGTCCGCCGAGTACGAACCGCTGCCTCCCGTGTACACCATCGAAGAAAGCGAGCAGCAATCCACAATCATCTGGGGTACCAACAACACGTTTAAGAGCTACCTCGTGGAAAAGGGCGAAGTGAACGCCGTTTGGAAAAATGCGGCGCACATCGTCGAAGGCGAATATTTCACCGGCGCGCAGGAACAACTGTACATTGAAAACAACGGAGTCATCGCCGCCTACGACGCGGAAAATGGAGTCACTGTCTGGGGCTCGCTGCAATGCCCGTACTACGTTCACAAGGCCCTGATGGCTCTTTCCGGCCTTCCCGAAAATAAGGTCCGTGTGGTCCAAATGGAAACGGGCGGCGCGTTCGGAGGAAAGGAAGAATATCCCTCCATGATCGCGGGGCACGCGGCGCTGCTCGCGATGAAATCCGGCAAGCCGGTGAAAATTATTTATGACCGCATGGAAGATATGGTGGCGACGACGAAGCGCCACCCTTCGCGAACGCGCCATCGCACCGCAGTGACCAAGGATGGCAAAATCCTCGGAGGCGAAATCGAGTTCACCATCGATGGCGGAGCGTACGCAACGTTGTCGTCGGTAGTTCTTTCGCGCGGCACCATTCACGCCGGCGGTCCCTATTATTGGCCGAGTGTGCGCATTCGAACGAAGGCCGTGGCGACGAACGCGCCCCCGAACGGAGCCTTTCGCGGATTCGGCGCGCCGCAGAGCCTCTTTGCCATGGAGCGGCACATGGACCGTATCGCCCAAGTCGTCGGGATCTCTTCGGTCGAAATCCGCCGCCGGAATTTCCTGAAGCCCGGCCAAACGACAACCACGCAACAAGTCATCCGTGAAGAAATTGACTTGCATCATTTGCTGGATCGCGCGCTGGAACTTTCCGATTATGTCGAAAAGAAAAAACGCTTTGCGCAAAAAAATACAATTGGCGCGCACAAAAAAGGAATCGGCATCGCCGCCTTCTTGCATGGCGCGGGATTCACTGGCTCCGGCGAACGCTACCTGAATTCCCTGGTAGGCGTGGAAGCGGACGCCGATGGCACTGTTCGCGTGCTGGTGTCCAGCGCGGAATTCGGCCAGGGCACCAACACTGTGCTATGTCAGATCGCGGCGGAGGCGCTCGGGCTTCCTTATGAGAACGTCGCGATCGCGCAACCGGACACTACGGTGGTTCCGAACAGCGGCCCAACAGTCGCTTCACGCACCGCGATGATTGTTGGGAAATTGGTTCAGTCAGCCGCCAAGGGAATCAGGCAGACGCTCACGAAAAGCGGGCTTCTTGGTGACGATTACACTCCGGAACAATTTCGCGCTGCCTGCGAGAAATACGTTGCCGGGCACGGAACGCTGCAATCCTATGCGCGGTATGAAGCGCCCGGCGATGTCTTCTGGGACGATGAAAAGTATCGCGGCGAAGCCTACGCGGCGTTTGCCTGGGCCGTGTACGTCGCGGAAGTTACCGTCGATCTGACCACTTACAGCGTCACTGTGGACGATTTTGTCGCGTTGCAGGAAGTCGGCAAAGTCCTTAACCCGGTTTTGGCTGCTGGACAAATTACTGGTGGCGTGGCGCAAGGCGTTGGTTTCGCCCTCTATGAAAAAGTCGTCTGGCAAAACGGCCGTATGCTCAACAACCAGATGACCAATTACATCATGCCCACCTCCGTGGATCTGCCGCCGATCCATGTTTTCTTTGAAGAGCTTGGCAACGTTCACGGCGCCCACGGCGCCAAGGGCATCGGAGAATTGCCCATGGACGGACCCGCGCCCGCCATCGTAAACGCCGTGGAAGATGCCCTCGGCGTTCACTTCTGTTCGATACCGTTACTACCGGAAGATTTGTTCGAGGCCTTGCGGGATCAGTCTCCTGAGCAAGAGGCCTCTTCTCCGTTGCGAGGGACCGCATGAATCCTTCGCTGCAAACTACGGCAAAGTCCGAAATTCTATTTACTGCCAATGGCGACGCAAGAACAGTTCTCGCTCATCCGATGGAGCGATTGCTGGACGTGCTGCGGAACGACTTGAAATTGACCGGGACGAAAGAAGGATGCAGCGAAGGCGAATGCGGCTCGTGTTCCGTTCTGCTGGACGGCATGTTGGTGAATAGTTGTCTCGTTCCCGTTGCGCAAGCAAACGGCGCGAACGTCGTCACCATCGAAGGAATGTCCGCGCATGCCTTGATGGCTCCGCTCCAGGAAGCCTTCCTGGAATGCGGCGGCGCGCAGTGCGGCATCTGCACCCCCGGAATGATTCTTGCCGCCGCGCATCTCCTCGATAAAAAACCGGAGCCCGCGATTGCGGACATCCGGGAAGGCCTTTCCGGTAACCTTTGCCGCTGTACCGGTTATATGCAGATTTTCGAAGCCGTGGCGAAGGCCGCCCGGCGAAAGGTTGCGGCATGAGATCCGATCCCGCCGAATACAGGCTCGTTTCGCCCGGGAGTCTGCACGCGGTTCTTTCGCTCATGGCCGGAGAACCGGCGCAATGGCTGCCGATCGCCGGCGGAACCGACGTGATGGTCTTGTACTCCGCTGGAAAACTACCCAATCGAAAACTAATCAACATTTGGAACCTTCCCGAGCTTCGGCAAATCGAGGTTTTTCCGGACAGCATCCGCATCGGCGCCGCGTGTACCTACACTGCGTTGCGTAGCCATGAGATTATTTCGCGGGAATTTCCGCTCCTAGCCTCGGCTGCGTCTTGGACCGGCGGAATCGCCAATCAGAATCGCGGAACACTCGGAGGCAACATCGCCAATGCTTCTCCCGCCGCCGATTCCCTGCCCTCTCTGCTCGTCTACGACGCGGAACTGACTCTAATTTCGGTGCGCGGCGACCGCCGCGTGGCCCATCGAGAGTTCCACACGGGTTACAAGCAGACCGTTCTGGCGGCTGACGAATTGATTCGCGGTATTTCGCTGCCGCGCCGATTTTCCGGATATCTCTCGCACGCGCGCAAAGCCGGAGCGCGAAACGCGCAAGCCATTTCCAAGGTTTGCCTCGCTGCGCTGGGCCAGCTCGCGAACGGCGTGATTCGCGATGTGCGCCTCGCGCTGGGAAGTGTTGCGCCTGTTCCGCTGCGCTTGCAGGAAACCGAGCGCTTGCTCACTGGCAAACACATCGAGCCAGCGCTGCTCGAAACTGTAAGAAAGAGCGTGGCCAAAGAAATTAGCCCCATCGACGATATTCGCTCCACCGCTCGATATCGCGCAGCCGTCGCCGGCAATCTTGTCGGCGAGTTTCTCGAAAAGCTCGCCGCCCAAGGGACAAAAGCGTGAGCGAAGTGCTTGCTCGCTGGAATAGCTTGCCTCACGAGGAAGCTGCTCGCGAGATTCTTCCCTGTTGCGGCTCGAAAGCTTGGGCCGCGCGCGTGGCATCGAAGAGGCCGATCCAGGATGAAGCTTTGTTGCTCGCAACATCAGACGAGATCTGGGCCGGTCTTGGCGAAACGGACTGGCTTGAAGCCTTCCGAAGTCATCCGCGAATCGGCGAATCACGCGCCGAACAAACTGTCGCCGCGCAATCTTCGGCTTGGTCGGAACAAGAACAACAAAAGGCCGCAACCGCGGACGGCGCTATAAAGATGGCGGTGAAGTGGGGCAATCGCGAATACGAACATAAATTTGGGCGGATTTTTATTGTTTGCGCGACGGGAAAATCCGCCAGCGAAATCCTGGCGATTCTGCGCCGCCGGTTGCACAATGATGAAGCCGCGGAACTGCGGCAGGCAGTCGAGGAGCAGCGGCAAATTATGCGCCTTCGTCTGACAAAATGGATCGCCGGATGAGCCGAATTTCCACGCACGTTCTGGACACCGCCAAGGGCAAGCCGGCTTTTGGAGTGCCCGTTCGCCTGGAACGCCAAGATTCTTCAGGCAAATGGCTTTCGCTTGGCTCCGGGCAAACCGATCGCGACGGAAGGTGCGCGCAATTGTTGCCTGATGGTACCACGCTCACGGAAGGCATGTATCGATTGGCGTTTGACACGGCAAATTATTTCGCAGCGTCCGGCGTGGAAGGATTGTATCCATCGGTGGAGATTTTGTTTCGAATCAAGAGCGGTGAATCGCATTTTCATATTCCCTTGCTGCTGAGTCCGAATGGCTACACGACGTACCGGGGAAGCTGAGATGAGTTCCGCGATCCGCGAATGGCTGAACCTCGGCGTGCGCTGGTTTCACGTTTTCGCCGGCATCATGTGGGTCGGCCAAACCTACTATTTCACCTGGCTCGACGGCCAATTCACCAAGCTCGAGAAAAAGGCGGATTCGAACGCGGCCGCTTCAAAAGTTTGGATGGTCCACAGCGGCGGTTTTTACACTGTCGAAAAACAAGAATCGCTCGGCGTCGCGCCGCAACAGGTCCGCTGGTTTCGCTGGGAAGCGCTTATGACGTGGCTCGCCGGCGTGGTTCTCCTGGTCCTTGTGTATTACCTTGGAGACGGCCTCATCGATCCCGATGTTGCCGACATTTCGAAAGCTGCGGGCATTTCGATCGGTGTTGCATCCATGATCGCCGGCTGGATAATCTACGATTTAGCCGTGCAGTCGCCGCTCGGGAAATCGCAAAACGCGTTTGCTGGACTTGCATTGGCAATGACCGCAGTCGCGGCGTGGGGATTAACGCACGTGTTTAGCGGCCGCGCCGCGTACATCCACGTCGGAGCAATCTTTGGCACTATCATGACCCTGAACGTTTGGATGCGCATTCTGCCCGCACAGCGCAAGATGATCGCCGCCGTGGCCGCGGGCGAAACGTTCGATGCCTCGCTCGGCGCGCAAGCCAAGCTGCGTTCGAAACACAACACGTTCCTCGCCGTGCCGGTCGTCTTTCTGATGCTCAGCAATCATTATCCGGTCGCGACCTACGGGAACCGCTACGGCTGGGAGATTATGTTGGCGCTTGTTGTCGCGGGATGGATTGCAGCAAAGCTGATTCGCGAATTCTGAGTCACACGCAATCAGAGCTTTGTTCGAAACTGGATTCAAATGCAGCCGCAAAACAATTTTCGAAAGCTCGCGGAAGCAGTGATCGCGCGGTGCCGTAAGCTGGCCTCATTTTCTGAAGACGCAGGAGGAACACGCCGCACTTTTCTTTCCCCGCCGATGCGCGATTGTCATCGCGAAGTTTCTTCCTGGATGAAAACTCTCGGCATGACCTTTGACGTGGATGCGGCTGGAAATTTGCGCGGATTTTATTCGGCAGCTTCGCCGGGAGCGGCGCGAATTCTGATTGGATCGCATCTGGACACGGTGCCGAATGCCGGCGCGTTCGACGGCCTTTTGGGAGTCGTGCTCGCAGTCGCGCTGGTGGAATCTTTGCGCGGAGTGAAGCTGCCGTTTGGAATTGAGGTCGTTGGATTTTCGGAGGAAGAAGGAGTGCGCTTTGGCGTGCCGTTTATCGGAAGCAGAGCGCTGGTCGGACGAGTGGATGAGGAACTTCTCGGACGCGAGGACGCGAATGGAATTTCGATTCGCAAGGCGATTCAGGATTTTGGCTTGAATGCGAATGACATTTCCAAAGCGGCGCTGAGTGACGATGTTTTGGGATACGTCGAATTTCATATTGAGCAGGGGCCGGTGCTGGAAAGTTTGGGACGGCCACTTGGAATTGTCGAGGCGATTGTCGGACAAAATAGATTGGAGTTTACATTTTCAGGACAGGCGAATCACGCGGGGACTACGCCGATGAATTTGCGGCACGATGCGCTGGCCGCGGCTGCGGAGTGGATTGTCGCGATCGAAGATTTCGCACAGCGAACAAAGGGACTCGTGGCGACGGTGGGATTCGTGGAAGCGAGGCCAGGCGCTACGAACGTGATTGCGGGAGAAGCGCGTGTGACACTGGATATTTGTCACGCTTCGGATCATGCGCGGACTGAAGCGCTGGACGAATTAATCCGGCAAGCGGAGTCGATTGCGGCGCGGCGCGGCCTGACCGTGAAATGGCGGACGCTGCTTTCTCAAAATGCCGTGGCGATGGATCCATTTTTGACGGAGCAAAGTTCGCGCGCCGTGCAAATGGCCGGTTGCGAGCCACATCGCATGGCCAGCGGCGCAGGGCATGATGCTATGATCCTGGCGGAAAAAGTTCCGGCGGCGATGATTTTTTTGCGGACGCCGGGGGGCATCAGCCACGACCCGGCGGAATCGGTGCATCTGGACGACGTGGCGAAGGCGCTGGAGTGCGGGCATCATCTGCTGACGCAGCTTGCGGCTTCGCAGGAATTTCTGGTAAGGACGTGCCGTGCATAATCTCGGTCAAACGCGCAGCTCGCATCAACGCAATCACCTGCTCCTCACGCCGGAGACTTTTGTGCGCACGGCTTTGCCCGGGATGAAGAATGCTTCCGGAATCGTTCACATTGGCCCGGCGCTCGGGGCAGCGTTCACCGAATACACTGCTGAATTTGAACCCAAGGGCGAGTTGGGAAATACGTCCGCGCAGAGATTTATTTACGTGATGGAAGGCACGCTGACGCTGGAGGCTGAAGGAAAGCGGCACGAGCTGGGCGCACGTGGATACGCTTATTTGCCTGAAGGACTTTCGCATAAAATTGTTGCCAAGAAAAAAAGCAGAGCTGCCGTCGTTGAAAAAGTGTACGAGCGAATCGAGACAATCGAGCCGCCGCGCTTGATCGTTTCGAGCGAAGATTCTGTTTCTTCGCACGCGCTTGATGCCGATTCGGACTTGCAGGTCAAATGCCTGCTGCCGGACGAGCCGCCATTTGATTTTGCAGTGAACACCATGGTGTACCAGCCGGGGGCGGCGCTGAGCATGGTGGAAATGCACGTGATGGAACACGGGCTGATGATGCTTGAAGGCGGCGGCATCTACCGTCTCGACGATGCGTGGTATCCGGTGACGGCGGGCGATTTCATCTGGATGGGACCTTGGTGCCCGCAGTGGTTTGGGGCCATCGGCAAAGTGCCTGCCAAGTATCTGATTTACAAGAACTGGAACCGGCATCCGCTCGGCGAAAGATGAAAAGAGCCGGTCCTTCTAAGCTCAGGGCAAGCAAGATGCCGGCGCTACGATGCGCTTAGAAAATATGAAATTGGAAATTGATCAGCAGCGGCTGAGCGCGGAAATTGAGACGTTGGCCGCGATTTCGGACGCGGAGCCCCCCGCGGTCACGCGAATTGTTTTCACTCCCACAGATTTGAAGGCGCGCGCTTGGATGATTTCACGCTGTAAAGAAGCCGGGCTTGAGGTGCGGCAGGATGCGATTGGAAATATTTTTGCGCGTTGGAACGGCGCCGATCTCGCGGCTCCAGCTGTTGGAACCGGCTCGCACATTGATGCAATTCCGAATGCCGGCAAATATGACGGCGTGGTTGGAGTGCTTGGCGGCCTCGAAGCGATTCGCGCGCTGCAGCGGAGCGGATTCCGGCCAAAGAACGCGATTGAACTTCTTGTGTTTGCGACGGAAGAACCAACTCGCTTTGGCATCGGCTGCCTGGGGAGCCGGTTGCTTTCTGGAACACTCTCGGCGGAAGCAGCCGCGAAATTGAAGGACCGCGACGGCGAATCGGTGGACGAGGTTCGCCGAAAAGCCGGCTTCAATGGAGAAACTCCCGAAAGGAAATTACAAGGCTTTCGTCGAGTTGCACATCGAGCAAGGGCCGCTGCTTGAACGCGCGCGGACATCTCTAGGAATCGTGAAGAGCATTGCAGCGCCGGCGAGTCTTCGGATTTCGATTGAAGGCTCCGGCGGGCACGCAGGCGGCGTGCTGATGCCGGACCGGAAAGACGCGCTTTGCGCGGCCGCGGAGTTGATCCTGGCGATCGAAAATGCGGCACGTTCGGGCGGCGCGGTTGACACTGTCGCTACTGTCGGAGTGTGCGACGTGTTTCCGGGCGCGGTGAACAGTATTCCTAGCCGCGTGGGAATTACGCTCGACATTCGCGATACGGATTTGGCGCGGCGCGATGGCGCGATGCAGACGATTGAGCGTGCGTCGCAAACTATTTCCGCGAAGCGGCAAGTCTCCGTTCAATCCGAGGTGCTCAATGCGGATGCTCCAGCGGATTGCGCTCCTGAGGTGCGTGGGGCGCTCGCGGATTCCTGTCGCCAACATGGATTCCCGTTTCTCGAAATGGTGAGCCGGGCTTACCACGATTCCCTTTTCATTTCGCGGATCGCTCCGACTGGGATGCTCTTTATTCCGTGCCGGAATGGATACAGCCATCGGCCCGATGAGTACGCCTCGCCGGAGGATATTGCGCGAGGGACGCTAGTGCTGGCGGAGGCGCTGGCGAAGCTGTCAGGCTGACCTCGATGAAAAGTGGCGGCAAGCCCCAACAAGGTCGGGGTAAGACCGCCAGCACTCCCAAAGTTCCGAGAGAGATCCTCTCCGACCTGGTCGGAATCTCCGATCACCTCCCGATGGTCCCGACCGGGTCGGGACTCGCAAACTTCGCTCGTCGTTCAGGATAGACATGCTTCATCGCATGTCTAGTTAACAATAACTGCCCCCCCTCCCCCTGTTTCCGTAAGTGTTCATTCTAAAGATAGTTAAAGTCGTTTGTTTTGATACACTTTTGGAAGTGTTGATTCTAAAGGGAGTTAAGAAGGATTGGCCGGTCATTCGCGCAACTGCCAGTGGCGGGAGAATCTGCGGCGCGGTTTAGGGGGAATCAAGACGTCCCAGTTGGCGGGAGCACCAAAGCCGGGTGGCGCTTGGGGAAGTGGCGAGTGGTGAGTGGCGAGTGGCGAGCGACTATTCAGTGGCGTTGGGGCGGGCGTCGGCTGAGTTTGGTTGGTGCTAGAACAGGTGGAAGAGGGGGCGGAGGGAGAGGGAGCGGAAGAAGAGGAAGAGCCTGAAGAGCCGGCCTCCTGACCGGGTCCCGACCTGGTCGGGACCTCCGATCGGGATGAATTCCGCCCGGCCAGGAGCTGCTGAGCGAATTCGGCGCTCGTGGGGGGTAGAGGAAGTGGCGAGTGGTGAGTGGCGAGCGCGAAGATCGTCGGAACGCTTGCACGTCTTAACGTCGGAACGTCGGGAGAGAGGCAGGACGTGGCGAGTGGTGAGTTTGAGGAAAAAGCAGGTTCCTCGCTGCGCTCGGAATGACAATTCACGGGCGTTTGGGCTGGCTGGGGTTGGGGTGATTCGCTCCGCAGATTCGTCCGGAGCGCAGAAGCCGCGGGCTGATTAGGTTGCGATTGAGGCCGGGGAGTTGGTCCCGACAAGGTCGGGATCTTCGATTGTGGGGTTGGTTGTGGAGCTGGAGGGCGAGCCGGTGTGGCGGGCTTGGGTGCAGGCTGAGGCGCAGGCTTGGGTTGTGGAGCGGGGACATTGAAGCAGGAGCGGATCTCTCTGCGCCAGGCATCTGAGCCGAAGGCCTCACAGTATTCGTGCTGGGCGATGGGGATGGACTGGAGCATGGATTGGCTGAGGTAGGCGAGGGTGGAGGCGACTTTGGGTTTTACATCACCGCGGGCGATGGCGCAGAAGACACGAGCCATGGCGCCGCTGAGATCGCAAGCGGTGAGCAATTTTGCTGGAAGGAAGCGAGAGATGTCCTCGCCGACTTGTTTGGCGGCGAGACGTTCGGCTTCCTTTTGGGCGTGGAAGTAGCAGAGATGCGGATGGCCGGAGCGGCGCGGAGTGCGGCACTGGCGGCCATCGGCAAAGGTGAAAGCACACAGACGGGAACGGTCCTTTTTATTGGTGGCCGCAGGGCGGTCGTTTCCCCGTGTGGACGCAGAGCGGCCGACGGAACGGTTCGTGGACATAGAAGTCTCCTGAAAAGTTAGATTTGAGTTGTAAGGGGAGTCTCGCGGAAGGCGAGGCGCACTTCTTTACGGGAGTAATGTACCAGAGTCGTGACCGGGTTGTCAATAGGAAACTGCGAAGAAAAATCCTCACCTCAAAAACCGAGGCGGTGCACCCGGCTACAAAACCTGTACAAATTTCCCGGCATTTACTTCTATCGAAGCTTTTTCCGAGTGCTCAAGGTCCGCTTCCAACTTGAACCACTCCTCCGGGGTCACCTGAAAGTTGGCGCGCACCCAACGATGTGTTTCTTGGAGGGTCGCAGCTATGCGGCTTGTTGGTTCAATCTTGTAGCCCTCTGCGACCTTAGCTATCGTTACGGTAAGCAGCACTTTGTACCTCCTCCGAAATCGGATGCCATCCAAAAGCAAGTATATGACTGATGCAAGATTGATGCAAAAGCGCAAGGCTCCTAGAGATCGGCGCGCCTATCTTGTCGCTTCGCGGGCTTCCTTCTTCAGTTGCCTGAGTTGTTTTCTTGACAGCGCCCACTCCCTGCCCGCAGGATCCCATATGTACAGTCGCCGCACGTTGTCACCGGGTGGCCAAAGGTTCGCCTTTAGCTTCGCAAATTCGCTGTGTGATTCGCCTTCTCCCAACATCTTCGGCAGGTTCTTGCCAGGTATGAAGAATGCGTTGGCTTCAACTTCGGGCCTATGGTACTTCCCGCCCCAGCCTTGCCACATGGCCGGACGCCGCCCCACGTTCACTACATTCATTACTACGAACAATTCTTCGGTTGCTTTAACCTTAACGTCAGGCGCGACGGCGAGAAGCGTTCCTTCAGGACCAACCGCAATTCGGCGAACGGAGACGGATACCTGAAGCTTCGCACGGTCAAGCAAATCTCGATAGAGGGTCCAGCCCAGACCGAATGTTGCAAGAGTCGCGCCCCAAGCCGCCAAGAATTTTGTGAGGTAATCTGGCGACGCTGCTTGCATCTTTGCTCCTTCGCGTGGGTGCTGCCACGCGCAGATAACTGGAAAATGTGGCACACCATGGCCGCCTAAAGCAGCCTACTTGCACGGAAACGCATCAAGCATGGATTTAGTCACTAATAGGCCTGCGGGGTCGTTCAATTTGGCCGGATTATCGTTGAGGTACTTCGCCACGACGCGGACGAGTTGATCGCTGTCAGTGTTCGTGGGGATGCAGTACGTAGTGTCAGTTGTGACGCTTGCGGAGATGAGTGCGTCCACAACGCCCAAGACGTATCCCCTGCAGAACGAGCCGTCCACTGCGTCCTGGATATCTGTCGCAGTTGGCTTGATCATGATCGTCTTGTTACCGCCCGTTCCGATTTTCAGCGCTGCTTGACAGGATGGCAGCAGGTGCGAACCTGTTCCGCCGTGAAAAGCAATCATGGAATTAGGATCGCGTTCACGCTGCAAGGACTGTTGGCCGAATGGTGTCACGAACAGGATTGCGAAGCCTGCCAAGACCTTCTTTGAGTTCATTCGTGCAGACCCCCCATCTTAGGTGTTGCAAACGGTTTCAAGCACGAGAATACCATGCCTATTTGTCCTGCCTCGTGAATCCGTGGCACTTATTCGGAGCCGAGCAAGGCGTAGCGGAGGAGGAAGAGGATGTTGAGGACGAGCAGTACGCAAATCGGGGCGAATGTGCAAACTGCTAGGGGCAGCGAGTTTGGTGTAGGCTTTCGGCGGGAGAGAATCATGATCAAGTTCAGAATGCTAGGGTTGGTGATGCTGCTACTGGCGTGGGCTGGGCGTGGGAGCGCGCAATATGTGCATACGGAGCACAAACAGATTGTAGATGCCGCTGGCAGGCCGATCCTTGTTCGCGCGACGAATTTGGGGAATTGGATGGTGCCCGAGGGTTACATGTGGCTGTTCGAGGGCGGGCCACAATCTGCGAGTGAGATTCGGGAGTTGGTGCTGGAGCTGCTTGGACCGGAAGGGTCGGCGGCATTCTGGCAGAAATGGCGCGAGAACTACGTCACGCGGGAGGACATTGCGCTGCTGCGTCGGGCGGGGTTCAACACCATTCGGGTTCCTTTGCATTACAGCTTGTTCGAGAGCGATGACGCGGAAGGTTTCCGGTTGCTGGACTGGTTGATTGAGTGGAGCCGGGCGGAAAACCTGTATGTGATTCTGGATTTGCATGCGGCGCCGGGGGGACAGACGGGCACGAACATTGATGACAGCGCGGGATATCCGTGGCTATACCAAAGTCCGCAAGAGCAAGAGCACTTGGTGGCCATCTGGCGGCGGCTGGCGACGCACTATCGCGATGAGCAGGCGGTGCTCGGTTATGACCTGCTGAATGAGCCGATCCCGCATTTTCCCAAGCTGGCGCCGCTGAATCCTTCGCTTGAACCGCTCTACAAGAAGGTGACCGCCGAGATTCGCAAGGTCGATGGGCACCATATTCTGTTTCTGGGCGGGGCGCAGTGGGACAGTAACTTTTCGGTGTTCGGCAAACCTTTCGATGCGAACGTGGCCTACACGCTGCACAAATATTGGACGGCGCCGGATGAAAGCGTGCTGCGGGAATACATTGATTTTCGCGAACGCTATGACGTGCCGATCTGGCTGGGCGAGTCCGGGGAAAACACGGATGAGTGGATCGCGCCATTCGTGAAAGCGCTGGAGAAAAACAATATCGGGTGGGCCTTCTGGCCTTATAAGAAGTTGGGGAAGCCGTCGGCGGTGGTCAGCATTGTGCCGCCCGCGGAATGGGAAAAGATCGTGGAGTTCGCGAAGCTGCCACGCGGGACTGGACACGCGGAGGAACGGCTGAAGGCACGGCCGGAACAGGAGACGATCAACCGTGTTTTCGCCGATCTGCTGGAGAGTGTGCGGGTGCAAAAGTGCCGCGTGAATGAAGGGTATTTGAAGGCGCTCGGGTTGAAGGCGGACGTAGCGCAAACTCCAACGGCCAAACTTCTGTCCAACGACGCTGTGCGCATCCACGAGTTCTATCGCCTGTCCGCGCAAATTCAGGACGAGGTTTGGGCTGGTTGGAGCGGCACTTCTGCGCCACTCTTGCTGGTCACTAAGGACACTGAGTTCCTTACTCATCATCCTTCTCCGCCCAAAGACTTTCAGAAGATCGCTGACGACCAGTATGCGCGGCCACGTCAGTTCCCCACCTCGCTCCTGGCGACGTTTCCTGCGTTCGGGCCGCCTTCGGTTATCGTGATCGGCGAACCCGAAAACACCGAAGCGAAGACCAGCACACCTTGGCTCTTCATTGTCATGCACGAACACTTTCATCAGTTGCAGGACGACAAACCCGGCTTTTACGAGGCTGTGAACGGGCTCGGCCTGACTCATGGAGATAATACGGGGATGTGGATGCTCAATTATCCTTTCCCCTACGATAACGCTGAGCTCGGAAAATCATTCGCCCAACTACGCGATCTCTTGCTGACAGTGCTGAACGAGCCCGACGGAAAGAAATTCAAAGTTCCTGCCCGTCAGTACATCATTGCGCGCAAAGCGTTCTTCGCGCAGCTCTCTCCGGACGATCGCAAATACCTTAGTCTCCAGCTCTGGAAGGAGGGAATAGCGCGTTATGTACAGATCAAGTCTGCCGAAGCGGCTGCAAACTACCAGCGAACGGCAGAATACGCAGCTCTTCCGGATTACCAACCATTCGGAAGCTATGCGCGGGAGGCTCGGTCCGATACCCTCAGTGAATTGAAAAAGGCTGAGCTGGCCACTTGGAAGCGGGTTGTGGTGTATTCGTTTGGCGCCTGCGAAGGATTGCTGCTCGACCGCCTACATCCCAAATGGAAACAGAGTTACTTCCAGCAGCTTTTCACACTTGATCCATACTTTGAAAAAGAACCTTAAGGCTTCCTTGCTGACTTCCAAAACTGATTTAAGTCGCGATAAATGCGTTATCGGAGATTGATCCACTGCCAGGCGCTCGAACTATTTGGCGAACCGAGGACGGCGGCTTGAGTTATTCGGCGCCGAGGAAGGCGTAGCGGAGGAGGAAGAGGACGCTGAGGACCCAGATGAGGGGGCTGATTTCGCGGCGGCGGCCGGTGCCGAGTTTGACGAAGGTGAAGGAAAGGAGGCCGAGGCTTAGGCCGGTGGCGATGCTGAAGGTGAGGGGAGTGGCGACGAGGGTGAGGAAGGCGGGGAAGGCTTCGCTGAAATCGTCCCACTTGACGCGGGCTACGGCACCGCACATGAGGGCGCCGACCAGGATGAGGGCGGGAGCGGTGGCGTAGGCGGGGATGGCGGCGACGAGCGGGGCACAGAACATGGCGATGAAGAAGAGTGCGGCTATGACGACGTTGCCGAGGCCGGTGCGGGCGCCGGCGGCGACTCCGGCGGCGCTTTCGATGTAGCTGGTGACGGTGGAGGTGCCAGTGAGGGCCCCGAACATGGTGCCGAAGGCGTCGGCTAGGAGGGCGCGGCTGGCGCGGGGGAGTTTGCCGTCGCGGAGGAAGCCGCCCTCTTCGCAGACGCCGACTAGAGTGCCTACATTGTCGAAGAGGTCGACGAAGAAAAAGACGAAGATGAGTTCAGCGAGGCCGAGCTTTGTCGCGGCGCGCAGGTCCAGCTTGAAAAATGTGCCGGAGGGATGGGGCAGGGAAAAGAAAGTGTGGGGCCAGTGGCTGAGGCCCAGGGGAATTCCGGCTAGGGTGATGGCGACGATGCCGATGAGGATGGCGCTGCTGACGCGCCGGGCCATCAGAATGGCGCTGAGAATGAGGCCGCCGGCGGCTAGGAGAACGCGCGGGTCGGAAATTTTGCCGAGGCCGACGAAGGTGGCGGGATTGGCGACGATGATGTTGGCGTTGCGCAGGCCGATGAAGGCGATGAAGAGGCCGATGCCGGCGGCGGTGCCGTATTTGAGGCAATTGGGGATGCCGTTGACGATTTGTTCGCGGACGTTGGTTAGCGTGAGGATGAGAAAGAGCAGGCCGGAGAGAAAAACGACGCCGAGAGCGGTCTGCCAGGGAACGCCGCGGCCGAGGACGATGGAGTAGGTGAAGTAGGCGTTGAGGGACATGCCGGGAGCGAGGGCGATGGGATAGTTGGCCCAGAGGCCCATGATGAGAGTGGCGACGGCGGCGGAAACGCAAGTGGCGAAGAGAACACCGTCAACGGGCATGCCGGCTTCAGAGAGGATGCGCGGGTTGACGACGACCACGTAGGCCATGGTCATGAAGGTGGTGAGGCCGGCGAGGAGCTCGCGGCGGACGGTGGTTTGGTTTTGTTGGAGATGGAAGAGGCGGTCGAGCAAACGGTTTCCTTCCAATAAAACGTGGGCCACTATAGGCCGGGAGCGCGGCGGCGTCAACGGCGGAAATGTTATGCTGTGGCGCGCGAATGAGAAATTGCATCACGCGCTTGCGGCCGCGAGTGTTGGATTGTTGCGCGGGCGATTCGCTCGTGCCGCGATCTACGGGTGAAAACCAGTATGAAAAACTCGAAAACAATTCTTTTGCGAAGGCTCTCCCTCCGGAGATCGTGCGAAGTGCCAGTTTTCTTATTGATCTTCGTAACGGCTGCTTTGGGCCAAGACAAGGCTCCGCAAACTGCGGCGGCGCAAAAAAGTCCCGAACAGCGGATCGAGCTTCAACTTCAAGCGGCGCGGCAGAATCCGCTGCAGCTTCGGCACTTTCTTCTGGGCATGCCCAAGGGCGGAGATCTGCACAATCATTTGAGCGGGGCGGTTTACGCGGAATCGTGGATACGGGCGGCGGCGGAAGATCATTTGTGCGTGGACCTTGCAAAGCTTGCTTTCGCGAAGCCGCAGACTTCTCCAGACGGCGGGGCCAAGCAACCTGTGTGCGGAGAAGGCAGAGTCGCGGCGGCGGCTGCTTACAAGGATCAGCATCTGTTTGACGCACTGGTAGATGCTTTCTCGATGCGCGGTTTCGTGCCTTCGCCTGGGGTGACGGGGCACGATCATTTTTTTGATGCGTTCGCAAAATTTGGGGGGACGGATCACCGGCATCTGGGCGAGTGGATTGACGAAGTCGCGACCCGAGCGGCGGGGCAAAATGAGCAGTACCTCGAGTTGATGCACACGCCGGAGTTTACGCACACGGCCGCGCTGGCGACGCAAATCGGGTGGCACGACGATTTTGAGCAGATGCGGAAAGATTTGCTGGAGCACGGCTTGCGCGAGGACGTGGCGCCAGCAAGCGCGGCGCTAAAGGAAGCGGAAGGGCTACGGATGAAGCGCGAACATTGCGGGCAGGCGGATGCGTCGGCGGCTTGCCGCGTGCAAGTGCGATATCTCTGCCAGGTTTTGCGCGGGCTTCCGAAGGAGATTGTTTTTGCGCAGACGCTGATGTGTTTCGAAACGGCTTCGGCTGATCCACGATTCGTGGGCATCAACCTGGTGATGCCGGAGGACAGCTACACGGCGATGACGGATTATGCGCTGCACATGCGCATGGTCGGCTTCCTTCACGCGTTCTATCCGAAGGTTCACTTGAGTTTGCATGCGGGGGAGATTGCGCCGGGCTTTGTTCCCTATGAAGGGCTGTGCTGCCACATTCGGCTGGCGGTCGAGCAGGCGCAGGCGGAACGCATCGGGCATGGTGTGGACATCATGTACGAAAACAAACCGCACGCGCTGTTGAAAGAGATGGCGGCGAATCATGTGATGGTGGAGATCAGCCTGACGAGCAATGACGTGATCCTCGGGGTGAGCGGCAAAGACCATCCCTTTTTGCTTTACCGGATGTTTGGCGTGCCGGTGGCGCTTTCCTCGGACGATGAGGGGGTTTCGCGGATCGATTTGACGCATGAATACGTGCGGGCGGTGCAGAGTTACGATTTGCAATACGCGGACCTCAAGAAGATGGTGCGGACGAGCTTGGAGCACAGCTTTTTGCCGGGGGCTAGTTTGTGGAGCGCGCCGGATGCATTCACGCGTGTTGTTTCCGGTTGCTCACAGGATTCGCTGGGCGCGGAGAAATACTCTTCGCGTTGCGCTGACTTTCTCGGGTCTAACCAAAAAGCCGGGCAGCAGTGGGAACTTGAGAGGCGTTTCCGGGCATTTGAAACTGGATTGTGAAGTCAATTCCTTTCGCTGCCGTTGCCGTACTACTTGTTTTTGAGAACTGCAAGAAAAACGGAAGCCGCCTTGCCTGTAGTTGCGCCTTGCACCGAATCTACAAGACTTGTATCGTAGCCGCCTTTATTCTCGTTCGAATCGAGCGGAAAGGAACGGCCCTTAATGGAAACGACTGCGCAAGCGAGTTCGTCGTCTGCCGGCTATGGATTGCGGCGGGAAGTGCTTTCGCCGATGGAAACGCTGGCGCAATCGGTCTCCACTATCGCGCCCACAACGACACCGGCAGCTACGATTCCGCTGGTTTGCGCTCTCGCGGGCAACGGTACCTGGCTCGCGTATGCGCTGGCGACGGCGGCCATTCTTCTGGTGGCATGGTGCATCAGCCGGTTCGCGCGCTATTCGTCTTCGCCTGGCTCGCTTTATACGTACGCTTCGATGATCCTTCCGCCGTGGCTCGCGGCAACCGCGGCGTGGAGCCTGCTGCTCGCGTACATCGCCACGGGGTCGAGCGTGATCGGCGGCTTCTACCACTACGGCAACTTGCTGCTTCACGACGCCACCGGGC
>WNFG01001223.1_pt1 | contig 31609 bp, 23 predicted proteins | sample 5400431 | NCBI WGS metagenome assembly WNFG01 (sample SAMN13153346, study PRJNA577476) | soil metagenome | isolation source: 120 cm saprolite under Douglas fir tree site 2 hole 3 replicate 2 | place: USA:California | collected 2015-04-18 | reverse complement strand
CGGCACGCGGACGTTGCGGCTTCTGCTCGGCAATATGTTCGTGCTGCTCTGCCTGCCGTTGCTCGCCAGCGCGCAGGCCGGCAGAGGCCGCATCAGCGGCACGATCACCGACCCAGCCGGGGGTGTCATTTCTGGAGCTCAGGTAGTCCTGCTCGACAGCGCGACCGGAGCGACGTGGCACACCGTCACTAGTGGGGCGGGATTGTACACCTTCATCTCCCTCAATCCCGGCGTCTATCAGGTCACGGCCAACCAGCCCGGGTTTAAGAGCGTTCGGGAGAAGGTAACAGTCAGCGTCGATGAAGTCACCGAGGTTAATATCACCTTGCCTGTCGGCGCTGCTTCCGAGCAGGTCACGGTCACGGAAGGGGCCGCTCTGGTTGAGCCCACCAATTCGACCGTTGGCACGCTCATTCCCGCCGAGGCCATCGATCGAGTGCCATTGCTATACCGCAATGTTTACGATCTGATCCAGTTGAGCGCGGGCGTGATTCCGGTCAACGGTTCGCCTAACTCGAGCGATTCAATGCAGTCCGTTCAGAACATTTCACTCGGCCGTCCTGGGGTGGATGTCTCCGCCGACACCATCAACGGCTCCCTGGTTGGATCCGTCTATTACATGCTCGATGGCGCGCCTATCGGAATTGCGGAAAACAATTCCGCTGCCATTATCCCGGCTATGAATATCCCCGAGGATGGTGTCCAGGAAGTTCGCGTCGAGACCCAGAATACGCCCGCCAGTTACCAGAGTGGCGGCGGCGGCGTTATCAGCTTGGTGAGTAAGAGCGGCACGAATAAGTTCCATGGGGATGTCTTTGGAGTATTCCGTCCCGATAGCTTGTCCGCGAACGAATATTTCAACAAGCAAACGCAACTGTCCAGCGGCCAAAAGAACAGCCCACCTGCGTTCCACCGTTACCAGGAGGGCGGAGCCATTGGCGGACCGATCAAGAAAGATAAAATTTTCTTCTTCGCGGATTACGAGGACACGCAGCAGACGCAGTTCGAGGGCGTAGACTTTTTTTCCGTCCCTACCAGCGCCGAGAGGACCGGAGACTTCTCGAAGATGGGTTTTACAATCTACGATCCGACCCGGCCCGACAATCTCAACGGCACCCGGCAGGAATTCCCCGCGCACAACATAATTCCTAATCCCAACCCCATCGCCTTGATGTTTCTGTCAAACATGCCGAAGTGCAATCTACCCGACCCCGTCACGTGTGAAGCGCAAACCACTGACGTCCAAAATTTTGGAGTAGCCGGCCTGGACCCGTTCAAGGCGCACAGGTTCGACGTCCGGGTAGATTGGGTCAAGAGTGAAAAGCAGCGCATTTTCACCCGCTTCTCCTATGACCGCTTGTTCTTCACTCAAGCCGATGTCTTCCCATCGCCCGGGTGGGACCCCAACTATGCCCAGAACCTGACCAACGGGCGCAATGTCCTGGTGGCCGACGACCTCACTCTCAATTCCACTACCGTGCTGAATCTGCGCTATTCCTTCACCCGCCACCACGAGGTCCAGCAAGGGCAGCCGTCATACGGCAGCACCGACATTACGAAGCTTGGCTTTCCCGCCTCGCTGGCCGCGCAGCAAGTCGTCAAACAGCTCCCCATTATGGCGTTCTACGACGTAACCTCGTCCAGCGGCGCGGAAGGAGTTGGCGGCACGGCCAACTTTAATCTGTTTTTTTATGCCAGCGAAAATAGCGACGCGAACGCCACGCTCACCAAAATTCATGGCAAGCATGAAATCTCGTTTGGGTTCGAATGGATGAAGCGCTACCTCAACGTCGGACAGCCGCCTTCGCCCGCGGGCTTTTACGCCTTCGATATCACCGCAACCGATCAACAAACCTCGCCCGCGTCGGGCACAACGGTAGGCGGCAGCGATTACGCCTCCCTCCTCATCGGCATGGGCTCGACGCCCGGCAACGAACAGAACATTAACCCCAATTTCACCAAAGACGTATTCGTTGCCGAGTCCAACCCCTATTACGCCGCCTTCGTGGAGGATACGTTCCATGTTTCAAAGACCCTGACCATCAACGCCGGCCTGCGTTGGGACATCTTCGGAGGGCGCAACGAGCGTTCCAACCGATTGGAATATTTTGATCCCAGGGCCACAAATACGCTGAATGGAGTGTCCTACACCGGCGCGGAAATCTATGTCAACGGCGGCAATCGCTCTCCGTTCACGACTAACCTGCACGACTTCGGGCCTCGCCTGGGCTTCGCATGGCAGCCCGTCCAGCACTTCGTCGTGCGGGGTGGCGCCAGCATCTATTACGGTCCCACCCTTCACAATGTCGCCAGCGCCGGAAACGATACCGATGGATTCTCATCCACTACACAGTGGAATGCTACCTGCTTTAACGCTAACGGGGACGGAAATACGTTTTTCAACACTGGCAACGCGCCCTGTAACGCCCCCGCGACACCGGACGTTTTCACTGGCCCCAATTCCCTGAGCAATCCCTTCCCAACCGGAACCAATCCGGTCTTCACCAAAGCGCCGCCCGGACTGGCCAATAACCTGGGGATAGCTTTGAGCACTGTGCTGCACTCGCAGCGCACGTTGACCACCTACAATTTCAACTTCGGCCTGGAGTATGAGCTGCCTCATCAGGTTGTCGTAAGCGCCGCCTATGTCGGCAGCCGGGGACTTTTCCTGCCTCTCGGCAACGTTGACCTGAACGTGCTTGATCTTGCTACGATCGCGAAAAACGGAAATTCGCTCTGCATTCAAACGAACCCAAGCTGCGTAATGATGCCCAACACTGGGCCGGTGAGCCTCAACGCCAACTTCAGCGGACCCACAGTTCCCCTGTGGGCGACGCTCCAGCAATACCCGCAATTCGGCAATGGCAGCTACGGTAGCGGCAATGGCGTCGTCGTGAATGGCTATCCGGGAGGTGACTCTGAGTACAGCTCGCTGCAAACCAAGGTGCAGAAGAGGCTGACGGGGCATTTCACCACGCTCGCCACTTTTACCTGGGGAAAAATAATGACCGACGACGGCCGTCCTCCCCTGTTTTTCGTCGGCTCTCACAATGCGGTAGCCCAGGACTGGAGAGATCTGCGCTTAGAGCACTCGATCAGTCCGCAGGATGTGAAGTACTCGTTCACCGGGCAGGCTTCCTACGACTTGCCTGTCGGCAAGAACCGCGCCATAAATCTGCATGGCGTGTCAGGGGCTATTCTGGGCGGCTGGACCGCAAATGCGATCGTCTATCTCGGCACCGGCGTCCCGATCCAATCACCGTCTGCGGGGGGAAGCCCGTCGTTCTTCAGTCAGCGGGCCGATCTGACTTGCAATCCGGCGACTCCGCATAACGTAACTGCGTGGATCAGCTATAGCTGTTTCGCGAAACCCGGAACGGAAAATGGCGGCGCCGCCAACCCTCTCATTGCGGGGAATGCCCCACCCTATCTTGACCATGTCCGCACCCAAGGTGCGCGGAATTTAGATGTCTCGTTGTATAAGTCGTTCTCCTTTGGGGAGACCAAAGCGCTCCGCTTCGACGCCTCCTCCTTCAACCTCTTCAACAAGCCGCAGTTTGGATATCCAAGCATACCGAGCATTAATTCGGTGAACAATGCGATACAGGCGGCGCAAAACGCCTCTCCCGCATGTGCGCCTAACTGCCCGGTCCCTCCCAACCCGAATAATTTCGGAACCATCACGAATACCATCAACACGCCGCGCCAGTTCCAGTTCGGAGCGCGGTTTACATTCTGATTCGCTGACTACCGGGCCCCAAGTTCCTTTTCAAAATCCATGAACGATAGAAGGGCGGTCCGGCAACTCTGGGCTGCCCTTCTTATTTCTCCCTGCGCGCACTTAATTTTCTAATTTCTAATTTCTATTTTCTGTCCTAAAATGCCGCCCATGAATCGACGCACATTTATCGGCACTTCCATCGCAGCCACTCTCGCCGCCGCCGCCAAGCCAGCCTGGACCGCGGACTCAGCACATCACATTGACTCCATCGGCGTGCAGCTCTACACCGTGCGGGCCGCCATGAAAACCGACTTCGAAGGCACCATCGCCAAAGTCGCCGCCATCGGCTACACGGAAGTCGAGTTCGCCGGTATTTTAGCCCCCGACAAAGGCTACTTCGGCCGTTCTCCTAAAGATGTTCGCGCCACCCTCGACAAGAACGGTCTATCCTCGCCTTCCTGCCACATTGGCTACGACCTCGTCGAGAAAAAGTGGCCGGAGGCTCTCGAAGCCGCCAAAATCGTCGGCCACAGTTACATCATTTGCCCCTGGATCGACGAAAAACAACGCGCCCAGCCTGGCGGCTGGAAGCGTGCCGCGGAACTATTCAATAAAGCCGGCGAAGCCAGCAAAAAAGCCGGCATCCGGTTCGGTTATCACAATCACTCGTTCGAATTCGACCCCGCCCTGTCGCTCGACGGAAAACTCCCTTACGATTTCCTCCTCGCCGAAACGGATCCCAAACTCGTCACCATGGAAATGGACCTCTGCTGGATCAGCGTCGCCGGCAAGGATCCGCTGGACTATTTCGAAAAGTATCCCGGCCGTTTCCCGCTCGTTCACGTAAAAGATTGGGTGAAGGATGCCGCTACGCCGAGCGAGTACCAGGGAGCGATGGGCCAGTCCGTGAAATTCGGCGGCCGCATGGCCGACGTTGGCCAGGGCTCCATCAACTGGAAGAATCTTTTCGCGCACTCCGCGAAAGCGGGCATCCGGCACTATTTCGTCGAAAACGACGAACCCAAATCCGCCTTCGAAGACATCAAAATCAGCTACGACTATCTGCACAACTTGCAGTTCTGATTTTTCCTGAGTAGTGGCGCAGCCCGCCGTGGCGGGCGCCACTACTCAGCGCAAAGCTTCGGAGGAGCACCATGCCATGACGACGCGCAAATGGAAAATGATGCTGCTGGTCGCTGCGGTCTCAACTCTTTTCGCATTTGCTGCCGCCGCGCCCCCGCAATCTCCCCCTTGGAAACCCCTCTTCAACGGCAAGGATCTCACTGGCTGGAAGCACGTCGGCCCTGGCAGCATGACCGTCGAAGACGGCCTCATTCGCACGCACGGCGGCATGGGCCTTCTTTACTGGACGGGCGGCAAGCTCGGCGACTGCCGCATCCGCGTCGTCTACAAAATGCGCGACTTCAACGACAATTCCGGCGTCTTCATTCGCATCCCCCTCGAGCCCCGCGAAGAATGGATGCCCGTCAACTACGGCTACGAGGTCCAGATTGACAATCATCCCGAAGATTCCAACGAAGACGATTATCACGTCACCGGCACGCTCTATTCCTTAACCAAACCTCTCGCCAAGCCCGGCAAGCCCGGTCCCGAGTGGAATACCATGTTCATCACTCTCGACGGCCCGCGCACCATCGTCATCCTCAACGACGTAACCGTCACCGACTACACCGAAGGCCAGCCCGTCCCCGAGCAGAAATATGCTTTCGAACCGCAGCGCGGCACCCGCCCCAATGAAGGCTACATCGGCCTCCAGAATCACAGCGGCAGCGACGTCGTCTTTTTCAAGGAAGTCAGCATCCGGCCGCTGAAGTAATTTGGAGTGCGGCGGCTGGCCGCCGCTTTTCCTGCTGCCGAGACAGCGTTAAAGCAGCAGCCAATGAAGTAAGGTCCGAGAACTTTCCAGGAATGCTGAATGTTCGCACTTTTAACTTTTAATTTTTGACTATCGACTCTCAACTTCCCCAAGGAGCGCACCATGAAAAAAGATCTTTCCCGCCGCCAATTCCTCCATCGCACCGCCGGTGCCGCTGGAGCGCTTGCGGCCTCCCCCGCCATTTTTCTCGATCCGGAACACATCCCCCTCCCGATGCAAACCGTCGCCCCCAGCGACCGTCTCCGTTTCGGCATCATTGGCATCGGCATGCAAGGCTCCGGCCTGCTTCACGACGCCCTCCAGCTTCCCGGCGTAGAATGCGTCGCCGCCTGCGATCTCTACGATGGCCGGCACACCCTGGCCCGGGAAATTGCCGGCAAAAGAATCTTCGCCACCCGCCGCTACAAAGATCTTCTCGACAATAAGGAAATCGACTGCCTCATTGCCGCCGTTCCCGACCATTGGCACAAGCAAGTCGTCGTCGACGCCGTCAACGCCGGCAAGGACATCTACTGCGAAAAGCCGATGTCCCATTCCGCCGCCGACGGTGTCGCCATGGTCGCCGCCGCGCAAAAAACCGGCCGCGTCGTGCAGATCGGCTCCCAGCGCGTCAGCTCCGTCATCTGCGCCAAAGCCAAACAGCTTCTCGCCGACGGCATCATCGGCACGCTCACTCTCGTCGAAGGCTCCCTCGGCCGCAACGATCCCACCGGCGCGTGGGAATATCCGCCGCCGCCCGATCTCTCTCCCGAAAATCTCGATTGGGACACCTGGCAAGGCGACGTCCCCAAAGTTCCCTTCAATCCCAATATCTTCGCGCGCTGGCGCTGCTGGAAGGAATACGGCACCGGCCTCGCCGGCGATCTCCTCGTCCATCTCGTCAGCGGCATGAACTTTATGCTCGGCTGGAACGCTCCGCCCAAGAAAGCTATGGCGCTCGGCGCCATACTTCGCTTCCCCGACGGCCGCAACATGCCCGATGTTCACCCCACGCTTTTCGATTACGGCGGCGCGCCCGTCTATCTCCGCCTCAATCTAGGGTGCGATACGCCCGAAATTTACCGCTTCCAGGGCTCAAAGGGCATCCTCGAAGTCACCGAATACGCGATCAACTACTTCCCGCAATCCGGCGAAGACGAATCCCCCAGCTATTACACCGTCAGCTACCCGCAAGCCATGCGCGACACGTATACGAAAAAATGGCACGAAGACCACGACCCCAAGCCCGGCAAAGAACCCCTCCGGGAGGGCTTCACCTACCGCGGCGATTCCTGGGACGACGAAAAACCCCACCTCTGGAGATTTTTCCAGGGCGTGCGCAACCACCAGCAAGTCACCGAAGACGCCCTCTTCGGCCACAACGCCGCCCTCGCCTGCCACATGGCCAACGAATCCTACTTCCGCAAAGCCGCCGTAACCTGGGACCCCGCCTCCAACCAAATCAAATCCTAGCGGCAAGCTTACCCGCAGGGGTATCCCGGCGGGTATCTCACCAAGTCCGCCAGCTTACTGTTTCACTGCCATGAATTGACTGCTGGTTCCATGAAGCTTGTCTTCGACGGCTATCGTCATGCCCTTGCCGTCCGCTGAAAGCGTCATGTGCGCCACGGCGATCACTTTCCCGTCGCGCTTATCGGTTTCTTCCATCGTGTTCATGCCCGTTTTCTTCACCGAGACGCTTGTTGTCCCTGGATCGCCTTTGTACGGCGCTTCCGTCCCATCCAGTTTCGCCGTGTAGCTCTGTCCCGTCGGAGTTGTCATTGTCAAGCTGTCGCCTGCGACTTTATAGGTGAACAGCACCCCATTATCGGAAATAGCATCCATCTTGCTGGCCCGCCAGGATCCCGAAATTGCATGGGATCCCTCTGGACCCTTGGCTACTCGCATTGCTTCTCCCTTGCCGGTCACGGGATCGGCATTCGTGGCGCTGCTGTCGGTAAACTCAAACATTAGGGTATTTCCGTCGGCCGACACCCACGTTTTCGATGTTGCGACGATCTTCCCATTTTTCTTGTCCGTTTCCTCAATCGTGCGATCATCCACCACCTTGACAACCTTCGTGTCGTAGTACGGGTGTCCGCCGACTTTCTGGTCCTGGCCGTCGGCTTTGACGTCGACCGGAGGGGCGCAGGTCTTGCAGTGGTACATGCCGTCTTGTAACAGGTAGACGTCCGGCTTCTCCGGGAATTTCGCCGTCTTCAAGTCAACCTTCCAGGTGCCGTCGAAGGCGCTTTGCGCCACCGCCAGACCGGGCGTCAGCAAGGAAAGCAGCAATACAAACCATAGCGGCTTTTTCATTTTTTCCTCTCCATCGAAGATTTGCCTGGGATTGTTGCGGGGCCCTACCGACTGGCCGCCACTATACAACTCCGCCCCCCCGCCCGCAACACTCGCCGGCCGGTTTTCGGTCCGCCGCACCCCATGTTTCTTTTGGAAGCGTTGAGTTTCTCACGGCTGCGCCTGGAGTGAACTCGTTCCAGAATGGGAATTGTTGGTACACACCCCGGCAGTTTTCGTAAGAGTGGCAAACAAAGGAGTTGCGGGATACGGAACTTGGAAGTGTGTACGGAGAATGGAAGGCGGAGCACAGAGGCGTAGAGTGGCAGAAGAAAGGGGGTGGCTTGTTTCTAACACTTGGTTAACCATAATCGGCACGCCCTCCCCCTGTTTTTTGTAAGTGTTGCATCTAAAGGGTTTAGGCGGACCGTAAGTCGTTTGTTTGCAACACTTAACACTTGCAGGAAGGTACATAAGTGTTGCATCTAAGAGAGTTACGGGAGAGGAGAATTTGCACAAGAGCAATTCCTGAGGAACGGAAGGGGTAGAGGAGGCAGGAACGACCGCGAGAGGCTCCTCGACAGGGTCTGGACAGGCGGGGCGCTGTTGTCGAGAAATCACAAAAAATCGTAGCATGAAATCATACTTTTGTAAATAACTAACTTAATGGTACTGGGACTGCCAAAGCAGAAAGCTTGTAAGGGGAACAGAGCGGAAAGGTTAATGTGGGAAACGGGCGTGGAGCACCCGGCTTGAGTTGAGGGATCGAGTCGACGCCCGGGACGCAAAAAGCGCACATAAACACCAGGGCAGCTGAGGAGCGGTCGAGCTGGACGACAGGTCACCCCTTCCACTCTAGGGCGGCAAATCAATTAGTTGTTGAGGACGAATAATAAGTTGTATATGATGAAGACGGAGGAGCTTTATGCGAAGCCCAAAGGAACTGACACGTGCGGAGATCGTTCGGGCAGCCAATAATCTCCGCTGGACGAGAAAAGGGGCGAAATGGACGGTGATTGTGGGTGAAAGAGAGCTTCCGGCGCGCCCGCTTGTGCTTGAGGCCGCCGGGGTTCCTCCGAACGACCCGACAAACTCGCACCAAGCCGTGGAGATATTGCGGAGACTCGGATTTGAGACTCGCTACACCAGGGAGCAGGAAGAAATGAGGGCAAACGAGAAAGAGGAGTCACTGGAGCCAGGGGACGGGTTAGGATCGATTCTAGAGATCGCTTCGGCGGCGACAAAGGAAGTGCCCGAAGACGAGTGGGATCGCGTCCCACACGATTTGTCAATAAATGTTGATCACTATCTGTATGGCAGCAAGAAGACTGGCAAATGAAGCAAATCTTCGCCGACAGCAGCTACTGGATCGGCTTGGTAAATCCGAGGGACCAGATTCATCAGAAGGCCATAAAGATAACTCAGCAGCTTTTTTTAGTGAGGCTTGTAACCACCGAAATGGTGCTGGTGGAGCTGTTGAACAGTTTCAGCGATAGTCCATTCCGCCGGGCGGTGGCCGGCATGGTCCTTAAGCTCCGTAACGACAGGAACGTGAGGATCGCTCCGCAGACATCGGAACTATTTGAGAGCGCGCTGCAGCGCTACAAGCAAGCGGCGGATAAGAGTTGGAGCCTGACCGATTGCGCGAGCTTTCAGGTGATGGAAGCGGAGGAGATTCAAGCGGCGTTGACTCATGACCAGCACTTTGCGCAGGCGGGATTTGAGGCGTTGCTGCGCTGAGGGAGTTGTCCTGCGGTTCGGGCGAGGACCCAGGCGTAAAAACGACGCCCGGCACCCGCGCAAGGACGGGCTTTAACGCCGCAAAGACGGGGCATGACCGACACGCTGGATATATACTTCACAATCAGGAATCGCCAAGTTCTCTTTGTGGGGAAATTGTCAGATGCGAGGTTCCGAAACTGCGATTCGTCAGAGCCCCTTTCCTCGCAGGCGGCTGCGGCACAGAGTTCTGGTGTTTTCTGTCGCCTTTGCATTACTTACAGTGCTCTTTGCAGGGCTCTTCTTTTTCATCGTCGATGTCTATCGACCCCTCGGAAGGCTAAATGAAGTGAACCGAAGCGCATTTGAGAATATTCATTGTGATGCCCAGTCGTGCGACATCGCAGGCTTGGCAAATGATTGGGAGGCGACGACACCGGACTACGTACTAGATAAGGAGTCGCTCTTTCTTTTGAATATAGATTCTCCCGCGGCAGAGTTTAGCGGTTTCCCGTTTCGATATTCAGACCCTTCATTCATAATGCGCTTCAAAAGTCCGGGTGACGTCTTTACGCCGGCTGGGGAATCATGGCGCCTCTATTCCCAAGTGCTCCAACTCGGATCGAAATCCGTAGTCGTGATGGTTGGTTATGCGTTGAAAGCTTCCTGGAAAATGGATGTCAATCCGCCGGAGAATAGGGTGATTGATGAAGGATTGAAAAACCAGTTGGATATCATTGCGGCTAGGTTTCGTAACGGGGCGGCACAGGTTGAACTGCTTACTGCAGCGCAGAGGAGAAAGATCGCGGCTGATGGTTACGAAATCGTAGACCTCACCAACGACGAAATTTTGGACGGAGGACATCAGATACCGGTTTACCTTCCTCGTACAAGACCAATTCCGGCAGAAGGTATTTCCTTTTGGAAAGACAAGAATGATCTGTACTTGGTGAGGACCGACGCGAATGAACGATTCGTAGCGTCTTCAACGCATTTCGTCGGTGCATGGCTGTCGATTGTGTCCGTTTTCGTTCTGATTTTTGTCGGTTCAGGCATCGTTGCTTATATCTTGGGCAATACACTCCTGCGCAGATACTTCGTTTTTCGGCATGGGCATGCCTTGGGAGTGGAGGAAGCGCTAAGACTTGGAGAGGGACCTGAAATCGAATTCAAGCGAAACATTTCCTTTGAAAGCACAAATTCGACGGAGCAGATTTTGCAAAGCGTCGTCGCCTTTGCGAACACAGGTGACGGCACAATCTTTATTGGGATCGACGACAACGGAAGAATTACTGGGATTGAGGTCAATGGTGTTAAACATAAGGATCGCTATTCGGAACGCTTGCACCAGCTAGTCCGAACACGAATAATGCCACCCCCCTCAATCCAAGTTACCTTTGTCAGGATAAGGGATTTCACGATCCTGGTATTGTTCGTGCCTCGCGGTGAGGAGCCGCTGTACTTTATGGACGGCGTAGTTTATGTCCGCGAGGGCTCATCAGATTTAACGGGGCGACCTGAGATTGTCAGAAGAATTCTTACTGAATATCAGATTTAGCGAAGGGTCTCTACTCCGGCAGCGGGGGGCAGCCAGGGAATTCGCGCAGGGCGGTGTTGCCGATATATTGGAGGTCGGCGATGCCAATTTTGCTGGTGTAGAAGCCGTCGCAGGTGAGATTGCGCAGGAAGGCGAAGAAGGCGACTCCCTGGCTGAGCGCGGGATCTTTTTTGGCGTTCTTGCGGTAGGCGATCAGGTCGAGGATTTCTTTCTTCTGCTCTGGCGTGCATTGTATGAAGACGTTGCCATAACGATCGGTGCACGCGCCGTCCAGCCAGAAGAGCCCGCCGCCGAGCTTCAACTGATACTCGGGATTTTCGCTGGTGAGCAGATCGATGAATTCGGGGGCGCCGGCTTCCACCGCGCCGCCGGATTTTTCGTCCTTGGGGATGATGGCGTCGCAGAGGAACAAGAGCGTGGCGTATTGCGGGACGGAAAAATATTTTGGGGTGTAGGCGCCGGTCGGGGTGGCGGATTTTTCCTTGTGGACCATTTGGTGGATGTACTCGGCGGCTTCGGCGGGGATGACTTGCAGGACGGAGCCGGCGGCCGCGCCGAAGGCTAGAGTGCGGAGGATGTCGCGGCGAGTTATGGATTCATTCATGGGCGCGCCTCACAACGGAAAGAAAAAGAGTTTAACGCAGAGGGCACAGAGTTCGCAGAGAGCGCGGAGAGGAGGGGGAAAAGGAGCGGACGGGAGGGGTAAGCCCCTCCCCTACAAACACGCTTTGCATTGAGCGGCATGTTAGAGGTTGCCTTTCTTGGCTTCGTCCAGGAGATATTCGGAGGCGCGCCAGGAGAGCGCCATGATCGTTAGCGTCGGGTTTTTGTCCGGGTTTGTGACCAGAGGCGCGCCATCGGTGACGAAAAGATTCTTCACGTCTTGCGCCTGGCAAAATCCGTTGAGGACGGAGGTTTTCGGGTCGGCGCCCATGCGCGCGGTGCCCACTTCATGAATGATTTTGCCGCCCGGCTCAATTCCGAAGGGATACTCGCCATGGATGGAAGGCTTGGTCCGGTATTCGCCGCCCATGGTCTCGACGATCGCGCGAAACGTCTCCTGCATGTCCTTGGCCTGGAGCAGTTCGTAATCGGACCACTTGAAATGGAAGCGCAGGGCGGGAATGCCCCACTGATCGACGACGTCGGGATCGATCTCGCAATAGGTGTCCGGGTTGGGAATCATTTCGCCGCGCCCGGCGAATCCGATATGGGTGCCGTAGGTCTGCCGGGCGCGCTGCTTCAATTTCAGGCCGTAGCCCTCTTCGTCGTGGCAGAGGCCGTGGAACTCGCCGATGCCGGGCATCTCGCGTCCGCCGCCAAATTCGATGTGATAGCCGCGAGGAAAATCATTCTCGCGGTCGAATTTCCACCAGGGCATGTACATGTGCATGCCGCCGACACCGTCGTGATTGTGCGGGGGCATCTTCTCGAGCTGCGGGAAGTAGCCGTAGCCGCTGCTGCCGACGGAGTCGGTGAGAAATCTGCCGACCGCTCCGGAAGAGTTGGCGATGCCGGCGGGAAAAGCCGGCGATTTGGAGTTCAGCAGCAGGCGAGCGGATTCGCAAGCACTGGCGGCAACGACGACAGCGCGCGCGCTGATGCGTTTTTCCGTGCGCGTCGCCTTATCAACATAAGAGACGCCTTCGGCTTTGCCTTCCTTGTTGACAAGGATTTCGCGCGCCATCGCGCCGGTAACCAGCGTCAGCTTTCCCGTTTTCATCGCTGGCGGCAGCAAGACCTGGCTGGAGCTGAAATTGGAAGCGGTGATGCAGCCGCGGCCGCACTGCCCGCAATAGTGGCAAGGCAGGCGCCCATTCAATGAACGAGTGATGATCGCGAGGCGCGAGGGAATGCAGATGATGTTGAGCTTGTCGCAAGCTTTCTTGACCATCAATTCGGTGCAACGCGGCTTGGGAGGAGGCAGAAAGACGCCGTCGGGCGCGCTGGAAACATTTTCTTTCGTTCCGAAAACGCCGATGTAGGATTCCACCTTGTCGTAATACGGCGCGAGATCTTCGTAGGTGATGGGCCAATCGTCGCCGAGACCGTCGCGCGTCGCGGACTTGAAATCGATAGGAGCGAAGCGCAGCGCGATACGGCCCCAGTGATTGGTGCGGCCGCCGACGATGCGCGAACGAAACCACTGGAAATTCGAGCCGGGAGCGGAAGTGTAAGGCTCGCCTTCAATCTGCCACGCGCCGTTGGGAGCGAGGAACTCGCCGAAATTTTCGCTCGCTTTGCCGCCCACGCCGGCGCCGCGATGCGGCGCTTCGTACGGCCACATCAGCATCTTGAAATCTTTTTCGGGATTGACGTTCGGCCCGGCTTCCAGTAGCACGCAGTTCAGGCCGCCCTCGGTGAGAATCTTAGCGGCCATGCCGCCGCCCGCGCCGGAGCCGATGATGCATACGTCGTACTGCTTTGGAGAGCGGATTACCTGGGCCATTTCGAAAAATTCTCCTTGCAAGTTGCGGCACAGCAATTTCTGCGGCGGGCGGGGCAAGCCCGCCCCTACAGATTGTTTTTCTTGAGTTCAGAGACCGCGAAATCGCAGGCGCGCGCCGTCAGCGCCATGTACGTGAGCGACGGATTGACGCACGAAGAAGAGACCATGCAGGCGCCGTCAGTGAGAAACAAATTTTTCGCATCGTGCGCCTGATTGTTGGAATTAAGCACGGAAGTTTTCGGATCGCGGCCCATGCGCGCGGTGCCCATTTCGTGGATGGCGAGGCCCGGCGGCGTAATTTCATGATGGACGGAAATATTTTTGGCGCCAGCGGCGGCGAGCATCTCAGCGGCCTGCATGGCAATGTCCCGGGACATGGCGAGCTCGTTTTCGCTCCAGCCGCAATGAATTTTTAGGGTGGGGATGCCCCAGGCGTCGAGTTTTTCCTTGTCCACCTCGACGTAATTATTGTGATTCGGCAGGCATTCGCCGAAACCGCCCATTCCCATGCGCCACGGCCCGGGCATGCGAAGCATATTTTTGAACTCCGCGCCGAGACCAATTTTGTACATGCCGCGGGACCAGCCTTCGCGGCTTCCGCCACCCTGGTAACCGTAGCCGCGCACAAAATCTTTTTGCCTGGTTTTTTCGTTTATGTTTCGAAAGCGCGGAATGTAGATGCCGTTGGGACGGTTGCCAAACGGCATTTTGTCTTCATGGCCGGGCATTTCGCCGCTGGCGCCGCTGCCCATGTGGTGGTCCATGAGGTTGTGGCCGAGTTCGCCGCTGGAGTTGGCGAGTCCGTTGGGAAATTCGGGAGTGGCGGAATTGAGCAGCATGCGGGTGGATTCGAGGGTCGAGCCGCAAATGAAAAAGACGCGGGCCTTGAATTCGAGCGCATTTTTGGATTGCGCGTCAATGACGCGAACACCGGTGACGCGGCGGGCATTCGAATCGAAGATCAAACTGTGCACCACGCTGTACGGGCGCATGGTGAGGCGGGCGGTTTTTTGCGCGGCGGGAAGCGTGGAGCTGATGCTGCTGAAATAAGAACCGGTGATGCAGCCACGGTGGCAAAAGCCACAATAGTGACACGGGGCGCGTCCCTTATGAACGCGCGTGAGCACGGCGGAGCGGCCGATGGTCAGCATACGATCGTCAAAATTTTTGGCCAGCGCGTTCTTGAGATCGATTTCCACGCAACTCATTTCCATCGGCGGGAGAAATTGCCCATCGGGAAGCTGCGGCAAGCCTTCGGCCTGGCCGCTGATGCCGGCGAACTCTTCGACGTAGTCGTACCAGGGAGCAAGGTCCGCATAGCGAATGGGCCAGTCGATGGCGATTCCATCTTTTCCGTTGGCTTCGAAGTCGAGATCGCTCCAGCGATAGCTCTGGCGGCCCCACAGGATGGACTTTCCGCCAACCTGGCGGCCGCGAATCCAGGAAAAGTGTTTTCCCGGCTCGAAGGAGTAGGGATTCTCCTTGTCGTTGACAAAAAACTGGTGGGAATATTCATCGCAAGCGTAATAGCACTCCCGCTGAATGGGCTGCGTGGCCTCGCGCTCGGAGCGATTGTCCCAGCCGCGGTGCTTGAGTTCCCAGACGGGAACGTGCTCGACATAATCGCGGTCGGGGACGATGCTTCGGCCGGCTTCGAGGACCAGCGTATTCAGGCCCTTTTCGGTGAGTTCCTTGGCGGCCCAGCCGCCGGTGATTCCCGAACCAACAACGATCGCATCGTAAGTTGTGGCCGCCATGTTCGCCGCTAGCCCTCCGCGTTCCCGGACCCAGGAGCGGCCTGAACGCAGCCATGTTGCGCGCCCGGAATGATTTGGAGCTTGAGTTCCTGGCTGAAACCGATCTCGGAAGTGTAGTAACCGTGGACCGTCATTTTCTTGAAGACGGTGAAGAAGTCGTCTTGGAACTGCGTGTCACGGCCTTGGGGCTCCCAAAACGGCGGGCGGGTTTTGTGTTCCGAGCGGGCCCGGGCCACGGCGGCGGCGTCATCGAGGGAGCGCAAGAGCGTGATTTGCTGTTCGGAAGAAGCGTCCGCGAAGTTTTTGCCGAAGAGCGCGTTGCTCTGTTTTTCGACATCGGCGAGGCCGCTGAGAAAATTGCGTCGCTCTTCGTCGTTGGCCCATTCGGTGAGGATCACGTCGATGAATTCGTTCACGCGCGCGGCTTTGGCGCCGGGCGTGTCCGTCGCGGGAATAATCTGATCGATCATGGCGACGACTAACTCGTTCTGAGGAGCGTCGAGAGTGCGCAGCCCGTAACCAGAGGCCGGATGGGAATCGCGGAAAAAGCCAAAAAGATCCGCGGGCAGAGCGGGCAAAACACCGCTAGCCAAGAACAGCCTTAGCGCTTCACGGCGTTGCATAAAACCTCCCCGGCCCAGGCTTCCCGTTCCGAACATTTTCGCGCGCGGCCGAATTTCATCGCAGGGCGCCGGCGGCGGCCGGAAACTCGCGCCGGTCCATGGCGGAGTTGTTGATTTATTTCTTCATGCTCACACCCAGCAAACGCGGCAAAGGAGCGAGAAGCAACAATTCCGCCGCATTATACTTCACCGCGACGCGCAAACAAGCAGCGAAATCGTTTTTCTAACGGATTCATGATAAGTGCGAGGGACCAATCGAGCAGCACGATGAATTGAGGCGTTGAGGGCGAATCTTGCCGAATTGCTCCTGCTCTGAATGCAAAGGGAGCCAAAAACTCTCGAATATCGGCAAGGAACTCAGGGCTCCGCATCGCCGGCCGGCGATCGGCGTTTTCAATTTTCGTGAACTGGATAATTCGGGAATGGAGTCTTCGTCTCTGCGCAAAGCATCGGCTTATCTTTGCATCATTTCGCGATATTCCAGCCGCGGCTTCGGCCAGTCTGTCTCGAAGGCGTAGCGGAAGCAGTGCAGTGGGCGTTAGGCATAATACTGCATGTTCACGTCGTTGGTAACTGAGCTTTCCTAAAGGCCGTCCTCTTCATGGCCTTTCTAATGATAAGAATATAAATGCTTTACTGAAGCAGGGAGCATTTCATGCAAGACGGACGGTTGGGTTGGCAACCTACAATCCAGTCGTTTCTTGACCTTCCGAGAATTGTGTGTATTATAATGCATACCAGCTTTGAATGTATGAGAGCGCACGCGAGCACCAATTCCAAGGTTGCGAATCCACGACGGGCGGCGCCCATTCGCGACGGCGATTTCCTGGTTTTCCTCGGCAAGCGAGTTCGTCAACTGCGCAGCGTCCGCGGGACGACGCGGAAAATGGTGGCGCGGGAAGCGGACGTGTCTGAACGCCACCTGGCGCAGCTTGAGGCTGGAGAAGGAAACGTCTCTATCGTTTTGCTGCGGAGGATTGCCGCCGCGCTCAACGTTTCTCTTGTCGAGCTATTCGGTCCGGAGACCGAGGAGCCTGCCGAAAAGCAAATGATCCAGCGATTCCTCGAGCGTCTCCCCAACCACCGTCTGGAAGAGGTGGTGCTCCGGCTAATGCGGGATTTTAGTCCGGGAGAGAAGGCGCGCAGGCAACGCATTGCGCTGATTGGGCTGCGCGGAGCCGGGAAGTCCACGCTGGGAGCCAAGCTGGCGGAAGAAAGAGCGCTGCCCTTCATCGAGACGGATCGCGAGATTGAAAAGGATGCGGGGATGCCGCTGGCGGAAATTTTTGCGCTTTACGGGCAATCTGGCTATCGGGCGATCGAGAAGCGCACTCTGGAAAGAGTGCTGAATGAAAATGAGCGCGCGGTGCTTTCCGTGGGTGGTGGCGTGGTTTCCGAAAAGGAGACGTTCGACTACCTCCTTTCGCATTGCTACACCGTGTGGATCAAAGCGCAGCCCGAGGAGTACATGCGGCGCGTGATGGCGCAAGGCGATTTTCGCGCCATGGCCGGGCACGAGCACGCCATGGAAGACTTGAGGCGGATACTTGAGGCGCGGGAACCGCTCTACCGGCAAGCGGACATGGAACTGGATACTTCGGGCAATTCGGTGGAAGAGAGTTTTTCGAAATTGAAAACAACATTGCAAACGAATTTGCGGTAGGAGGATCTCGTGGACGTTGTTGCAGCCCAAGAATCGCAAGCGAAAATGGAGGCGGTCGATTTCCAGACCGATCCTTCGCGATACAAGCACTGGCGTCTGGCGTTTGATGGCCCGGTGGCAACGCTGACGATGGACGTCGCGGAAGACGGCGGAATCCGACCAGGCTACAAACTGAAATTGAATTCCTACGACCTCGGAGTGGACATCGAGCTGCACGATGCCTTGCAGCGCATCCGATTTGAACATCCGGAGATTCGTTCGGTGGTCATCACCAGCGCGAAGAACCGCATTTTTTGCTCGGGGGCCAACATTTATATGCTGGGGCTGTCTTCGCACGCTTGGAAAGTGAATTTCTGCAAATTCACGAATGAGACGCGGAATGGGATCGAAGACGCGAGCGCGCATTCGGGATTAAAGTTTCTCGCAGCGTGCAACGGAACGACGGCCGGAGGCGGATACGAACTGGCGCTGGCTTGCGATGAAATCATTCTCGTGGATGACCGCTCTTCGGCGGTCAGCCTGCCGGAGCTGCCTTTGCTGGGGGTTTTGCCGGGAACGGGCGGACTGACGCGGATCACGGACAAGCGCAAGGTGCGCCGGGACCATGCGGACATGTTCTGCACCAACGCGGATGGCGTTCGTGGGCAAAGAGCAAAGGATTGGCGGCTGGTAGATGAAGCGGTCAAGCCGCAGCAGTTTGTGGAACATATTAAACAGCGCGCCTTGAAACTTGCTGAAGAAAGCGATCGCCCTGCGGGAGCGAAGGGCGTGGCGCTAACTCCGTTGAAGCGCACGATCGATGAAGCGGGGCTGCATTATGGATACGTCGATGTGCAATGGAATCGCGAGGCTCGCACAGCGACGATTACCGTGCGCGCCCCGGAATCCGTCACCGAAAATAGCCTGGAAAAGGTTATTGCGGCTGGTGCGGATTGGTGGCCTTTGCAAATGGCGCGGGAGCTGGATGACGCTATCCTGACTTTGCGCGCCAGCGAGCTGGACTTGGGACTGTGGATAATCAAGACGACGGGAAATCCGGACGCGGTTCTCGCCGGCGACGAATTTATTTTGAAGCACCAGGAAAATTGGTTCGTTCGCGAAGTGCTGGGAATGATGCGACGGACGTTTGCGCGGATCGACGTCACGTCTCGTTCCATTTATGCCATCGTTGAGCCGGGATCTTGCTTCGCCGGTACGCTGCTGGAATTGGCGCTGGCCGCCGACCGCATCTACATGCGCGATACGCAGGAAGGCGAAAGCGCCGCAACGATGACGCTTTCGAAGATGAACTTCGGGCCGCTGCCGATGGTGAACAAACTTTCCCGGCTGGGGGCGCGCTTCTATGGCGATGAGACGGTGATGGCGCGGCTGCGCGTCGAGATTGGGAAAAAACTTTCGGCGCGCGCGGCGCTGGACGCGGGGCTGGTTAGCGCCGCGCCGGATGATCTCGACTGGGAAGATGAAATTCGACAAGCGATTGAATCGCGCGCCGCGCAGTCGCCCGATGCACTGACGGGACTGGAAGCGAATCTGCGGTTCGGACCGGGAGAGACGTTGGAGACACGAATCTTTGGCCGGCTGTCCGCGTGGCAAAACTGGATTTTCGTCCGGCCGAACGCGGTGGGGGCGAGCGGGGCGCTGAAGGTTTATGGAACCGGAGCGCCAGTGAAATTCAATTGGGAAAGAGTTTGATGGACGGGCTTGCGCCCGGACTATCGAGGAGACGGCCATGATTAACTACGCGGAGAAAATTCCGAACAATGTGGATTTGGGAAGAGACCGCGTGTTGCAGCGCGCTTTGGAGCATTGGCAGCCCGCGTATATGGGCTGGTGGTATGACATGGGGCCGAACGAGAGCCACAACTACGAAGTGTATTTGCGAACGGCCATCAGCGTGGAACCGGACGGCTGGGCGCAGTTCGGCTACGTGAAAATGCCGGAGTATCGATGGGGCATTTTCCTGCAGCCGCGCGACGAAAAGCGCGAAGTGAATTTTGGAATTCACAAAGGGCAAGCGGCCTGGCAAGAGGTTCCCGGGGAATACCGTTCGACTTTGCGGCGCGTGATCGTGACGCAGGGAGACACGGAGCCTGCTTCGGTGGAACAGCAGCGGATGCTGGGGGCTTCTTGTCCTTCGATGTACGACCTGCGAAATATTTTTCAGGTGAACGTCGAAGAAGGGCGTCACCTGTGGGCCATGGTGTATTTGCTGCATCGCTACTTTGGGCGTGATGGCCGCGAGGAAGCCGAGTCCTTGCTCGCGCGGCGCTCCGGAGACGCGGATAATCCGCGCATCCTCGGCGCTTTCAACGAGCCGACGCCGGACTGGCTGGCTTTTTATATGTTTACGTTTTTTACCGACCGCGACGGAAAATTCCAGCTTTGCGCGCTGGCGGAATCCGGCTTCGATCCGTTGGCGCGAACCTGCCGGTTCATGCTGACCGAGGAAGCACATCATATGTTTGTCGGCGAAACGGGAGTCGGCCGCATTATTCAACGGACTTGCGAGGTGATGAAGGAAAACAAAGTGGAAGATCCGGCGGATGTGCGGGCGCTTGGGGTGATCGATTTGCCGACGATCCAGAAATATTTGAACTTTCACTACAGCGTTACGCTGGACCTTTACGGCTCGGACGTTTCCTCGAACGCCGCGAATTATTACACCAGTGGGCTGAAAGGGCGCTTCCGGGAAACGAAGCTGGAAGACGATCACGTGCTGGCGGACGCGGAATATCCGGTTTCAGAAGTTGTGGGCGGAAAAATCGTCACCAAGAACGTGGCGGCGTTGACGACGTTGAACGAACGATTGCGCGACGACTACATCGATGAGATTGCCGATGGAGTGGCCCGTTGGCAGCGGGTGATCGATAATGCAGGCATTGCGTTTAAGCTGACCTTGCCGCACAAAGGGTTTCATCGGGCGATCGGGAATTTCGCGGGGCATTTCATCAGCCCCGAGGGAGAAGTTTTGAGCGAAGAGGCGTGGAAGAACCACGAATTCGAATGGCTGCCGAATTCGAAAGATTATGCGTACGTTCAATCGCTGATGAGCGGGCGCGTGGTGGAGCCGGGCAAGTTTGCGAATTGGATAGCTCCGCCGGCGCGCGGGGTCAACAATCAGCCTTTGAATTTTGAATACGTGCGGTTCAATTAGCGCACGCGAGCGAAGGCGCGAGGTTTTGCGAAGGGCGGCGATCCCTGCAACCGATCATCGACATTCACGTCCACATCATGCCGTATCACATGATGAAGCCGTCCGCCCATGAATTGATGAAGCATGGGCGCAAGGACTACGCGGATGTGGAACGCTATTGCGCCGATCCGAAAGCGTTCCTCGCCTTTCTGGATACTCTCGGAGTGGAGCGCGCGGGCCTAATTAACTACGTCGCACCGAAGATTATCGGGTTCACGCCGGAGGTGAACGACTGGAGCGCGAAGTATTGCAGCGTGGCTCCGGATCGTCTCATCGCCTTCGGCGGAGTGCTTCCGGGAACGGTTGCCGATCCGGGCGCGGAAGTGGACCGCCTCGCAAAACTAGGGATTCGCGCCATCAAGATGCACCCCTCTCACCAGGCGCTTTCGCCCAACGATTACATGGATGGCAACCGCGGCCTGGCAGCGGTTTACGCGCGCGCCCAGGCGCACAGCATGCCGATCATGATTCATACGGGGACTTCGATTTTCCCCGGGGCGAGAAATCTGCACGCGCAACCGATGCTCTGCGATGATGTGTGCATCGACTATCCGGAGTTGGTGATCATTCTTGCGCACGGCGGCAGGCCGCTGTGGATGGACGAGGCGTTTTTCCTGGTGCGCCGGCACAAAAACATGTACATGGACATCTCTGGGATCCCCCCGCAGAAATTAATGGAGTACTTTCGACAACGCGGCGCGGTTGTTTCCGCGTTAGACTATTTTCAGCAAAGCGAGCGAGGCTGCCGCGAATGATGCAATCCGCGAGGCCTCTGACGATATCGCATCGGTCCGGCAAAGCTTCGGCGAGGTGATTGAACTTGGCCACATTGCCCATGGAATCGCAAAAGACGGCGCAGATACGATTCACGCTGAATGGTGAAGAGACGGATGTCTCTTTTGCGCCCTATAAGACTTTGCTGGAAGTCCTGCGCGAAGATCTCGGCCATACGGGCACGAAGCACGGTTGCGAGCTCGGTGAATGCGGCGCATGCGCCGTTCTACTGGACGGCAAGGCCGTGCTGTCCTGCCTGGTGCTGGCGCTCGAGTGTGGTGGCAAGCAAGTATTGACCGTGGAGGGCCTCGGAGAAGATGGACACCTGCATCCCTTGCAGGATGCTTTTGCCGATCTTGGAGCGGCGCAATGCGGCTATTGCACGCCGGCGATTTTGGTGACCGCGAAGGCCCTGCTGGATCAAAACCCTGGCCCCAGCCGCGATCAAATCCGCGAAGCGATCTCCGGAAACCTGTGCCGCTGCACGGGCTATCTGCAAATTTTCGAAGCCGTCGAAGCCGCGGTGCTCAAGATCGCGGAGCAAAAGAATGCTGGAGCGTAAATGGCGCAGCGTGGGTGCGAACACTTGCTGAGGAGGGCGCATGGCGAATGAAAAAGATTCGCGAACGACGCCCGTTGACGCTCTCAAAGCCGACAGTAATGAGCTTCGCGTGATTGGCGTCCCCCGGCGCAGAGTCGATGCTCGCGCAAAGGTGACCGGCCAGACGCGGTTCGCCGACGACATTTTCTTGCCGCGCATGGCGCACTGCAAGCTGCTGCGGTCTCCGCATCCACACGCGCGCATCCGAACAATCGACACGACGCGCGCCGCCGCTCACCCAGGAGTGTATCTCGTGCTAACCGGGAAAGACGTTCCCATACAGTATGGAATTCTTCCCGTTAGCCAGGACGAGCAAGCCCTCTGTGTTGATCGCGTGCGGCACGTCGGAGATCCTGTCGCGGCGGTCATCGCGCGCGAAGAGCTGACGGCTTTCGAAGCGCTGGACTTGATCGATGTCGACTATGAAATCCTGGCGACAATCTCCGATCCCGAGGAAGCGCTTGCGACTCCCGAGCCGCGCATCCACGAATACGGCGAAGAGGGGAACATTCACAAACTCGTGGCGCTGGAGTTCGGCGACGTGGAAAAAGGCTTTGCCGAAGCGGATGAACTTTTCGAAGACACATTTTTCTACCAGGGGAGCACCCACCTTCCCATCGAGCAGCACGCCGCCGTGGCCATCAAGGACCCGGAAGGAAAGCTGACGATCTGGTCCAGCACGCAAACGCCGCATTACGTGCATCGCGCGCTGGCTAAGGTCCTGGAAATGCCGGCCGCGCATATTCGTGTGATTGCCACCCCCAACGGCGGCGGCTTCGGGGGAAAGAGCGATCCGTTCCAACACGAAATTGTTGTCGCCAAGGCCGCCCTGATGCTCGACCGGCCGGTGAAAATCTGCCTGACACGGGAAGAAGTTTTTTATTGTCACCGCGGGCGCCACCCCGTGTTGATGAAATTCAAGACCGGCGTCAAAAAAGACGGCACGATTACGGGAATGCATCTCCAGACGTTGATTGATGGCGGCGCTTACGGTTCGTACGGAGTCGCAAGCACGTTTTACGCCGGCGCGTTGCAGACCACTACCTACCACATTCCGCGTTATCGCTATCAAGGCTGCCGCACGTTCACCAACAAACCGCCTTGCGGTCCCAAGCGCGGACACGGCACTCCGCAGCCGCGTTTCGGCCAGGAAGTCCAGCTCGACAAAATCGCGGAGAAATTGAAGATCGATCCGGCGGAACTGCGGCTCCGCATCGTGGAATCCTCAAACGCGGTGACGGCGAACTTCTTCCGCCTTGGAACCGTCAATCTAGCGGAATGCATTCGCCGCGTGGTCAAGGTTTCGGGCTGGCAAGAGAAATTTCGCAAACTCCCCGCGGGGCGCGGCGTGGGGCTGGCCTGCTCCGCTTATTTGACCGGGGCGGGGCTTCCGATTTACTGGAACAAAATGCCGCACTCCGGCGTGCAACTGAAATTCGACCGCAGCGGCGGGGTTTCGCTTTTCTGCGGCGCAACAGAAATCGGGCAGGGATCGGACGATGTTCTCGCGGGAATCGTGGCTGAAGTTCTGGGCATCGACACGTTCGACATTCGGCTGTTCACCGGCGACACCGACCTCGGACCCGTGGATCTTGGATCGTATTCCAGCCGCGTCACGCTCATGGCAGGAAACGCGGCATTGCAGGCCGCGGAGCGCGGAAAAGCGATTATTGCCGAGGCCGTTGCAGAAAAACTGGAATTGCCGAAAGAGCGGCTTCGCTTTGCCGGCAAGCGCGTCTTTGATTCCGCCGCGCCGGAAAAAGGTTTCACCTTTCAGGAGGCGGTCTGCATTCCTATTCCGCTGCTGTCGTCGAAGTGGAAGTGAACCAGGTCACCGGCTGGGTCACCGTCCCGAGAATTTGGATTGCGCACGACATCGGCCGCGCGCTGAACCCCACGCTGGTGCGCGGCCAGGTCGAAGGCGGCGTCTACATGGGTCTTGGAGAAGCGCTCATGGAGGAGCAGGAGTTCCGGCGCCTTCCGAAGAAACTTTCCGGCGCGCTGGTACACAAATTTCCTTCGATGCTCGAATACAAGAGCCCCACTTCGCTCGACATGCCCGACGTGATCACCGAATTGATAGAAGAGCCGGATCCGCGCGGCCCATTTGGGGCAAAGGAGGTCGGTCAAGGCCCGCTGCTGCCGATCATGCCTGCGGTGGCCAACGCCGTGTACGATGCTGTTGGAGTGCGCATCGATGAAATCCCCGTAACGCCCGAAAAAATCATGAAGGCTTTGGCAGAAAAGAAAGCGGGGCGTGAGCCGCGTTTTGGACCAAGCCATTTCCCGCAAGTCAATTGGCCGGAGGCTCTGCGCGTGCCTCCACCATGGGAGGGCGGCGACGGCAACGCGGTGAACGATATTCCCCGTCGCGAAAAACTCCGCCGCGAAAAAGAAAAGGTGCTTGCGCCATGATGCGGCTGCCTCTTTTCGAATTTCGCGCGCCGCGCACGCTTGAAGAAGCGGCGCGAATTCTTGACGGCGAGAGAGCCAATGCCATGCCGCTCGCGGGCGGCACGGACCTGCTGCCGAACATGAAACGGCGCCAACAGGTTCCGCGAACGCTGATGAGCCTGCGCCACATTGAAAGCTTGAGCCTCGTGGCTATGAGCGATTCCAGTTCACGGCTCGGCGCATGCCTCACGCTCTCCGACATCGCGGCCGACAGGCGCTTTCGAAACGGATGGACGGCGCTGGCGCAAGCGGCTTCGCTGGTGGCCACTCCGCAAATCCGCAACATGGCGACGCTCGGGGGAAACATTTGCCTGGACACGCGCTGCAATTACTACGATCAAAGCTACGAGTGGAGGAAGTCGATCGATTTCTGCCTGAAAAAAGACGGCACGACCTGCTGGGTCGCGCCGGGAAGCTCGAAGTGCTTGGCGGTCTCCTCGACGGACACCGGGCCGGCGCTGATGGCGCTGGGCGCGCGCGTTCGCCTGGTGTCGCATTCCGGAGAACGCGAAGTCGCGCTCGCCGATCTTTATAATAACGATGGCATCGACTACATCAAGCGCCGACCCGACGAAATTCTCGCGGAAGTATTGCTGGATTCCTTGCACGGATGGAGGAGCACGTACTGGAAACTCAGGCGCCGCGGCTCGTTTGACTTTCCCGTGCTATCCGTCGCCGCAGCAGCGCGGATTTCGAAAAACAATGTGGTCGAGGACGCTCGCATCGTTGTGGGCTCTTCCGCTTGCCGTCCGCTGGCCGCCACGGATGCGGCAAAATCGCTGCTGGGCCGTCCCCTGAATGCGCAGGCCATCGCGGAAGCCGCTGCGCTCGCGGCACGTATCGCCAAGCCGCTCGACAACACGGATTTCGACATGACCTGGCGCAAGAGAGTCACCGCCGAGTTTGTGAGCTATGCGCTGCGCGAGCTGCGCGGCGACGATGTGCGGGCAGAGCGCGAGAGCTTTACGCGGTGCTCCTTCGAATAGTCGCGGGGGTGTCCCCGTTTGCTCCCCGATTGGTGCGCTTCAGCTTGCCAGGACTACGTGCAGCAGAAAGAAAAAAATTGGCTGGGAGACTAGGATTCGAACCTAGATAGCCAGATCCAGAATCTGGAGTCCTACCGTTGGACGATCTCCCACCCGTGGCGAGGAAAAACGAATCACGGCGCGTCACCGAAGTCGGGGCAGCCACGACTCCACCTATCTAATTTAATCGGGTTTATCGCAACCGTCAACCACGCGCCGAGCACAGTGTATGGCGAATTCTTAGGATCGTGGGACGTGTTCGGCAGCCTTTGCTGCGGCGTTCTCGCCGCCGGCGACGGGCGCCATTCGTCCCTGGCGAATCACGTATTCGACGCCGCCCCAGCGGACGTGATTCGAGCCAAAACTGGCAATCCAGACCACGAAGTAAATCGCGTCGCGCAGCGGGATGAGCCAAATTTTGCGCCGCAAAAGTTCGTCGCCGACGCCCCAAACTCCCACTGTCCAGGCCATCGCGAAACGCAGGATGACGTAGGCCAGCAGAAAGGCGCCCTCGATCCATTTCGACGGCGCGACGAGCGCGGCGAGCAGCGCCCAGGGCAGCCCTTGCGTAAAAAGAAGCCCGATATAGGAGAATGGCCGGCACAAGCGCACCGTGCGCGCCCAACGCACTTGATGGTCCCAAAAGCTGCGAAGACGCTGCGCGGGATAGACGGTCCAAACGGTTTCACGGGAGAGCACGACCTCGCCGCCCGCCTTGGCGATGCGGTGACCGAGTTCATAGTCATCCGCAAGGGCGTCGGCAATGGCTTCAAAGCCGCCCATTTTGCCGACCCATTCCTTGGTCGTGACGATGGAAGCTCCCAGCGCGAAAGTGATTCCTTCCATCCACGCGGCCATCAAAACTCCGGCAAAAAAATCGCTGGAAGCGCCGACGGCTTCGATTTCCGCGCCCAGATTTTTCTCGGCGATGGCGCGGTAGAAAGAAGTGACGGCGCCGATGCGGCGATCCGCCAGCGGAGCGGTCATTTCCCGTAAATAATGCGGTCCGACGCGCACGTCGCCATCGGTCAGGACCAGCACTTCGTGGCGCGCTTCGCGCGCAAGCCGCGCCAGCTTGTTGACCTTGCGGTTTGCGCCGAGATGCTCGGCCCCCACCAGCAAGCGGATGTCGCGCTCGGGAAAATCCGCGATAATCCTCCGGATCAGCGGCACCGCGGGATCCGCGTCGCTGTTGACGGCAAATAAAATTTCGTATTCCGGGTAATCTTGCAGGCAAAAACTAGAAAAATTTTCGTGGGACGCAAAATCAACGCCAAGCACCGCCTTGAGCACGCTCACGGCTGGAGTGTAGCCCGGCAGGACTCGCGCGCGCGCGTGCTGGAAGAACCGCAGCGCCGCCAGCATCGACAGCGCGTAATAAACCAGCGGAGCCGCCGCCAGCAGCAACACGGCATCGCGCCACATCGCGAAGTGCGACATCATGGGAACTCGTTCATCCTGGGCAGAAGATTCCGCCCCGCGCGTCGCGGAGTCAGCCCGCCGCGACCAGCGCCACGCCCGCGCATACAAGCAGGACGCCCGCCCACCGCGCGGGGCTGATCTGCTCGCCCAGGATGTACTTGGCGCCCAGCGTGCCGACCACATAACTCAGCGCAGAAGCAGGGATCACGAAACTGATGGGCTCCCAGGAAAGCAATACCAGCAGAGAATAAAATGACAGGGCCATCAGCGGCACGCCCGCCCAGAACCATCCATTGCGCACGGCCCGCCCCAGGAACTGAAGCAGCGCTAGCGGCCGCAATCGAGCCGGCTCGCCGGTCGCTTTCATCCCGTAAGTGACGGCGATCTCGCCGCCGGTGCTGCCGAGAATCAAGACCGCGAGCGCCAGAATGACGTGCATCATGCCACCGCCTCGCGAGCCACCGCGGTCGTCCGTGGCTTGGTTTGCCCCACCAACAGCACACCCGCGCAGATCAGGATGACACCAATCCAGCGCCGCGGCGAAACCGACTCGTGTAAAAAGACAACCGCCAGCAGGGTGAGCAAAGCATATCCAAACGCGCCCGCCGGCATCACGTAGCTGTAGTCCGCCCAACTGAGCACCGTCATGTAACTCAGCATGAAGCCGGTCAGAAAGAGGATCGCAACCCAGATCGTCCCGCTGGCCACAGTAAGCCGGAATGCTTGCGCGATTCCCGCTGTCGTCAGTTGAACCGCGCCGACCTGCGACATCCCGCGCTTCAGCATCAGGTCCCCGGCATTGGCGCACACCACCATCGCCAAGACCATGACCAGCGGCACGGAAACCATGGGCTTGTCGAAATCGCCGCCCTTGCGCACCCATTTCAGGCGCTCCGCGCGCAACTTCAGGAATTCCGTTGCCTCGTCGTACAACCGTTTGCGCTCGTGGCTGTCCCAGAGCGCTTCCTTCACGATGCGCCAGACCACTCTCGGGCGGAAGTAATACTCATCATAGAAGCGGTTCACGCCGGCCATCATCTCGGCCTTGGACAAGTGCGGGTACTCGATATGCGGCAACTGATGGCCGCCGGAATCCGCCAGGGCTTCGACTTTCAGGAAGCCTTGCTGCGCCATGCTGTCGTGCAATTCCGTTCCGGGCATGGCATGCGCCAGCGAAACCTGGATGGTCTCGCAGTCCAGTTCCTTCGCGTAGTCGATGGTCTTCTGAATCGTCTCTTTCGTCTCGCCCGGCAGGCCGATGATGAAGTCGCCGTGCACCTTGACTCCGGCTTTGCGGCAGTTCTTCATGAAGGCGCGTCCCATCTCGACCGTCGCGCCCTTCTTGATGTTCTTCAGGATTTGCGGCTCGCCGGACTCGAAGCCCACGATAAAGAGCCGCGCTCCGCCATCCGCCATCGCCTTTACCGTTTCGTAGTCGCTGTGCACCCGCGCCGTCGAGGACCACTGGAACTTCAGCGGTTTGAACTTGGCGCAAAGATCCAGCACGCGGTCCTTGCGGATGTTGAAGGTATCGTCGTCGAAGAAAATCTCTTTCATCTGCGGGAAATGTTCGAGGGCTTGCTTCACTTCGCGCGCCACGTTTTCCGTCGAGCGCGTCCGCCAGGCATGCCCCGAAATGGTTTGCGGCCACATGCAGAAGGTACACAGCGCCGGGCATCCGCGCGTGGTGTAGAACGACACAAAAGGGTGCAGCAGGAACGGCACGTTGTAGCGTTCAATTTCCAGGTCACGCTTGTAAATGTCGGTGGCAAAGGGCAGCGCGTCCAGCTCCTCGGTGTGCAACTGCGGGCGTTCCGCGTTGTGCACGATCTTTCCGTCTTTGCGGTAGCTGACGCCGAGAATCTCAGCGAGCGGCTTCCCGTGCGCGTATTCCACCACGGAGTGATCGAACTCTCCGCGCGTCACAAAATCGATGTCCGCGCTGGCGTTCAGCGTCTCATCGGGCTTGATGTGCCCGGTCGGCCCCACAAAAGCAATCTTCAGCCCCGGGTTGGCTTCCTTAATTTTCCGGATGAGCTTGACATCGCTCTCCAAACCCACTGTTGATGTGAACAGGATCAGGAATTCATAGTCCTTGCAGATCTGGATGGTTTGTTGCCAATTGATCTTGTGCGGGGATGCGTCCAGTAGCCTGCTGCCGGGGATCATTCCCGCAGGGTACGTCAGCCAAACCGGGAACCAGTAGGATTCAATCTCGCGCGTTGCGGGCCACCGCGAACTCGCGCCCCCGTCGAAGTTTTCAAAACTCGGCGGATTCAACAACAAAGTCTTCATTACATCCGGCATTCTTTACCCTCAGCCTTCACTTTATTTTCCCGGCCGTTTCAGAGAACTGGGTTCTGTGCTTAGCCTATACAAGGAAGGGCACGCAGATACACACGCACTTTGCCCTCCCGTCCGTAGCTACCAGTTTACCTGATTTCGTTGTGCCCACAAACCTTTCTCTGATTGGATGTTCCTTGGCGGAAAATGGCTGTCGGCCTGCCGGGAGATTAGCGAACAGCGCCCAGAATCTCGTCCGCGGACACGGAGAGCAAATCCCAAATGCGGCCGATCCAATCAAAGTGTTCCGGTTTCATAAGCACGGAGCGCAGGCAAGTGAGCGTTTCGCGATCGCGTTTCATCGCGCCCATGTTTTCCGTCCAGAATAGCATCGGCAATTCCGCTACCGCCAAATGCAGATCGCGCTTCGCGGCGGCTTCGAATAGCTTACGGCTTAAGGCGGAAGCCTCACTGGCGCTCGCAGCTTTTGGTGCGAATACTACGATGTCCAATTCCGGCGCAAAGGCCGTCAGAAATCGCGCATCCCCGCGCAGCTTTTCGTAGAGCGCCATGGCAGCCTTCCTGCCGCGCTCCAATCCGCGCGCAAATTCGCTCCCTTTTTTGAGCGGCAGCAATCTCTGCGTCGCCCACAGGGCTGCCGCGGCGGCGCCAGGCCGGGAACACTCCAGGCTTATCTCACCCAGGTGCAGTTCGGCGGAGCTGAAATAGGTGTACGGCGAATCGTGCTTGTACCATCGGCCGGCTCCGGGGTCACGAAAGAGCACGCAGCCGCACCCGTACGGTTGCAAGCCGTGTTTGTGCGGATCAATCACAATCGAGTCCGTCTCTCCGATCCGCGCGAAGGCCCTCGCGGCATCCCTTTCAAGATTTTCCGCGAGCACGAAATAGCCGCCGTACGCCGCGTCAGCATGAATCCTGAAACTATGCTTGCCGCGCAACTCGAGAATATCGGGAAGCGGGTCGACCGAACCGGTACCCGTGGTCCCCATGGTTGTGACGACGGTCCCGACATCACCGCGCTCCAGCCGCTTCGCCAGCGCGTTGGCGTCCATGCGGCCGTGCGAATCGCACGGCACGGTTTCGAACGGCAACTGCAGAACTCCGCTGATCCGCCCGTGCGTATAGTGCGCCTGCTCGCTCGCGAGAATTTTCTTCCCCGGGTGCATTTGTCCGGCCACCCACAGGGCCTCCAGATTGGCCATTGTTCCGCCGCCGCATAGGTGCCCTAGAAAATTCTTCCAGTAAAACATCCCGGCGATCTCCGCAACCGCTTCTTTTTCCATCGCCGAGGTCGCCCGCCCGCCATCCAGCGCGTGATTGTTCGGGTTGATCCACATGGCCAGCGCATACGCCAGCCGCGCCACCGGGTGCGGCGGCTTCAGCATCTGTCCCGCGTACAACGGATGAAAATAAGGATAGTTGTCCTGCAGCCGCTCCGCTGTCGTGGTCAAAACTTCCGCCATCCGCTCGAATCCCGGCGCCCTACTCTCGTAAATGGGTAATCCAGAAAACCCAGCGTCCAACCGCTTCGCGGCTTCGATGAGCAACTCCAAACTCTTCTGCTCCAACATCCCGGGTCCTCGATGGTTTTTTGCTTCCGCCTATTCCTTATTCCCCATCCCCAATCTCCTCGCCCCTCACTGCCACACCTTATCCAATTGCCCCGCCGTCTTCAGCAATTCCAGCTGCGCCTGCTGCTTCTGGAAATTTGCATCCAGATACGCCATCCACTTTTCATTCTCTTCCAGCCTGGCTTTCTCGACCTCTCGAAGATTCAACTTTCCTTCGGCAAACTGCGATTGCAGCACCGCCACATTTTGCTGCGCGAGCTGCAGTTCCAGCCGCGCCACTTCTTTCGCGGCATCCCTCTCGCGCACGCGCCGCGTCTTTTGCCGCACGTCCGCGGTCAGCTCGGTTCTCTTGTTCGTCAGGTTGACCTTGGCCGCCTCCAGGTTGATTTTCGCCAACCCTACCGCCGCTTTTGTCTGTGCGCTGAAGATCGGCACGTGCATGTCGATCCCCGCGTTGAAATTGTTCCGCTGAAAGTGATTGAAGAACTGCGTGTAGTTATTGAACTTCCCCAGCACGCTATAAATGCTGACGAGTTCGAGCGTCGGGAAATACGCGCGCCTTTCTCCCTTCAATCGAAACTCTTTCGCCCGAACATCCGAC
>WNFG01002022.1_pt1 | contig 31618 bp, 30 predicted proteins | sample 5400431 | NCBI WGS metagenome assembly WNFG01 (sample SAMN13153346, study PRJNA577476) | soil metagenome | isolation source: 120 cm saprolite under Douglas fir tree site 2 hole 3 replicate 2 | place: USA:California | collected 2015-04-18 | reverse complement strand
GCAAGCTCGCCGGCGTCGCGGCCGATCACCGCCGATCCCGCCGCCTCGACGGCGCCCGCCAGCGCCGCCCCCTGGGTCACCGCAAGGGCGTGGATCAGCGTGCGCCCCATGCGCCCGCCGGCGCCGGCCACGATCAGCCGCATGTCGGACATTCATTCTGCTCCGGCCGGTATCCTCGCCGGTATAGCGAGGCGACGAGGCGAAGAAAAGCGATTGCGCCTCGCGCCGGTCCCTCACGACTGCGGGCCGTCGTAGCCCTCGACGATGATGAGATCGAGCTCGCCCTTGCCGCGGCGTAGCGCCGCCGCGGCCTGGTAGTCGGGCGAGCGGTAGCAGGCGAGTGCCGCCTCGAAGCTCGGGAATTCGAGCACGACCGTGCGCGCCCGCGCGCTTCCTTCCACCACCTCGCGCGTCCCGCCGCGCGCCAGGAAGCGCGCGCCGAACTTGCCGAACGGGACGCCGTTCGCGGCAACGTAGGCCTGGTATCCCTCCGGGTCGGTCACATCGACATGGCCGATCCAATAGCCCTTGCGGGCGGCTGGGGCAGGCACCGTCGCGGGCTGCGGCGGCTGCACGCCGTCATAGCCCTCGACGATGATGAAGTCGCAAGTCGAATGCGGCAGCCGCAGCGGCTTCGCCCGCTGGTATTCCGGGGAGCGGTAGCAGGCGAGCGCCGCGGCGTAGTCCGGAAATTCTCGCAGGACGTTGCGCGAGCGGCCCCGGCCCTCGACCACCTCGCACGTCCCGCCCCGCACCAGGACGTGGCCGTGATACTTGCGGTGCGCCTCCGGGGTGGCGGCCATGTAGGCCTTGTAGCCCTCCGGGTTGCTCACATCGATGTGCGGGATCCAGTAACCCTTGGCCATCGCGGCCCTCCTGTCACGACTGCGTCGCTCTCTCGATCTCGGCGATGATGGCGGCGGCGGCCGCCTGCGGATCCGGCGCGGCGACGATCGGCCGGCCGACGACGAGATGATCTGCGCCGGCGGCGATGGCGGCGGCCGGCGTCATGACGCGCTTCTGGTCGCCGGCGGCGGCGCCGGCCGGCCTGATGCCCGGCGTCACCAGCACCATGCCCGCGCCGACGATCGCGCGCAACGTTGCCGCTTCCGCGCCGGAGCAGACGAGCCCGTCAACGCCGACGTCGCGCGCCTGCGCGGCGCGCTCGGCGACGAGCTCGGGGACGGTGAAATCATAGCCGGCCGCGGCGAGATCGGCGTCGTCGTAGGAGGTGAGCACGGTGACGGCGAGCACGCGGAGATCCGAGCCGCGGCGGGCGTCGACCGCGGCGTGCATGGTCTGCGGATAGGCGTGGACGGTGACGAACGCGGCGCCGAGCCGGGCGACGCTTTCGATCCCCCGCGCGACGGTGTGGCCGATGTCGTGAAGCTTGAGGTCGAGAAAGACCCGCTTGCCCGCGCCGGCGAGCGCGCGCGCGAAATCGATCCCGCCGGCGAAAGCGAGCTGATAGCCGATCTTGTAGAACGAGACCGTCTCGCCGAGCCGTGCCACCAGCGCCTCCGCCTCGGCGACCGAGGCAACGTCGAGCGCCACGATCAACCGTTCGCGCGGAGCAAGCTTCACGGCTTCCCTCCGGGTTGCCTCGGCGGACGTAGGTCATCGTGGCGGACAGCTGCCGACATCCCGTTCACCCGCTTCTCGCCATCGATCCCTGTCCCGCCAACAGGCGCGCGGCCTCGACGAGCTTGCGCACCACGGTCTTGAGCTGGCCGGCCGCCCGCGTGTCCCTGAGCTCGTCCATCTCGTCGAACGCCTGCTCGGCGTTCGGCACCGAGACCTGCTCGGCGAGCACCAGCGCCCGGCAGCCGACCGCCAGCACCTGGCGCAAGGCCAGCAAGGATTGCATGGCGCCGGAGCGGCCGGGCGACGCGCCGCCGAGCGCGAAGACCCGGTTCTGATAGACCGCGAGCTGGGGCTCGCCGCGCTCGCGCACGACCGAGATCCAATCGATCGTGTTCTTGATCAGCGGCGTGATCGACGCGTTGTATTCGGGGCTGGCGATGAATACTCCCGCGTGCGCCGACATCAGCTGCTTGAGCTTGAGCGCGTTGGGCGGCGGCCCCGATTTCTCCGCGAGGTCGGCGTCGTAGATCGGCAGCGGGTAATCCAGGAGCGAGATGCGCGTGACGTCGGCGTCGGCGAGCGTCAATTCCTTGGTCGCCAGCGCGGCGAGCCGCACGTTGTACGAGCGCGCCCGCAGCGAGCCGGGAATGACCAAGATCTTGGGGACAGGCATGCGATTCCGGACGACGGAGGACGGACGGCGGACGACAGAATAGGCAAACGTCCGCCGTCTGTCCCGCGGCGTCAGGCGTCAGTCTCGCCGATACACCCAGACCCGCGCCGGCGGAATGTTCATCCAGATGCGCTCGGACGCTTCCGCGCGCACCCGATCGAGCCGCTTCGGAATCGGCGCAACCGCGTGATAGGTGAACTGGACGAAGGGCGCGCCCGGCGACATCAGGTGGAAGGCCTCGAACAGCAGGCGCAGGCGCGTCTGCAGCGGCTTGGTGAACAGCGGCAGGCTCGACACCACCGCCGCCGCCGGCGGCTGCAGCAGGCCGGCGAGGACCCGCCGGAGGCCATAGGCATCGCCCTGCACGACCGTCGCCTCGGGGTAGCGCTTGCGCAACAGCCGGCAGAAGGTCGGGTCGAACTCGATGAGGACGAGCCGCGACGGATCGACCCCTTGCGCGACCAGCGCGTCGGTGACCGGGCCGGTGCCGGGGCCGAGCTCGATGATCGGGCCGGAGAGCTCCGGATCGACATAGGCCGCCATGGTGCGGGCGAGCGCGCGACCGGAGGGAGTTACCGCCCCGATCGCCAGCGGCTTCTCGATCCAGGTCCTGATGAAGCGCACTTCGTCGTCGAGGCGGATGCCGTTCTTCTGCTCGAAGCGACGAATATGGATCTCGAATTTCTTCTTCTGGTGCTCGAGCTGCTGCTCGATTTTCCTTCTCTGCGTCTCGAGCCGCTGCTCGATCTTGCGCTCGATCGCTCCCTTCTTCTGCTCGAAAATCGCAAACTGCCGGCCGATCCTTCGTCCGAGCGCGCCGCTGCGCAATTCGAAAAGGCGTTTCTGTTTTTCGAATTCGCGCTCGAGAAGGTCTAGGGCTGGAAGCGACATCTGGGGCTGCTGACGCTGCACAATGCCTATGAATTGACCACGTCTCACCGGTAATGGCCGCGCCCACGGGGGTCAAGCGGCAATTTTCTCACGCCGAACCGGAGCGCCCCAGGAACTCCTTGACCTTGCCGAAGAATCCGGCCGATTCGGGATGGGTCTCCCTGGACGACAGCCGCTCGAATTCGCTGAGCAGCTCGCGCTGCCGCTTGGTCAGGTTCTGCGGCGTCTCGACCACGACTTGAACGTACATGTCGCCGGTTTGTTTCGAGCGCAGCACCGGCATGCCCTTGCCGTGGAGGCGGAAGCGGCGCCCCGATTGGGTGCCTTCGGAAACCTTCACGCGGGTCTCGTTGCCGTCGATGGTCGGCACCTCGAATTCGCCGCCGAGCGCCGCGATCACCATCGAGATCGGCACCCGGCAATGCAGATCGGCGCCCTCGCGCTGGAAGAACGCATGCGAGGCGATCGAGAGGAAGATATAGAGGTCGCCCGCCGGCCCGCCGCGCACGCCGGCCTCGCCTTCGCCGGCAAGCCTTATGCGGGTGCCGTCCTCGACGCCGGGGGGAATGTTGACGGACAACATGCGCTCGCGGGTCACCCGCCCGGAGCCCGAGCAGGACGGGCAGGGGTTGTCGATCACCTGGCCGCGGCCCTGGCAGCTCGGACAGGTGCGCTCGAGCGTGAAGAAGCCCTGGGCGTGGCGGATGCGACCCTGACCGCCGCAGGTAGGGCAGGCCTTCGGCTTGGTGCCGGCCTTGGCGCCGGAGCCCGAGCAGGATTCGCAGGTCACCGAGGTCGGAATGCGGACCTGCGCGGTCTTGCCGGCATAGGCCTCTTCCAGGCTGATCTCCATGTTGTAGCGCAGGTCGGCGCCGCGCTCGCGCCCGCCGCCGCGGCCGCGCCGGCCGCCGCCCATGCCGAACAGATCATCGAAGATATCGGCGAAGGCCGAGGCCACGTCGCCGAACCCGCCGGCCGGGCCGGCGCCGTGCTCGAACGCGGCGTGGCCGAAGCGGTCGTAGGCCGCGCGCTTGTTCGGATCCTTGAGGACCTCATAGGCCTCGTTGATTTCCTTGAAGCGCGTCTCGCTGCTCTTGTCGCCGGGATTGCGATCGGGATGCCATTTCATGGCGAGCTTGCGAAACGCCGATTTCAATTCGCCTTCGCCGGCGCTGCGCTCGACCTCCAGAATCTCGTAATAGCAGCGCTTGGCCATGTCAGCGGGTCCCCTCCCGGACTGCAAGCCGCTCGACCATCGACGCGATGCGGCGCGCGCGCGTCACCGGCCTTTTCGCTTGCTTGATCCAGGTGAGATATTCGCGCTGATGGGAGGGCGGAAGTGCCTCGAAACGGCGGCGGACGGCGCTGCTCTCCGCGAGCGCGGCGGCAATATCGCTCGCAATCTCCTTGGCCATGTCAGCGCCCTTCTCGCCCGGACGTGCAGAACCCGGCGCGAGCTGGCGCCGGGCTCCGAATCAGCTGGCATGATCCGACGGCCGCATCAAAGCCGCCGCCTCAGGCCGACTTTTTGTTCTTCTTGTCGTCGTCGACCTCGGTGAACTCCGCGTCGACGACGTCCTCCTTCTTCTCGGTGCCGTCACCGCCCGCCGCCGCGCCGCCGGGACCGCCGGCCGCCGCGCCTTCCTGCGCCTGCTTGTACATGGCTTCGCCGAGCTTCATCGAGGCCTGCGCCAGCGCGTTGGTCTTGGCCGTGATCGCATCCGCGTCGCCGCCCTTCAAGGCTTCCTTCAGATCGGCCATCGCGTTCTCGATCGCGCGCCGGTCGCCGTCGCCGATCTTGGAGCCGTGCTCGGCGAGCGCCTTCTCGGTCGAATGGATCAGCGCCTCGGCATGGTTCTTCGCCTCGACCTCGGCCTTGCGCTTCTTGTCTTCCTCGGCGTGCGCCTCGGCGTCCTTGACCATGCGCTGGATGTCGGCTTCCGACAGCCCGCCCGATGCCTGGATACGGATCTGCTGCTCCTTGCCGGTGCCCTTGTCCCTGGCATGGACGTTGACGATACCGTTGGCGTCGATGTCGAAGGTGACCTCGATCTGCGGCACGCCGCGCGGCGCCGGCGGGATGCCGACCAGGTCGAACTGTCCTAGCAGCTTGTTGTCGGCCGCCATCTCGCGCTCGCCCTGGAACACGCGGATCGTCACCGCGCCCTGATTGTCCTCGGCGGTCGAGAACACCTGGCTCTTCTTGGTCGGGATCGTGGTGTTGCGGTCGATCAGCCGGGTGAACACCCCGCCCAGCGTCTCGATGCCGAGCGAAAGCGGGGTGACGTCGAGCAGCAGCACGTCCTTGACGTCGCCTTGCAGCACGCCGGCCTGGATCGCCGCGCCGACCGCCACCACCTCGTCGGGATTGACGCCCTTGTGCGGCTCCTTGCCGAACAGCTGCTTCACGACTTCCTGCACTTTCGGCATGCGCGTCATGCCGCCGACCAGGACCACCTCGTTGATCTCGGCCGCGGACAGGCCGGCGTCCTTGAGCGCCTGCCGGCAGGGCTCGACCGTCTTCTGCACGAGATCGTCGACCAGCGCCTCGAACTTGGCGCGGGTGAGCTTCATCGTGAGATGCTTGGGGCCCGACGCGTCGGCGGTGATGAACGGCAGGTTGATTTCGGTCTGGGTCGTGGAGGAGAGCTCGATCTTCGCCTTCTCGGCCGATTCCTTGAGGCGCTGCAGCGCGAGCTTGTCGCGGCGCAAATCGATGCCCTGCTCCTTCTGGAATTCGTCGGCGAGATAGTTGACGAGGCGCATGTCGAAGTCCTCGCCGCCGAGGAAGGTATCGCCGTTGGTCGACTTCACCTCGAACACGCCGTCGCCGATCTCCAGAATCGAGATGTCGAAGGTGCCGCCGCCGAGGTCGTAGACCGCGATGGTTCCGGTCTTCTGCTTGTCGAGGCCATAGGCGAGCGCGGCCGCGGTCGGCTCGTTGATGATGCGCAGCACCTCGAGGCCGGCGATCTTGCCGGCGTCCTTGGTGGCCTGGCGCTGGGCGTCGTTGAAATAGGCCGGAACGGTGATGACGGCCTGCTCGACCTTCTGGCCGAGATAGGCCTCGGCCGTCTCCTTCATCTTCTGCAGGACGAAGGCGGAAATCTGCGAGGGCGAATAGGACTTGCCCTCGATCTCGACCCAGGCGTCGCCGTTGCTGGCGCGGACGATCTTGTAGGGGACGAGCTTCTTGTCCTTGTCCACCATCGGATCGTCGTAGCGCCGCCCGATCAGCCGCTTGACCGCGAAGATGGTGCGCTCGGGATTGGTCACCGCCTGGCGCTTGGCCGGCTGGCCGACCAGCCGCTCGCCGTCGTCGGTGAAGGCCACGATCGAGGGCGTGGTGCGCATTCCTTCCGCATTTTCGATAACCCTCGGCGTCTTGCCCTCCATCACGGCGACGCACGAATTGGTGGTGCCGAGATCGATGCCGATGACCTTGCCCATGGTGCTCGCTTCCTCTTTGCTGCGGCAGGCCGGCCGGGTCCTTTCGGCACCCGACGGTGAGATTTCCGCGAGACCCGCGGCCCCTCGTCCGACCCCCAAACATGCACGTCGACGCCGCCCCTGCGGCGTCATGGCTCATATAGGAGGGCGCTTTGAGGCCGCAAGACACGCGATCACGGAATCGCGAGGAGCGGGGTTAATCGCTATTGACGAGGCCGAACAGGCAAGGCGACCCACGACATGCCCGTCCCGTCCCCGCTCCCCGGCGTCCGCTTCGTGCCCGGCTATCTCGACCGGCCGGCCCAGGAACGGCTGCTGACAAGCCTGCGCGCGGTCCTCGACCGCGCGCCGATCTACACGCCGCGCATGCCGAGGAGCGGCCGGCCGCTCTCGGTGCGCATGTCCAATTGCGGACCGCTCGGCTGGGTGACCGATCCCGCCGGCTACCGCTACGAGCCCACCCATCCGGAGACCGGGCAGCCGTGGCCGCCGATGCCGGAGTTGGTCCTCGCCGCCTGGCGGGCGCTGGCGGGTTACCCCGATCCGCCGGAATGCTGCCTGATCAACTACTACGGGCCGGCCGCCAAGATGGGGCTGCACCAGGACCGCGACGAAGCCGAGCTGGCAGCCCCGGTCGTCTCGCTTTCGCTCGGCGACGCCTGCCTGTTCCGCATCGGCGGGACGAAGCGCAGCGATCCGACCCGCACCCTGCGGCTCGCCTCGGGCGACGCCCTTGTCCTCGGCGGGGCGGCGCGGCTCGCCTTTCACGGCGTCGAGCGGATCATGCCCGGCACGTCGACGCTGCTGCCGGAAGGCGGCCGCATCAATCTCACGCTGCGACGGGTGACGCGGCCGCAATGATTCACCGGTCGACCGGCGTCATCCAGCCGATCGTCGCACCGTTCGGATCCTGGATGATGGCGATGCGGCCGACGCCCGGCACGTCGAACGGCTCGAGCATCACCTTGCCACCGCCGGCCTTGCCCTTCTTGAGCCGCGCGTCGACATCGTCGACCGCGATGTAGGCGCCCCAGGATTCCGGAGCGCTGCCGTGCTCCGGGCCCAGCTGGTAGATGCCGCCGACCGGCGTGCCGCCCATCTTCGCGACCCAGTAGGTACCGCCGCCCGGCATCGGCATGGTGTCGAACGTCCAGCCGAGCGTCTCGCCGTAGAATTTCTTCGCCTTCTCGACATCGCGCGTCATCAACTCGTTCCAGTGAAAATTGCCATGGGACCACATCGAAACGCTCCATCTTGCCGTTTCCGTCATCTTACCCCTGGCCGGCCGCAATACGATCACAGCATTGCGAGCGAAGCGCGCCGCCGTATTTTCCGCCAATCACCGCGGTGATATGACATATGACGACGATGGTCATGACACCGATTCACCGATTCCTGGCGCCGCTCTTGCTCGCGCTGGCGCTCGGCGCGGGCGCCGCGCGCGCAGCCGAGGTCGCGTTTCCGCCCGGCTCCCGCATCGGGCTCGCGCCGCCGGCGGGCCTGGTGACGAGCAAGAATTTCTTCGGATTCGAGGACCCCGACAACAACGTCGCCATCATCATGGTGTCGCTTCCGGTCGAGGCCTATGCCGACCTCGAAAAGTCCGCCACCGCCGATCAACTCAAGCGGCAGGGCGTGACGCTCGAGACGCGCGAATCGCTGTCGCTGTCGCTCGGCCGGGCGTTCCTGGTGATCGGGCGCCAGGAGGTGGAAAAAACCAAGATCCGCAAATGGATCCTGGTGGCGGCCTCCCCGGCCTTGACCGCGCTCGTCACCGTGCAGGTTCCGGATGCGGCGAGGACAAGCTATCCCGACGCGGCGATCCGCGCGGCGCTGGCGAGTCTCGCCGTCCGCGACACCGTCCCGGACGAGGAGCAGCTCAGCCTGTTGCCGTTCAAGGTCGGCGAGCTTGCCGGATTTCGGATCAGCGGGATCATGCCGGGACGCGCGGTGATGCTGGGCGACGGCGCGGGTCGGCCGGGAGCGCCGGGCTCCGCCACCGACACCCACATCTTGGTTGCGGTCGTGCCGGGCGGGCCGGCGCAGGTCGCCGAGCGCGACGCCTTCGCGCGCGACGCGTTCGCGACGATTGCGGGCCTCAAGGAGGTCCGCGTCACCGGCTCCGAGCCGCTGCGCATCGGCGGCCAGCAGGGTCACCAGATCATCGCCGACGCCAAGGACGCGAGCGGCGCCACCGCGCTGACCGTGGTGCAATGGCTGCGCTTCGGCGGCAGCGCCTATCTGCAAATGGTTGGAATCGCGCGCGCGGAGGCCTGGAAGGACGCTTATCCGCGCTTTCGCTCGGTGCGCGACGGCATCGATCCGAAGTGAACCCGGATCGAGACTGGGATCGCGCCTAACCCCAAAACTGCCGCGAGGCGATCCGCGCGCCCTCCGCCATCGCGGCGAGCTTCGACCACACCACGTCGGGGTCGACCGCCGCCTGCCCGACCCAGGTGCCGTAGCCGCAATCGCTGCCGGCGACGACGTTCTCGCGCCCGACGAGGCGCGCATAGCGCCCAAGGCGCTGCGCGATCAGCTCGGGATGCTCGATGAAGTTCGATTTCGATTCGATGACGCCGGGAATGAGGACCTTGCCGGCGGGCAACTTGATCCGCTCGAACAGCGTCCACTCGTGGCCGTGCCGGGGATTGGCGGCCTCGAACGAGATCGCGGCGGGCCGCGCCGCGAGCACGATGTCGATGACGTCGGCAAGCGGCACGTCGCAATGATGCGGGCCTTCGTAGTTGCCCCAGCACAGATGCAGGCGCAGCGCATCCGGCGCGATACCGGCGAGCGCGTGATTGAGGGCCTCGACGTGCATGCCGGCGCGTTTGCGGAACTCCGCGAGGCTCAAATCCGCGTATTGGATGTGGCGGCCCATGGCGAGATCGGGGCAGTCGATCTGCAGGATAATACCGGCCTTGGCGATCGTCTGGTACTCCTGCCGCATCGCCTCGGCGATGGCGAACAGATAGGCCTCCTGGCTCGGATAGTGATCGTTGCGGAAGAACAACGAGACCACGCCGGGAGAGGCCGCGCTCATGAACGCATCGGTCCTTCCCGCCGCCGCGAGCGCCGCCGCGAGATTGTCGACGTCGGCCTGCGCCGCATGCGGATCCTGTACCGCAATGGGCGCGTTGCAGGCCGGCGTCTTGCGGCGCGACCGCCCGGGATCGCCGAACACCCGCCGCGCCAGATTCGGGAAGTCGGCGAGATCCTGGTACACGAACGTATTGCCGGTGCCGCCGAACCCCGCGAGCCGGTCCTTGACGTAGGTGGCGTAGCTCGGCTTCGACATCTCGCCGTCGTTGACGATGTCGATGCCGGCGTCGACCTGCTTCTTCACCACCTCGTTGACCGCCGCGCGCACCCGCGCCGCCAGCGGCTCGCGCTCGACCGGCACCCCTTCCTCCTTGGCATACATCATCCGGACGAGGTCGTCGGGCCGCGGCAGGCTGCCGGTGTGGGTGGTGAGGAAGCGCTCGGTGCTGCGGATCATTGCCGCCCTCCGCTCGACTCGAATCGGCCCCGCCTGCGCACGACGAGGCGCGCGCGCCGGCCCGCCCGGTGCGCGGGCAAGGCACGAGCATAGCCCGTCTCAGGCCCTCATCGAGGGAACGGCATCAGCCGGGGTCTTGCGAGGTTGCGTCGGCATTGTCGTTGGCCGGCGCCTCGGCCGCGCCCGGCTTCGGCCCGCCCTTGGCGATGCCGACCAGCGCCGGCCGCAACACCCGCTCGCCGATCATGTAGCCCGCCTGCACCACCTGGGCGACGGTGCCGGCGGGACGTGAGGGGTCCGGCATCTCGAACATCGCCTGGTGCAGGTTCGGATCGAATTTCTCGCCGAGCGGCTCGAACTTCTTGACCCCGTGCTTCTCCAGCACCTTGATGAGCTCGCGCTCGGTCAGCTCGACGCCGTCGAGCAGCGCCTTGGTGCCGGCGTCCGCCTTCTCCCTGAGATCCGCGTCGAGCGCCCCGAGCGCGCGGGCCATGTTGTCGGCGACCGCCAGGATATCGCGCGCGAAGCCGGCAATGCCGTAGTCGCGGGCATCCGCCACCTGCCGCTCGGTCCGCTTGCGCAGGTTCTCCATCTCGGCGAGCGAGCGCAGCAGCTTGTCCTTGTAACCGGCGGCTTCGCGGGCGAGCGCGACCATGGGGTCCTCTTGCGGGGCGGAGGCGGCGGCGGCCGCGGGATCGGATGATGTCTCGGGCGTGGCCTGATTGACGGGTTGGTCGTTCTGATCGGTCGCGGCGCCCGGTGCGCGATCGGTCGTATCCGGCATCGTATCGTTCCCGTTGCAGTTCCGTTCGCCCGGGATATCAGGGCTCGGACGCGAAAAATCAAGTCGGACCGCGAATTTGCCGGACCGCGTCACCCGCCGATGATCTTGCTCACCACCTTGGCGGTGTGGTCCACCATCGGGATCACCCGCGCGTAGTTGAGCCGGGTCGGGCCGATCACGCCGAGCACGCCGACGATGCGCCCGGCGCCGTCGCGGTAGGGCGCGACGATGGTGGAGGAACCCGAGAGCGAGAACAGCTTGTTCTCCGAGCCGATGAAGATGCGGGCGCCGGCGGCCTGCTCGGCGCGGCCGAGCAGGTCGACCACGCCGCGCTTGGTCTCGAGGTCGTCGAACAACAGCCGCACCCGCTCGAGGTCGTCGAGCGCCTTGAGATCCTCGAGCAGATGGGCGGCCCCGCGCACGATCAACCGGCGCTCGTCGCTCTCTCCGCCCGACCAGCTGGCGAGACCGGCGGCGATGATCTTCTGGGTGAGCTGATCGAGCTCGGCCTGCGCGGCCGCCAGCGCCTTCTCGAGCTCGGCCTTGGCTTCGGAGAGCGTGCAGCCGCGCACATGGGCGTTGAGGAAGTTCGCCGCCTCGGTCAGCGAGGACGCCGGCATCCCCGCGGGAACGCTGATGACGCGGTTCTCGACCTGGCCGTCGTCGGCAACCAGGATGACCAGCGCGCGCTCGGGCTCGAGCCGCACGAACTCGATGTGCTTGAGGCGCAGGTTCGATTTGGCCGCCAGCACCACGCCGGCGGCGCGGGTGAGGCCCGACAGCATGCCGGACGCCTCGTTGAGCACCGCTTCCATCGACTTGCCGGCGGCGGCGACCTTCGCCTCCATCTCGCGCCGGTCGGATTCGCCGAGGTCGCCGATTTCCATCAGCGCATCGACGAAGAACCGCAAGCCGAGCTCGGTCGGCAGCCGGCCGGCCGAGGTGTGCGGCGCATAGATCAGGCCGAGCTGCTCCAGGTCCGACATCACGTTGCGCACCGAGGCCGGCGACAGCGGCGTGGCGATCAGGCGCGAGATGTTGCGCGAGCCCACGGGCTCGCCGGTGGCAAGGTAGCTCTCGACGATCTGCCGGAAGATGTCGCGCGAACGCTCGCTGAGCTGAGCGAGGCTCACCTGCGTGGCGCCGATCGGGACGTCGTGGGACAATGAGCCCTCCGCCGGGAACAGGAGAGAATTGTCCATTCCGGCACAAGAGTTCAAGCCGGCGCGGCGTTGGCTCCCGCGCCATCCCCTGTTAGCCTGTGTCGGAGCGGCGTTGCGACCAGCGGGAGGACTGCATGACAAAACGGCGGATGGGTTGGGCGGGCGCGGTCATCGGGCTCGTTGCGGTCGTCGGCGCCACGGGCGCGAGCGCACAAGCGCAGACCCTGATCGAGGAATGGACGAGCGCCAAGCTGCCGCCGCCGCCCGCGCTCAAGCCCGCGACGATCATCCCGCGCGAGACCGCGCTCCTGGTGATGGACTTCACCAACCAGACCTGCACCAGTGCGCGCCGGCCGCGCTGCGCCCAATCGGTTCCCAAGGTGCTCAAGCTGGTGACCGAAGCGCGCGCCAAGGGCGCGTTCATCGTCTACAGCGTCGCGGTGCCGGGCTCGGTACCGACCGACATCCTCAAGGAGCTCACGCCGGCGGCAGGAGAGCCGGTCCTGCCGCCGCTCGGTCCGGACAAGTTCATCGGCAGCGAGCTCGAGAAGACGCTCAAGGACAAGGGCATCACGGCCGTCGTCGCCATGGGGACGCAGGCGCAGACCTCGGTTCTGCATACCGCCGGCGCCGCCGCGCTGCGAGGGTTCAAGGTCATCGTGCCGGTCGACGGCATGTCCGCCGATGAGGTGTTTCCCGAGCTCTACACCGCCTGGCATCTCGCCAATGCGGCACGCATAAGCCCGCAGGTGACGCTTACCAAGTTCGATCTGATCGGGTTCTAGGCCGCTTTATCCCCGCGCTGGACGGCCGCATGCCGTGATCGCCGGACGGGACCGGCGCCCCGTGCTATGCTCGCGAAGCTTCGGCGAGGGTCGCGCAATCCGACACCGGCGGGAAAATCCGCCGCGCCGGCCCAGGGAGGACCATCGCATGGGTAGCGCGCTCCGCCTTCTCGCTGGCGCATGGCTCGCAAGCCTCATTGCCGGCGGCATGATGCTGCCGGTCGCGGCAACCGCCGCCGACACCTATCCGAGCAGGCCGATCACCATCATCGTCCCGTTCGGGCCCGGCAGCGGCTCGGACACCATCGCCCGCGTGCTCGGCCAGCATCTCGGCTCCGCCTTCAATCAGAGCATCGTGATCGAGGACAAGCCCGGCGCGAACGGCGCGATCGCGGCCGCCTACGTGGCACGCGCGACCGCCGACGGCTATACGCTGCTCCTGAGCACCAACTCCCCGCACTCGGCGGCGCCCAGCCTCAACAAGAGCGTGCCCTACGACCCGGTGAAGGACTTCGCGCCGATCTCGCGCATCGGCAGCTTCACGTTGATGCTGGTGCTCAACCCGGAGGTGCCGGCGAGGTCGATTCCGGAGCTGATCGCCTATGCCAAGGCCAATCCAGGCAGGCTGTCGTTCGCCAGCGGCAACACCTCCGGAGTCGTGGCCGGCGAAACGCTCAAGGCCTGGGCCGGCATCAACATCGTCCATGTCCCCTACCGGAGCGTGCCGTCGGCCCTCAACGACGTGCTCAGCGGGCGGGTGTCGATGATGTTCGCCGATCTCACCACCGGCCTTCCCCATGTCCGGGCGAACACGTTGCGCGCGCTCGCGGTGACCAGGATTCAGCGTAGCGTGCTGGTGCCGGAGCTTCCGACCTTGCACGAGGCGGGCGTCGCGAACTTCGACATGGACTCGTGGGCGGGACTGTTCGCGCCGGCCGGTACGCCGCCGGAGGTCGTCGCCCGGCTCAATGCCGAGACGCGCAAGATCATCGACAATCCGGAGATCAAGGCGCGGATCGCCGACCTCGGATTCGAGGCCTTCTCCAGCACGCCCGAGGAGCTGGGCGAGTTCGTCAAGGTCCAGCTCGCGAAATGGACCAAGATGATCAGGGATGCCGGCATCGAGCCGGAGTGACGCCCCAAGCGTGATCACTCGCCCTTGATGCCGGCGGCTTTGATCACCGGACCCCATTTTTCGTATTCGTCGCGGATGAAGACCGCGAATTGCTCGGACGTGCCGCCGATCGGCGTCGCGCCGAGGCTGCGGAGGCGGTCGACGACCGCCACCACGGTTACGATCTCGGCGCAGTCCTTGGCGAGCTTCGCCTGCACGTCGGCGGGCAGGCCGGCGGGGCCGAGCAGCCCCCACCACACGCCGGTGTCGTAGCCCGCGACGCCGGCTTCGGCGATCGACGGCACGTCCGGCAGGACCGGCGAGCGCGCCGCCGTCGTCACGGCGAGCGGGCGCACCGTGCCGGCCCGGATCTGCGCGATCGATTCCGGAATGTTGTTGAACGAGAGCGGGATGTGGCCGCCGACGAGATCATTGAGCAGCGGCGCGCCGCCCTTGTAGGGAATTGCGGCGATGTCGACCTTGGCGAGGTACTTGAGCAGCTCGCCGGCAAGATGCTGCGAGCCGCCGTTGCCGGAATGCCCGTACGAGAGGTAGCCGGGCTTCTGGCGCGCCCCCGCCAACACGTCCGCCACCGACTTGAAGGCGGAATCGCTTCGCACCAGCAGCATGTTCGCCGACGAAGCGACCAGCGTGAGCGGGGTGAAGTCGTTGAACGAATCGTACGGCAGCTTGGCGTAGAAATACGGGTTGAGCGCGTGGCCCGAGGCGACCAGGATCAACGTATAGCCGTCCGCCGCCGCGGTGGCGGCGGCCTGCGACGCGATCGTGCCGTTGGCGCCCGGCCGGTTCTCGACCACCACCGACTGTCCCCAGCGCTTGGCGAGCTCGTCGCCGAGCGTGCGCGCGACGATGTCGACGGCACCGCCTGCCGGAAACGGCACCAGGAGGCGCACCGGCCTCGAGGGATAGGCGTCCTCGGCGAGCGCGGTGCCGTGGGTGGCCAAAAACATCAGGCCGACGACGATGCCCGCGATCGGTCTTGACATTGCATTCCTCCCGCCATCTTGAGGTCGTGCACTATAGCGCCTCGCGGCCGCGCGCGGGACATCGGCGCGTGGCCCCTTGTCGGTCGCCCGCCCGGCACCTAGAAGCGCATTCAGCTTCGCTTGAAGCTGAATGCGCTCTGGCTTCTTGCGTGGTCGCATTTTCGGACGGAAAACCGGTTCCCACTTTTCCTGAAAATGCTCTAAAAGTTTGCCCGCCGATCCGCGCCGGAACAGGAGACCAGCATGCGGCCGAGCCGCCGACAGCCCGACGAGCTGCGCGCCGTATCGCTCGAGCGCGGCGTGGTGAAATACGCCGAGGGTTCCTGCTTCGTGAAGTTCGGCGACACCCACGTGCTGGTGACGGCGACGCTGGAGGACCGGCTGCCGCCATGGCTCAAGGGGCAGGGGCGCGGCTGGGTCACCGCCGAATACGGCATGCTGCCGCGGGCCACGTCGGAGCGCACGCGCCGCGAGGCGTCGGCCGGCAAGCAGAGCGGCCGCACCATCGAGATCCAGCGGCTGATCGGGCGCAGCCTGCGGGCGGTGCTCGACCTGCCCGCGCTCGGCGAACGCCAGGTCACCATCGATTGCGACGTGATCCAGGCCGACGGCGGCACCCGCACCGCCGCCATCACCGGCGCCTGGGTGGCGCTGTTCGATTGCCTCACCTGGATGAAGACGCGCGACATGGTGAAGGGCGAGCCGCTGCGCGACCACGTCGCCGCCATCTCCTGCGGCATCTGCGACGGCACCTCGGTGCTCGATCTCGATTACGCCGAGGATTCGGAGGCCGACACCGACGCCAATTTCGTCATGACCGGCGCCGGGCGGCTGGTCGAGGTGCAGGGGACCGCGGAGAAGATTCCTTTCACCGAGGAGCAGTTCCTCGCTCTGCTCGCGCTCGCGCGCAAGGGCGTGATGAAGCTCGTCGACCTGCAGAAGCTGGCGGTGATGTGAGCGCGCATCTCGCGACATCGCCCGCGCGGCGCTCCGCGCATCAGCGGATCACCGGCCGCTTGGTGATTGCGACCCACAATCCGGGCAAGCGCGCCGAAATGCGCGAGCTCCTTCTGCCGCACGGTATCGAAGCCGTCTCGGCGGGCGAGCTCGGCCTCGCCGAGCCGCCGGAGACCGGCACGAGCTTCCGGCAGAACGCGCGCATCAAGGCCGCCGCCGCGGCGACGGCGGCGGGCTTGCCGGCCTTTGCCGACGATTCCGGGCTGACCGTCGACGCGCTCGACGGCGAGCCCGGCATCTACTCCGCGCGCTGGGCCGGTCCCGACAAGGATTTCGGGCGCGCCATGCGCACGATCGAAGACAAGCTGCGCGCGCGCGGCGCCGAGGCGCCGGACCGCCGCCGGGCGCACTTCGTATGCGCGCTCTGCCTCGCCTGGCCGGACGGCCACGTCGAGGAATTCGAGGCGACGGTCGACGGCACCTTGGTGTGGCCGCCGCGCGGCGAGCAAGGCTTCGGTTACGACCCCATGTTCCGGCCCGACGGGCATGCCCGCACCTTCGGCGAGATGTCGAGCGAAGAGAAGCACGGCCTGCCGCCGCGCGGCAAAGGCCTCTCGCACCGGGCGCGCGCGTTCCTCAAGCTCGCGGAGGCCTGCCTTGGCAAGCGCTGACGTTCGCCCCCTCTCCCCGGATGCGGCGGACGCAGAACCCTGCGCCTTCGGCGTCTACCTGCACTGGCCGTTCTGCCTGTCGAAGTGCCCCTATTGCGACTTCAACAGCCATGTGCGCCACGCCGCGGTCGACGAGCCGCGCTTCGCGCGCGCCTTCGCCGCCGAGATCGCCGCGACCGCGGCGCGCACGCCTTTCCGCACCGTCTCCACCATCTTCTTGGGCGGCGGCACGCCCTCGCTGATGCAGCCCGCCACCGTCGGCGCCGTGCTCGACGCCGTCGCCCGGCACTGGTCGATCGCGCCCGACGTCGAGGTCACGCTCGAAGCCAATCCGACCAGCGTCGAAGCCGCGCGCTTTCGCGGACTCGGCGTGCAGGCGCTCGACGATGCCGCGCTCAAGGAGCTCGGCCGGCTGCATTCCGCGCGCGAGGCGCTCGCCGCCGTCGGGATCGCGCGCTCGATCTTCCAGCGCTATTCGTTCGATCTCATCTATGCGCGACCGGGCCAGACGCCGGCGGCCTGGACCGCCGAGCTGCAACGCGCGATCGCGGAAGCGGGCGAGCACCTCTCGCTCTATCAGCTCACCATCGAGCAGGACACGCCGTTCGCGGCGCTCCATGCCGCCGGCAAGCTTGCGGTTCCCGACGAGGACAGCGCGCGCGCGCTCTACGACACGACCCAGGCGGTGTGCGCAAGTGCGGGCCTTCCGGCCTACGAGATTTCCAACCACGCACGGCCGGGCGGCGAATGCCGGCACAACCTGATCTATTGGCGCGCCCACGAATATGCCGGCATCGGCCCCGGCGCCCACGGCCGGCTCGATGTCGCGGGCGAGCGCCGCGCCACCGCGACGGAGAAACGGCCGGAGGCGTGGCTCGCGCGGGTCGAGGCGCTCGGGCACGGCATCGTCGCCGACGAGGCGCTGACGGCGGAGCAAAGGGCGGACGAGTTCCTGCTGATGGGCTTGCGGCTCGCCGAGGGCATCGACCCGCGCCGCTTTGCGCGCCTCGCCGGGCGCACGCTCGATCCGCGACGCATCGCGGTCCTGCGCGAGCAAGGCGCCGTCGAGGTGACCGCGAGCGGCACGCTGCGGGCGACGCTCGCCGGCTTTCCCGTGCTCGACGCCGTGGTCGCCGATCTGGCGGCGTGAGCCTCTCAATCGAGGTACCGGGGTGCACGAGGTGATCGTTCTTGGCGGGCCCGATGGTGCGGGTAAGACCACATCCGCCGACGAGAACAAAATGGACACCTTGTGATACACGACACCGCCCGATGGTGAAGGAAGGACGGAGGAGGCGACGCGATGACGGATCTAACAGCGCGTGAATTGATCGATACAATCTTGCGAAGTTGGACGGCAACACGGGCGAGCTTCAAGAAAACGACGCCGCCACCGGATGAAGATCGCAAAATGAAAAATGAAGATCGCTCAGCGGATGAGGCGGCCGAACCGGGAAACCGATAGTACCGGCTCAAGCGCCGCCGTTCACGTCCCCGACCCCGTGAACGACTTCGGCGGCGGGCTGATGATCTGGCCGCCGGTCGGCGACACCCGCAGCACCGCGAGGCCGCGCTGGTTGGTGCCGTCGGGACGGAAGCGGAACAATCCGTCGATCCCGGTGAAGCCCGACGAGTTGGTCAGCACCGCCTCCGCGAAGCGCTGCTTGCCCTGGGTCTTGACCAGGGCGGCGACCAGCGCGACCGCGTCGTAGGCGAGCGAGGCGGTGCGCACGGGATCCTGGCCGTAGCGGCTGCGATAGCGGGCGGAAAAATTGCGGAAGCCGGTGGTATCGGGACCCGCGTACCAGGCGCCGTCGAGCTGCGGATTGGAGAAGATCTGCGCGTCCTCCCACAGCCCGGTCCCGAGCAGCTGCACCCGCTTGGGGTCGATGCCGCTCGCGATCAGCGTCTGCACCACCGTCGGCACGCCGTCGGTGCCATCCGGGATGAAGATGGCATCGGCCCCGCTCGCCGCCTGCGCCACGTTGCGCACCGGAGCCTGCATTTGCGCCTTGTCGAGCGGGTAACGCTCAAGCGCGATCACGCGTCCGCCGCGGCGCGCCACCGCCTGCTTGAACGCGGCCTCGACCACGGTGCCATAGGCGTTGTCCGGGATCAGCGCGGCGAACGACCGCCGGTTCTGGCTCGCGGCATAGCCGATGATGCGGTCGACGTCGGATTCCGGGAGGAAGCTCAGGAGATAGACGCCGCGGCTCGCGACGTTGGCATCGGTCGAGAACGCGATCACCGGGACGCTGCGCGCGCGCGCGAGCTGCCCGACCGGACCGACCGTGAGCGCGAACAGCGGCCCCAGGATGATCTCGGCGCCCTCGTCGAGCGCCTGCTGCGCCGCCTGCTGCGCGCCCGGCGCGCTGCCGCCGTCGTCCTTCAGCAGGAGCTGGACGTCCGCGCCGGGGAATTCCGCGAGCGCCATCTCGGCGGCATTGCGCATGGAGGCGGCGGCGACCGCGGCGTTGCCGCTTCCCGACAGCGGCAGGATCAAGCCGGCCTTGACCTCGCCGGTGCCGATATTGGCCGAGGACTGTGACGGCGCGCTCGGCGTGCCGCCGGGCATCAGGTTGCCGATGGAAAAATTCCCGGAGCAGCCGGCCAGCACGAGAGCGGATGCCAGGGCGGCGAACCACGGGAACGAAACGCGCGCAGGCCGTGACATGCAGGCCTACTGTACTCGCAACATGGGGGCCGGTCTCCTCGGCAACGCCCGATGAATGTCGCCTATGCACGCCTGCAATCGGGCAATTTTTTCGTTAATGGTTAACCAAATGAAAAGGATAACGATTTCCGAAGCAAGCGGTTTTTGCACGGGGGGCGCGGCGAGCGGGCGCGCCGCAGCCGGAACGCGTGGCCGGCCCCGTCATGACGGCGCGGAACGACGCGGGTAAAGTGCCGCCCATGACGGCGACCGCACCCGCCGCCCGCCCCGGCCGTGGGCGGGCGCGGCAGTACCTGCTCAACGGCCAGTCGGCCATTGCACCACCGCTTGCCCCGGGGCTTCATCTGGTCGCGACCCCGATCGGCAATCTGCGCGACGTCACGGTGCGGGCGCTCGAGGTCCTCGCCGCCGCCGACCTGATCGCCTGCGAGGACAGCCGCGTCGCCCGCAAGCTCCTGGACCATTACGGGATCGCGACTCCGCTCAGCCCCTATCACGAGCACAACGCCGCCGAGGCGCGGCCGAGATTGCTTGCGCGCCTTGCCGACGGCGCCGCGATTGCGCTCGTCTCCGATGCCGGGACGCCGCTCGTCTCCGACCCCGGCTACAAGCTGGTGCGCGCGGCGCAAGCGGCCGGGGTGAACGTGACGGCCGTTCCCGGCGCCTCGGCCGTGCTGGCGGCGCTCGCGGTCGCCGGGCTGCCGACCGACTGCTTCTTCTTCGAGGGATTCCTCCCGCCGAAGGAGGGAGCGCGCCGCAAGCGCATCGCCGAGCTCGCGCGCATTCCGGCGACGCTGGTGCTGTTCGAGACCGGCCCGCGCATCGCCGCGGCGCTTGCCGACCTCGCCGCCGGTCTCGGCGCCCGCGAGGCCGCGATCTGCCGCGAGCTCACCAAGCTGTTCGAGGAGGTGCGGCGCGGCGACCTCGCGACGCTGGCGCGCGAGGCCGGCGCGGCGGCCGAACCGCGCGGCGAGATCGCGATCGTGATCGCGCCGCCGCAGCCGCAGGAGGAGACGGACGATCTCGATGTGCTGTTGCGCGCAGCGCTCGAGCGCCTCTCGGTCAGGGAGGCGGTCGCTGAGATCGCCGCCGTCACCGGCCGGCCGCGCCGCGGCATTTATCAGCGCGCGCTCGCGCTTACCGAGGAGCGCGGCGACAGGGAGCACGGCGATGGCCGATGAGCGGCCGCGCGGAAGCCCGGTGGGAGCCCCGCGCCCGGAGCGGCAGATTGCATTCCGCACCGGCATCTCGGCCGAGAGCCGGGCGGCGGCGTTCCTGATCGCCAAGGGCTTTCGCATCCTGGCGCGGCGCTGGAAGAGCCCGCTCGGCGAGATCGACATCGTCGCGCGCCGCCGAGCCCTGCTCGTGTTCGTCGAGGTCAAGGCGCGCGACACGCTCGATGACGCCGCCTGGTCGGTGACCGAGCGCCAGCGCGCGCGCATCGTCGCCGCCGCCGAGGCGTGGCTCGCGCGCTATCCCGATCCTCGCATTCGCGACATCCGCTTCGACGCGATGCTGGTGGCGCCGGGCCGCATTCCCCGCCACATCCTGGCGGCGTTCGACGCGAGCACGTAGGATGGGTTGAGCGCCAGCAACGCCCGTCGTCCATCGGTGAGGTGATGGACGGGTTTCGCTTTCGCTCAACCCATCGACGCCCTACGCCGCGTTGAGCTTGGCGAAGAACCGATCGACTTGGCCGCGGATGCGGGCGGCGACCTTGCCGAGGTCCTCGGCCACGGTCTTGACCGCGCCGGCGCTGTCGCGCGTCGCCCCCGTCGCCTCGCCCACCCGCTCGACCTCGGCCGCGGTCTCGATCGTGCGCTTGGCGGCGGTCTCGACGCTGCGCGCGATCTCCTGGGTGGCGGCGCCCTGCTCGGTCACCGCGGCGGCGATCGCGCTCGAGATGTCGCCGATCTCGCGGATGGTGTGCTCGATGGCGCCGATCGCCTCGATCGAGCGCATGGTGGCGTGCTGCATGCCGGCGATCTGCGCGCCGATGTCCTCGGTGGCCCGGGCGGTCTGGCCGGCCAGCGCCTTGACCTCGCTGGCGACCACCGCGAAGCCGCGGCCGGCCTCGCCGGCGCGGGCGGCCTCGATGGTGGCGTTGAGCGCCAGAAGGTTGGTCTGCTCGGCGATGTCGGTGATCAGTCGGACCACGTCGCCGATGCGGCCGGCCGCCTCGTTGAGCTCCTTGACCGCGGCGTTGGTCCGCTCGGCCTCGCTCACCGCCTTGCCGGCGATGCCAGTTGACTGGGCGACCTGGCGGTCGATCTCCGATACCGAGGCGGCCAGCTCGTCGGCCGCCGAAGCGATGTCGCGCACGTTGACGGAGGCATCGGCGGAAGCCGCGGCCGCTCCGGCGGTGCGGGTCGCGGCATTGTCCGCCGCCCCGCCGAGCCTGATCGACGCGGCGAGCATGTGGTCGGAAATGCGGCCGAGCTCGGACAGCGTCGCCTCGACCTCGGCGGCGAACCGGCCGAGCTCGGTCGACATTTCCTCCTGCCGGCGGGCGCGGCCCTCGGCGTCCGTCTTGACGCTGCGGCCGAGCTCGGCGTTGCGCAGCATGGCCTCGCGGAAGGCGGCGATCGAGCGGGCGAGCGCGCCGACCTCGTCGCCGCGGTCCTGATACGGCACGCCCTCCTCCTCCACGTCGCCGCCGGCGATCGCCGCGGTGATGCGGGTGATGCGCCCGAGCGGCCGCGCCATCGCCCGCCAGATCGTGCCGGCGCCGGCCGCCGCAAGCAGGACCGCGACCGAGGCCAAGACGGCGATCAGCCCAGCATGGCGATCGCCATCGAGCACGGGCACCGCCGCCAGCGCGACCGCGACGGTGGCGACCAGCGCGAAGATCGCGTAGAGCTTGGTCGCAATCGACAGGTGCGGCAGCTTCACCTTGGTCTCCCGCCGGGCAAAAGCCTTCCGCAGCGAGATTGGGGCTAATTCGTTAATGTCGCGTTTGCGTTACCGAAGCGTTTCAGCGGGGGATCGATGGGCCTGAAAATCGCCGTCCAGATGGACCCGATCGAGCGGATCAACATCCGCGGCGATTCGACCTTCGCGCTCCTGCTGGAGGCGCAGCGGCGCGGCCACGCGCTCGCCTATTACACCCCGGACCGGCTGGCGCTGCGCGGGGGACAGGTGTTCGCGACCGTCGCGCCGCTCGAGGTGCGCGACCGGGAGGGCGACCATTTCACGCTCGGGCCGGCGGCACGCGCCGAGATCAACGCTTTCGACGTGGTGCTGCTGCGGCAGGATCCGCCCTTCGACCTCGCCTATATCACGACCACCCACCTGCTCGAGCGCGTCCATCCGCGCACGCTGGTGGTCAACGACCCCGCCGCGGTGCGCAACGCGCCGGAGAAAATGTTCGTCATGGAGTTTCCGGAGCTGATGCCGCCGACCCTGATCACCCGCGACCTCGCCGAGATCAAGGCGTTCCGCGCCGAGCACGGCGACATCGTGATGAAGCCGCTCTACGGCAAGGGCGGCGAGGCGGTGTTCCGGCTGGCGCGCGAGGACCTCAATTTCGGCTCGCTCTACGATCTCTTCGCCACGACCTTCCGCGAGCAATGGGTGGTGCAGAAATTTCTGCCCGCCGTGAAGGACGGCGACAAGCGCATCATCCTGGTCGACGGCGAGTTCGCCGGCGCGGTCAACCGCGTCCCGGCCGCGGACGACCTGCGCTCGAACATGGTGCGCGGCGGCATCCCGAAGGAGACCGAGCTCTCCGCGCGCGAGCGCGACATCTGCGCCCGCATCGGCCCGTCGCTGCACGAGTGCGGGCTCCTGTTCGTGGGCATCGACGTGATCGACGGCTATCTCACCGAGATCAACGTCACCTCGCCGACCGGCATCCGCGCGGTGAGGAACCTCGGCGGCCCCGACATCGCGGCGCTGATCTGGGACAAGATCGAGGGCAAGCGGCGCGGGTGACCCCGCAAGCGCGGCGGCATGGCCAAGCGGGCGGCCGTCTCCGGAAACGGGGCTCGGCATGGCGTTTTTTTCGGCGGCGAAGCCCCAAAAGACAAATTGTGATGGCCATCACATCGCGATCGATCGGGTTTCCCTAGCGTCGCGATCTCCAAGCCGGGGAGCGCGGCCATGAACACCCAAGGTGGCCGCGCCCCTCAGCAACTTGGCCTGGGCCCAGCACGGCAAGTAGACCGAGATACTCTTCCAGCGCGCGCTGGCGATCTTCGAGAAGGCGAAAGGCAAAAACCCCTCCGATGTGGCCTCATCCTCAACAATCTGGCCGTCGTCGTGGAGGTGCAACGCAAGTACGCCGATGCGGAGGCATTCCTCAGCGCGCGCTGGCCCTGTACGCTCCGGGGGACCCTTCGCATTGATCGGCGAAGGCGCGGTACGTTGACAGGATCGCGCCGACCCGCCCACGTCACTGCGGCCGCGGCGCCCCGCCCGCTTTCTCCGCCTTGAGGCGCGCCACCGCCGCGCGGATCGGCGCGAACGGGCCGAACTTGTGCTGCTCGGCGGGAAAGCCGTCGGCATAGGGGCCGTAGGGCGCATCGACCGGCTTGTCCAATGGGTCGGGAAAGTCCTTGTCGAGGCCGGCTTTGCGCGGGCGCGGTTGCGCGACCACGTAGGCGGCGACGTCCCAGGCATCGTCCGGCGTCAGTTGCGGGTTCAGATAGTCGGCGCCGTGCGGCATGTTGAAGTGGACGAAATTCGCCGCGGTGATCAGGCGCGCCATGCCGGCGCCGTCGTTGAAGCTGTCGCCGCCCCAGAGCGGCGGCATCATGTAGCCGAGATCGGTGGTCGGCAGGCTGCGGCGGATGCCCTCGCCGCGGCTGCCGTGACAGGCAACGCACGTGCTCGCGTAGATCGTCTCCCCGCGCGCCGGATCGGCCGCCCGCGCGAGCTCGGGCATCTTGCCGACGCCGAGGCCGGGCAGCCGCTGCCCCGGCGGCACGCCGGTCGACAGGAACTTGATGTAGGCGACCAGCGCCTGCATCTGCGGCGCGCGGAGCGGCAGCGCACGCCCATTCATGCTGCGCGTCATGCAGGCGTTTAGGCGCTCCTCGATGCCGATCTCGGCGCCGGCGCGGGCGCTGTAGCGCGGGAATTCGGCGAACAGGCCGAACAGCGGAATGCCGAACTTCTTCGTTCCGGCTTCGAGATGGCAATTGCTGCAGGCGAGATTGTTGCCGGCGAAGCGATTGGCGCGATCGGGAACCTCGGGACCGATATGGGCGTAGGTCGCGGTGATGAGGTCGCGCCCGCGCCGCACCAGGCGGCCATTGGCGTCGCCCGGCAGGGCGCCGATCTCCGGCACCGTCCAGATCGCGGGACCCGCGCCTCTGTCCTGCGCGTGGCCTTTGACGGGACCGAATGCGCCGATCGATGCAAGAAGCGAGGCCAACGCGATTATGGCAGCGCAAGCAGGGACGCGGCTCAAGACTTGAATCGACATCGAAGCGACCTCGCGTTCGAGACCCCGAGCTTCAACCCGTGGCCGTCAAGCCTGCATTTTGTTCATGAATTGTTCTTGCCGGCCAGAGGCATCATAGGGTAATCTCTCTGCCGCGAGGGGCATATGGTCCAGCGGGTTTCGACAGTGGCGTTCGAGGGCATCGAGGCCCGCGCCGTCGATGTCCAGGTGCAGGTAGCGCCGGGATTGCCCGCCTTCAACGTCGTGGGGCTCCCCGACAAGGCGGTGTCGGAGGCGCGCGAGCGGGTGCGCTCCGCGCTCATCGCCTCGGGTCTCGCGCTGCCGGCCCGGCGCATCACCGTCAACCTCGCGCCCGCCGACGTGCCGAAGGAAGGGAGCCACTACGACCTGCCGATCGCGCTTGGCCTGATGGCCGCGATCGGCGCCATTCCCGCCGACGCGCTCGCGGGTTTCACCGTGCTGGGCGAGCTCGGCCTCGACGGCTCGATCGCCGCGGTCGCCGGCGTGCTGCCGGCGGCGATCGGCGCCAATGGGCGCGGCGACGGCCTGATCTGCCCCGCCGCCTGCGGCGCGGAAGCCGCCTGGGCGAGCCCGGAGATGGAGATCATCGCCGCGGCCTCGCTGATCCAGCTCGCCAACCATTTCCGCGGCACCCAGGTGCTGGCGCGCCCGCAGCCGAAGATCCGCGAGGCCGAGGCCGCGCTCGTCGACCTCAAGGACATCAAGGGCCAGGAGAGCGCCAAGCGCGCGCTCGAGGTCGCCGCCGGCGGCGGCCACAACCTGCTCATGGTCGGCCCGCCCGGCGCCGGCAAGTCGATGCTGGCGGCGCGGCTGCCGACGATCCTGCCGCCGCTGACGCCGGCGGAGCTGTTGGAAGTCTCGATGATCGCCTCGGTGGCGGGCGAGATCGAGGACGGGGCGCTGACCAATCGGCGGCCGTTTCGGGCGCCGCACCATTCCGCCAGCATGCCGGCGCTGGTCGGCGGCGGTTTGCGGGCGCGCCCCGGCGAGGTCTCGCTCGCGCACCACGGCGTCCTGTTCCTCGACGAGTTGCCGGAGTTCCAGCCGCAGGTGCTCGATTCGCTGCGCCAGCCGCTCGAGGCCGGCGAGGTTTCGATTGCCCGCGCCAACCATCGCGTGACCTATCCCGCGCGCTTCATGCTGGTCGCCGCCATGAACCCCTGCCGCTGCGGACGGGCGGGCGAGCCCGGCTTCGCCTGCAAGCGCGCCCCGGCTGCGCGCTGCGCCGCCGACTATCAGGCGCGCCTGTCGGGCCCGCTGATCGACCGCATCGACCTCACCATCGAGGTGCCGGCGGTGACCGCCGCCGACCTCATCCTGCCGCCGCCGGCGGAAGGAAGCCGCGAGGTCGCCGAGCGCGTCGCGCGCGCCCGCGAGCTGCAGGCCGAGCGCTATGCCGCGATCGGCCTTCCGCAGGTGCGGGTGAACGCCGCCGCGCCCGGCCCTGTGCTCGAGGACGCGGCGCGGCCGGATGCCGGCGGGCTGTCGCTCTTACGCGAGGCGGCCGACGCCATGCGGCTTTCCGCGCGCGGCTATCACCGGGTGCTGCGGGTGGCGCGCACCCTCGCCGATCTCGACGGCGCGCAGCAGGTCTCCCGCGTGCATCTCGCCGAGGCGCTGTCCTACCGCACGCTCGCCGACGAGGTCAGACGGGCGGCCTGAGCGCGCGACGCGCGAAGCGCAATCCCCGCAACATGGCCCGGCCAGCCCGGGAGTTGCTCGTTCGGCCGTGAAGCACGCGCCGAGGCCGCATGCACGAATTGTTAGCCTTAACGGTTCGCTAAAGGATGGCGGGTAACTCTTGGCGACCGCAACGGTTCGCCGTCTGCCCGAGGAGTCGGTATGGGGCGTCTGCAAAAAACGCTGCTGCTGCTCACGGTCGCCGCAATCCCGGCCGCCGCCCTCTGCTACCTCGCCGGCCTACCCCGACCCGACGCTCCGGTCGAAGCCGCGGCGCTCGCCGCCGCCTCCCAGCCCTGCTTCACCGCCGGCCCGGTCACGTATCGGATGGCGGCGCCGGGCATGGCGGCGCCGGACTTCCGGGTGAAGATCGGCGATGCCGATCCGGAGCTGCGCATCGCGCTCGTCGATCGTGTCGACGACGCCGATTTCGCGCTGGTCGACGACGGCGACGCCGCCGGTGCCTGCATGTCCGCCGGCCGCATCAAGACCGTGCAGCTGGTGGGCGAGGCGAGCGCGGCCGACGTCACCGTGAGCCTGTCGCGCGAGGGCACCGGCGCGGAACTCAAGCTGTTCGTGTATTCGGCGCGCTTCAGCCATGACGCCGCCGCCGCGTTGTTCGCGGCGATGCGGCTCGATCAGCGCGCCAGCAAGCTCGCCCAGTTCCGCTGACGCCCGCAAGCCCGCGTCGTGCCGATCCGCTCGCATTAACCTTGCGGCAACCTTGCCGGTGCCGGCGCCGCATTCCGCCGCAATCCGCAAGGGAATGGCAAGCAATTCCCGCGCAAGCTCCCCCTGACGAGCAAGAAGCAGGAACGCCGCCGCAGAACGCCGCGCGCAGCCTGCGCCGGAGCGCAGCCCGGTCGGGCCGATCGTGATGGGCTGTCGCGGCAATGATTTGCGCATGTCCGCTTCGGAAAAGCCGGTGCCGCTTTTTCCGGAACATGCGCGGGGAGCGGGCGGCGCACGTGCGGGTCATTCTCGGCATGCTCACCAAGCTGCGCGCGCTCACCGGCAAGAGCGTCCTGTCGTTTCTCGTCCGCGCCCTGGCGATCCTCTCGACGTCGTATGCGGCCGCATTCGGATTCCTGGCCGCGATCACGAGCCCGGAAGCGCACTACGATCCATACGCGTTCGCGATCGGCTCGGCGGCGCTGTTCGGCGCCGCCTGCGGCGCGATCGGGCTCCTGATCTCGCGCATCCGGCTCATCCGCGCCGAGTTGCGCGATCTCGGCCGCCAAGTCGAGGACCTCGCCGACCGCAACTGGGAGCTCAAGGAAGCGGAGGAGCGCGCGCGCAGCCTGCTCGAGGCGCAGGGCGACCTGATCGTGCGCCGCGACGTCGACAACCGCATCACCTACGCCAATGACGCCTATTGCGCGCTCGGCGCGCGCAGCCGTGCGGAGCTGATCGGCAGCCCGTTCACGCCCGCGGTCCTCGAGCAGGGCGAGACGACGCTGCAGGACGACGGCACCCGCGTGCACGACCAGAAGATCGCGACCGCCGGCGCCCCCCGCTGGATCGCCTGGCGCGAGGTCGTGGTGCGAACCGGCGCGCATACCGAGGTGCAGAGCGTGGGCCGCGACGTCACCGGCCGGGTGGAAGCCGAGCGCGCATTGTCGGATGCGCGCGACCAGGCGGAAGCCGCCAGCCGCGCCAAGTCGCGCTTCCTGGCGATGATCTCGCACGAGATCCGCACGCCGCTCAACGGCATCCTGGGCATGGCCGACCTGCTGCTCGACACCATCCTCACCCCCGAGCAGACGACCTACGCCCGGGCGGTGAAAAACTCCGGCGACACCCTGCTGTCGCTGATCGAGGAGATCCTCGACTTCTCCAAGATCGAGGCCGGGCGGCTCGACCTCGAGCCGCGGGCGTTCGATCTGCCGACGCTGATCGAGGAGACGATCGAGCTGATCGCGCCGCGCGCGCAGGGAAAGAACTTGGAGATCGCCTGCCACGTCGAGGACGGCCTGCCGCGCAGCGTCCGCGGCGACGCCGCGCGCTTGCGCCAGGTGCTGCTCAATCTCGCCGGCAACGCCATCAAGTTCACCGAGCGGGGCGGGGTCGCCATCACCGTCGAGCCCGGCCGCCGGCAAGACGAAATCCGTTTCCTGGTGCGCGATACCGGCATCGGCATCGCGCCGGAGGAGCAGCGCCGCATCTTCCTCGATTTCGAGCAGGCCGACTCCGGCTCGAGCCGCAAATACGGCGGCACCGGCCTCGGGCTCGCCATCTCCAAGCGCATCATCGAGCGCATGGGCGGCGAGCTCGCCGTCGACAGCGCGCTCGGCGCCGGATCGAGCTTCCAGGTGACCGTGCCGCTGCCGGCGACGGGCGAGACCGGCGAGCCGGGCTTCGCCCCGCCGAGCCTTGCCGGCACCGACGTGCTGATCGTCGCGCCGACGGCGATCACGGCTTCGCTCGACGCGCGGCGGCTGAGCGGCTGGGGCGCCCGCACCTGCCTGGTGGCGGACGCCGAGGTCGCGGCGGCGCTGGTGCCGGAGCGGCGCTGGAGCGCGGTGCTCGTCGACCACGCGCTCGGCGCCGCCGCCTGCGAGCGGCTGGCGCGGGCCACCGCCGCCATCGCGCGGCGCATCGTGCTGATCACGCCTTCCGAGCGGCAACGGCTCGCCGCGCTCAAGCAGGTCGGCTTCACCGGCTATCTGGTCAAGCCGGTGCGGGCGGCGTCGCTGGCCGCGCAGATGACCGCCAAGCCCGACGTTTTCGAACGCGGGACGAGCGAAATCGGCGAGCCCGATAGCGCGGATACGCGCATCGACGGCACTGCGAGCGGACTCGCGATCCTCGTCGCCGAGGACAACGAGATCAACGCGCTGCTCGCGCGCTCGCTGCTCGAGCGCCTGGGCCACCGCCCGACCCTTGCCGCGACCGGCGATGCCGCGGTCGAAGCCTGGCTCGCGGCGCAGGCCGCGGACGAGCCGTTCGACCTCGTGCTCATGGACGTGCACATGCCGGGGAGCGACGGCATCGCGGCGACGCGCCGCATCCGCGCGCTCGAGGCCGAGCGGGGCGCGGCGCCCACGGCAATCATCGCGCTCACCGCCAACGCCTTCGACGAGGACCGCGAGGCCTGCCTCGCCGCCGGCATGGGCGGCTTCCTGACCAAGCCGCTCGACCGCGAGCGGTTGGCAGCGACGCTGGCGGCGGCCGCCGCCAAGCGGTTGGCGGCGTAGCGTCGGATCAGGTCCCGCTCACAACCGCCGCAGCGCTACTTTCTCGACCAGGTGGCTTTCGCCCTTGTTGAGGATGAGGTCGGCGCGCTGGCGCGTCGGCAGGATGTTCTCGTGCAGATTGACGAGATTGATGCGCGTCCAGATCGCGGTCGCGGTCGCGATCGCCTCCTCGTCGGACAAGGTGGCGTAGCGGTGGAAGTAGGATTTCGGATCGCGGAACGCGGTGCCGCGCAAGGTGAGGAAACGGTCCACGTACCAGCTCAGCAGGACGTCCTCGGCGGCATCGAGATAGATCGAGAAATCGAAGAAGTCCGAGACGTAGGGAATGGCCTTGCCGTCCTTTGGCGGCTTGCCGGTCTGCAGCACGTTGAGGCCCTCGACGATGAGGATCTCCGGGCGATCGATCTCGACCCATTGGTTGGGGATCACGTCATAGACGAGGTGCGAGTAGACCGGTGCCCGCGCCGGCCGCCGACCGGCCTTGATGTCGGAGAGAAAGCGCAGCAGCGCCGGCAGGTCGTAGCTCTCGGGAAAGCCCTTGCGCTCCATCAGGCCTTCGCGCGCGAGGATCGCGTTGGGATAGAGGAAGCCGTCGGTGGTGACGAGGTCGACCTTCGGGACGTTCGGCCAGCGCGCCAGCAGCGCCTGCAGCACGCGCGCGGTGGTCGACTTGCCCGCCGCCACCGAGCCGGCGACGCCGATGATGTAGGGCATCTTGGCATCCTCGGTGCCGAGGAAGTTCTGCTGCGCCCGAAACAGGCGCTGGGTGGCGGCGACGTAGAGCGAAAGCAGCCGCGACAGCGGCAGATAGATCTCCTCGACTTCCGCCATGTCGAGCCGATCGTGCAGCGAGCGTACCCGGCTGACCTCGTCCGGGGTGAGCGTCATCGGCGTGTCTTCGCGCCGTTCCGCCCATTCCGCCCGCGAGAAGACGCGGTAGGGCGAGAACTCGTGGTCGGTGGTCCGCTGCTCCATCGAACCGTCCTTGCTCAGCCGTCCCGGGCGCGCCCGGCACGTGTCTTCGCTTTGCGCGCGCCGAGCGGGCGCGACCCGCGGCCGTGCCGGCGCGCCGCTTTTTCCTCGATGCCGGACTGCCCGGTCCGTTCGGCCAGCGCCGCCTCCACGTCGGCGAGCGCGATGCCGCGCGCCGCGAGCACGACCAGCAGATGATAGATGAGATCGCCGGCTTCCGCGATCAACCGGCCGCGATCCTCCTCGACCGCCGCCAGCACGGTCTCGATCGCCTCCTCGCCGAGCTTCCTGGCGCAATGCGCCACGCCCTGCTCGATAAGCCTGCGCGTATAGGAAGCCTGCGTGCCGGCCCGCGCCCGCTCGCGCACGCGTTTCTCGAGGTCGTGGAGGGTGAAGCGCGACATCGGATTTGCCCCGCTCCGACATATCATCTCCGGTGATTGCGGGGGAGGGGAATCGTGGCTTCACATTAATGCCATCCCCGCTAGCATCGCGGCATGGCCGCTCCGGTGCTCGATTTCTGGTTCGATTTCGCCTCGACCTATTCCTATCCGGCGGCGATGCGCATCGCGCCGCTCGCCCGGGAGGCCGGCGTTCGCGTGCGCTTTCGCCCGTTCCTGCTCGGCCCGATCTTCAAGGCCCAGGGCTGGACCACGTCGCCGTTCAACCTCTATCCGGCCAAGGGCGGCAACATGTGGCGCGACCTCGAGCGGCTGTGCGCCGATCTGCACCTGACGTTCCGGCGCCCCGATCCGTTTCCGCAGAACAGCCTGCTCGCCGCCCGCGTCGCGCTCGCCGGGCTCGATCGCGGCTGGGGCGAGGATTTCTGTCGCGCGGTCTTCCGCGCGGAGTTCGCCGACGGGCGCCGGATCGACGACGACGCCACCATCAGCGACGTGCTCGGGGGATTGCAGGTCGACCCGCGACCCGCGCTCGCCGCCGCCCGCTCGGACGAGATCAAGGCGCGGCTGCGAGAGGAAACCGACGCGGCGCAGCGGCTCGGCCTCTTCGGTGCGCCGAGCTTCACCTGCGCCGACGGGGAATTGTTCTGGGGCAATGACCGGCTCGAGCGGGCGCTGCGCTGGG
>WNFG01000538.1_pt1 | contig 31664 bp, 31 predicted proteins | sample 5400431 | NCBI WGS metagenome assembly WNFG01 (sample SAMN13153346, study PRJNA577476) | soil metagenome | isolation source: 120 cm saprolite under Douglas fir tree site 2 hole 3 replicate 2 | place: USA:California | collected 2015-04-18 | reverse complement strand
ACGCGTACCGTCTGCGTCGACTCCAAGCGTCAGTGGCGTAACGCCCGCAACATCTGGCACAACTCCATGGTGCGCAGCGTGCTGCAGACCCTCGCGGCGCCATTCACGGCGCGCCGCAGGCGGGCACAGCGCGCCGACTGAAGCACGGCGCCCAAAGCACGGCGCCCAAAGCACGGCGCCCAAAGCACGGCGCCCAAAGCACGGGGCCCAGGGGGGACCATGTCTGGTGACGTCGATGTCCGGTGATGTCGACGCGGTCATCGTCGGCAGCGGCCCGAATGGCCTGGCTGCCGCCGTCACGCTGAGTGCCGCCGGGCTGCGCGTGCACGTCATCGAGGGTGCCGTCATGCCCGGCGGCGGCTGCCGGACCGAGGAACTCACGCTGCCCGGCTTCCAGCACGACGTGTGCGCGGCCGCGCATCCACTAGCGCTCGCCTCGCCGTTCTTCCGGCGGTTCGATCTGGCGGCGCGCGGAGTCCGGTTCGCCCATCCGGAGGTGGTGTTCGCGCATCCTCTCGACGCTGGCCGGGCCGCCGCGGTGACCCGCTCGGTCGCGGACACGGCGGAGCGGCTGGGCCCCGACGGCGCGGCGTACCGTCGGCTATTCCGGCCGCTGGCCGACGGGAGTGAGGCGCTGGTCGACGCGATCCTGTCATCGATGCGCAGGCCACCGTCCCAGTACTCGGTCGGGCTCGCCGTGTTCGCCCGGCACGGGCTCCGGCCCGCTGCTGGCGTGGCGCGACGGTTCCGCACGCCGGAGGCGCGCGGGCTCTTCGCCGGGGTCGCCGCGCACGCGATGATGCCGCTGACCTCGTCGCCGACCGCCGGGGTAGCGCTGATGTTCGGCGCGCTGGCGCACGCGGTCGGCTGGCCGGTGGTAGAAGGCGGCAGCGGCCGGGTAACCGATGCCATGATCGCGGCCATCGCCGCCGCCGGGGGAGAGGTCGAGACCGGCCGGTGGGTGCGCTGTCTCGATGATCTCCCGCCGGCCCGGGCCGTGCTGCTGGACGTCACGCCGCGCGGGCTGCTGGCGATGGCCGGCGAGAGGCTGCCGGCTGGGTATCGCAGAGCGCTGGAAAGGTTCCGTTATGGAGCGGGGGTGTGCAAGGTTGACTTTGCCCTCTCCGGACCCGTCCCGTGGGCCAGCGATGCCTGCCGCCGCGCAGGCACAGTGCACCTCGGCGGTACCTTCGCCGAGGTGGCCGCCAGCGAAAAGCAGGTAGCCGCGGGGGGGCACCCGGACTTCCCCTATGTGCTCGTCGTCCAGCCGGACGTGGCCGATCCGACCCGCGCACCCGAGGGCCAGCAGACACTGTGGGCGTACTGCCATGTGCCGTCGGGGTCAACGGTGGACATGACCGCGCGGATCGAGGCGCAGATCGAGCGGTTCGCGCCCGGGTTCCGCGACCTGGTGCTGGCCCGCGCCACCCGCACCGCGGCGGACGAGGAGGCCGACAACCCCAATTACGTCGGCGGGGACATCTCGTCCGGCATGCAGACCGTCCGGCAGACGCCGCTGCGCCCGGCCGCCCGCTGGAATCCCTACCGCACGCCCATCCGCGGCGTGTACCTGTGCTCGGCGTCGACCCCGCCCGGCCCCGGCGTGCACGGCCGCTGCGGTGAACTCGCGGCGCTGACCGCGCTGCGGGACATCTTCGGGGTGCGCCGCCCGCCCGACATCGGCGTCACGCCGCCGCTGGCGGCGGCCGTGGCCGCCCCGAGGGCGCCATGACGGTCCCCTCGGCGGCGAAAGACCGGCCGGCGGTGACGACCGAGGTCCCGGCCCGCCGGTTCTGGCTGGCGTCCCCCGCCACAGCGCTGGTCCTCGGTGGACTGGTGCTGACGCTGCTGGCGGCCGGGTGGCCGCTGGGTGCCATGGCGCGGGCGGACACCGGCTCCACTGTGGTTTCGTCCTTGGTCGCCGTTGCGCTCGGGGCGCTTGGGGCGGTGGTGGCCGGGCGCCAGCCGCGTAACCTCATGGGCTGGATACTGCTGGGCAGTGCCGGGTTCATAGCCCTCAACAACGACGCCTCGTTCTACACGGCGCTCGTCTACCGGCTCGGTCATAAGCTTCCCCTCGGCCCGGTGGCGGTGCTCGTGCAACCCAGCTGGGCGCCGGCGATCGTGCTGTTCGGGCTGGCCGTCCTGTTGTTCCCCGATGGCCGGGCCCCCTCACCGCGCTGGCACTGGGTGCTGGCGGTCTACCTGGCCGTGGGCGTCCTGTGGATGGCAGGCACCGTTGTCTTCTCGGCTGGCGCCATCATCTCCCGCGATGTTCACGTCGATTCCGGCGGAAACCTCTTGGTTCTTGCTCATCCGACCGGCGGCGCGGCGTGGTGGGGCGTGGTCCAGAACCTGTTCTTCCTACTGCTCGGGGTGTTCTGGCTGGCATCGCTGGGTAGCCAGGCGGTCAGCTACCGGCGCTCGGCCGGGGAGCGCCGCCAGCAGCTGAAGTGGCTGATGAGCGGCGCCGTCGTCGCTGTGATCGGCCTAGCGGTTAGCGTCTCGTTTGGTTCGGAAACTCATGGGATCCCGAAAGTGCTGGCCGGCGTCGGCTTTGCCGGGATTGCCGCGCTGCCAGTCTGTATCGGGGTCGGGATCCTTAAGTACCGCCTGTTCGACATCGACCGGCTGATCTCGCGGACGCTGGCCTACGCGATCGTGACCGGGTTGCTGGTCGGGGTGTACGCGGGGCTGGTGCTGCTGGCCACGCGGGCGCTGTCGGCCGGTTCGCAGGTGGCGGTGGCCGCCTCGACGCTGGCCGCGGCCGCGTTGTTCAATCCGCTGCGGCGGCGGGTGCAGCGGGGCGTGGACCGGCGGTTCAACCGAGCCCGCTATGACGCTGACCGCACGGTGGCGGCGTTCGCGGCGCGGCTGAAGGACGCCGTCGACCTGGACTCGGTCCGGGCCGACCTGGCTGGTGTCGTGCACCAGGCTCTGGAGCCCGCCCACGTCTCGGTCTGGGTCAAGGGAGGCGGACGGTGACGGGCGCCGCCGCCGCGGCCCGGTCGCGCACGACGTCGCGTGCGGCCGTAGTGGCCGGGGTGTGCGGAATTGCGCTCCTCCTGCTGGTCGCCGCCGTGGTGCCGCTGGCCATCCTGGCCCGTCAGAGCCCGGTCGGTGCCGTCGGGTCCTCGATCGCGTTCGGGGTGCCGTGCGCGGCGGTGGGCTTCGTGGTGGCCTGGCGGAAGCCGCGCAACCCGCTCGGCTGGTTCATGCTCGCCGTTGGCGCGGGCCTGGTACTCAGCAATGACGCCGGTCTCTATGCGGCGGCCGACTACCGGCTGCGGCACGGGGACCTGCCACTCGGCTGGGTGGCGGTGCTGCTGCAACCGCTGTGGGCGCCTGCTTTCTTGTCGTACCCGCTGGTGATCTTGCTCTTCCCGGATGGCCGGCTGCCATCGCGGCGCTGGCGCTGGGTGATGTGGTCCTACCTGGCTGTCGGCGCCCTCCTGCCGGTGGGTATCTACGTGATCACGGTAAGGACCGTCGTCGCGAACAGAATCCGTGTCCTGGCCAACGGAGATCTCGCCGCCGTCGATCAACCGTCCCACCCCGCCGCCTGGGTGGGTCTTATAGGGGGTACATCCCTCGTGCTCCTCGTGGTCTTCTGGCTGGCATTCCTCGGCCGCCAGGCCGCAAGCTACCGGCGCTCGTCCGGTGAGCGGCGGCAGCAGCTGAAGTGGCTGGTGAGCGGGGCGGCCATCTTCATGGCCACCCTCACGGTGGGGATCGTGGGGGGCATCCTGTACCGGCATCCCCCGCCGGTCGTGCAGGTCTTGCTCAACGTGGTCATTGTCGGGATTGTGGCGCTGCCCGCGGGGATCGGCGTGGGGATCCTGAAGTACCGGCTGTACGACGTCGACCGGCTGATCTCCCGGACGGTGGCCTACACGATCGTCACCGGCCTGCTGCTAGGCCTGTACGCGGGGCTGGTGCTGCTGGCGACGCGGGTGCTGTCGGTGCACTCGCAGGTGGCGGTGGCCGCGGCGACGCTGGCCGCGGTGGCGTTGTTCAATCCGCTGCGGCGCCGGGTGCAGCGGGCGGTGGACCGGCGGTTCAACCGGGCCCGGTACGACGCCGAGCTGACCGTGGCGGCGTTCGCGGCCCGGCTGAAGGACGCCGTCGACCTGGACTCGGTCCGTGATGACCTGGCCGGCGTGGTGTCCGCGGCGCTGGAGCCCGCCCATGTCTCGGTGTGGATCCGGGGAGGAGGGCAGTGACCGGGGAGGTCGCCCCGAATGCGGTCGGCGCCTTTGGGACTGTGGCGCTGCCGGTGGGGATCGGCGTCGGGATCCTGAAGTACCGGCTCTACGACGTCGACCGGCTGATCTCCCGGACGCTGGCCTATGCGATCGTGACGGGTCTGCTGCTGGGCCTGTACGCGGGGCTGGTGCTGCTGGCGACCCGGGTACTCTCGCTGCACTCGCAGGTGGCGGTGGCCGCCTCGACGCTGGCCGCGGTGGCGTTGTTCAATCCGCTGCGGCGGCGGGTGCAGCGGGCCGTGGACCGGCGGTTCAACCGGGCCCGCTACGACGCGGACCGGACGGTGGCGGCGTTCGCGGCCCGTCTGAAGGATGCGGTCGACCTGGACGCGGTCGGTGATGATCTGGCCGCCGTCGTGCACCAGGCGCTGGAGCCCGCGCACGTCTCCGTCTGGGTCAGGGGGCACGAGTGATGGGTTCTCCTGCGGCGGCCGGGCGCTTCCACCTGCCGCCGCCAGCGACCTGGGCGGCGGTGCTGGGCGGCCTGGTCGCGCTGTCCGCCGCGGCCCTGCTGCCGCTGTCCATCATGAGCCACGGGCGCACCGACGTGGTGACGCCGTTGGTGATCGGCCTGCCGACCGCGGCGGTGGGGCTGATCGTGGCCAGCCGCCAGCCGCGCAACCCGCTCGGCTGGCTCCTGCTCACGATCACCGCGTGCCTCCTGCTCGGCGCCGACGGCGGGCTCTACGCATTCCTCGACTACCGCCTCGGGCGCGGCCTGCCCCTCGGTCTTGTGGGGGTGCTGCTCAACCAAGTCTGGGGCCCTGGCCTCTTGCTGTTCGGGCTGGTGATCCTGCTCTTCCCGGACGGCAGGCTCTCCGCGCGGTGGCGGCGGGTGCTGTGGGGTTACCTCGCGCTCTACGTATTCTCCGTCGTCGCGTTGGGCGTGGCGACCGCGGGAGCGCTCATCGGGCACCGCATCAACATCGATTCCAGCGGCGGCCTGCCCGCCACCGACAACCCGGTCGGCTGGTACGGGGCCGTCCAGGGCACGACCGTTCCTCTGGCCGGGGTGTTCTGGCTGTGCTTCGTCGGCCGCCAGGTGCTGAACTGGCGGCGGTCCTCCGGTGAGCGGCGTCAGCAGCTGAAGTGGTTGATGAGCGGCGCCGTGGTCAGCCTCGTGTGCGCGGCCCTGCCTTCGGTAATCCCCTTCGCCTGGTTCGGCATCGCCGCGCTGCCGGTCAGCATGGGCGTGGCGATCCTGAAGTACCGGCTGTACGAGATCGACCGGATCATTTCCCGGACGCTGGCCTACGCGGTGGTGACCGGGCTGCTCATCGGGGTATATGCGGGGCTCGTGCTGCTGGCGACCCGTGTGCTCTCGCTGCACTCGCAGGTGGCGGTGGCCGCGGCGACGCTGGCCGCGGCCGCGTTGTTCAGCCCGCTGCGCCGCCGCGTGCAGCGGGTGGTGGACCGGCGGTTCAACCGCGCCCGCTACGACGCGGACAAGACCGTGGCGGCGTTCGCGGCCCGGCTGAACGACGCGGTGGACCTGGACGCGGTCCGCGCCGACCTGGGGGACGTGGTGCGCCAGGCTCTGGAGCCGTCCCACGTGTCAGTGTGGATCACCAGAGCTGGCCGGTGAGCCCCGAGGTGCTGACCCCTTCCATGATCACGGAATATTCGCGGACGTATTTGACGGGAATCTTCCGTGATCATGGAAATCAAGGTCGGGCGGCGTCGTAGCGGACCAGCAGCATGGCGGCGTCGTCGTCGAGCGCATGACCGACGTGCCGGACCAGGTCGCTGCTCAGCCGGTCCAGGATCCCATCGGGGTCGGCGTCATCGTGCCGGGAGTCGCTCAGGGCCAGCGGGAAGAAGGTGCCTGCCTTGTTCCGGGCCTCGCTCACGCCATCGGTGTAGAACAGCATCTGGTCCCCGGGCCCGAACGGGACGGTGGTCTGGCTGCGGTGCTCGTCCGCCAGTTGCGCCAGGCCAAGTGGCAGGTTGCGGTCGGCCGTCTCCACGTACTGCACCGCCGAGCCGCTGGCCAGCAGCGGTGCGGGATGCCCGCAATTCAGCAGTTCGATTTTTGAGCCGTCGGCGCTGACCTGGGCGAGGACGGCGGTCACGAACTGCTCGTCGGTGAGCTCGCGGGCCAGGCTGATCTCGATGCGGTCGGCGATCGTCTCCAGGTCCACCGCTTCGTAGGCCGCCTCGCGGAAGGTGCCCAGGACGGTGGCGGCGGTCTTGACCGCGGATAGGCCCTTTCCCTGGACATCGCCGATGATGAGCCGGACGCCGCACGACGCGGCCACGACCTCGTAGAGGTCTCCGCCGATCCGGGCCCTCGACGCGGCCGATGCGTAGCGCACCGCGAGCCGGACCGGGCCCAGCTTGGGCGGCACCGGCCCGAGCAGGACCCGCTGGGCCACCTCGGCGATGGCCCGTATCTCGGCCAGTTCCCGTTCACGCTGCTGGCGCACCGTGCTGGCGATCACGGCGGCCGCGGTCACGCCGGCCACGGTGGCGAAGTCGAGGGAGTTCTGCGCCACGCCGCCGATGTCCTGCGACCAGGCGAGCACCGCGCACAGCGCCAGTGCGACGACGCCGACGACCGTCGTCTTGCCCAGCCCGCTGGACACGGCGGCGAACGCAGGACCCAGGGACAGCAGCGGCAGCAGCCCGGCGCCCGGGCCAGCCACGACAGCGGCGATGGCCGCCGCTGCCATGATCAGGAACGGCAGCACGTCCAGCACAAGCTGCGACCTGGACCGGCTCACCGGTTCCAGGCCTGCTGTCAACCGCAGGCCGTCGCGCCGCACCAGTCCCGGCCGCCCCCGTCCCCGTCTGTGCCCAAGAGTCCTGTTCAAGGGCCCTGCCATCGCAGCAGGAACTGGCGGAATTCTACCAGCGGTGACAGTTGGTGCTGTCTGGGTTACTCCGTGACCGACCGCGCAACACCCACGGGAACCGCGAATTTTTCATCCGTGTGCACGCTGTCACCTGGGTCTCCGTCGCCGGCGACGAGAGGGCGCTTGTGCGCCGTGGCCCGCGGCGGCACCTTGGGCGGGACACCCGCGAGGGCTGGGCCCTGCCATGGAGGCCGACGATGCCGCACCGATACCTTGCCGGATCCCGCCGCGCCAGGCGCGCCCTGCTCGCCACGCTCGCGACGCTGGGCTCGGCCGTCGCGCTGCTGCTCGCGGCGGTGCCGGCCAGCGCGATCAACGTGTCCGGCACGCCGTCCCCGGTGACCGGCAACGCGACCTGGTTCACCGGCCTCGGCTCGCCCTACGGCGGGTGCGGCCTGCCCCAGTCGGCCCTCGACAGCCAGAACTTCCTCGCGCTTAACGTGCAGAACTCTCCTGGTGTCTACAGCAACGTGCCGCGGCCGATATCGGCGGCCAACGCGAGCGAGATAGGCATGTTCGACAACGGCCTGAACTGCGGCCGCTGGGTGCGGGTGACCATCGGCAACTACTGCACCGGCACCAACGACGGCGCGCCGAACCAGCCGTTCTGCCGCAACGGCTCGTGGGTCGCCGACCAGTACAACGGAGCGACCCTGGACATGATCGTCGCCGACAACTGCGATGACGGCAACGCCTGGTGCAAGGACGATCCGTACCACGTCGATCTCGCCCAGGCGTCGCTCAACCTGTTCCAGCTGAACGGCCAGCCCGTCGGCACCATGTACCCCAACCACCGGAACAACCGCCAGGTCAGCTGGCAGTTCATCACCGCGCCGAACTACACGGGCGATATCAAGATCGGGGCCATCCAGGGCGCTCAGACGTACTGGCCCGCCATCGCGATCTCGCACCTGCCCAACGGCATCCACGGCGTCCAGTACTTCGCCAACGGGTCCTGGGTGAACGCTGGCATGGACAGCGACCAGGGCAACGACTACATCATCGGGCCCACGACGGGCACCGGGACGGCGGGCACGCAGTACCAGATCCGGGTGACCGACGCCTCGGGCAACCTGGTCAACAGCGGCGAGATCTACAGCTTCACGCTGCCGGCCGGCTGCACCAACGGGTGCTCGGCGGCGTACACGCCGATCAGCTACACATCGAGCGCCGGCGGGGGGTCGCCAAGCCCATCGCCCAGCGCGACGTCGAGTCCGTCGGCGAGCCCCTCACCCAGCCCGACCGGGAGCACACCCGCCGGCGCCTGCACCCTGACTTCCTCGGTCGTCACCTCGTGGTCGGGCGGGTACCAGGTCCAGTTCACCGTGACCGACAGCGGGAAGGCGCCCATCACCGGGTGGAAGACCGGTTTCTCGTTCGCCGATTCCGCGGAGAGCATCACCAGTTCCTGGAACGCGACCATCACCAGGTCCGGTCTCGCGGTCACCTCCAGCAACGTGAACTACAACGGCTCGATCAGTGCCGGCGGCTCGACGACCTGGGGCATGGTGGTCAGCGGAAGCAATTCCGCACTGTCCGGCCTGACCTGCACACCGGCCTAGGACACACCCTGGGACACGCCCAGCGGGCGCGCCCGGCGGCCCCGCTCAGTTGGTGTGGCACTGTTGGAGGACGCCAGCACTGAGCCGGGAGATGACGCGCATGGATACGCCGCACGTATGGGTGGCCAGGGCCGACGGCAGCGACATCGTCCGCGCCGAGGCGATCGTGGGGGTGGGCCTTGACCTCGACGGAAACGTCACGGCGCGGGTGGCAGGCGATGACGGGGCGAGCGTGAAGCTGGTCGTGTCCAACGCGCAACACGGCCAGCACATACCGGACGACTTTCACCGCCAGCTGATCCGGGTCCTGGCCGAACTGTCCGACGCGGCCGGCGCCTTCATCGTCCGGCCTGCCTTCGATGAACCGCATGGCTGGCGGTGGATCAACGAGTCGCTGTAGCCCGGTGTGACGCTTCGGGAGCGGCCGGTCCCGCCAGGGTGCTAAAGTTGTCGATGGTTGTAGTCGAAATTCGTGTACGTGTTACAGCGCCTGCGGAATTCTGACGGCGGGCGTCGTGGATGCTCAAGTCCAGCCCTTCAAAAGGCAGGCGGTCGCAACAGCCCGGGACACACGTCCGTGCGTCCCGAAGATCGTCGTAGCAGGAGAAAGTACATGGCTCAGGGCACCGTGAAGTGGTTCAACGCTGACAAGGGGTACGGTTTCATCGCCCCGGACGACGGCACCGCCGACGTCTTCGTTCACCACTCCGCCATCCAGGCTGACGGATTCCGCAGTCTGCAAGAGAACCAGCGGGTCGAGTTCACCGCCGGCCAGGGCCCCAAGGGACCGCAGGCCGAGCAGGTTCACCCGGTCTGACCAGTCCGCCCACCCGGGCGAATGATCGTCCGGGTGGGCGTACGCTGGTTTGGCGGTGCCCTACCAGGAGTGACTCGTTCGTATTTGCCGGGCACCGGCCTATGCACCAGCCACGCCCCGGGGGTAATATCTAGGGAACGTTGCTCCGGACCTCGGCAGCACCCGCGTAGTTTGAGCGGATGCGCAGAGCCCGGAGTTTTTTTTTGTTCACTGGCCGGTATCGAAACGTTATGGAAAAGGAGGGTGAAAATCCGCGAGATATAAGTTTTTTCGCGGAGGCCGTCAATTGCGGCGGGTCGCCCACAGGCTCTCATTGAGCACTGACCGCTGTCACGCGTGCCCGACGTCAACGGCCGCGGCCGAGAGAAAGGACCGCCATGCCTGTTCAGAGCACGGCCACCGACTATGACGGCACGGGGCCGTTCCCGGACAGCGCCGCTCCCCGCACCCCGCAGGGGCGAGTGCAGGTCGCGGTGACGATGGCGATCGCCGGCGTGCCGTTCGCCGGCCTGGCTGCCGCGGTCTACCTGGCGTGGGGTCACGGCGTCGGCCTCGCTGACATCCTTCTCGCGCTGATCTTCTACATGGTCACCGGGCTCGGGGTGACCATCGGCTTCCACCGCCTGCTGACCCACCGCGCCTTCACCGCGGTCCCGGCGCTGCGGGTGGCGCTCGCGATCGCGGGCTCCATGGCCTTCGAGGGCGATGTCATCGGCTGGGTGGCCGCACACCGTCGTCATCACGCCTTCACCGACCGGCCTGGCGACCCGCATTCCCCCTACCGGTACGGGACCAGCCTGACCGGGCAGCTCCGCGGGCTGGGTCACGCCCACGTGGGCTGGCTGCTGCGCGACGACCCCACCCCGCCGGCCCGTTTCGCCCCCGACATCATGGCCGACCCCGCCATGCGGGCGGTCGCCGCCGCTTTCCCCGCCCTGTGCGCCGTCTCGCTGGCGCTTCCGTTCGCCGCCGGGTGGGCGATCGGCGGCACCTGGCAGGCCGCCGTGGCTGCCCTGGTGTGGGCCGGGCTGGTCCGCGTCGCCGTGCTGCAGCACGTCACGTGGAGTGTCAACTCACTGTGCCATGTGTTCGGGACCCGTCCCTTCGTCACCCGCTGCCACGATCGGGCCACCAACCTATGGCCACTCGCCCTGTTGTCATTCGGCGAGAGCTGGCACAACATGCACCACTCCGACCCGGCCTGCGCCCGGCACGGCGCCGACCCCGGCCAAATCGACATCTCCGCCGAGGTCATCCGGCTTTTCGAGCGCCTGGGCTGGGTCACCGGGGTGCACTGGCCCACCCCCGCCCGGCTCGACAAGCATCGCCGCAACCAGATTCAGGACCAGCCGGAACGGGCCCTTGAGTCGGTCGGCCGCTGAGTTCGCCGATCGATGAACCCGCGCCCGCGCGCCCACCCGGGACCCGCCGCGGGCATTGGCCGCCCGGATGTCAGCTAGCCGCGCGATCGGTATCTGGCGCCTGGTGGCGGTGCAGGCCGCCAGCCGGGGCGGCACCGTGTACGTCGCGGACGTGTGCGTGGCAGCCCTGGCGGCGGTGGAGGTCAGCGGCGCAGGGGTGATGACCGGGACCGGGGCGGGGTCGGGCCATGTCATGTGCGCGACCGATGAGGTCAGCGAAGAGCTCGCCGAGCTCCAGCTGACCCTCGGCGAAGGGCCGTGGCCGGACGCATCCGCTGCTGGCGGGCCTGTGCTCAGCTCAGACCTCGCCGCCGCCGACGTCGCGGTCCGTTGGCCTGGTTTCGCGGTCGCGGCCCGCCAGGCCGGCGCCGCCGCGATCTTCGTGTTCCCGCTGCAGATCGGGGCGATCCGGGTCGGGGCGCTTGAGCTGTACCGAAGCCGGCCCGGCCCGCTGAGCACGGACCAGCTGGGTGATGCGCTTGTGCTCGCCGACACCGCTGTGGTGCTGCTGCTGGAGGGCCAGGACCGGGCCGCTGGGCCGGCCGGGCCGCTGTCCGGCCCGGGTGGGCAGCCGGCCGAACTGGCGCTGCACCGGGCCGAGATCGACCAGGCCACCGGGATGCTCACCGAGCAGCTAGGTGTCGGCATCGAGGAGGCATTCGTGCGGCTGCGTGCGTACGCTTATGCTGATGACCGGCGGCTGACCGAGGTGGCCCGCGACATCGTGGCCCGTCGGCTGCGCCTGGGGCCCGACCCGGACGCACCTGGCGACCACGTGGCGTGAACGACCAATCGCCGCTGAACGCGCAGCTTCGTTCCGCAGCGGCAGTCGGCCATGTTCCTGAAAGGTGAGCGGGATGGATGGACGACTGCTGTCCGAGACGTTCGTCGAACTGGCCGACACCATGGTCGTTGGCTTCGACGTCATCGATTTCCTGCATATGCTCACCGACCGCAGCGTGCGGCTGCTCGACGCGTCCGAGGCCGGGCTGCTGCTGGCTGACCCACGCGGGGAGTTGCGCGTCCTGGCGGCCTCCAGCGAACGGGCGCGGCTCCTGGAACTGTTCCAGATCCAAAGCGACCAGGGCCCCTGCCTGGACTGCTTCCGCACCGGGCAGCCGGTCGCCGTGGCCGACCTGAGCGCCGCGACGCGGCGCTGGCCGCGCTTTGCCCCGGCCGCCCAGGAAGCGGGGTTCGCCGCCGTGCAGGCCCTGCCGATGCGGTTGCGCGAGCATATCATCGGCGCGCTGAACCTCTTCCGTGCCACCCCGGGGGGCTTCGATCAGGCCGACATGCGGGTCGGCCAGGCCCTGGCCGACGTCGCCACCATTAGCCTGCTGAACGAACGCAGCCTGCGCCGCAGCGAGACCCTCAACGAGCAACTGCAGACCGCCCTGAACAGCCGGGTCACCATTGAACAGGCCAAGGGGAAGCTCGCGGAACGGATGCAACTGGACATGGACCAGGCATTCGGCGTGCTGCGACGTTATGCCAGGACCCGCAATGTCCGGCTGTCCGACCTGGCCCGGGCCTTCGTCGACGGCTCAGAGGCCCTGCCCGGGCTCGAAGAGCCGCGGAGCGGCTGACTGCCGGGCCGCTGAGGCCTGGGCCGTTGGGGCCTGGGCCGCCTCGGATATCGCCGCCGTGGGCCCGGCCAGCCTGCCGACCGCATTGAGGTAGCGCAGGGCCTGCGCGTAGGAGCCCACCAGGCTGGTCTCGCAGTAAGGCAGGTCCAGCTGCTCGCAGAAGGCTGCGATCAGGCTTTGGGAGTGCCGCAGGTTGGGCCGGGGCATGGACGGGAACAAGTGGTGCTCGATCTGGTAGTTCAGGCCACCGAGCGCGAAGTCGGTCAGCCACCCACCGCGCACGTTGCGCGAGGTCAGCACCTGCCGGCGCAGGAAGTCGATCTGATCGGTGCCATCCAGGATGGGCATGCCCTTGTGGTTGGGCGCGAACGAGGACCCCAGGTACAGGCCGAACAGGCCCTGCTGCACCACGATGAACACCACCGCCTTGACCGGTGACAACACCAGGAACACGACGGTGAGGTAGCCCGCGACATGGATCACGAGCAGCGCCACTTCCCAGGCCCGGTAGCGGGCGGCGCGGCTGGCCAGCGCGCGGATGCTGGACGTGTGCAGGCTGACCGCTTCCAGCAGCAGCATGGGGAAGAACAGGTACGCCTGGAAGCGGAACGCGAGCCGGGCCAGGCCCCGGCTGGTGCGGGCCTGGGTGGTGGTGAAGGCCAGCACGCTGAGCATGATGTCGGGGTCCGCGCCTTCGGTGTTGGGATTGGCGTGGTGGCGGTTGTGCTTGCTGACCCACCAGCCGTAGCTGAGCCCGATGCCGAGGTTGCCGAGCAGGATGCCAAGGACGTAGTTGGCGCGCCGGGAGCCGTAGATCTGCCGGTGCCCGGCGTCATGGCCGAGGAAGCCGACCTGAGTGAACATGACGGCCAGGAACGCGGCCACCGCCAGCTGCCACCATGAGTTGCCCACCAGGACGAAGGCCGCCCAGCCGGCGACCAGCAGCCCGGCGGTGATCGCGATCTTCCAGATGTAGTAGCGGGAGCGCCGTTCGAGCAGCCCCGAGTGCTTGATCTGCCGGGACAGCTGGGCGTATTCGCTGCCCCGCGGCGGCACGGGCGATGCGGGAGCAGATCGCGGGAGCCGCTGGATCAGGGCAGAGCCTGGTTCTGTGGGTCGCATCGCTGGCTCCTGAGCAGTACATGGTGGCCGGATGTGGATGTACCGCCGGGGTCTGGAGCGGAACCGTGCAGGCGCTGCGATCCGGATCGGGTAAGGCACCGATGACTCGGAACTAGCCTGCCTTGAGATTACCTTGCGCCCCACCTGACGGCGACAGACTCCGATGGCAGTCCTACAAGTTCACCCTGGCCGGCTCGGGGGACGCGGGCCTGCCGGGCCTCTCGCTCGGCGCGAAAAGCTCGTCTTCCCGTCCCCGGCTGGGCGGCTGCCGTTCACCTGGCCCCGGCCACCCGCCCGGCCGGGGCCGCCGCGCGAAGTGAAGGCATTCGCGCGTGGCGGAATGCGCCTTCCCGTCCCGGCGGCTAGCATAATCGGCGAGCGGTCCGCGCATGTCTGCTGTCCTGGTTTTCCGTGTTTGTGTGGTCTGCGCGAATGTGCGGATAGTTATACGCTGGATTGGCTGACGCCGATCATCCATGGCCATTGTCGGGACGGCTGCTTCTTGGGGCTTAGCTGGGCGGCCGTGCTGTGGAACTGGTTGCATCGGCGCGTTTCCTGGTTTCTGTTCCCGGGAAGAGAAAGATTGCGCCACGGCGGGCTCGTGGAAATGGGTAACAATGAGCCAATTCTATGAATCGTCGGCATGTGAGGGGGGTGCCGGGGCGGGCGCGGCAGGGGAGAGGATGCGCGCAATGCCCGGTTCCTTGGGGTGATGACCGGCCGGGAAACGGGGGACGGTTGTGGTCGGGGGGATATTGGCCGGGGCGGGTGGCGCCCCGGCCGGGGGCCGTAGGGCCGGGCCCAGCAGGTCACGAAGTGGCACGATACGGGGTCGGGCGGCATAGGTTGTTGAGGCCAGGCTGGTGGCGGCGCGGGGCCGGGCGGCGCGGGGTGGCGTCCGGGGCAGCGCTGGCGCTGGTAGCCACGGCCTGTGCGGCGGCCCAGATGGTGTCCCCGTCGCCGGCTTCCGCGGCGGCCACCGTGCCCGCGCCGGCGGGATGGTGGAATTTCGATGAGGGCTCCGCACCGCCCCGCCCCGGGAACACCGGTCCATGGTCGGGCCGCCGCGGCCCCTCCACGGCCTCCAGCAGCACCCGCCGGGCCTCCTCCTCCGCCACCCCGAACACATCCCGGAACAGCAGCGGCCGCAACATCGCAGGCATCTGCGCCGCGGGCACATCCTCCACCCGCACCGGGACCAGCCTGTCCCGCATGCCAGGGGAGTGCAGCACCGACACCGACCACTCCTGCGTCGTGTACCGGGACCGGTCAAAATACGCACCCGAGAACAGCGCCACCACCCGGTCGCACCGATCCAGCGCATCACTCATCGCCGTCACGAAATTCCGCCCGGCCGCCCAATCCCACACATCCAGCCCGACACTGTACCCAGCCTCCGTTAACTGCCAGGCCACCCACTCCGCCCACGCCCGGTCAGCACCGGCATGACTGACGAAAAAATCCGCCGATTCCCCACCCATGCCACCAGTATCCCGGTCAGCACGTCCCAGGCGCGGACTTGCGAGAACAGCACACCAACCTCACCCCGTCGGTCATGACGCACGTGATCCAGAACAGGCCCGCAGCGATCATCGCTAGCACCCGGCCCAGCTCAGGGCCGGATCAGGCGCGAGACAACAGGAGCCTCCCGGGCCGTTGGCACATACCGGATCTGGGAGGCCCCGAGGGAGCCAACTTGGGAGCCATTGGTCCCGGACGGTCCTGGACTGAACCGGACACCAGGGGATGAATCAGAGATACCGGGGGAGGAGATGCGGGAATTCTCGCTGGTCAGGAGCTTTCCTGAGGATGGTCTGGTCTATCAGGGCGATGAAGTCAAACCCGGCGTCGTCCGCGGGCGCCCGACCGTGGCAAAGTCCGCCCACTTAAGCGTCAACCAGCTCCGGACGCCGGATAGGGGTTACTGTCAGCCAGGACCCCGCGCGGGGCCGCGCGCGGGTCGCTGTCCCTGTCGGCGTCGTACGCGCGGGCTGGTTGAGCGCTAGGGAGAGCGGGACCTGCCGCGCTCCCGGCGTGCTGGATCTTGGAATCAGCGTTGCCGAAATTATGCCGTAGTCCTAATCAAGGCGGCGCCTGCGGCGCCGCTGGCCCGGCGTCAGCGCCGGGCTCTGGCCTTGGTGAGGCCCCGGCGGCGCACGCCGGGCCGAAGCCGTGGCACGGTGATCCAGGTGGCTCGCACGGCAGTGCAAGCCGGGGTGCGGTGCATCCGTCGCCCTCGCTCCCGATTGTCCAGCTCGCGGGCACCGCGTCTAGGTCGCCCTTCGGGCGTCGCTGCGCGATCGGCTTCGCCGAACCTAGACTCGGCGTCCACTCGCACGGATTCTGGCGCCTGCGAGGGGAACGGAGCAGACTAGACCTCAGCAGGTCCGGTGACCGCCAGTACAGGTCACGGAATTACCTTCCAAGACACAAGGTGTCCAAGTGACTGACATCGATCCTCGCTCGGACATTACCCTCAGCTATCACGACGGCGATCTGCACGTCGCGGTCCCACTGGATCGCCAAGTTACTGAGATGTGGTCCCAGCGCTACGAGGCGCTGGCGAAGGCCAAGGGCGTGCAGGCGATCGTGCGCGGAAGGCGCGACGACCCTGCCCAGCTCTACCTCACTGTGCCGAACAAGACCGCTGGCAAAGACGTACTGGCCATGCTGGACGTGGCCCGCGCCTTGATAGGCGAGGCCGATGCGGTTGATCAATCGCCAGGGTCCTCAGAATCACCGGAGGCGGTTGTGCGCGAATGGTGGAAGCGTCAGCGGAGCTAACGGCTGCCCCCCGGGCGGTCGGCCCTGTGCCACGGACGTGCCAAACGCCAGGAGCTTCCAGGGTCAACGGAGGGCACTCACGAGCAGATTGCCAGGCAGAGCGTGCGCGGTGCGCATGTCCAAGGTGCCCCGACTTCGAGACGACGGCTCCACGCGGTGGGCGATTCGACGGGTTCCGCCAGGTCAGGCGAATATCGGAGTGGCCCTAGGAGCGAAAATGCGAGGGAATTGCTAGGGGCAGTCCCGGTCAGACCGCAGGTTACGGCGCCGAAAGCGCTACCTGGGCGGCCATACCGCCACCTTGACACGGTAACGGTCGTCAGTAATGGGTCCCAGCAGCGCTCGTTCGTGCCCGCCGGTCCTTCAGCCAGGCGGACACCTCGGGAGCCGCAAAAACGCCCACCGCGATGATCGCCGCACCCGCTAACCCATCCCGCCACTGACCAGTCACTCCGAACCCCGCCGCGACCCGGGCGCCATGCGTCGCCGGCGGCGAAACGGCTCGCGGAGAGCCCGCATAGCTCGGAGACATTTGGCCATGTCTGGGGGGCAAGGTGGGGGGCAACGGCCATCTACCTGGGGGGATTTCGGCGGACTTGGGTGGACTGCTTAGACCAGGACATTGCACGTCAGAGGACATACCGGGATCACCGTGGACGGCTCCGCGCTAGCATCGGGCTATGTGGCCGCCTGGTTACGGAGCGCGGCGCTGGGCCGCCGGCGCTTCCTGCCGGGCCGCGGCCGGGCCCGCGATGACGACCCTGAGATCGGTGGCGGCCCGGATCGCCCGCACCGTTCGCTGCGTCGCGATCGCATACATCGTCGTGCAGGTCGTCATCTGGCACTCGTTCTACGCGGCCGATCCGTGGCGCCTCGCGGGGCCGGCCGCGGCGGTGGCGTGGGCGACGGCGATGGTGGCCTACCTGCGGCGCCGCTGGCCGGTGTGGCAGGTGGCCGGAATCGACTCGGGCTTTTATGTGGCGCTTGCGCTCAGCGCCGGGTGGTGCGTGCCCCCCGCCATGCGCGGCGACGCCGCCAACTGGCTGTACATCGTGATGACGGGTCAGTTCTTCATCCCGGCCTGGTTCGCGCCGGCCGTGCTGTCCGTACCCCTGGCCCTGGCGTCGGCGGCGTCCTACTGGGCCAGCGCCACCATGACGCTCGGGACGGGCTTCGCGGGCAGTTCCCCGGGCGCGTCCACGGCCTTGCTGCTCGCCATCGCCGCCGCGAATTTGTGCGGCCGCCGGATGCTCTACCGTCGCGCCACGGGAGCGGACATCGCTCTCGCGCAGGCGGACTCGGACGCCCGCGAGCAGTACGTCGTCCTGTCCAGGAACATCGAGCGCCGCGAGCATGAGCGGCTGCTGCACGACACGGTGCTCAACACACTCACCGCCCTCGCGCGCCCGGGCAGCACCGATGCGGGCGAGGTGGTGGGCCTATGCCGGCGCGACGTGACGCTGATGGAGTACGTGCTCAGCGATCCCGGTGACCCGGCCGAGGAGGCCGGGCGGGCATACGGCGGCTTGCTCACCGCCATCGAGGCCATTGCCATCGAGATGCGCGCCCGCGGCCTGGCCGTGCACGTCGACGTGGCCGACGGCGTCCCCGCCGGGGCCGGCGGCCCGGGCGGGGACCCGGCCCCGGCCGGACCCGGGGGTACGCCGGAGGTCCCGGTAGCAGTCGTGGTCGCGGTCGCGCACGCCGTGCGCGAGGCGCTCGCGAACGTGGTCAGCCATGCCGGAACCGGTGAGGCCTGGGTCGACGTCAGCCTGGCTCCCGGCGGCGAGGGGGCCGAGCCGGGCGGCCTCCAGGTGACCGTCCGGGACGCGGGCGTCGGGTTCGACCCCGCCCGCGTCGATCCGGCCCGGCTGGGCCTGCGGAGATCCATCATCGAGCGCATCGCCGACCGGGGCGGACGGGCGTCGATACGGTCGGCGCCGGGCGAGGGCACCGTGGTGTGCCTGTGCTGGACCGCGTGGCCGCATCCCGAGCGGAACGCCGTCGCGGGTGTCACCTCCGGTCGGGCGGGCCTGACATGGTGAGCCGCGACGGCGTGATGCGGGATGCGTACGAGTCCGAACTACCGCGCATGGTCGGGGCCGTAGCAGTCATCTGGCAGCTCGCCATGCTCATCCAGGTGCTCAACTACCTGCACGACTACCGCCACCCGGTGCTGCAGGTCGGGGTGTGGCTGGGGATTCTCGCGGCCGTCAGATGGCTGCTGCCGCGGGCGCGCGCGGGCGGCCTCAGCCGGGCCCAGGCGGCGGTGGCGGTCGCCGTCGCCGTCGCCGCGGTCGTCCTGGTGGGCTGGGACCGCCGCGTGCATGGCGATACCGGAACGGTGGACTGGTCGGTCGTGGGAACGGCCTGGCTGCTCGCCTTCGTCGCGCTGAGCCGTCCAGCCTGGGAATGGGCTTCGGGGGCGCTGCTCATCTTCGCCGCGCACGCTGTCTTCGCCATTCACATGCTGGGCGTTACCTCGCTGAGCCTGGCGCGGCTCGCGGTAACCGGCTACACGCTTCTGGTGATCCTGGTCCTGTTCGCCGCCCTGCGGCCGACCTTACGCACCCATGCCCGGATGGCCGCGCGCCGCGCCGCGCTGGCTAGCCGGCGAGCGGCAGAACGCGCGGCGGCCACCGCGGTCCACGAGGACCGGCGCGAGAGGCTCGCGGTGCTGGAGGTCGAGGCGCTCCCGCTGCTGCGTGGCATTGCCGACGGGACGTTGGACCCCGCCGACAGCGAGGTAAGGAAGCGATGCGCCCGGCACGCGGCGACGCTGCGGCGCGCGCTGACCGACCGGGTGCGCACCGCGGGAGGGCTGGTTGCGGAGCTAGAGCCTGCACTGCATGGTGCCAGGACGCGGGGCCTGCCGGTGGAGGTCCAGGTGGTCGGCGACCCGGGGCGTCCCATGTGGGAGGTGGTCGGCGCGACCCTGGCGGCGGTCGAGGGTGTCATGAACGCGCTACCGCCGCACCCGGTGACGCTCACGGTCCTCGCGTCCGGAGACGAGGTGGAACTGTACGTGACCTTCGACCGGCCGCCGCGGGCCACGCCGGACCTGACCGGGCTACGGCGGAAGGTACCCGCAACGGCTGGCTGGCGTGCGACGGTCGACATCGACGAGACTGGTGCGGGATGCCTCGAGGTCCGATGGCGGCAGGCGGCGGCGTGACCGGGTCACGGAAGGCGGTGTCAGCGTGACCGGGGTCACGGAAGGCGGTGTCGGCCTCACCGGGGTCATCGACGTCGCGGCGGTGGATGATCACCCGATCGTCCTCGACGGCGTCGCTGGCTGGGTCATGGCCGCCGGCAGCGGCATCAGGGTGGTCGGCACCGCGGCGACGGTGGACGCCCTCCTGGCCGGGCCAGGACGCCATGCGCACGTCGTCCTGCTCGATCTCGACCTGGGCGACCGGACGACCGTTGAGCGTAACGTAGCCGTGATCCTCACCGCCGGCCCGGCCGTCCTGGTGCTTTCTGCTTCCGACAAGCCGCTCTCCGTCCGGGCCGCGATGCGCGCCGGGGCTCTCGGTTATGTGCTGAAAAACGAGGAAACCTCCCAGATACGGGCGGCCATCAAAGCAGTCGCCGCTGGGCAGGATTGGATTTCCCCCCGTCTCGCGTATATCTTCGCCACCGATGACGCGCCCGACCGGCCCGGTCTCAGCCCACAGGAGACGCGTGCGCTGCGGCTTTACGCCACCGGGATGGCAATGAAATCGGTCGCCAAGCGGATGGCCATCAGCGAGGAGACAGCCAAGCAGTATGTCGGACGGGTCCGGGAGAAGTACGCTCGCGCCGGGCGGGCCGCGCCGACGAAATTGGACCTGTACTATCGAGCCGTCGAGGACGGGCACCTCCCTCCACTCCCCTAGCCACGGATCCCCCCCCGGGTATAGGGGTTTCGGGAGGCACCCGTCCTCGGCCTGCCGCGTACGGCGTAATCGTAAGCGATAGCCCCCCGGACGTCATGACCCCATCTTGGGGGTCATGACGTGGAGCCCTACGGTTCCAGGAGCGTGAATGGCCAGCGGGAAGCGCCGTCCCAATGGCTGACCTGAGGTGGGCCAGCGTTCCGGTTCTGCGGCCGGAGCCGTTGCTGATCGTTTTCCGGTATTCGCGCGTAAGCGATGGCTTCGAACAGCCGATCAATGGCGGCGGGGTCAGACCTTCGCCAGCAGCTGGGTCATCAGGGACCGCTCGGTGGCGAGCGGCGTGGGCGCCGTCACGAAGATCGCGATCGAGCCTTTACGGGCGGCGAGCGTGTTGCTGGCCCGCTGGCCCGAGCCGAAGATGGCGAAATATGCCTGGTCGCCCAGGTCGGCGACGTCGCTGACCGACTGGTGGAGGCTGACGAGCGACGTCCGGCTCTGGGTGAATTCACCGGCGTTCTCGCCAACCTGGAAGCGCACGAGGACCTCGTACTTGCCCAGGTAGGCGCAGACCGACACCGGCCCGGCGACGGACGTCACCTGCTTGCCCACCGGCAGCCGCAGCGCCGAGCCGACCATGGACGATGGCACCTGCGCGCAATACGGCGCCTGGGCGGCGCCCGCGGCGCCGGGCGACGCCGCGCCGCCGGGCGACGCCGAGCCGGCAGCGGCCGGAGCCGGCGCCGAGCCGGTGGCGCCGCCGCCCGCGGCCGAAACCGCGGGCTGCGATCCCGCTGGGGATCCCGAGCAGGCGGTAAGGGCGCTCAGAGCCAGGCTGGCCATCGCGGCGGCAGCAGTGATCTTGCGCACGTCCACGGCCGTTCCCTCTCCTCTTCCGCGCAGCTGGGCAGCCCCGATGGTACGGCGGCGCCGCCGCCGGGTGCCCGTGCCGCCGTGCCCGCCGTCGGCTCATGGGCGGACACCCAGGTCAGCAGCCCCTGGACCGGTGGAGCTCGCGCGAATCTTTCATGGCTGCCAAGTGGTCTGTGAGAGGACCCCTCTCACAGACCACTAGCACGGTGACCCCATCGGCAGGGACAATGAACGTAATGGGCCTCACGCGTGCCGCGCCGAAACTGCTCGCTGTCAGTGATCTGCACGTGGCCTTCCCGGAGAACAGGGAGATTGTCGCGAACCTGCGGCCGCAGTCCGCGGGGGACTGGCTCCTGGTGGCCGGCGACGTGGGTGAGATCGTCGCCGACATCGAATGGGCGCTGCGCACGCTGAGCGAGCGTTTCGCGGTGGTCGTGTGGGCACCGGGCAACCATGAACTATGGACGCACCACGGGGATCCGGTGCAACTGCGCGGTGAGCCGCGCTACCGGCACCTGGTGGAGCTGTGCCGGGGCCTGGGCGTGGTCACCCCGGAGGATCCCTACCGGGTGTGGGAAGGCATGGGAGGGCCGGTCACGATCGCGCCGCTGTTTGTGCTCTACGACTACACGTTCCTCCCCGCGGGTGCGGCGACCAAGGAGGCGGGGCTCGCGCAGGCGTACGGGACCGGTGTGGTGTGCGCGGACGAGGTGATGCTGCACCCCGACCCCTATCCAAGCCGGGAGGCGTGGTGCCAGGCCAGGCTCGAGGCGACCGAGCGCCGGCTGGTGGCACGGGATCCGGGCCTTCCGACGATCCTGGTGAACCACTTTCCGCTCATCCGCGAGCCCACCCGGATCCTGCGGCATCCAGAGTTCGCCCAGTGGTGCGGCACCGCGGCGACGGCCGGCTGGCATGTCCGGTTCGGCGCGGCGGCGGTCGTCTACGGTCATCTCCACATCCCGAGGACGACCTGGCATGACGGGGTGCGCTTCGAGGAGGTCTCATATGGCTATCCGCGGGAATGGCAGCGGTGGGGGAGCGCGCCAGGGCCGCCGCGCCAGATACTCCCGGTTCCGGGAAGCGCCGGATGCTAGAGGAGATCCTGCCCCCGCAGGTGGCGGCCGTCGAAGCATTTGGCGATGTGCTCGATATCGTGCTGTTCCCCGAGGAGGAGGCTGCGATCGGCCGCGCGGCGGACAAGCGGCGCCGGGAGTTCACTACGGCGCGGGCGTGCGCCCGCACCGCGCTGGCCCGGCTCGGCGTGCCGGCCGTCCCGATCGTGCCGGGCCTGCGCGGCTCGCCGCAATGGCCGCCCGGTGTCGTGGGCAGCATGACCCACTGCGCGGGCTACCGTGCATCGGCCGTCGCGCTCGCCGCGGACGTGCGCACCCTGGGGGTGGATGCCGAGCCTGATCACTCGCTGCCCAAGGGGGTGCTGGACGCCATCGCCACCGCCGACGAACGCGACGGATTGTGTGCCCTCGCCTCCACGGCGCCGGAGCCGTCCTGGGATCGGCTGCTGTTCAGCGCCAAGGAGTCGGTCTACAAGGCGTGGTTCCCGCTGACCCGGCGCTGGCTGGGCTTCGAGGAGGCGGTCATCACGATCGATCCGACGGACGGCACGTTCACCGCCCGGCTGCTGGTCGCGGGGCCCGTGCTGGATGACCTCCGGCTGACCGGGTTCAAGGGCCGGTGGCTGGCCCGTCGTGGGCTCGTGCTGACGGCGATCGCGGTACCAGGCGGCTCACAGCTCGCACAGTTCTGACAAGAGATCGAGGGCCTGCTGATAGAGCACCCCGGCGCGGGCGCAGATGCCGAACGAGCGATCGCCGATCTGGTCAAGGGCATGCAACTCGCGTGGCTGCAATAGGGCCGTGTGGCACAGGATCGTGTTCACCGTCGCGTTGGGTCCGATGGCGTCGGCGCTGTAGAGCCTGCGGCCGGCGCTGACGGCGGTGATCTCGGCCGCGGACAGGGACTTGACGCCGCCGCGCAATGGGGTGTCGCTAGCCTGCTGTGGCATGGTTGGCCTCCTGGGCGGCCGTGATCGGGGCGCCGAGTCGTCGCATGGTGGCCCCTCGCTCGGTCCGGCCGCGCAGCCACAGGCCGCCGATAAGGCCGGTCAGGACGAGCAGGCCGCCCGTGCCGCCGGTGGCGACCATGGCGACGGCGCTAGCTGGGCAGGCACCGGAAATGCCGAATCCGACGCCGAAGATGGCCGCGCCGTAGAGATGACGCGGCCGCGCCGGGCGGTGGGGAAGCCGCAGCCGGCCACCGAACGTCGTGGTCCCGGCCCGGCGGAGGAGGACCAGCCCGAGGGTCGACACGGCCATGGCGGAAGCGAAGACGGCGTACATGTACCCGCTGCGCAGCAGCAGCGCCTGGTGGATCGTCGCGTAGTTGCCGAACCCGCTGGAGGTCAGCAGGAACCCGAAGGCCACTCCGACGACGGCGGTGCTCACCCGAGAGCCGCGGTTCACAGCGCCCCGCCGGACACGATCTTCGTAACGAAGGCCACGGCGATCGCGACACAGAAGAACGTCCCGGTGGCGGCGAGGGAGTCGGGAGAGCCTGTTGGGCATCCGGCGATGCCATGCCCGGACGAGCAGCCGTCGGCCCAGCGGGCGCCGTACCCCAGTGCCAGGCCGGCCACCGTCACCAGCGGCAGCAGGACTGCCGCAGGCAGAGCGTGAGACAGCACCGGGTAGCTGGTCAGCTGAGTGGCCGAGCCCAGCAGCCCGGCGGTGAGCGCCCCCGTAATCAGCGCGATGAGGAACTCCACCCGCCAATGCTCACCGCGCCAGCCCTCGATGGGCGCGACCACCGCCGCCAGCCACGCTCCGGAGACCACGAGCCGACGGTTAGCCAGCCCATATAAGGCGAGGACGCACAGACCCAGCCCAGGACCGCCGAGCCACCACGGCAGCTGAGCCGGAAGCAGTTTCAGCACCGTGACCCCCTCCTGCTGGTCTGCGTTAAGGCAGACGTTAGGCAGGGCCGCACAGCGCCGACAGTCGGGAAAACTCCCTAGGGCGTAGATCAGCCGCAGGTTCTCGTCCGCCCCCGGGACGGCACGTCGGGCCTTGAAGATTAGTGGTCTGTCAGACCACTAACCCGAGCTGACGAGCCCGTGCTCCAGCGCGAATAGCGTGGCGCCCGCGCGGGTGGACACGCCGACCTTGCCGTAAAGGCGCTGGATGTGGTGGTCACAGGTTTTCGGGGAGATCCCCAGCCGGCGGGCCACCTGCTTGGTGGCCAGCCCGCGGGCAATGAGGCCGAGCACCTCGCACTCGCGCTCGGACAGCCCAGCGGGCCGGTGCACAGGCCGACGCGGCTGGCCTGCGGCGATCAGCACGGCGTGCACCGCCTCCGGCGCGAGCTTGCCCGCCTCCGCGTCCTGGCACAGTTCGTCCGCGGCGGCCGTCGGTGACAGCGCCGGCCGGTGCGCCCGCGGCTCCCGCATCGCCTGGTAGCAGTCCGCTGCCGCCAGCAACCAGGCCGTGAGCGGCAGGTCACCAGCCCGGCTACCCCGGTGGTAGCCGGACCCATCGCAGCGCTCGCCATGTGATCCAGCCAGACGGGCCAGCGGGCGCAGCCCGGCGGCGGCGTCAAGCACCCGCTCGCTGTGGTACGCGTGCAGCCGCACCTGCTCGTGCTCGCCCCGGGTCAGCGGACCGGGCTTAGCCCACACGTTGACGGGTACCGCGACGCGGCCGATGTCGTGCACCAGCGCCGCCCGGCGGAGCAGCAGCACGTCCGCGGCCGCCAGCCCGGCCACGACGGCGGCATTTTCGGCCAGCTGGGCAACGCCGCGGGAGTGCCCGACCGTCCACATGCTTTTCAGGTCGGCGAAGTCCGCGATCGCCGACAGGCAGGCATCCAGCCGTTCCTCATCCACCACCGGCTGCGGGCCGGGCTCGGCCCGCAGCACGTCCTCCCAGATGGATGGCGCGTCCAGGCCCTCATACACGCGGTCGCCGAGTGAGCGGAAGGCCGCCACAGCCTGCGGGTCCAGCCCCGATCCGGCGCGCTCGGCCAGGATGCGATCCGCGAGCGCGGTGCCGCCGTGCTGCCAGGCCATGTCCGCGTCCTGTGCCACCTGCATCAGCCGTACCGCCAGCGGGATCTGCGCGCCGCGCAGATCTCCCGGCATGCCCTTGCCGTCCCAGCGCTCGTACAGGTGCCGCAGCGCCAGCTGAATCTGCTCGGAGAAGCCCATCCGCGCGCCCAGCAGACGGGCCATGTCGCAATGGCTGGCCGCCCACTTGCGAAACTCCGCCACGCCGCCAAATGCCGACCTGGCCATCACCGCCGCCCGCGCAAGCGGCGTACTCTCCGGGTGAACGACCCGCACTGCGGTGGTGACCAGCTCGAGCCGAGACCCAAATTGCGCCGCCAGCATCTGCGGCCGCGCCACCAGTTCGTTCCCGAAGAACCGCGCGTCGATCTCGCTCTCGGCCGTGCACCCGGCGAAATGCAGCACGCCCGTATAGAAGACGGTCACCTGATCGTCTTCCGGCAGACCCATCGTCTGCGCCGTCCGCAGGGCCAGCATCGCGGTGCGCAGCCCGTGCTCCAGCGGCTGACCCATCGACAGGTCAGTGGCCAGCGACAACACCCCGACGGCTTCGGCCAGCCGCAGCGGGTGAGCGAACGGGGTCATCCCGGGATTGTCACTTGTGAATCGCAAACGTGTCAACGAACCGTCCGAGGGTGAGCCGGGTCGGGTCGCTATATCTTAGTGAGGTGATTCGTTTGAGCCACCAAGGCTGTCTCAATGCCTGAGCGATCCGTGCTCGAAGAGCGTTTTGCCGCGATTGTCGAGGAGCTGGCCGGCATCGAAGGCGTGACAGCCGGTGCGGGCCGACGCGGCTTCGGCTCCGGCGCCCTTCAGGTCGACGGACGGATCTTTGCCATGGCCAGGCACGGCGGGCTGGTGCTGAAACTTCCGAGTCAACGGGTAGCTGAGCTTGTGGCCAGCGGAGACGGGACGCCGTTCGACGCGGGCAAGGGCGTGCCGATGAGGGAGTGGGTGGTGCTCAGCGAGCGAGCCGAGAAGCGTTGGCTGCCACTGGCGAAAGAGGCCCTCGCGTTCGTTAGATAGCCAGGAGACAGCGATGACGACCGAACCCGTCGACCAGCTCTCTGCCGCCCTCAATGCCACCGGCCAGCTGATCGCCGCCGTGGCCGACGAGCAGTGGGCGCACCCCACCCCGTGCCCGAAATGGAACGTCCGTGACCTGGTCACCCACGTCATTATCGGTAACTACATGTTCGCGGGCATTCTGCACGGCGCACCTCCGGCGGCAGCACAGGATACTTTTCGTGCGGATAATGACCTTTTGAGCGCATATCACGACTCCGCCGGCCTGCTCCTTACCGCGTTCCGCTCGCCCGGTGTCCTGGAGCGAGTCTTCACCGTTCCGTTTGGCTCGGTTCCCGGCATCGTCGCGCTGCACCTGCGCATCACCGAGGTTCTCGTGCATGGCTGGGACGTGGCCCGCGCGACCGGGCAGCCCGCCACGTTCCCCGAGGATCTGGCCGACCAGGAGCTGACTTTTAGTCGCAGCAAGCTCGCCGAGATCCCATCTGACCGGTCCCCGTTCGCTCCGCCGCAGCCTGTGGCCGACGACGCGCCGGCGATCGACCGGCTCGCCGCCTGCCTGGGCCGAGACGTGACGCCATAGGCCGGTTCCCGGGGCCGCGGTCCGGTCAGCAGGGGGTGAACCGCATGGCGTCGGCAGCGGTGTATGTCGTCGTGTCCGGGCCCTGATCGGTGACTTCGACCAGGATCGACCCGGGCCGCCGGGCAAGGTCAGCAGGGGACGAAGCGCACGGCATCGGCGGCGACGTATTGGCCGGTCGTGCCGAGGTCGGTGAGTTCGACGCTGATCGAGCCGTCGTCGAACGTCGTGTAGTTGCCGAGGGTGGCCCAGGCGTTGGTGTAGCTGTTCTCGTTGACGTGTACCGTGGCTGGTCGCGCCGGCGCGAACATCACCGCGTCCGCGGCGAGATAGAAGCCGACCGGTGACTGGTCGGTCAGGGTGACGCCGACGTAGCCGGTGATATCCGTCTTGAACGTCCCCAGCGGCGCCCAGGCGTTGGTATAGGCCTCCTGGTTGACCACCGCCGGATGGGTCCCGTCGGCCGCGTGGATGGTATAGGTGGCGGTCCCGTTGGCGTAGTTGTCCGGGATGAACGCGCTGATCGCGTAGCAGGAATTCGCCGTCAGCAACGGATCCCAGGTGGCCGAGGAGTCAGGGGTCGCTCCGTGAGTGTTGGTCCACAGTTCCTGGCCGATCAGGCCGTGACCTGCCTGGGTGTACCACCCGTGGTTAGTTCCCGGGTAAGCCGATCCGGCGACGGCAAGTTCTGCCAGCATTGCGGCAGCCCGCTGGCCGCGGCGCCCGCCGGGAAATTCTGCAAGAACTGCGGGGCCACGCTGGGCAGCACGAAGTTCTGCGGCGAGTGCGGGACGCCGGCGGACGGCTGACCCCGTGACCACCGCCCGCTACCGGCTGGTCTCCCCGGCCGGGGAGGCACGTGAGGATGGCAGTGCCGACGTCCAGGTAGCCGACGGGACTTTCGTGCTCGCCCCGTCGGCAGGCGCCGTGCTGCGCGTTCCGTTCGGCCAGATCGCGTCCATCGGCGAACCGGAACCATTCACCGTGCTGATCGCGCTGGCCGACGGGAACCGTATCGAGCTGTCCCGGCTGGGCGTGATGCGGACCCAGCTGCTGGCCGAGCTCCGGGACGGCCGCGCTGACGATGCTGCGGCAGCCGCTGCCGCCGTGGGGGAGGCGGCGGTCTTCTCCGGCGTGAGCGGGGATGAACCTGTCGAGCTGCGGGTCTACGACGATGCGTTGCTGATCATCGGCGCCGCCGCCACCGAGCGGGTCAGCTTCTCCTTCATGGACGCTGTCCAGGCCGCGGACTACGTCGTCACGGTGGAGGTGGCCGGCCGCGAGCCGGTGTCACTGCAACGGCTCGGCCGCCGCTACGGCGAATTCGCCGACCTTCTGTCGCAGCGCCTGGCGGCGGCCCGCGGCCGGACGGCGGCGTTCCTGGGCGCGTTGCTCCCCGGCCTCGATCCGATGGCGCTGCGCCAGGCCGCCAGCCTGCTCCGGGACGGCGTGGCCGTGCCTGCTGCCACCCTGGACGAGATTCATCCCGGCCTCACGGACGCGCTGACCGGCATCGCCGTCCTGCCCGCGCGGCGGGAAGCGGTCGCCGACATGGCGGGCCGCGCCGAGCTCGCGATCGGCTTCAAGCAGATGGCATCGGTGCGCCGCGCCGCGGTCGGCGTGACACCCTGGCAGGACCCCGCCATCACGCCCCATATCGGTGAGCACGCGAGCCCGGGCGGGTCGTTCGCGCCCGGGACGGCCGGCATGATGGAGGCCGGGTTCATGTCCGGCGGCATCGGGCCGGGCGGGCCGCTGTTCGGTTTCGGTGACGGCTCCGGCCTCTATGGCGGCTACTGGGCGTTTCGTGCGCTCGGTGCCGGGCTCGACACCGGCAGCAGCCAGCGCCCGATGACGCCCCGTCCGGATGTCACGCGAGGACGGCTGACTCCGGCGGCCGAGGATCTATCGATCTTGGTGGTGACGGGCGAGGACCCCACCGTTCTGGCGTTCGTCCTGGGCCGCGCCGGGGATCACGTGGTCTTCGAGGTCCTCAACCGCGCGGAGCCGATGACCTTCGTGTTCACGGCGGCCGGGCCGCACGGGCTCCCGTCGATCAACCGGGCACTCGACGACGCAGGGTTCCAGACCGCGGCCCTGCACGCCGGAGGCCTGGCCGCCCCGGCCCGGCCAGCGGACCGGTCGGGCCTGCTGGCCACGTCGCTGGCCGGCCAGGTCCCGCACGACGAGGACTGGTCCGGCCAGCTCGCCGCGCTGCTGTCCGGGTCACCGATGTCCGGGTCACCGATGTCCGGGTCACCGACGAGAGGACCATCATGATTGAGCCGCCTCGGGGCATTCGGGCCTCAGATGCCGACCGGGACGCGGCGGCCGAGTCGCTGGCCGACGCCGTCGCGGCCGGCCGCCTGTCGCTGGAGGAGCACAGCACCCGGCTGGACGCCTTGTACTCGGCGGCCACCGAGGATCAGGTGTCGGCTGTGGTGGCCGACCTGCCCTCGCTGCCGGTCCGGCGCGGCGCGCTCTACCGTGCCCTCGACCCGTATCGCTGCGTTGTGATCGGCGGGCACGCGCAGCGTGCGGGCCGCTTCCGGATAGGGCGGTTCTGCACTGTTATCGCGGCCTTCGGCGGGCTGGATCTTGACCTGCGGACCGCCCAGCTCAGCCAGGAAGAGATCACCCTCACGGTCTGGAGCCTGGCCGCGCGGGTATCGGTCAGGGTTCCGGCGGGATGGCGGGTGACGGATCAGGTGCTCGCCCTCGGCCCGCACCGCGCGGTCAACGACAACGATGCCGATGCGAAGGCGCCGGTGATCCGGCTGCGCGGGACCAGCGTCGGGGGTTCCTTCCACCTTTCACAAGGGTGACCGCCTCACAAGGGGTGACCGCTGCGCCGCGCGCCTACGCCACTCCGCACCAGCCGCGACGTGCTCCGCCGCGTGACCCCGTTTGCCGCCCCGTGCCATGCCCATTGCCCCCGGTAGCGGCGGCCGCGATTCAGCACGCCTGCTTATCTCTTGCCTATTAGTCCGCCGGTGTATTGGCGGCATGCGGCCATCGCCGATTTCTTCTGCGTCTTCGTAACGCTCTTGAGGGCGGTGCGGATCGCGGGGATGTCGCTGCCGTTGACGCTGACGCTGTGCGACTGGAGGCATGTGATGAACTGAGAGATGTTCGGAGTGCTGCTGGCCGCTGGCGTGGCTCCGGCGTTGCCGCCGCATGCTGTGAGCGTGACCAGCAGGAGTCCCGCGCCACTGGCCACGATGAGCCGTCCATGCCGCTGCCTGTTCCTGGTCAAGGTTGCTCCCTCCTTTTGGCGGGGCGGGACCGCTGTCTGCGGCCCGCTTCGTCAGGTCAGTTCACTGGAGAGGCGGTAAAGGCAGCGTCAAAGCTCGCTTTTACGCTGAGTTGACCGGACGCACGCGATCGTGGTGGACGCCGGGTGACGCGCGATCCCCTGATCTATGGACGCGCGGAACCCCTGATCGTCAGGAGGCGCAGGTGCGGGTGCTTGTGGTGGAGGATGTGCAGCCGCTCGCGCGGGCCATCGCGGAGGGCCTGCGGCGTGAGGCCATTGCCGCAGACGTGGTCTTTGACGGCGGGTCAGCGCGGGAACGGCTGGCCGTCAACGATTACGACGTGGTCATCCTGGATCGTGACCTGCCTATTGTCCATGGCGACGAGATCTGCAGGTCACTGGTCAGCGGGGAGGCTCTGGTGCGGATTCTCATGCTCACCGCCGCCGGGGATCTGGCCGACCGGGTGGAGGGACTCGGCCTCGGCGCCGATGACTATCTGGCCAAGCCCTTCGCGTTCGCCGAACTGGTCGCGCGGGTCAGGGCGCTGGGCCGGCGGGCACGCCCGCCCGGTCCGCCGGTTCTCGAGCGCGCCGGCATCCGCCTCGACCCGGCCCGTCACCGGGCGACCAGGGACGGCAGGCCGTTGCCGCTGCGGCGAAAGGAATTCCTCGTCCTTGAGGAACTGCTGCGCGGCGACGGCGCGATCGTGTCCGCCGAGCAACTGCTGGAGAAGGCGTGGGATGAGAACATTGACCCCTTCACGCACGTCGTCCGGGTCACGATCATGACGCTGCGCAGAAAGCTGGGCGATCCGCCGCCGATCGAGACCATCCCGGGTGCGGGATACCGCATCTCATGAACAAGACCCGCGATTTCACGCTGTCCCGGCCCGGCATCCGGGCGAGGCTCACCTTGCTCTATGGCGGGATGTTCCTGCTCGCCGGCGCGGCGCTGATCGCTATCTTCTTCTTCATTTTCAAGCACAACTATCCCAGCGGGAAAGCCGTCGAAAATATCCTGTCGAGTTCCGGGCACCTGCGGCCGGGTGAGGTAGAAGCCATTCGCCAGAAACTGGATCTGCACCGCGGCCGGGCTCTGGGGATCGTGGTGACTGAGTGCATGCTCGCCTTCGCGGTGGTGGCCGTCGCCGCGGTCGGTTTCGGATGGATCATGGCCGGGCGCGCGCTCAGCCCCGTGCGCCGCATCACCGGCGCCGCCCGCCGGGTCGCCGGCCGCAACCTGGGTGAGCGGATCGCACTGGCGGGACCCGACGACGAGCTGAAGGAACTCGCCGACACCTTCGATGCCATGCTCGAGCGCCTCGACGCGTCCTTCGACGGCCAGCGCCAGTTCGTGGCCAACGCCTCGCACGAGCTCCGCACGCCGCTGGCCACCAACCGCACGCTCATCGAGGTCGCGATCGCGTCCGGCCGCGTGCCCCCCGGGCTGCGCGAGCTCGTGGACACGATTCTCGCCACCAACTCCCGCAGCGAGCTGATCATCGACGGCCTGCTCACGCTCGCCCGCAGCGACAGCGAGGCCATCAGGTGGCTGCCTGTC
>WNFG01000534.1_pt1 | contig 31785 bp, 29 predicted proteins | sample 5400431 | NCBI WGS metagenome assembly WNFG01 (sample SAMN13153346, study PRJNA577476) | soil metagenome | isolation source: 120 cm saprolite under Douglas fir tree site 2 hole 3 replicate 2 | place: USA:California | collected 2015-04-18 | reverse complement strand
AACTTCTCAAGGAGCTGGTTCCCCGGCTCTCTCGCTTGGCTGTCGTCGGCGATCCAGAGATCAATGTCTCGCAGTTCCGTGCCACGGAGGTAGCAGGTCGGGCGCTGTCGGTCAAGACTCAAACCCTTGAGATACGGCACGCCGATGACTTCGCGGGTGCCGTTCGAGTCGCCGCCCGGGATAATGTCGGAGCCCTCCTGGTTCTGTCGTCACCTCTCACCCTCGCACATCGACGACAAATCGCGGATCTGGCGGTGAAACACCGGCTGCCTACGATGTTCGTCTACCGATCCCATGTGGATGCCGGGGGCCTCCTGTCGTATGGCCCCAATCTCCCGCGCATGTTCCACCGTTGCGGAGTGTATGTAGCTCGTATCCTGGCGGGCAGCAAGCCCGCCGAGATGCCCGTCGAGCGCCCGGCGGTGTTCGAGCTAGTGATCAACCTCAAGACCGCCAAGGCCCTCGGGTTGACGATCCCATCGTCGCTCCTGCAGCGGGCGGATCAGGTGATCGAGTGATGGAGCGGGGTCCGCAATGGAGACGTCCCACATGGAGCGTGAGATGAGCCGACTGAGTCGCCGACGGTTGCTCGGAAGCGCCGTCGCGACAGCGGCTGCCGTGACGCTGGGCGCCCCGTCGGTCCATGCACAGAAGCGCGTTCAGACCGTCCGGTTCGTGGCGCAGGCCGACTTGAAGATCGTGGATCCCGTCTGGACGACGGCCTACATCACGCGCAATCACGGCTACCTCGTGTATGACACTCTCTTCGGAACGGACGCCAGCCTCCGGATCAAGCCGCAGATGGTCGATCACGCCACGGTGTCGGCGGACGGCATGAAATACACGTTCACGCTGCGTGACGGCCTGCGCTGGCATGATGGGCAGCCGGTCCGGTCGGAAGACTGTGTGGAGTCGCTCAAGCGCTGGGGCAAGAAGGATCGCTTCGGCCGGCTGCTGATGGCGCATACGGCGAAGATCGAGTCCGTTGACCAGAAGACGTTCACGCTCTCGCTCGCCGAGCGCTTCGCCCTAGTACTCGACGCGCTCGGAAAGCCGTCGAACAATGTGCCCTTCATGATGCCGGCGCGGATCGCCGCCACCTCTCCAAACGAGCAGATCAAGGAGATCGTGGGCTCTGGCCCGTTCAAGTTCGTCAGGGACGAATGGCAGCCCGGTCACCAGGCCGTGTACGTGCGCAACCCCGACTACAACCCACGCAATGAGGCACCGAGCGGCTCGACCGGCGGCAAGAAGGCGTACCTCGACAAGGTGATCTGGCGCTACATGCCCGACCCCGAGGAGGCGTCGGCGGCCCTACATGCAGGTGAAGTCGACTGGTGGGAGGTCCCGCCCCTCGACTTCCTCCCGAAGATCGAACAGAATCCGGATCTGAGGACGTTCCTCCCCGATCCTCTCGGGACGCAGGGTTGGCTTCAGCCAAACCACCTCCACCCGCCCTTCAACAACAAGAAGGCCCGCGAGGCACTGCTCCACATGATGGACCAGGTGACGTATCTTGCGATGGCTATCGGGCCGGCGAAATATTTCCGGCCGTGTTATTCCGTCTTCGCCTGCAGTGGTCCCTACGCAACGATGGCCGGTGCCGAGCCGATGATGAAACACGACCTCGCCAAGGCAAGACAACTCGTGAAGGACTCTGGGTACGATGGCCGACCGATCGTGGTGATCCACGTCACCGACTTCCCGCACCTCAAGCAAGCGGCGCTCGTCACTGGCCGACGGCTCGAGGCCATCGGCTTCAACGTCGACCGCAAGGCGATGGACTGGGCGGAGGCTCTTGTCGTGCGGGCGCGCAAGGACCCGCCCGCCAAGGGCGGCTGGAACATACTTCACACGTGGTGGCTGGCGGCGGACGTAATCAGTCCCGCCGTCCACTTTGGCGTATCCGGGGCCGGCGCGGACGCTTGGTTCGGCTGGCCCGACATCCCTCAGCTCGAGAAGCTGACCGCCGATTGGGTGCGTGCGACCGATCAAGCGAAGCGCAAGCTGATCGCCGACGACATCCAGAGGGTCGCTCTCGGCGAAGTGGCATACGTGCCGTGGGGAGAGTGGTTCTGGCCGACGGCTTTCCGGAAGAACGTCCAAGGCATCCTCAAGTTCACCGCGCCGCTCTTCTGGAACGTGACGATCGCGTAGAACTGATGGTGGACGTTCGTCGACGACCTCCGCCGGCTGGCGCCCACCATCCCGCTTGAAATACTTGACTGGCCGAGGCTGGCGGACCGCGCATGGCGAGACGCCCGGCCATCGCCCGAAGGGGATAGCCGCCCTCTTGAGGCTGCCCCTTCGGGCTCTACGTCCTTCCGAGTCTGCTGCATGTCTCGCCCGCTGAGTTGGACTTCGAAAATCCCCGCTGCCGTACTCTGGTGGGAGGGAACTGCCGATGACCCGACGCTCGCCCTGCATCGTGATCACCGCGCTCTGCTGCCTGCTCGCCCTCGCCACGTCGGCCTCGGCCGAGGGCCCCTGGGTCTTATGGTCGTCCCGCAATCCTGACAACGTGTCCTTGTGGAGGGTCGAAATAGCTTATCGAACCGCCGCGGAGTGCATACGGGCCTTGGATTCGAGAGAGAAGCCAATCGGTGACGCGAAACTCGATGAAGGACAGATGCGGCGCTTGATCGGGTCCCTCCCTAGCTCACGCGCCGAACAGCGGTAGACACGCCAAGCGGGGGTCCCCTTCTCGCGGGGATCGGCGGTGACCAAGGGCAATGAGCGCGGTGAGTCTCCCAAAGCGGATCCGCGAGTGGGGCGGGCGCGAGCTGGCAATTGTCTCGGTGTGTTTCGCCATTGGTCTCGTCGTCGGCATCCTAATCTCTCTGTTCGAAAACGCTGAGAACGTCATCAGCTCCTCTCAACAGGAACTGAGCCGCGGCATACTGTTCGAGACGAATCCCGCCCGCGAGGTCGAGCGGCTTCGCGAGGACAAACCCGAGATCCTCCCGTTCTCCTTCGACGAGCTGCGCCTGTTCCTCGACAACGGGCTCCAGGACGAGACGCAGCGGCGTTACTTCACGGTCGCGTTCTTCTCAGGACTCCGGCCCGGCGAGCAGATGGGGCTCCGGTGGGATGATCTCGACTGGCACCGAAAGCTGATCGGCGTGCGCCGCTCGCGCTCGCGGTGGGGCGAAGGGGCGACGAAGACCGTCGCGTCAACTCGCGATGTGGAGATGCTCCCGCCCGTCGAGGCGGCCCTCCAGGCCCAGCGCGCACCGAATCAGCTCAAGGGCTCGTGGATCTTTCAAAACACCGAGGGCGGGCCGCTTGATCTGACGAACGTGCGTGAGCGCATCTGGCGGCCGGCCCTTCGCCGCGCCGGCCTCCGCTACCGGGCGATGTACCAGACGCGGCACACCTTCGCCACCCTCGCGCTGGCGAGCGGCGAGGACATCGGCTGGGTGGCGAAAATGCTCGGGCACACGAGCACGGAAATGGTGATCCGACGCTATCATCGGTTCGTGCCGAATCTCACGAAGCAGGACGGCTCGGCGATCGCGCGGCTGATGAAAGATCGGGGGTTCTGATGGACCGCATGGGCACCGGATGGGCACCGGACGTGCGCAGGGGGCTACGGCTCTGCGCCGGAACCCCCCGCGGGAATTGGAGCGGCCGACCGGATTCGAACCGGCGACGTCCAGCTTGGGAAGCTGGCATTCTGCCACTGAATTACGGCCGCTCGTGCCCCCTATTCTAGTCTTCGCCCCCGCCCTGTCAAACTCGGCGGGAATCTATTTGAGCGACATGTCGTAGGCCTTGATCAGCTCGTCGCTGCGGGCCTTCCAGTTGAGCCGCTTGCTCGCCCCGTAGAGGTCGAGCTGCTGGTAGAGCGGCACCGCCGGCATGTCGTCGATCCAGAGCTTGTTGATCCGGTGGTAGATGGCCAGCCGCTGCTTCTCGTTCATCTCGGTCTGCGCCTGGTCCACCATGCCGTCGAAGTCCGGGTTGCTGTAGTTGCCCAGGTTGCTCCCGGTGCGGAACAGCGGCCCGTACACCGTCTCCGCGTCCACGGTGGGCGTGCCCCAGCCGATCAGCCACACCGGGCCGGGCTTGTGAACGTACACCAGGTTGTTCAGGTAGCTCACGAACTCGTAGGTCTTGAGCTGGGTCTTGATGCCGGCCTTGGTGAGCTGCCCGGCCACCGCCTCCGCCACTTCCTTGTCGCGCACGTAGCGGCCCTGCGGGCTGTTGAGGGTCAGCTCGAGGCCGCCCGGGAAGCCGGCCTCGGTCAGGAGCTGCTTGACCTTGCCAAGGTCCTGCTTGATCGGCTTGAGTGATGCGTCGTAGCCGAAGTGCAGCGGGGTGAGCAGCGTCGCGGTCCGCATCGCCTTGCCGTCCAGCACGCCCTTGATGATCTCGTCGACGTCGAGCGCATAGGCGATGGCCTGGCGCACCCGCTTGTCCGCGGTCACGCCCTTGTACGGTCCCACCAGCTTGTGCTGGGCGTCGAACTCGTGGGTGACGAACATCAGCTGCAGCGTCCGGATGGACGGCGCGGTCGAGAGGAACACCTTGGGATGGCCCGCGATGATGCTGGCGAGGTGCGGCGGGATGTTCACCGCCACGTCTACCTCCCCGTTCTGCAGCGCGGCCACCCGCACCGCGTCGTCGGGGATGGGCCGGAACACCACCGTCTTGATCTTGGGAGCGCCCCGCCAGTACTGGTCGTTGGCCTCCAGCACGATCTCCTCGTCCTTGCTCCAGCGGACGAGCTTGTAGGGCCCGGTGCCGATCGGATTCTTCGAGATGAAGGCGGTGTCCTTGCCCGCGTAGGCCTTGGGCGGATACATCGAGGCCTGACGGAAGGTCATGATCGAGGTGAAGGTCGGCCAGGGCTTGGCGGTGTGGACCTTCACGGTGTACGGCTCGACGATCTCCACGTGGTCGATCGGCCGGAAGTTCGAGCTGGCGCGCAGGCCCGACTTGACCCGCTCCAGGCTGTACTTCACCGACTCAGCATCGAAGGTCTCACCGTTGTGGAACTTGACGCCCTTGCGCAGCTTGACCTCCCACACGGTGGGCGCCACGAGCTTCGGCAGCTCGGCCGCCAGGGCGGGCACGACCTTGAGATTCTGATCGCGCTCCACCAGCGTGTCGAAGATGTGGGTCGCCACCACCGACGCGGGCGTCTCCTGCTGGTTCATGGTGTCGAGCGTCGAGGGGTCGACCCCCTGCGCGATGACGACCTTGCCCTCGGGCGCGGCCCACGCGAGCCCCGGCGCTACGAGCAGGCCGACCAGGAGCAGACCGAGACGTCTCACGAGCATTTCGAACCTCCTTGGAAGCGGAACGTTGCGGGCGAAGTGCCCACACTCTAGGCAACCGCGGCCGGACGTGTCAAGTTCCGGGGCGCCTCAGCGCGCCTCGCGCACCGTCATCTCGTAGCCCTTGATTAGCTCATCGCCGCGCGCCTTCCACTGGAGGCGCCGGCTCGCGCCGTAGAGATCCTGCTGCTGGTAGAGCGGCATCGCGGCGGCGTCCTCCACCCAGATCCGGTTGATCCGCTGGTAGAGCTCGGCCCGCCGGCGGGCGTCCATGGTGGACTGGGCCTGCTCGATGAGCCCCTCGAAGTCGGCGTTGTGGTAGTTGCTGAGGAACCGCCCCGCCCGGAACAGGGGTACGTAGACCGCCTCCGCGTCGTAGGTCGAGGTGCCCCAGCCGATCAGCCACACCGGCCCGGTCCGGTGATTGTAGCCGAGCGTGCCGAAGTAGTGGACCCACTCGTGGGTGCGCAGCGTGGTGCGGATGCCGGCCTTGGTGAGCTGTCCGGCGAGCGCTTCCGCGACCTCCTTGTCCCGGATGTAGCGCCCCTGCGGGCTGTTGAGCGTGATCTCGAGCCCGCCCGGGAATCCGGCCTCGGCCAGGAGCTGCTTGACCCGGCCCGGATCGGGCTTGACCGGCTTGATCGAGGGATCGAAGCCGAAGTGCTTGTCGGTGAGCATGGTGGCCACCCGCGTGGCCTTGCCGTCGAGCACGGTGCGGATGATGTCGTCCACGTCCACCGCGTAGTTCATGGCCAGGCGGACGCGCCGGTCCGCGGTCGGGCCCGGGTACGGCCCCACCAGCTTGTGCTGGGCGTCGTACTGATGCGTGTAGTACAGGAGCTGGATGGTGCGCACGCTCGGCGCGGTGGAGAGGAAGAGCTTCGGGTGGTTGGCGATGACGGTGGCCAGGTGAGGCGGGATGTTCACCGCCACGTCGATCTCGCCGTTCTGGAGCGCGGCCACCCGCACCGCGTCGTCGGGAATGGGCCGGAAGACGAGCTTGGCGACCCGCGGCGCCCCGCGCCAGTACTGCTCGTTCGCCTCGAGCTCGATGCGATCGTCCTTGACCCAGCGCACGAACCTGAACGGCCCGGAGCCCACCGGGTTGCGGGCCAGGACCGCGGCGTCCTTCTCCCGGTAGTACTTGGGGGGGAGGATGGCCGACTGGCCGGTGCTCACCAGCGTGTCGAGGATCGGCCACGGGGCCTTGGTGTGCACCCGCACCGTCATCGCGTCCACGATTTCGACGCGGTCGATGGGCGAGAACGGGGGCGACCCGCGGAGCTTGAGCTTGGAATCGACCAGCCGCTCCAGGCTGAACTTCACCGCCTCCGCGTCCATCGGCTCGCCGTTGTGGAAGCGGACGCCGCTCCGCAGCTTGAACTCCCACGTGGTAGGCGCGACCAGCTTCGGCATCTCGGCGGCCAGCGCGGGCCGGACCACGAGCTGGTCATCGCGCTCCAGCAGGGTGTCGAAGACGTTGCGGGCGAGCACTCCCGCGGGCGTCTCCTGGTGGTTCATGGGGTCGAGCGTGGTGGGGTCGACGCCCTGGGCGATCACGACGGTGCCAGAGGGCGCGGCCGACGCCACGCCGGGGACGCCGGCCGACAGGATCAGCAGGATGATGAGGCGCCAGCCGGGCATGGAGACTCCTCTCGTTGTCGGCGCTGACGTCGGTAGATGCTGAGGTGCGGCGGGGACTCGGAGTGGCGCTACTCTAGGGACGCCCCGCGGGGAAGTCAAGCGTCGGGGTCGTCGCCGCGTCGCAGATAGTCGATCGCTTCCTCCCGCGTGCTCACGAGCCCGAGGGCCTGCGCCTCCCGCGCCCGCTCCAGGAGCCGGCCCACCGCCGGGCCGGGCGGTAGATGGAAGACCTCCATCACCTCCTCACCCCGCAGGAGCGGGGGCGTGGTCTCGGCCGCCGCCGCTTCCTCCGCGCCCGCCATCAGGTCGCGCACCACCGCCCCGCCCTCTCCGGTCCAGACCGCCAGCGGCGAGCCGCCGGTGAGCGCGGCCGCGTCCGCCAGGGCCAGGAGCAGGAGGTCGGGTGCGTCGTCGCCGAGGTCGCGGAAGAAGCGGAAGCGCGCCCGGCGGGTGATCTCCCCCGCCTGGGCCAGATGCATCGGTCGCAGGTGCTCGGCCACGAGCCGCTCCAGCACCTGGCTCGCCCGCCGCGGCAGCCGCAGGCGCTCCGCGATGGAACCGGTGCGGAGCGCCCCCGCCGTGTCGTGTCCGAAGAAGCGGACGCGTCCGTCCTGCTCCGTGCGGGTCTCGGGCTTGGCCACGTCGTGGAGGAGAGCGGCCAGCCGGAGCGTCTCCCGCCGCGCGAGCCCGCCGCCCAGCGGCTCGCCGAGGTGCTCCCGCAGTGCCGCGCCCCACGGGGCGAGCGCGTCGAGATCGGCGAGCAGCGCGTCCACACCCTCGACCGTCCGGATCGAATGCTCCCAGACGTCGAAGTGATGCGGCAGCGGTTGGGCGGTGACGCGCATCGGCGCGCTCTCGGGCAGCAGCACCGCCAGCGCGCCCAGGCGGTCCAGCATCCGGAGTCCGGCCGCGGCGCGCGGCTCGCCCAGGATGCCCACCAGCTCGTCCCGCACCCGCTCGGCGGCCACGTCCGTCAGGCGCGGCGCCCCCGCCCGAATGGCCGCCTCCGTCGCCGGCTCGAGCCGCCAGCCGTCCCGCATGGCCAGGCGCACGCCGCGGAGGGTCCGCACCGGATCGTCGGCGATCGCGGTCGAGCCGCAGGCGCGCACCACGCGATCGGTCAGGTCACCCAGACCGCCGGTCGCGTCCGTGACTTCCGCGCTTCCGTCCCGCAGGAGATCGGCGAGGGACACCGCGAGCGCGTTGACGGTGAAGTCCCGCGCCCGGAGATCGCCCTCGAGGGTGGGGGCCCGGAAGTCGACCAGGTCCACCGGGAGCGCCTGGCCCGCGGCGCCGACGATGCGACCGGCGCCGCGGCTCTCGTCGAGCACGACGAAGCTCGCTCCCAGACGATCGGCCAGGCGCCGCCCGAGCCCCAGGGCGCCGCGCCGCACCGCCACGTCGAGGTCGCCCGGCGGCTCCGCCGCGAGCAGCTGGCGGACCGCCCCGCCCACGAGCCACAGCGAACCGCCCGCGCCGGCCAAGTCCACCAGGAGGCCGAGCGCGCGCCGACCGGATTCGGGAATGGCCGCAAGCGCGACGCGCGGAGACATCCGGTTACAGGTCGAGCAGACGCCGGGCGTTTTCGAAGAAGATCTTCCGGTGGACCGCCGACGGCAGGGCTCGCTCCCAGATCGGCCGACGCTCCTCCTCGTACGGGTGCGGGGTGTTCGGGAAGTCGCTGCCGAAGAGCACGCGGTCCTGCCAGCGCACGAGATCCTCGTCGGTGACGTCGGCCGGACTCGCCCCCCCGCCCCCGAGGTAGATCGGGCTCCGGGCCGCCATCGCCGCGGTGGTGTCGAGGTACATGTTGCGGCAGCGGGGCATCAGCTCGAGGTGCCGCCGCGTCTCCCACTGACCCATGTGGGCCACGATCACCTTCATCTCCGGGAACATCGTCATCACGCGCTCGAAGCGCGGGAACCCGTCGTACTCGTTGGGCCAGGGCGCGCTGCCCACGTGGATCAGGAGCACCGCGCCGCGGGCCAGCAGGAGCTCGTAGACCGGCAGGATCCGCGGGTCGTCGGGGTGGAAGCGCTGCACGTTGATGTGGAACTTGAAGCCCTTGAACCCGTAGCGATCGAGGGCCTCCCGCGCGACGTCGAGCACGTCCGGGTCGCCGGGGTGCACGGTGCCGAGCGCGAGGCCGGCGGGCAGGCGGACCGCCGTCTCGTGCAGCCAGGCGTTCAGCTCCCGCGCGAGACCCGGCTTGTGCGCGTAGGAGAAGAACACGAACCGCTCCACCCCCTGCTCGCCCAGGAAGGCGGCCACCTGCTCCGGATCGGTCGGGTAGCGGAACTCCCACCCGGCTCGACCCTCGAACCACCGCCGGATCGCCTTCCAGAGCCACGGAGGGTGCAGGTGGGTGTGGATGTCGATATAGCGGAATCCCGGGGGAGTGGCCGCCATCAGGCGTGCACCACGAAGCGCCCGGGCCAGCCGTCGATCTCGACCCCGATCTCCACCGCACCCGCGCGAGCGAGCGCGCCGAGGGCGACGAGGACCTCCTCGCGTCCGAGGCCGAAGAGACGCCCCAGGAGGGCCGGCGTCGAGTAGACCGCGCCGGCCAGGTACCGCGCGAGCAGACGCTCGACGGCCACGGGCCGGCGCAGCCGGCGGCCCGCGGCCGCCTCGTCGGGCAGCCAGCGCTCGACCAGGTCCCAGCGGTACGAGAAGGTAGGCTCGTAGCGCTCCTCGGTCTTCACGATCCACAGGCCCTGCTGCAGCTCGCCCATCGCGCGCTCGAACTCCCGGGTCTTGGCCGCTTCCAGCATGAAGCACTCCGCCCGCAGGCCCCGCGTGTACTGCGGCGACTCACGCACCAGGCGGTCCATGATGCGCTTCGCGGTCGCCGACAGGCGTCCCTCCTCGTACTCGCGCCGATAGTCCCCGGCGCGCTGCCGGCCCCGCACGAGGGCGTAGAAGACCGGGAAGAGGTCGAGCGCCACCAGCATCGGGCGGCCCTTGACCAGCTTGCCGTAGTAGACCTGACGGCGGGCGGGCAGCACGTCCTTCAGCTCCCAGGTGAGCCCGATCCCCGCGTCGTGGTGCGAGCGGCGCGGCCACCGCGGCGCGGCCCGGCCCACCACCGCCTCCCAGAGGCAGCCCACGCCCTCCGGGAAGACGTAGAAGGTGGAGCAGAGGCCCACCGCGTCGACGAAGGCGAGCGCCCCCTTCGCCGACTTCACCCGGCGGGGCTGGATCTGACGGAAGTTCGAGCGCCGGCGCCCGAGCAGCGCGGCCGCGTCCATGCCGACTAATCCAGCTCGAAGCCCCGCTCGGTGACGCGGTACTCGACGATGTCGTCGCTCTTGGCGCTGCCGCGATGCTTGACCACGCAGAGGAAGCGGCCCAGCCGGTTGCCCACCCGCTCGCTCCCCATCACCACGATGGTGTTGGCCACCGCCCCGACGTCGCCCGCGGCCACCTTTCGGGCGATGAGGTGCTCGAGCTGGGTCTCCTCGGTGGTCACCAGGAGCAGCGTCGTGACCGCCGCGTGATCGTAGCGGTGGGCGTCGATGAAGGCCCGGTGCTGCCAGACCGGCATGCAGATCTCCATGCCGAGGGTCTCGCTGTCGCGGTGGATCAGCTTCCGGTAGAGGTCGTCGAAGATGTAGGGCTGGATGTAGTCGCCCGGCACGTCCATCGGCTCGACGCCGTCCACCACGATGCGCCGGCTGCCCGCGCCCAGGTGGAAGTACACGAACGGGCGCACCGTGTAGAGCGCCTGGTTGTACTGCGCCTTCCAGTTCCAGTCGAACTCGAGGCCGTCCGCGGCGGGCACCTGGTAGTCGCGCAGCTTCCCCACCCACGGCAGCGCGCCGCAGTAAAAGGCCTGCATCTGCTCGGCGGACGGGTACGGTTCGCCCATGGGCAGGACGGTGTGCGTCCAGCGCTTGAGGTCCCAGTCGTGCAGGCGCGCCGCGTAGGCGTGGTGCTGCTGCGAGTCCCCGCGGGCGTTCATGTCGAACACGATCCCGCGGGCCCCGTCCGCCCGGGCCCCGTGGTCGCAGAAGTGGAGCCCCAGGTGGGTCTTGCCGATCCCGGTGGCCCCGTAGACCACGGTCAGGGTGCCGGGCAGCAGGCCCCCACCCAGCATCTCGTCGAGCTTCGGACTTCCGGTGGAAACTCGCGTGGTCATAGACGAAGGATTCTAGCGGCCCGCTCGCGAGGCGGTCAAGCAACCTTGACACACCGCCGAGGTGAGTCCTACGCTCGATACATGCCACGCCGAGTGGTCTGGTACCCGGCGGGTTCCCCGGCGGCCTCCCTGCTCTCCGCGCTCCCCGGCGATCTCGAGGCGATGCCGCTGCCCGCGCGCGGGATTCCGCGACCGGGGCCCGACGAGGGCGCCGTCGCGCTGGTCGACCTCACCGCGGGCGATGCCCGCGCGGCGGCCGACCTGGCCGCGCGGGCGCCCGATCTTCCGGTGGTGGCGCTGGTCGCCCCGGGCGCGACGCCGCCCGCCGCATGCTACGCCTACGTGACGACGCCGCCCGCGCCGGACGTGCTGGCGGTCACGCTGCGCAACGCATGCGACCACGCCCGGGCCCGCCGCGAGGCCGACACCGCCCGCCGAGAGATGGAGCAGCTCAACCAGATCGGGGTCAGCCTCTCCGCCGAGCGCGACACCGACGCCCTGCTCACCCTGATCCTGAGCAAGGCGCGCGAGATCACCCGCAGCGACGCCGGCTCGGTCTACCTGGTGGAGGAGTCGCCGGACGGGCCCGCGCGGCTCCGGTTCAAGCTCGCCCAGAACGACTCGGTGCACGTACCGTTCACCGAGTTCACCCTGCCGATCGACGCGGCCAGCGTCGCCGGCCACGTGGCCCTGACCTCGTCGGTCTTGCAGCTGGACGACGCCTACGTGCTGCCGCCCGGCTCGCCGTTCCAGATCAACCGGGAGTTCGACGAGCGCGTCGGCTACCGCACCCGGTCGATGCTGGTGGTGCCGATGGCCACACCCCAGGGCACCGTGATCGGCGTCCTGCAGCTCATCAACTGCAAGCGGGACGCCTCGGTGACCCTCGGGACCGCCGCCGTCGTCGGGGCCGCGGTCGTTCCCTACCCCGAGCACTTTCGCAGCCTCGCCGCCTCACTCGCGTCGCAGGCCGCCGTCGCGCTCGAGAACAGCCGCCTCTACCAGTCCATCCAGACCCTGTTCGAGGGCTTCGTGCAGGCTTCGGTCACCGCCATCGAGTCGCGGGACCCTACGACCTCCGGCCATTCCTTCCGGGTCGCCGACTTCACGGTGGCCTTGGCCGCCGCGGTCGATCGCGCCGACCACGGTCCCTTCCGGGAGGTCCGCTTTTCCGCGGACGAGATGAAGGAGATCCGCTACGCCTCGCTCCTCCACGACTTCGGCAAGGTGGGCGTGCGGGAGGACGTGCTGATCAAAGCCAAGAAGCTGCCCCCGGGCCAGCTCGATCTCATCCGTCAGCGCGGCGAGATCATCCGGCGTGGGCTCGAGCTGCGCCACGCGCGGCGGAAGACGGAGTGGCTGCTCCAGCACGGCCGCGACGCCTTCGCGGACCGCTGTGCCGAATGGGATGCGGAGCTGGCCACGGTGCTCGCCGACCTCGACGTGCACCTGAAGGCGGTCGGCGCCGCGAACGAGCCCACCGTCATGGCGGACGACGTCTCGGCCGGACTCCTCGACCTGGCCGGGCGGCCGTTCCCCGACCACCTCGGCGAGTCCCTCACCCTGATCACGCCGGAGGAGGCGCGCGTGCTCTCGATCCCCCGCGGGAGCCTGACCCCGGACGAGTACCGCCAGATCCAGTCGCACGTCGTCCACACCTACCAGTTCCTCAAGCAGATCCCGTGGACGAAAGAGCTACGGCGCATTCCGGAGATCGCCCGCTCCCACCACGAGAAGCTCAACGGCTCGGGCTACCCCGCCGGATGGCGCGCGCCGGAGATCCCCGTCCAGACGCGGATGATGACGATCTCCGACATCTTCGACGCCCTCACCGCGCGCGACCGGCCCTACAAGCCCGCGGTCCCGGTGGAGCGTGCGCTCGACATCCTCGGCCACGAGCGACAGGCGGGAGCCCTGGACGGCGAGCTGCTCGCCCTCTTCATCGCGGTGCGCCCGTGGGAGCGGCTGGACTCGGCCTGATCTCCGTCCTTCGCGGCCTCAGGCCGCGAGCAGGGCCGCCAGCACGCCCCACGAAGCCATGCCCAGCAGCATCGCGGCCGCGCCGAGCCACTCGCTTGGCCGCGGCCTCCTCATCTGTTGAGTTCTCAGGGCCAAAAAAAGGGGGCGGGCCGTGCCGGTGCGCGGGCGCGAGCCGATCCAGACCCTCGAGCGACCGCGGCGGCGCGCGACGCTCCGCCAGTCGCGGCGCGTGATCGGCCGCCGCTTCCTGCTCCGTGTCATCATCACCACTCGTCGCATCACCTGCTCCTTTCAGATCTGACGCATGATGCCGACCACCTTGCCCAGGATGCGGAACTCCCCGCGTCCCGGCTCGACCACGATGGGCTTCATGGTCGGGTGCTCCGGCCGCAGCACGATCGCGCCGCCCTCCCGGCCGAAGCGCTTCACGGTGGCCTCGCCGTCGAGCATGGCCGCCACGATGTCCCCGCTCCCCGCCGTTTCTTGCTTGCGGACCAGCACGAGGTCGCCGTCGACGATGTGCGCGTCGATCATGCTGTCCCCGCTCACCCGCAGCGCGAAGACCTCCTGCCCGCCCGTGCCGAGCCAGTCCGGCCGGAGCGGGATCGTCTCCTCGTGGTTCTCGACCGCGGTGATCGGCAGGCCCGCCGCGATCCGGCCGACAAGCGGGATCCCGATCGGGTCCAGCCGCCGGGGTCCCTTCTGACTGGGGAGCACCAGGGTACGGGACGCTCGCTTGCCGGTGACCCGCCGCTCGAGCATCCCCTTCCGCTCGAGCGCCCGCAGGTGGTCGAAGGCAGCGCGGGCCGTGAACTCGAACTTCTCGCCGATCTCGCGAACCGTGGGCGGCACGCCGTGCCGCTCTCCGAAGACGCGGATGAACTCGAGCACCTCGCGCTGCCGGGCCGTCATCTCTCGCACCGTGGTCCCCCTCTCGCGATCGAACCTCAACAGGATGATAGTCAACACCCGTTGAGTTCAGCAAGGAAAAAAAGGGGGGCTAGCCGGCGGGCTCCCAGGGCTCGCAGGATGGGCAGGCCGCGAACCCGGCCTCCCGCGCCTCGGCCACGCGCTTGAAGTAGACCCGTTCCGGCTCGGCGATCCGCCGGAGCCAGCCGCAGTCGCGACCATGAAAGAGCTTCCCGCCGCGCTGGGCCACGTAGGCCTCGCCCTCCGGGACCGGAATGGCCGGGGTGTCGTACGGGTTCAGGGTCGACTCCGGCAAGGCTTCGGTCGTCGCCACCGCCACCGGGGCCGCCTCGAGCGCGGTGGCCGCCGGCGGCTCCGGGAGAGGATCCGGCTCGTTGATCTTGAGGTTGGTCTCGATCGTGGACCGGAACTCGTCGCTGGCGCGCCGGAACTCGCGCATCGCGCGCCCGAGGGATCGACCCAGCTGGGGAAGGTTCTTCGGCCCGAAGACGAGGAGGGCGATGACGAAGATGAGAACCAGTTCCTGCAGGCCGATGTCGAACATGAGTGGGTCTGCTCAGGCTCCTCAAGCTGCGATGATATCACCCCACGCGAGGCCGCCCGCAGAGCGCAACTTGTGCGCGTTCCTGGCCTCTGGACCACGACCGGTCTTCCCGCCACGACCGGTCGCTACGCAGAGCGGATTCTAGCACGCGCTTCTCCTTGCGCGGGCCCAACGCTCCACGCATAATCAGGCACTCGGTCGTGGGCCGGGACACATTCTCTCGTCGGCACGGAGGCGGAAACGATGACACGCTGGACGGCAATCGCAGTGCTCGCAGTGGTGGTGGCGGCTCTCCAACCGGTCGCGGCCGCCGCGCAAACCTCCGACGCCGTCGGTGTCGTCACCACGATCGACGGGCGCGCCACCGTCGCGCGTCCCGCGCTCGCTTCGCCGCTCTCGCTCAAGTTCAAGGACGACGTCTTCGGCCGCGATCGCATCAGCACCCAGGAGAACTCGCTCGTGCGGGTGCTACTGGGCGGCAAGGCGATCCTCACCGTCCGCGAGCTCTCCGAGGTCACGATCAGCGAAGAGCCGGGTCGCGCGGTGGTCACCTTGCCCAGCGGCAAGGTCGTGCTGGCGGTGCAGAAGCAGCGCATGCGCCCGGGCGAGTCCATCGAGATCCGCACCCCGAACGCGGTCGCCGCGGTGCGAGGCAGCGTTCTCGCGGTCGCCTACGACACGGTCCAGAAGCGGACCACCGCCATCTGCCATTCCGGCGACTGCACCTTCCAGTACGCGGGCGGGGCCACCAACCCGCTCCCGCCCGGCCAGGGCGCCAAGAACGGCCAGACCGGCCCGGTCACCCAGGCCGAGCGGACCGCGGCGGTGAACGTCGAGCCGAGCTCGCACGCCTTCAGCGGTCCCGACGAAGGGTTCCAAACTAGCCTCTTTCAGACCGAGGCGGGAAAAGCGATCCAGGTGGCCGAATTCGCGAGCACCGGGACCCTGCCGGGCACACCGAGTCTTAACCCGAGCCCCTCGGGGCAGACCAACGGCCTGACCAACCACCCGGAGATTACGGATGGCAGCACGACCAAGCCGACGCCTCCCCCGCCGGCTCCGACGGGCGGTGGCGGCACGTCGGGCGGTGGTGGTACACCGGGCGGTGGTGGTGGTACAGGTGGCGGCGGCACGCCGGTCGGGAGTTTCTCCAACGGCGGCTTCGAGACCGGCTCGTTCTCCTCCTGGACCCTGAGCGGCGCGGGCGCCGTCCTCGGCAGCCTCGGCCCGACGCCGCCGCCCCAGGGCAGCTTCATGGGCATGATCTTCACCGGGGGCAACGCGATCGGCGGCAGCACCAGCACCCTCTCCCAGTCGTTCAACGTGACCGGGGGCAAGCTCTACATCGTACAGGCGAGCGTCAGCTTCTACAGCGACGAGCACCCGTCGCAGCCCGCCGGCTTCAACGACACGTGGCAGATCACGGCTCGCAGCCCCGGGCAGACCGCGACGACTCTCCTCAAGCAGGAGACCCGGGCCGACGTGTTCCCGGCCGGCAACGCCACGGTCAACACCGCGACCGCGCCGGCCAGCGGCGGCGGCTTCACCACGAACGGCCCGAGCCCGTACGGTCTCACCGGCTTCCGCGACCTGACCCTACAGTGGACACCGACCTCGACCGGTGCGGGCGAGCTGGCGTTCAGAATCTTCGACGTGGGCGACACCGCGGTCGACTCCGCCATCCTCATCGACAACGTGGCGGTGCTCGAGGATCCGCCGCTCTACTTCCTGCGGGCGGGCGACACCCTGACCCGGACCAGGAGCGAGCCGCTCCTCTCGCTCACCGGGACCCCGATGACCTTCGACACGCTGCTCGCGGTCGGCTCGGGCGGGCGCGCGAGCCTGGCCGGTCCGCTGCTGCGCGCGATCGATAGCGACCTGACCGTTCCGTTCAGCCTGCTCACCGTGTTCCAGGGCGGGACCCTCACGACCTCCTCCACCGAGCCACTCGCGTTTCTGAGAAACGGCACGCACAGCTTCGGCAGCATGGGCGTGGCCATGTTCGACCTGTCCGGCGTCAGCACCGCCACCGACGCCGACACCGGGCTGACCGTCGGGACAGACCGGCCGCTACAGCACGCGGGCAGCCTGCTCGAGACCTCCAACGCCACCGTGACCGCGCACCAGGCGGTGCGCGTGGATACCGCGCTCCTCGAGGCGACCGCGCCGCTACTGTCGCTGCGCGACGGCAGCAAGCTCACGACTGCGACCGACACGGTGCAGCTGTCGTATCAGGCGAAGGTGACCAGTCTCGGGTCGGTGATGCGGCTCGATCGGAGCGGCCTCGTGGTGGCCCAGGGCGCCGCGCTCAACCTGGCCGGCGGGAGTCTCCTCCGGGTCACCGGCGATCTCTTCAGCCTCACCAACGGCAGCACCCTCCAGGTGCTGAACGGCCCCCTCGTCAGCCTGGGTGGGGGTTCCCTCCTGAAGGTGAACGGCGCGCTGATCGGCTTCGGTGGCATCGGCGGGAACCTGGTCTCGGTGTCCAACAACCTCTGCCCCTGCACCACCATCGGCGGGCTTCCGGTCAGCCTGACCAACGGCGCCCTGGCGAACAACGTGACCATCGCGGGCGCGATCAAGAACGGAGGCCTCGGCTCGCTCAACGTCGCGCCGAATGCCGCGGTGATCCGCGTCGACGGAGCGGGCACGAAGGTCACCATCAACGGGATGTAGCAGCCGAAGGCAGCGAGGGCTCCGGACGAAAAGCGTCCGGGGCCCGTCACGATTTGCGGGCAGGCCCCCGCCCGGCGCCGCCGCGAGCCTCCGTTTTCAAGCGTTTCCACGACACTCCGACCCTCCGTCTCGTGGCAGCAGCCTTGCTACCTCTGATACGCGGCAGCGCGTCAGCGCGACCACGCAACCGGTGCACGGAGGCTAGTCGAGGCCATGAAACGCCTGAAGGGACTCGTTCCCGTCCTGCTCCTGCTGGCAGTCTGGCCCGCGCACGTCGCGGCGCAGACCGCCGGCGATTCGAGCCGGAACGTCGGAGTCGTGACGACGCTGGCCGGCGACGCGACGGTGACACGAGCCTCCCTGTCGACCCCCCGGGCCCTCCGCTTCAAGGACGACGTCTTCCTGCGCGACCGGATCTCGACCGCCGAGCGCTCGATCGTCCGCGTGCTCCTCGGCGGCAAGGCGCTCGTCACCGTACGCGAGCTCTCCGCCCTCACCATCACCGAGGACACCGGCCGCTCCACCATCGACCTCTCCTCCGGCAAGATCGCCATGGGCGTCCTGCGCCAGCGGATGCGCCCCGGCGAGGTGATCGAGATCCGGACTCCCAACGCCATCGCGGCGATCCGGGGCACGGTGCTGGTCGTGGAGCTGATTCCCGAGCCGGGCGGCTCCGCCGGGGCCCCGCGGTACACCACCAAGGTCCACGTGCTCCACGGCCTGGTCGAGGTTTCCGACCCCAAGAATCCGGCCGCTCCGCCCACGCAGGTCGGCGCGCTCGAGAGCTGGATCCGGACCGGGAGCGAGCCGTCGGCCGTCGTCCCGCTGTCGCCCACCGCGGCGGAGCAGGTGTTCGTGGGGCTGCACGCCGCGCCCCAGATCGCGGAAGGGCCGAGCGAATTCATCCAGAGCGTGACCACTCGCGAGCACGCGAAGGCGGTGGCGGTCGCGGAGTTCCTGGCTCCCGAGGTAGCCGGGGCCGGCGCGGGCGGCGATGGCAACGGACCGACCGCGCCCCCGAGCGCGGGCGGCGCCACCACCCCGGGCATCGCGGACGCGCCGGTCCTTCCCATGATCGCGAGCAATCCGTCTCAACCCGGCGCGGGGGGGTCGGGCGGGCCGACCGGGCTCGCGCGCTTCTCCTTCAGCGGCCAGCCCGTCACCCAGCCCGGGAGCCTCTACTCGCTATCGCGCGGCCTGACCGACGCCCCGGCGGTGCCGATCCTCGAGGCCACCAACAGCTCGCTGACGATCGGGCAGAGCCTGATGGAGATCTCGGGCGGCGCCACCTTCTCGAGCACGGGCACCGCGCCGCTCCTCTACCTCGATCCCACCCAGCTCAGCGCGACGAGCCTACTCACCCTCAGCGGAGGGGGGAGCGTGAGCCTCGTGGGCACCCTGTTCCACGACCAGGGCGGCGTCCTCAGTCTGCAGTCCGATTTCCTGCGCCTCTCCGGCGGCGGCAGCTTCGTGGGCAGCGGTGCTTCGGCCCTCGTGGATCTGGTCGGCTCGACGGCCACCAGCGCGGGCGGGCTGCTCTCGGTGAGCGCCAGCGCGGTGATGGACCTGGTCAACGCGAGCGCTCCGCTCCTGAGCCTGACCCGCAGCGCGGCGCTCGCGACCGGGAGCAGCCTCGCGGACATCTCGGGCGCGAGCGTGAAGCTCGGCCAGCTCGCCTCGCTGACCGCGAGTAGCCTGACCATCCAGGGCCACGGCGTGAACCTGAGTGGCGGCGCCAGCATGACGGTCGCGGGGGATCTCTTCCGCATCGCCAACGGCAGCACGCTGACCATCACCAACGGCGCCTTGCTGAATCTCAGCGGCGGGTCGTCCCTGACCGTGACCGGCGCTCTCATCAACTTCATCGGCACCGGCAACGCCCTCAACATCACGAACAACCTGTGCGGCAACGGCTGCGCGATGATCGGGAGGTTGCCGGTCTTCGTGCCCTCCGGGGTGCAGCTCAATCAGGCGATCATCCTCAGCAACCCGATCCTGAACCTGACCGGCAACACCCTGAACATCGCGGCGGGCTCGGCCGCGATCGTGGTGACCGGCGGCGCGCAGGTCAAGCAGGGGCCGTAGTCACCCCTTTCCCGCTCAGTACTGCCAGGACAGGGTCAGCGACCAGACGTTCCGGTTGAAGGCGAAGACCGCCAGGTTGGAGTCCGCGATCGTCCGCTGGTACTCGGCGGCGAGCGTGAGCGGACAGGGTGCGGTCGCCGCGCATCCGATGGAGGTCGGCCCCAGATTCTTGGCCAGCACCTGCTCGATCCGGAAGACGTGGTTCTGCTCGAGATCCTCGCGCTCCCGGGTCCCCGGGTTGACCGCCGGCAGCAGCGTGTTGGCGTGCAGGTAATGACGCTGGTGGAGATCGAAGTCGTACTTCAGCCGGGTCGATCCCCACGGGAGCGTGTACTGCCCGCCGGCCAAGTAGCGGTTGCCCGCGTAGGTGTAGTTCCGGCCGTCGGCGTTCTCGTAGTCGAACTGGTAGCCCACCCGGATGTAGTGCCGGTCCTCCGCGAAGCGGAAGACGTGGGCGCCCCCGACCATCCAGTTCTTCGCGTCGCGGTCCTCGTCGCGGAGTTGCCCCGGCGTGGCGAAGAAATCCTTGTCCTGGAACCGGGCCAGGAGGGTGGTCAGGTTGCCCTTGTTCTCGACCAGCGTCCCGAACAGGGTCGCGGTGTGGCGCTGCAGGAAGTCGTGGCCCCCGAGCGAGAGGTAGTCCCAGGAGTACTGCGCGCCCACCTGGAACGGCATCGAGCCGATGGCGGCGCGATAGGACAGCGCGCCGGCCACCAGATGGTTCTGCACGTTGAAGGACGGCAGCCGGTTGTTGTACGTCTGGAAGAACGAGTAGGTGACCGTCGATTCCCAGGGCCCGCGCCGCAGCCACGCGTAGTCGAGCCGCAGGGCGCCCAGCTCTCCTGGCGTCGCGGTCTTGCGGCCCCGGAGCGATTCCGCGGTCGGGTCGTGGCTCGGCTGCGGCACCACGGCCACGTTGCTGTCGTAGAGGAAGCCCACCCGCACCTCGGCGTGGAAGCGCCGCTCTGCGTCGCGGGCGGAGGCCAGCGTGTCGCGGATGCGCTCGGCCGGCCCGGTGAGTGACGAGCCGGTCTGCAGCCGCAGGGCCGCGTCCACCTCCGCCACCGCCTGCTCGGGCAGGCCCAGGATGGCGAGGGTCAGCCCCGAGTAGAATCGTACGAGCTGCTGGATGTTCGGGTTCTTCGAGGTCTCGGCCCGGAACGCTTTCAACGCGCCCTGGTAGTCCTTCTTGCGGTACCGGATCAGGCCGACGTAGTAGCCGACCCCCTCCGTCTGGGGCCGCTCGTTGAGGACCTGGGTGAGCGGGCCTTCCGCCTGGTCGTAGCGCTCGAGGGCGAAGTAGGCGACCCCGAGCAGGAACTGGATCGAGAGGTCCCGTGGCGACCGCGCCCGGGCCTTCTCCAGCACCTCCACCGCCTGCTCCGTCTTCTGCTGAGCCATCAGGACCAGGCCGCTGTAGTAGAGGGCCTCGACATTGTTGGGGTCCTGGGCGAGCGCTTCCTTGAGGAGCGACAGGGCCTCGTCGTAGCGCCGGGCGTCGTAGGCGAGGATAGCCTGGGCCACGAAGACGTCGGCCTCGGACTGCTGGGCCAGCGCCGGCCCCGCCCCGACCGCCAGGAGGGTGGCGTTGGCCGCGAGCAGATCGAGCGCGAGCAGCAGCGCCAGCAGGGCGCGTCGCGTCCGCCTGAAGCCGAGTCGATCGAAGAGCGTGCTCATCGGGGCGTGGGGCCGGACCGAGCCGGCCGTCACGCGAGCCGCTACTCTACCTAGAAGACCCCCGAATAGTCCAATTTTGCGCGCCCCCCGAAAGGGACTGGCGCAGAGCGTCATCCCTCGGTAATGTGGGCCGATGAGCGTCCAGCCTCCCGATTGGGTAGGTCTCCGCCAGGCGGTCATCGCCCGCCACCGCCCCATCATGGAGGGGCTGACCGAGTTCCTCCGCCTCGATACGGTGAGCCAGAAGCCCGACCGGGTCCGGGCCGGAGCCGAGTGGCTCAGCCGGGCCATGCGGGTGCGCGGGCTCGAGGCCCAGGTCCTGGAAACGGGCGGCAACCCGGTGGTCTACGGAGCCCTCCCGATGCCGGGGGCCGGGCGCACCCTCCTGATCTACTGCCACTACGACGTCAAGCCGGCTCCTCCGGCCGGCTGGCTCCAGCCCTCCCCGTTCGAGCCTATCCTCCGGGCCGGCGCGGCCGAGGAGGGCGCCCCCGTGCTGGAGCTCGGCAATGTCGCCGACGAGGCCCTCCCCCGCCATCGGCTCTACGGCCGCGGCGCCTCCGACGACAAGGGGCCGATCTGGGCGCACCTCACGGCGGTGGAGCTGATGCGTGCGCGGGGCATCTCCCCCCGGTTGGCGGTGAAGTTCATCTTCGATGGCGAGGAGGAGATGGGCAGCCAGCACTTCGGTCCGTTCACCGAGCAGCACCGCGACCTGCTGGCCGCCGACCTCGTCCTGGTGACCGATGGGCCGAAGGACGCCAGCGGCCGGCCCACCGTGGCCTTCGGCGCGCGCGGCATCCTCTCGCTCGAGCTGACCCTCGAGTTCGCCCGCCGCGACGTGCACTCGGGCAACTTCAGCGTGCCCAACCCGGCCTGGCGCCTGGTGGGCCTGCTCGCCTCGATGGCGGCGCCCGACGGCACGCCGCTCGTCGAGGGCCTGGAGGATGGCGTGGTGCCGCCCACCGCGGTCGAGCGCGATCTCATGGGCCGCATCCCGCTGGACCGTGCCGCCATCGAGCGGGAGCTCGGCGTCCCGCTCCCTCCCGAGTACCTCGAGCGGCTCATGTTCCGCTCCACCCTGACGATCCGCGGCCTCAGGAGCGGCTTCACCGGTCAGGAAGCCCAGACGATCATCCCGCACCAGGCGACGGTGGCGTTCGACGCGCGCCTCGTGAAGAATCAGCGCGTGGAGACGGTGTACCGGCGCATCCTCGAGCACATCCGGGGCCAGGGCTTCGCGGTGATCGAGTCGGCGGACGCGCCGATTCCCGACGAGCTGCGCGGGCGCGCGATCCGGGTGGTCGAGCAGCGGGGCTACGACCCGGCCAAGACCGCGGCCGACCTGCCGGTCTCCCGCCGCGTGATCGAGGTCGTGGAGCGAGCCCACGGCGGCGAGCCCGCGGTGGTCCTGCCGACCATGGGCGGCAGCGTGCCGCTGTGGGCCTTCACCGACATCCTGAAGCTGCCGACCATCGTGGTGCCCTATGCCAACGCCAACAACCGGCAGCACAGCCCCAACGAGCATCTGCGCCTCGATCACCTCTACCAGGGCGTGCTCACCACCGCCCACCTGCTCCACGAGCTGGGCTAGGCCTACTCCGCGCGGCGCAGGCGATCGAGAAGGAAGCGATGCAGCCGCTGCTTCATCTCCTCCGGCATGGGCGCTCGCCCGACCTCGCCGGTCAGCTCGCGCGTCTTCCGGTAGGTGCTGAGATAGGCGCGGCACGGTGCGCAGTCACGCAGGTGCCGCTCGAGCTCGTCGGCGAGCTCGGGCGTCAGGCTCGCCTCGATGTACTCGGCGAGGACGCCGATCGCTTCCTTGCAGGTCATGACGGCCGCCATCCTTTCCGGGCGAGAGAAACCTTTCGCCGAGTCACCGGGGGCCCTCCGGTCCGATAACGCGCACCGCGTGGCGGTCGGGATCACGCGCCATCGCGGTCAGCGCCATGGCCGACCCCATCAGGAGACGCCTCAGCAGCGGGTGCTCAACCCCCTGTCCGAGTGGGGATCCCGGGTAGTAGAGGAGGGTGGCGAATACGCACGCGGACAGCATGAATAGACCGAGCTGCCCGGCCTCCATCAGGTATTCCGGCCAGTGGCCCCGCAGTGCCTGCCGCATGGTCCCTTCCATGCGGGTTAGACACGGCCGGTCGCCGGCCGGGTTCGATCAGACCGGACGGTCGGCGGGCAGCTCGGCGGCGGCCGCCCGATCGAGCATCCAGACCAGGCGGCCGGCCTCTGGAGCCACCAGCTGGACCGGAAGGCGCTCCGGCTCCCGCGGTCCGAGGAGGGCCTCGCGAAGGACACCGGCCTTGTCGGCTCCCGTCACCAGCAGGCGGACCTCGGCGGCCCGGTTCAGGATGGGCGGCGTCATGGTGATCCGCGCCTTGCCGAGGCGGGCCACGTGGTGGCCGACGACCCATCGGCGTCGCTCGGTGAGGGCCTGGCTGTACGGAAACAGCGAGGCGGTATGGCCGTCCGGACCCATGCCCAGCAGGACCAGGTCGAAGATCGGCGGCAGCCCGTCGACGGGCGCCGCGAACACGCGAGCCAGCTCCGCCTGGTAGCGCCCGCCCGCCTCCTCGGCGTCCGGCAGCTCGCCCAGGATTCGGTGGACGCGCTCGGGCGCGATGTCGAGCTTGCCCAGCAGGGCCGCCGCGGCCGCCCCGTAGTTCGACTCCGGGTGGTCGGGGGGCACCGCGCGCTCGTCGCCCCAGAAGAACTCCACGCGATCCCACGCGAGCCGGGCCCAGCGGGGCGCCTCGGCGAGGATGTCGTACATGCGCCGGGGCGTCGACCCACCCGAGAGCGCCACGCAGAACCGTCCGCGGGCCGCGATAGCCGCGCGCGCCACCTCCACGAGATCCTGGGCCGCCGCCCGGCTCACCGCCTCGGCGTCGGGATACCGCCGGATCGCCCTCACCGCTGCCGCAGCCCTCTCACGCCGGCGGGTCTCCTCGCTTCATCTCCCGGATGACCGTGCCATCGGCCACCAGCACCAGGTCCGGCACGCCGAGAAAGAGTCCGGTGTCCACCACTCCGGGCAGCGCCCGGAGGTCCCGGGCAAACGCGGCGGGCGCCTCGATGGGCCGTACCCCACAGTCCACGATCCAGTTGCCGTTGTCGGTCACGAACGGCCGTCCTTCCTCGATCCGCAGCACCGGCCGGCATCCGAGATCGGCCAGCTCGCGTATGGTCAACGGGGCGGCGAACGGCACCACCTCGACCGGCAGCCGACCCCGGGTCCCGAGCACCGGCACCAGCTTCTCGCGCCCCACCAGGATGACGACCCGGCGCGAAGCCGCCGCGACGATCCGCTCCCGCACCAGGGCGCCGCCGTAGCCCTTGATCAGGTCGAGGCGCGGATCGACCTCATCGGCCCCGTCGACCGTGAGGTCGATGATCCCCTCGTCGAGGCCCGCCAGCGGCACGCCGAGGTCCCGGGCCAGTCGCCCGGTATTCTCCGACGTCGGCACGCCTCGCACCGCGAGTCCCTCCCGGACCCTCGCCCCCAGCGCGCGCACGAACGCCGATGCGGCCCGGCCGGAGCCGAGGCCGACCCGCATCCCGTCGCGAACGTATCCGAGCGCGCAGGTGGCCAGCCGCTCGAGCGGACCCTGCTCCTGGTCGACCGCCGTGGGCATCGCCACGCGCGTGTCAGGCCGAGATCGACACCGGGTTCAACTCTCGCATTGGCATCGTCCGGGCCCGCGGCCGCGTGGCCAGCACGCGGTCGGGATCGCCCAGATCGCTTCAGTGTACTCCCCGCACCGGCAGGACCGCGAGGCGGTCCGGCCGGGCGCTCAGCACCTGCCGCGAGAAGTCGACCGAGGGCAGCCCGCAGTACACGCGCTCGTGCTCGCGGTTGACGACGACCAGGGTCCGGTGCGCGGGCACCGCCCGGGCCGCGCGTCGCCGCGTCTCGGTGAGCAGCGCGTCCTCACCCACGAGGGCGCAGAACTGCTTGGGCCGAACCCTGCCCGTGTCCTCCCGCCGCGTGATCGCGACCCCGTCGCCCCGTGCCGTCGCCGAGCTGCTGCAGGAGCTTGGCCACGAGGGCGGTCCAGCCGGTCTGATGGCTCGCCCCCACCCCGGCCCCGGTGTCGCCGTTGAAGTACTCGTGGAACGGAATCAGGTCGCGCCAGTGCGGGTCGGTCTGGAACTTCTCGACGCCGCCCAGCACCGGCCGCCGCCCGTCTTCGCCCCGCCGGAAGATCCGCACGAGGCGCCGCTCCAGCTCCGCGCTCACCTCCCGGAGCGGCATGAGCTGGTCGGAGCCGGTCGGGCACGCCACCTTCATGCTGTCGCCGTAGAAGTGGTCGAGCTTCTGCAGCGCTTCGATCAAGAGCACGTTGACCGGGAACCAGATCGGCCCCCGCCAGTTCGAGTTGCCGCCGAAGAGGCCGGTGCCGGACTCGGCCGGCTCGTACGCCACCCGGTACTCGACGCCCATCACCTGCTCCACGAAGGGATGGTCCGCGTGGTGGCGGGAGAGGGCCCGGATACCGAACGGGGAGAGGAACTCGCCCTCGTCGAGCATGCAGTGCAGGACCTTCGGCAGCTGCTCGCGGGTCACGATCGACAGCAGCCGCCGGATCCCGCGCCCCGGCTCCTCCACCTCCTGGACGTGATCGCGGAAGTCCGGATGGTGGTCGATGAACCACTGCATCCGGCGCTTGAACCCGGGCAGCTTGTCCACGATCTCGGGCTCGAGCGACTCCACCGCGTAGAGGGGGATCAGCCCCACCATGGACCGGATGCGCATGCGGCGGGTGACTCCGCCCGGCACGTGCAGCACGTCGTAGAAGAACCCGTCGGCCTCGTCCCAGAGGCTCCGGTCCTCGCCGCCCTCCCGGTGGTCCATCGCATGGGCGATGTAGACGAAGTGCTCGAAGAACTTGCTCGCCACGTCCTCGTAGGCCGGGTTCTCGCTCGCCAGCTCCAGCGCGATGGCGAGCATGTTGAGGCAGTACATGCCCATCCAGCTCGTGCCGTCCGACTGGTCGATGTACCCGCCGGTGGGCAGTGGCGCCGACCGGTCGAAGACCGCGATGTTGTCGAGGCCGAGGAAGCCACCCTGGAAGACGTTCATGCCCTCGGCATCCTTGCGGTTCACCCACCACGTGAAGTTCAGCAGCAGCTTGTGGAAGACCCGCTCGAGGAACCGCCGATCCCCGGTGCCGCGCACCCGCTTGTCGATCTTGTAGACGCGCCACGCGGCCCACGCGTGCACCGGCGGGTTGACGTCGCCGAGCGCCCACTCGTAGGCCGGGATCTGCCCGTTCGGGTGCATGTACCACTCACGCAGGAACAGGACGAGCTGCTCCTTGGCGAAGTCCGGATCGACCAGGGCCAGGGGGATCGCGTGGAACGCCAGATCCCAGGCCGCGTACCACGGGTACTCCCACTTGTCCGGCATCGAGATGACGTCCTCGTTGTAGAGGTGGGTCCACTCGTGATTGCGGCCCTCACGCCGCTCCGCGGGCGGGGCCGGGAAGGCCGGATCGCCCTCGAGCCAGCGCCTCACGTAGTAGTGGTAGAACTGCTTGCTCCAGAGCAGGCCCGCGAAGGCCTGGCGCATCACGCGCCGGCCGTCGTCATCGAGGGTGGCCGGGATCACGGTGTCGTAGAAGAGGTCGGCCTCCTCGCGGCGGCGGGCGAGCAGGGTGTCGAACTCGCCGGCCGGGAACTCGCGGTGGGGGGGCGAGTTACTGAGCCGGAGCCGGACCGACACCGTCTCCCCGGGTGCCACCCGGAGCCGGTAGTGCGCGGCGGCCTTGGTGCCTTCCCGCGCGGGGTTCACCGCCTCGCGGCGGCCGTGGACCACGTAGGCGTCGATCCCGTCCTTGACGTAGGGGGTGCGGTTGGCGCCCCCGTAGAGGCGCTCGAAGTTGGTCTCGTTCTCGGTGAACAGCAGGTCGGGGGCGCCCTCGGCCGAAAGCCAGCGCAGCCCCAGCGACTCGTGCTCGGCCTCGATCACGGTGGCCCCCTGCGCGGCGAGCCGAGGCCGCGGGCTCCCGGTCTCCCATGACCACGTATTGCGGAACCAGAGCGTGGGCAGGAGGTGGCACTCGGCCGCTTCGGGCCCGCGATTGGTCACGCTCAGGCGAACCAGGATGTCGTCGATCCCGGCCTTCGCGTACTCCACCACCAGCTCGAAGTAGCGATCCCCGTCGAAGATCCCGGTATCCACCAGCTCGAACTCCGGCGCGCCCCGTCCCCGCCGGCGGTTCTCCTCCACGAGCCGCCCGTAGGGGAATTCGGCCTGGGGATACTTGTAGAGGTACTTCATGTACGAGTGGGTCGGCGTGGAGTCGAGGTAGAAGTAGTACTCCTTGACGTCCTCGCCGTGGTTGCCCTCGTTGCCGGTGAGGCCGAACAGCCGCTCCTTCAGGATCGGATCGCGACCGTTCCAGAGGGCCACCGCGAAGCAGAGGCGTTGATGATTGTCCGAGATCCCGGCCAGCCCGTCCTCGCCCCACCGGTAGGCCCGCGATCGGGCGTGCTCATGGGGGAAGGCCTCCCAGGCGTTGCCGTGGGGACTGTAGTCCTCGCGCACCGTCCCCCACTGCCGCTCGCTGAGATACGGCCCCCAGCGCTTCCAGTAGTCCGACCGGTCAGTCGCCGCGCGAAGCCGCTGCTCCTCTGCCGTCCGCAGTGTGGTTTTCATGATCGACAGGTATGACGCCGGCGGGGCCCGGCGAGATTCGCCGCGCGAGAAACTCGCGGGTGTGGCGCGGCACGAGCCCGGGGGTGACCGCCAGCTCGGCGGCCAGGCGCTCCAGGTCGGCCTTGGTGTCGACGTCGAACCACGCAGGCAGGCACGCCACCCGGAGCCCGAGGCGCTGGGCCCGGTCGAGCGTGCGCGAGAGGACCGCCGAGGTGCTCCAGGGCATGCCCTCGAACAGGGCCGGGCACGGGGCCCGGAGCCCGATCAGGTAGTAGCCGCCGTCGTCGGTGGGTCCGAGGACCAGGTCCACGTCGGGCGCCATGACCAGGCTCACCGCCTCGTCGAGGCACTCGCGAGGCAGGGTGGGCGCGTCGGTGCCGATCACGAGCGTCGCCTGGTGACCGAGGGCCAGGACCTCGGAGACGATCCGCGCCTGCCGCGCGCCCAGGTCCTCGCCCTGCTGGGCCAGCAGGGCGAAGCCGGGCGCGAGGCTCTCGAACTCGCTCCGCGCCTCCACCGGCGCATACGCGAGCACCGGTCGGACGCCGACCACCCCCGCCGCCCGGTCCACCGCGTCGAGCAGGAAGCATCGCGCCAGCTCCGCCGCTTCGGGCGGGCGCAGCGGCGGGCAGAGCCGCGTCTTCACCGCGCCCGCTCGTGGCGCCTTCGCCATGATCGCCAGACCCACCGGTTGATCCGCCAGCACCATGGCGCCATCATGCCACGCCGGCGGACCGCCCGCTCCGGTCCCGGGGCCCTGCGGCAACCACGGCGGGCGAGCGACTAGTCGCGGCCGAGCGCCCGCGCGATCAGGTGGTCGAGTGAGATGGCGCCACCACCCCGTGTGAGCAGGAAGAGCAGGATCGAGCCCCACACGAGGTGCTCGGACCACGCCTGCGGGTACACGAACAGCTGGATGGTGGTGAGCATGCCGATCAGGGGCAGCGCGGCCAGGCGCGTCCCCAGGCCCAGCAGCAGGAGCGCGGAGCAGCCCACCTCGAAGGTCGCGGACAGGACCGCCGCCACGTGCGGGGCCAGCACCGGCACCTTGTACTCGTCGGCGAAGAGGGCGACGGTCGATTCCCAGCTCCCGATCTTGGTCAGGCCCGCCCGCAGGAACACCCCGGCGATCGCGAGGCGGAACAGAAGCTGGTGCACCGAGAGGGGCACGCGACCGAGCAGCGCGACGACGTCGGCCAGGTGCAGGCGGGACCCCGAGACGGACGCGTGGCTCGTGGTCATGGCTGACTCTGGCATGGCTGATCTCCCGGATGTGATGGGGTGCAGGTGAATGCAACCGGCAGCTCGTCGTCGAAGAGCGCGGCCAGCGCGGGGGCGAGCCCGAACGCCGGGTCGACGGCCAGCGCGGCCCCCGTCGCGGCGGCCAGGTTCGCGCCCGTCGCGAGGGCTCGCCGGAAGGCGAAGGAGCCCGGATCGAGGGCGCGGAAGATCGCGTGGTCTCCCTGGCGCCGCGCCTCGAGCCGCGCCTCGCCCGCGGCCAGATCGACGACCTCCGGCCCCGGCGCGTCGGTCTGGTTCGCGCGCCAGATCCGGTCGGTCGGGTACGGCGAGGCGAGCCACGACGCCGACGCGTCGAGCGTGAAGGTCAGGGACGCGGCCGCCTCCGGCGCGACCCCCTCGACCGCGCGCATCGGAAGGGGCACCGCCTCGGGCGCGTGAAGCGCCCGCTGCAACGCCCACTCGAGCCGGGCCACGTCGGCCAGGTACGGCAGCGCGTGGCACGGAGGGAACCCGGCGAGGAAGTCGGCGAGGCCCGCCCCGTACTCGAACAGGCACGGACCGGACGGCGGCGTGTCCCGGATGAACCGATCGGCCGCGTAGGCGAAGAACCGCTCGTCGACGAGCCGGCACACCACCGGAAACGTCGCCTGCAGCGCGGCGGTCAGCGAGGTGGTCACGTGGTGGCGATAGATCCCGAGACGCGCGCGCGGGTCGAGGCCGTCGCCCTGGATCGCGGCCCGCGCGGGCCCGTCGTCGTCGCCGAGCAGGGCCGCCCGCAGATCCCGCTCCAGCTCACGCAGCGACGACACGCGGGCCTCCCGTCGCTACCGCTCGCGCGATGGCCGCCTCGGCGCGTCGGGCCTCGCCGAGCAGCACCGCCAGCGCCGGCACATCCGTGTCCCACTCGATCAGCGTGGGCCGCGGCCCGAACCGGTCGAGCGCGCGCGCGAACAGCGCCCAGACCTCGTCCGCCACCGGCGAGCCGTGGTCGTCGATCAGGATGATCCGCCCCTCGGCCTCGTTGCGCGCGTGGCCGGCCAGATGGACCTCGCCGATCGCGGCGGCCGGCAGCGCGTCGAGGTACGCGGCGGGGTCCTGATCGAAGTTGCGGCACGAGACGAAGACGTTGTTGACATCGCACAGGAGCCCGCACCCGGTACGCTGGGCCAGCTCGGTGAGAAACTCCGGCTCCGGGATCGGCGAATGGCGGAAGCGGAGATAGCTCGACGGGTTCTCGATGAGGAGCGGCCGCCCCAGCGCCTCCTGAGCCCGGGACACGTTGCGGGCGACCAGGCCCAGGCTCTCCTCCGTGTACGGCAGCGGAAGCAGGTGGTTCAGGTACGCGCCGCCCGCGATGCTCCACGACAGGTGCTCGGACACGAGGGCGGGCTCGATCCGCCGGGTCAGCTCGGTCACCCGCGCCAGGTGCGCACGGTCCAGCCCGTCCGCGCTGCCGAGCGAGAGACCGACGCCGTGCAGCGATACCGCGTGCTCGCCCCGGACGCGGGCGAGCGCACGCGGCGCGGGCCCGCCGCCCAGGTAGTTCTCCGTATGCACCTCGAGCCACCCGATCGGCGGGGGCGTGGCGATGATCTCGGCCAGGTGTGGGGTCCGCAGACCGATCCCGACCAGCCCCGCCCCCGTCGTCCCGCCCGCCGAGATCATCGCCCTCGCGCCCCTCGCGCCCGCCTACTTCTTGGCCTGCAGGCTGCCCTCGACGACCCGATCGCAGGTGCCCTTCGGGACGTAGATCCAGGCGTCGCCCTGCTTGTCGCGCTTCGAGGTGCCGGCGCAGGACGAGTTGGCGGTCTGGCAGTCGTTCTTGCCCGCCTTCGAGATGCCGAAGCACTTCTCGTGCTCGAACTTCGGGGTGGGCGCCGGACCGGACTGCGCGCTGGCCAGGAGCGGCAGCGAGAAGGCGGCGACCATCGCGGACGCGACCATGAGCTGAACCTTGTTCATCGTGTTATCTCCTTTATGGACGTGGTTGACTGACACTCGCCCCTTAGACACGGGCCACCCGCGCCGGGGTTCGCCTCGATGCTGGGCTGGGGATCCCCGGCGGATGTCACCACCGTGTCAACTTTGGGCCGCTCCCGCGAATCCGGCGGCGGCCCAACGGTGTCCAACGACGAGCGGTCAACTCGAGGAGGAAGCGATGCCCGACGACTTCGAATACGTCTCCCAGTCCCGGCTGGAGTACCGCCACGGTTACCGTCACGCCTATCTGGGCGAGGTGCCCGCTCCGGTGGTGTACGGGGTGCAGGGGCGGCTGCGCGAGTACTACGGGGTGGCGGAGGGCCCCCCGGTCGCCTCCACCCTCGACCACATCGTGGCCGCCGTCGCCGGCTGAATGTACGGCACCCTGCGCGGCGCCCTGGCAGGGCGCAAGATCGCCTTCGACCGCGACGTGTACACCGCCACGGTGGAAGGCCGCATCGTCGGCGTCGGCAAGACCATCCGGATCCAGTCCATCCACGTGAAGTACGAGCTCGCGGTGCCGGCCGAGAGCCGGGAGGCCACCGAGCGGGCGCTCGCCCTCCATCCGCAGGGCTGCCCGGCCCACCAGAGCGTGCAGGGCGCGATCGACGTGACCTGGGAGGCCCGGGTGCGGTTCGGGGAGGAGATCGTCACGCTGCGCGGCGCCTAGCGGGCGAGCCACCTTGACCGGCGCCCGAACCTGCTCCTAACGTTGGGGCAGGTCCCGCCGCCGGCGGGGAGCCCCGCGGCTGATCGCGAACGCTACCGGGTCAGACCGCGTAGAATCTCCACGGTCTCGGCGGGCTCGGGGCGGGTCGTGTAGTCGGGGTCGAACTCGGCCGCCCGGATGATCCCCGACCGGTCGATGACGAACCGCGCCGGCATCGGCAGCGTCCACGAGGCGTCGCCATTGAAGACCTCGAGGTCGAGT
>WNFG01000533.1_pt1 | contig 31794 bp, 26 predicted proteins | sample 5400431 | NCBI WGS metagenome assembly WNFG01 (sample SAMN13153346, study PRJNA577476) | soil metagenome | isolation source: 120 cm saprolite under Douglas fir tree site 2 hole 3 replicate 2 | place: USA:California | collected 2015-04-18 | reverse complement strand
TCCTTGCGCACGCCCCGCTTGTCCACCACACGGGTCAGCCCGCCGGTGCCGGGCAGCACCGCGAGGAGCGGCACCTCGGGCAGCGAGACGGCCGTCGACCCGTCGTCCACCAGGATGATCTGATCGCAGGCCAGCGCCATCTCGTAGCCACCGCCAGCCGCGGTGCCGTTGATCGCGGCCAGGTAGACCTGGCCGGAATGCTCGGTCGCGTCCTCGATGGCGGCCCGGGTCTCGTTGGTGAACTTGCAGAAGTTCACCTTCCACGGGTGCGCCGACTGCGCCAGCATCCGGATGTTGGCTCCGGCGCAGAAGACCTTGTCGAGGCCGCCGGTGATGACGACCGCGCGCACCTCCGGGTGCTCGAAGCGCAGCCGCTGCACCACGTCGTGCAACTCGATGTCCACGCCGAGGTCGTAGGAGTTGAGCTTGAGGTCGTACCCGGGGACAAGCCCGCCGCCCTCGTCGACCCGCAGCACGATCCTGGCGATCTCGCCGCTGGCCTCCAGCCGGATGTGCCGGTAGCGGCCAGGATCAGCGTCAAACGACACCTCGGGTACCGCTGTGTCCGCCGTGCCCATGACTCAATTCTCAACACAACTCGATCGTTACGTCAATGGTCTGTAGCACGTTGTCCGCCCGGCCCCGGGGTCAGTCACGTCCGACCAGCCCTCGGTAGATCCGCATCGCGTTGCCGGCCAGGACCTCGCCGAGCGTGTCACCGCTGAGGTCGAGCGCGGCCAGGGCGCGGGCGTTGCGGGCGATGCCCGGCGTCCCCGGCCAGTCGGTGCCGAAGATGAACTTGCGGGCCAGCCGCCCCAGGTCGAAGCGCGCGTAGTACTCGGGCAGCTTCCTGGGCGGCAGCCCGGACAGTTCGATCCACACGTTCTCGTGCAGCAGGGCCAGGGACGCGGCCGCCTCGTACCACCATCCCCGGCCGCCGTGCGCGAGCACGACCGTCAGCCCGGGGAAGTCCCTGAGCACCGGGGTGAGCAGGCCAGGATCGGCCATGGCGTTGTCGGAGCCGGGGAACGAACTCGTGCCGCAGTGCACGACCACCGGCAGGTCCTGCTGCTCGCAGGCCTGGTAGGCCGGGTAGAGCATCGGGTCGGCGGCGCTGAATCCGCCGTGCACCGGATGGACCTTGAGCCCGGCCGCGCCCATCCCGACCTGCCGGGCGAGTTCCGCGGCGACCGGGTAGTGCAGGTGCGGGTTGATGTTCGCGAGGAAGCTGAAGCGCTCCGGGTTGTGCTTGATGATCGGCAGCAGGTCCTCGACCGGCTGGATCCCGGTGACTTTGGGGCTGTACTCGCTGAGCAGGATGGCGCGGTCGACGCCCTCGGACTCCATGAGCTCGTCGAGGGCCGGCGCGATGACCACGCCGTCGCGGTCGAACACCGACCGCCAGCCCGGCGACCCGAACTGCTCGGCCCAGCTCATCCAGGCCGCCCTGAGCGTGGGCAGGCGCGGCGGATGGACATGCGCATCGATGAGCAGCCGTCCGTCAAGCATGGGACTCCTCCCGCCACCGCACCTGGTGCCCAAGTCTAAGTTGCGCATTGTGGCTGGTGATGCGGGTGTTCACCCAATGGGCTGAGCGTGCGAGCGTGACAGAAGGGAGACGATCTCCGGCAGTGCATCCAGCTGATTCACCAAGTACTTTCTGAGATGTATTTTGGTCGGCCTTCAAGGGGCCACTGGAATCGCCGCGCAGGGTCGCAGGTCATTAATATTAAGGACCTAAGTCATTCTTTTTGTGCCCTCCAGAAAACAGCCAGTTTCCGCCCGTATTTCACAGCGATTCAATGATATGACTAGATATAGGCGGGGGGAAGAATGCTGAGAGGCGCCGTGTCTCCCTGCCGTAATCGCCGAAGGAGGCGCGATGACCGTCATGACCGACACTCAGCACCAGGAAACAGCAGGCCAGCTCAGGGGCAAGGTAGCTTTTGTGACCGGCGGGACCCGCGGCATCGGGGCGGCCATCGGCCAGCACCTGGCCGCGCAGGGCGCCGCCGTCGCTGCCGGGTACTCCCGCCACGAGGAGCCGGCCAGGAAGTTCCTGGCCACCATGACCGCGGACTATCCGGGCCGCCGTATCACCCTGCATGAGGGCAACATCGGCGTGGCCGACGACTGCCGCCGGGTGCTGCAGGAGGTCATCGACCAGCATGGCCGCCTTGACATCCTGGTCAACAACGCGGGCATCACCGTCGACAAGACCGTGGCCAAAATGGGCGACGACGACTGGCTGCGGGTTATCTCCGTCAACCTGTCCGGCGCCTTCTTCATGGCCCAGGCGGCGCTGGAGCACATGATCGAGCGTGGCACCGGCCGGATCATCAACGTGTCCTCGGTCATCGGCGAGACCGGCAATATCGGGCAGGCCAATTACGCCGCGTCCAAATCCGGCTTGTTCGGCCTGACGAAATCGCTCGCCAAGGAGTCCCTCTTCCAGCTCGCCCGCGCAGAGCGGCCGGTCGGGGACGGGATCGGGCTGACCGTGAACGCGGTGACACCGGGCTTCATCGCGACCGACATGCTCGCCACGATCCCGGAAAAAGTGCTCAGCCGGATACGCGCCCAGATCCCGGTGGGCCGGCTCGGCAAGCCCGAGGAGATCGCTCGCGTGGTCGCCTTCCTGGCCGCCGATGAGTCCGCGTACATCACCGGGCAGATCTGGTCGGTCAACGGCGGACTGGACATGTGAGGGAGCAGTCATGAATGAAAGACCAGACGTTCTGGTCCTGTCCGCGGTGCGGACCGGGATCGGCAAATATGGCGGCGGCCTCGCGACCGTTCCGCCGTGCGACCTCGCCGCGGCGGTGGTGCGTGACGCGGTGACCCGGGCGGAAGTGGAACCCGCGGACGTGGGCCACGCCGTGTTCGGCAACGTGATCCACACCGAGGCCAGGGACATGTACCTGGGGCGGGTGGCCGCCATCGACGGCGGCCTGCCCGCCAGCACGCCCGGGCTGACCGTGAACCGGCTGTGCGGCAGCGGGTTGCAGGCCATCATCTCCGCGGCCCAGGCCATCATGCTCGGTGACGCCGACGCAGCGGTGGCCGGCGGCGCCGAGTCGATGAGCCGCGGCCAGTACTGGCTACCCGACATGCGCTGGGGCCGGAGGATGCAAGACGCGGTCGCGGTGGACGCGATGGTGGGCGCGCTGACCGACCCGTTCGACCACTGCCACATGGCCATCACTGCGGAGAACGTGGCGGCCGACTACGGAGTGTCCCGGGCTGACCAGGACGCCCTCGCAGCCGAGAGCCACCGGCGGGCGGCTTTCGCCACGGAGCAAGGCTATTTCGCCGGGCAGATCACGCCCATCGAGGTGACCACCAGGAAGGGCAGCACCACCTTCACCTCCGATGAGCACATCCGGCCGGGGATGACCACCGACGACCTGGCCAGGCTGCGGCCGGCCTTCGACGCCAACGGCTCGGTCACCGCCGGCAACGCCTCCGGAGTCAACGACGCGGCCGCTGCCGTAGTGCTGGCGAGCGCCTCGTACGCCGGCGCCCACGGTCTGCGTCCCATGGGACGGCTGGTCGCCTACAGCCACGCAGGCGTGGAACCGCGGGTCATGGGCATAGGCCCGATCCCCGCGGTCCACAAGGTGCTCGACCGGGCCGGCCTGAAGCTGGACGAGATCGACGTGTTCGAGGTGAACGAGGCGTTCGCGGCGCAGGCGCTGGCCGTGATCCGCGAACTCGGGCTGCCACCGGAGCGGACCAACCCGAACGGCAGCGGCATCTCGCTCGGGCACCCGATCGGCGCGACGGGCGCCATCCTCACCGTCAAGGCGCTGCACGAGTTGCAGCGGACCGGCGGCCAGTACGCGCTCATCACGATGTGCATCGGCGGCGGGCAGGGCATCGCCGCGATCTTCGAGCGGGTTTAGCCACAGCCGCCCTGAGGGTAGGGCGCTTATCTGAGAGGTGGCTCAATGACCGAGCACGATTCGGCCTGGCAGGCATCGGAAGATGCGATCGAGGCCGTCGGGCCCGAAGCTGGCCTCTTCGCCTCCCTCGACATGGCCAGCTTCGGCGAGTCGGTGCAGGCAGTACTGACCCGGGCGCTCGGGCGCCCGGGTCAGCTCGCCGAGGCGGGTCTGCGCTTGAGCGCTACCCTGACCAGGATCGCCCTATCCAGCGCGGCGCGCTGGATAGGTTCCGATGTGCCGCCGCCGATCCCGCCGGGCAAAGACAAGCGGTTCGCCGACCCGGCCTGGGAGGAGAACCCCGCGTTCTTCGCATTGCGCCAGACCTACCTGGCCGCCAGGCAGTTCACCGATGACGTGCTCGTCGTCGGGCGCGGGGACCCGGTGAGTGACGGGAAAGCCGAGCTGGCGGTCGGCTTTCTGCTCGACGCGTTCAGCCCGACCAACTTCCTGCCCACCAATCCAGCGGCTCTCAAGCGGGCGTTCGATACCGGGGGCGGCAGCGTGGTCTCCGGCGCCCGCAACTTCCTGGATGACCTGGTCCGCAACGACGGCCGCCCGAGCCAGGTGGACACGCGGCCGTTCAAGCTGGGCACGAACCTCGCGGCGACTCCCGGGAAGATCGTCTTCCGGAATGAGCTGATGGAGCTCATCCAGTACTCGCCGCAGACTCCCAAGGTCCACGCCATTCCGGTACTGGCGAGCCCGCCGTGGATCAACAAGTACTACATCATGGACCTCGCCCCGGGACGCAGCTTCATCGAGTGGGCGGTCCAGCACGAACGCACTGTCTTCGCGATCTCCTACCGCAACCCGGACGCGAGCATGCGCGGCGTGACCCTGGATGACTACCTCATCGGCGGCCCGATGGCGGCGCTCGACGTCATAGCCGACATCACCGGCGCCCCCCAGATCGACATCGTGGGGCTCTGCCTGGGCGGAGCCCTGACGGCGATGCTCGCCGCCTATCTCGCAGCGACCGGCGACCGCCGGATTGGCTCGCTCACCCTGCTCAACACGCTGCTCGACTACAGCGAGCCGGGGGTGCTCGGCGTCTTCACCGACGAGCCGACCGTGGCCCGGCTCGAACGGCAGATGGCGGCCAAGGGCTTCCTGGAGGGCTCGCAGATGTCGTCGACATTCGACATACTGCGGGCGAACGACCTCATCTTCAGCTACGTGGTATCCAACTGGCTCATGGGCGGGCGGCCACCCGCGTTCGACATCCTCGCCTGGAATGGCGACAGCACGCGCCTGCCAGCCGCGATGCACTCGTTCTACCTCCGCACGCTCTATATCGAGAACCAGCTGGCCACAGGCGAGATGGAACTGGCCGGACAGCACCTGTCCCTCCACGACATCAAGAGCGACGCGTACGTGGTGAGTGCCGTGAACGACCACATCGTGCCGTGGCAGGCGGCCTACAAGACCACCGGCCTCCTCGGTGGCAACGCCAGGTACGTGCTGTCCAACGGAGGTCACATCGCCGGCATCGTCAACCCGCCCGGGCCCAAGGCCCGGTACGAGGTGGGCGGCAAGAACCAGCCCACCGCCGACGAGTGGCGGGCCACGGCGGAGAGCCGCAGCGGCTCCTGGTGGGAGGACTGGACCGAGTGGGCCGGGGAGCGGGCCGGCGACACGGTCAAGCCACCACCCATGGGAAACCGCCGCCACCCCGTACTCGGCGACGCGCCCGGCGACTACATCCACGGCTGAGCTGTCCAGCCGGCTGACCTGTCCGGCCAGCTGACCTGTCCGGTCGGCCGAGCTGTCCGGCCGAGCTGACCGGCCGGGCTGACCTGTCCGCCTGACCGAGCTGTCGGGCTAACCGAACTGTCCGGCCGGCTGAGCTGTCCTGCTGACTCTGGCGCGGCATTGGCCCTGTGCTTGACAAATCAACCAGAGCGCGTAGTATAACAAGCATAGGGACCAGACACCTAGAGCGAAAACCCGAGGAGAAGAAAATGACCGAGACCCGCAACGTCGGCCAGGAGATTCAGGGCGAGATCCTGAACACTGTCCGCAAGAGCCAGGACGCCGTCGTCGATGCCATCAAGCGCTGGGCCGAAGCGGTCCAGTCGATCACCCCGTCGATCCCGACGCCCAGCCTGCCGTATACCGACAAGCTGCCCAAGCCCGAGGAGTTCGTCGCGAATGCCTACGACTTCGCCGAGCAGCTGCTCGCCAGTCAGCGGAAGTTCGCCGAGAACGTGCTGCACGCGACCACGCCGGTCCTTTCCGGCAAGAACGGCACCACGGCCAGGAAGGCCGACTCCGCGGCCAAGTAACCAGGTAGCTAGCGCGGCGGACCAAGATTCCCCGGTTCGCCGCGCTTGCGCATTCCTGGCCACAATGCCTCATGCATACTATACTTAGCAGATCTACCGCTCAAGCCGGGCCGCCAGAAGCCCGTGCCCCAGAAGCACAGTTTCGCCAGACGAAGGACGGGGGTTCCGGTGCCAGATCCGTGGGCCGCGCAGACGGAGGCTCTAGGCGCCTTCATCCGCAGCCAGCGCAAGCTCGCCAACCTGTCCCTGCGCCAGTTGGCGGAGCTGACCAGCCTGTCCAATCCCTACCTGAGCCAGATCGAGCGCGGCCTGCACCAGCCGTCCGTCCGTGTCCTCAAGCTCCTGTCGACCGCTCTCAACGTTTCCGCGGAAACGCTCCTCGCGGAGGCGGGCCTGCTGGATCCGGAGGGATCCGCGAGCGCAGCCAGGACCGCAGGCTCTGATCCCCTGCCGTCCGCCGTGGACGCGGAAGCCGCCATCCGTGCCGATGAGCGGCTGAGCGACGAGCAGAAGGCCGCCTTGATCGCGGTGTACCAGAGTATGCTTCGGCCCACGTAGCGGGTCGCGGTCCACGCAGCGCGCCGCGGCCCGCACGGCCTGCTGCGGCCCGCACGGCCCGCTGCGACCCGCACGGCGCACCACGGCACGCACGGCGCACCACGCCACGCACGGCGCACCGCACCACGGCACGCACGAGCCGGGACGCAGCACACGTTTACCCAGTTGGTGCCTCCTGATCCGCGCAAGGAGTCGTGCCTTGCCGTTCGCCGCGATCACTTGCCGTTCGCCGCGATCATCCGACCACCGGCCTCCCGGTCGGCGGCGAGGTTGTCCCTACCGCACAAACCGGCCATGAAACATCCGTGCCTGGCGCCAGCGGGGCCGGAAATGCTGAGATGGTGCTGGTGGGGCATTGACAGGCGGCAGCCATGTGCGCTGTCGTTCGTACTGTCCGATCACAGAGAGGTGGACGGCAATGAGCGCATGGAACGCGATGTCCTATGAGGGAAAAGACACGATCCTGCGAGTCGTGGGCGAAGAGGCGAACCGGTTCTTCAAGCTCGCGGAGCAGCCCGGCGTATGGGAAGCGCCGACCGCATGCGAGAACTGGGCAGTCCGTGACGTGGTTGGCCACCTGGTGGACACCACTGAGGGCTACTTCGCCGCGTTTGAGACGGCCCGCAGCGGCGGCGAGGCCAGCGCGCACGGCCTCGCCGTCATGCACGAGCGGGCGGGCGAGGCGGCGACCGAGTTCCGGGCCTTGTCACAGCCGGAGTTGATTGCCCGGGCCCGGGGCGACTTCGACCGGATGATGGGGATCCTTGAGTCGCTGGACGCTGAGGAGTGGTCGGGCCTCATCGTCCCGCACAGCTACATGGGCCCGGTCCCGGCCTTCATCTACGCGGCCGGCCAGCTGATGGACTACACGGTGCACTCGTGGGACATCCGGCAGGGCACCGGCCGGGCGCACGGCCTGCCCGGCGATGCGGCCGACCTGCTGGTGCCGTTCATGTTCATCATCTGGCAGTCAACGGTCCGCGCGGATACCGACCCGTCCCCGTTCAGTCTGGGCATCACTGTCAGCGGGCGGAACGCGGGCAGCTACCGGGTCAGCGTGGCCGACAAGGCCATGTCCTATGAACAGGGCGACGTCAGCGACCTGCGAACGGTGATCGACTTCGACCCGGGCAGCATGGTGCTGACCGCATTCGGCCGGAGCAACTCCGGCACCGTCCGCGGTGACCTGGACGTCGCTGACCGGTTCCTCAACCTCTTCTTCCGCATCTGACCATCCGGTGCGTCAGCTGGGGGCGGCTTCGGCGTCGTATTCTCCTGGCTGATGTCCCTGGGGCAGCCGGTGCTTGGCCACCCGCGCCGTCGGGGTATGCGGCAGCTCGCCGATGAGCTGCCAGTAGCGGGGCACCTTGAAGGCGGCGAGCCGGGCGGCCGCGAACGCCCGCAACTCGGCGAAGTCGGGGCTGGCGCCCGGGGTGGCGACCACGAACGCCTTCACTTCCTCCTCGGACAGTTCCGAGGGGACCCCGACCACCGCGCACTCCAGCACGGCCGGGTGCTCGGCCAGCACCTCCTCCACCTCGGCCGGGGAGAGGTTCTCGCCGCGGCGGCGGAGCACCTCCTTCTTCCGCGCCACGAACGTGAACGTGCCGGCGTCATCCTCGGTGACCAGGTCGCCGGTGTGCAGCCAGCCGTCGGTGATCGCGCTGACGGTCTCCTCCGGCATCCCCCAGTACCCGGGGGTCACCACCGGGTTGCGCAGCAGCAGTTCACCGGTCTGGCCGGGCCTGAGGTCCCGGCCGTCGTCGTCGACGACCCGGACCTCGTTGACGACTCCGAGCCTCGGATGCTGGCGCGGTGCGCCCAGCGTGCCGAACGGGCGGGTGCCGCGGGGCCAGATGAGCCCGTACGGGCTCTCCGACATCGCGTACCCCACCACGATGCGCAGGCCGAACCGGCGCTCCATTTCCTCCTGGCGCTCCCTGGCCGGCGCCGGGCCCGTGTAGCACAGCCGCAGCGGCGTGTCCGCGTCATCGGGCCGGGGCGGCTGGCGCATGAGGATCTCCAGCATCGCCCCGATGGCGTTGAACTCGGTCGCGCCGTGCCTGCGCGCCGAATCGAGGAACCCGCTGGCCGAGAAGCGCGGCAGCAGGATCAGCCCGGCCCCGCTGGCCAGCGAGCCCATGACCGAGTATGCGGGGGCATTGATATGGAACAGCGGCAGCGAGGTCATCAGCCGGTCGGCGGCGGTCAGCTCCATCCAGTACGGGAAACCCTCACCGGCCATGACGTAGGCCCGGTGGGTCTGCATGACCAGCTTGGACCGGCCCGTCGTGCCGGAGGTGGGGATGAGGACAGCGATGTCATCGGGCTTCACGGCGGCGTCCGGCAGGCGCCGGGAACCGGCGCCGGCGCCAGCCCACTCCCCCGTCAGTTCCGCCGCATCGAGCACGCCGAGCGGGGGCAAATCCCGGGCCGTCGCCTCGGCCACCAGCCGCATGAGATCCCGGTCGGTGACGATGGCGCGCGGCCGCGTCTGCCGGACGAGCCCGGCCAGTTCAGCGGGCGCGCTGCGGGGATTGACGGACACGGTGACCGCGCCCAGTGCCGCCAGGGCCAGCCAGCAGATCAGGTAGGGCGGGGTGGTCCGGGCGGTGACCATCACCAGGTCCCCATGGCGGACCCCGGCATCGCGGAGGGCCTGTGCGGCGGCGGCCACCCGCGCCGCCGCAGCGGAAAATGTCAGCGAACCCCCGTCCGCGCGCACCCAGACGCCGTCCGGGTCCCGGCTGGCCGCCGCGAGCAGCAGTTCCGGGATCGTGCGGGACGACGCGATCCCGTCAGCCATGGCTATGACGATACGTCGCGGTCCGCCGCGGGCGGCGGGAGCCCGCGGCGCAGAACCTCCAGGAGATCGTCAAGCACGTCGTCGGGGACCTGCCCGCCCGCCGTCCAGTCGGCCCAGCGCATGCCGACGAAGTTGCCGATCCCGGTGTACATGAAGGCGATGACCTCGGGGTCGTAGCGTGCGTCCACCTCGCCGACGAGCTGGGCCTGGCGTACCGCGCGGGCGTAACCCCGCGCCAGGTGCTCGTAGTACTCGTGGAACAGGCCCGGCGCGACGAACTCGGACTCCCGCACGATGCGGTCCATCCACGGCCGTGTCGACAGCATGTCGAAGAACGCACGGAACGATGCCCGCTCGATCTCCCGCTGCCCGTGGCCGGCCTGCTCGATGGCCTTTCTCATGGCCATCCTGAGATCGGCGTTGATCCGGCGCACGACCGCCGCGAAGATCTCCGCTTTCGAGCCGAAATGCGCGTAGAAGCTGCCGGTGGCCATGCCGGCCCGGGCACAGATGCCGGCCACCGTGGCCCGCTGGTAGCTCCGCTCCCCGAACATCCTTTCCGCGGCCGCGAGCAGCCGCTCGGCCGGGGGCCGGCCGTCACCCTCGGCGGGCCTGCGGCTGGCGACGACAGTCACGCTGATACTCCGTTCTGGATTCTGAACGGCAAGCGGCCGCCGGTCCCGCACCGGAGGCAGGGCCGGCCGCCCGCGGACTCGCGGACGGCCGGCCCCCGGCGGTCAGGACGATGGGACACCGCTGGCCGGGGCCGCGGGCTGCGCCGTGCTGTAGGTCGTGATCGCTCCGGTCGGGGTGGTGTCGGTCACCTGGACCGGGCCCGTCGGGGCCAGCGCGCCGTTCTTGACGACGGCCATGTAGGCGCCGGTGATCCCGTCGTGGTTGGTCGCCGAGTAGGCGTACGGCGCCACGGCGAATCCCTGCGGCAGCCCGGCGTTGATGGCGTTGACCAGGTCCTGCCGGGTCGGGTTGCGCCCGGCCTTGAGTATCGCCTGGACGAAGGTGTAGCCGACCGCTATGCCGTAGGCCACGTTGCCGTCCAGCGGCAGCTTCGGGAGGTATGTGGTGTGGATCTTCTGGAGCAGCTGGATCCAGCTGTTGCTGGTCTCGCCGAGGGAGGGCAGGTAGCCGTCGGTGATGATGCCCTGGGTCAGCGCGCTGCCGAAGCCGGCCGTGGTGTTCTTGGCGAACGCGGCGAGCAGCCCGGCCAGCGTGATCGGGTCGGAGCCCACGTCACTGACCACAAGCTGCGGGGCGAAGCTGAGCTTGAGGCTGGTCAGCTTCAGCAGCGCGGTGAACGCGGGGACCGAGAACGACACGACAACCTGGGCCCCGGCCGCCTTGAGCGCTGTCACCTGAGGCGCGATGTTGATCACGGCCGGGTTGTAGCTCTCACTGGCCACGACCTGGGACTTCGGGATCTCGTAGTTGAGGCCCTTGACGCCGTCCTGGCCGAACTCGTCGTTCTGGTAGAAATAGCCGATCTTCTTGCCCGCGAAGTGCGCCTTGATGTAGTTGCCCAGGATCTTGCCCTCGCGGACGTAGTCGATCTGCCAGCCGAACGTGTTCGGCAATGTCGACGGGGCGTTCCAGCATTCGCAGCCGGAGGCGACGAACACATCAGGCACCTTCTGGGCGTTCAGGTACGGCGCGACCGCGAGATGGGTGGGCGTGCCGAGCCCGTTGAAGATGGAGTAGACGCTGTCCTGCAGCACCAGCTGATGCACGACGGTCGAGGTGATCGTCGGGTCGTACTGGTCGTTCAGGTACTTGTAGACGATCTTGCGGCCGAAGACGCCGCCATTGGCGTTGACGTACTGGAAGTAGGCGTTGGACGCCGGCGCGATCTCGTCGTAGCCAGGCGCGGCGACACCGGTGAGCGGCTGATGGCTGCCGATCAGGATCTGGGTCGCCGTGATGCCCGGCGCGGAGGCGGTCAGGGCGGACGAGGACGATGAGGAGCCCGAGGACGAGGACTTCGCGCCGGAGCTGCAGCCAGCGACCGCCAGGGCCACGATGGCCCCGACGACGATGGCGGGCCGGCCCAGGTGTGATCTGTTCATAGGCTGTGATCTGTTCACATGGAGCCTTCCTTCTGGTGTTCGCTGGCCGCCGCACGCCGGCGCGGGGCGCCCCGGAGGATGCCCGCGTCGGGTGTCATCGGCCCGAAGAGGCGGCGCAGGCCGCCCTGGATGCCCGTGGGGAACACGAGCATGACGACGATGAGAATGACGCCGTAGGCGGCGATGGGAACGCTGGAGCTCGCCGCCCCGGACAGGCCGTGGCCGGCCGCCACGTTGGTGAGGTAGCTGGGCACCAGGACCAGGACCAGGCTTCCCCAGACGGCGCCGGGCAGGGTACCGAGGCCGCCGAGCACCGCCGCGGTCAGCAGCGCGATGGACAGCGTCAGCGTGTAGGCGCCCGGGGCGACGATCCCGGTGACCACGGCCAGCAGGGCCCCGCCGAGCCCGGCGCAGGAGGCGCTGACCACGAACGCGAGAATCTGCAGCCGGGCCACGTTCAGGCCGGCCAGCGATGCGGCGATCTCGTCGTCGCGGATCGCCCGCCAGCTGCGGCCGACCCGGCTGCGGGCCAGGTTGGCCAGCAGGACCAGTGTGATCAGCGCGGCGGCGCAGGTCAGCCAGGCCAGCCAGCGGGTGGGCGGGAAGCTCGCGCCCAGGAAGGCCGGCGTGATGATCGTGACGGCAAGCCCCTGGTCCCCGCCGAAGATTCCCTGGTACTGGCCGGCCACCGACGGCAGCGCGACCGCCAGCATCAAGGTGGCCCCGGCCAAGTAGGGGCCGCGCAGCCGGGCCGCGGCGACCCCGAAGATCGCGCCGGCCAGGGCGGCGATCACGGCGCTCGCCGCGAACACCAGCGCCAGCGGCCAGCCCAGGTGCAGCAGCAGCAGCGCCGAGGCGTAGGCGCCGATCGCCATGAACGCGCCATTGCCGATCGAGATCTGGCCGCTCAGCCCGATCAACACGGTGAGCCCGGCGACGGCGACCACGTACGCGGCGACCTCGGCCATCTGGTAGTCGCGGTAGGGGCTGAGCCGGACCGACAGCGCCGCGAGGACCAGCGCGATGCCTAGCGCGGCGGCGGTGTGGCGGGCCAGGGTCACGGGGTCACACCCGCCTGGCCGTCGCCGCCGAGAACAGGCCGGACGGCCGGATCATCAAGACCAGGACGAGCACCGCCAGCCCGTACACCAGCACCAGGTTGCTGCCCAGGTAACCGCCCGCATAGCTGAGCACGACGCCGAGCAGCACCCCGCCGGCGACCGCTCCGGCCGGGCTGTCCAGCCCGCCGATCACCGCGGCGGTGAAGCCGAGCACGAAGATCGAGTCCATGCTGTTCGGGTACAGGAACGTGGACGGGGTGACCAGCACGCCGGCCAGCGCTCCGAACAACCCGGCCAGCGCCCAGCCGAGGGTGAGCACCCGGCCTATCCGCACCCCGAGCAGCCGCGCCACGCCCGGGCTGAACGCTGTCGCGCGCAGCCGCAGGCCTACCGAGGTGTACCGGAACACCGCCGCCAGCGCCAGCGCCGCGGCGAGCACCGCGGCGGCGGTGAAGACGTCACTGCGGGAGACACCCAGCGCCACGCTCCCGACCTTCAGCCCGGTGACCGAGAACGCCGCGGGGAACGAGCGGTACTGGCCGCCGTAGATGATCCCGGCCAGCCCTTCCAGGAAGATGAGCAGGCCGATCGTGACGATCACCGAGTTCAGCGGCGACTTGCCCTCCGTCGGCCGCACGACGGCGCGCTCCAGGACCGCGCCGAGCACCAGCCCCGACGCGAGCGCCACCGCGAAACCCGCCCAGTAGTTCCCGGTGTCCCTGATCACCAGCCACGCCACATAGGTGGTGAACATCGCCATCCCGCCCTGGGAATAGTTCAGCACCCGGGTCCCGCGCCAGATCAGCACCAGCGACAGCGCTATCGCGGCATAGATCATGCCGACGGCGATCCCGCCGAGGGTGTACTCGAGGAACGCCTGCATGCCCGCCTCTCCTAAAATCCCAGATAGTGACGGCGCAGCCCGACATCGGCCGCGAGCGCGGCGGCGTCATCCTCGGCGACCACTGTGCCGAGATTGAGCACCACGCCCTTATCCGCGATGCCAAGCGCGCTGCGGGCGTTCTGCTCGACCAGCAGCACGGTCAGCCCCCGCTCATCGCGAAGCTGCCGCACCAGGCCCATCACCTGCGCCACCATCTTGGGCGCCAGGCCCAGCGACGGCTCGTCCAGCAGCAGTACCCGCGGGGCCGCCATCAGCGCCCTGGCGATCACCAGGATCTGCCGCTCACCGCCGGACAGCGTGCCCGCCGCCCGCCGCCGCCGCTCAGCCAGCACCGGAAACCGCCGGTAGGCATCGCTCAGCGCCGCCGACCGCCCCGCGCTGCCCCGCCCCGACAGCGCACCCAGGCGGAGGTTGTCCTCCACGGTGAGCTCGGTGATCACGCCCTGGCCCTCGGGCACGTGCGCCACACCGGCCCGGGCGATGTCCTCGGGCTTACGGCGCGCCAGGTTCGCGTCGCCGACGAGAACCCGTCCCTGCCGCGGCCTGATGAGCCCGCTGATCGCGCGCAGCAACGTGGTCTTGCCGGCCCCGTTGGCGCCGAGCACCGCGGTGATCGTCGCTGGCCGGGCCGAGACAGAAACGCCGTCGAGCACCAGGACCCCGCCATACCCGGCGACGATCTCCTCAACGGCCAGCGCCGCCCCGTCAGCCATCGCCCGGCCCCTCCCCGCGCTCCGCCGGACCGCCCCCAGTGGTGATCTCAGCGCCCAGGTAGGCCGCGGTCACCGCCGGATCCGCCTGCACCTGGTCCGGCGTGCCCGCCGCGATCAGCCGGCCGAAATCCAGGACGAAGATCGTGTCGCAGACGGACATCATCAGGTCCATCCGGTGCTCGATCACCACCACGCAGGCATCCTCGGCGAGCCCGCGGATCAGCTCACCCAGCTCGGGGAGTTCCGTCTCCGACAGGCCGCTGGCCGGCTCATCGAGCAGCAGCAGCCGGGGGTGCCCGACCAGGGCACGGGCCAGCGCCACGCGCTTGCGCAGGCCGTACGCCAGCGTCTCGGGCATGCTCCCGGCCAGGTCCGCGGCGCCCACCCGGTCCAGCGCCTGCATCGCCTGCTCCCGCAGCCTCCGCTCATCCCGGCCCGACCGAGGCAGGCCGAACAACGCCGACAAGAACCCGGCCCGGGCCTGGCATGTCGCGCCGACCATGACGTTCTCCACCACCGACAGGCCGCGGAACAGGCCGACCCCCTGCATGGTGCGGGCGATCCCCAGGCCCGCCAGCCGGTGCGGCCGGACCCCGGTCAGCTCCTGGGCGCCGAAGGAGATCCCGCCCGAATCCGGCCTGACGAAACCACACACCGCATTGAGCAGCGTCGTCTTCCCGGCCCCGTTCGGGCCGATGATCCCGGTCACCTGACGGGGGGTCGCGACGAGAGACACATCATCAAGAGCGGTAAGGCCGCCGAAGCGCACCGTCACGCCGCGCGCCTCGAGCACGCCTGCGCCCGGGGCCGCCGACGTTGGCGGATGCGCGTCAGATGAACCATCGTTCACCAGGAAAGTCCTGATCAGCTAGGCGACACTGCCAGATTGTGAACCCTGATTCAATGGCAGTGCGAAGCCGTCGGCAAGGACCGGAGCACCACTTGGTGCCGATTCGTGACTAAACCGAGATCACGGCGGCGAGAGACGGCGGGCAGGTCCCGCCCGGCCGGGCGGGGCCTGATTATTACACCGTCGCCGGCGAGAAGGGCGGTAGTCAGGACTCCCGGCGCCGGCGGGCGGGATCCCCGTGGCGCCGGCCGACCGGGCGTGACCTGATTACGCCGTCGTCGACGAAGAGGGCGGTGGTCAGGACTCCCCGGCGTTCTGAGATCGAGGCCGCCCGGGGTACTCAAAGTGGCCAGCACGCTGGCGGCAACCTGAATACCACTCAGGTTGAACCGCCGCGTCGCCATCGCTCCCCTTCCAGAAACCGGCCTTCCCGCCCATAAGCGGGGCGGCACACCGCGACCCGCGGGCGTCAGCGGCCCACCAAGAGTCGAGCCTATGTCGGCTCACGGGGCCTGGAACGTGGTCTTCCTCACTACGCGGCGCCGCCGACAGGGTTTGCAGCGAACTGGTGACTGGTCAAACTCAGGCGGAGCAGCCCACGGAACCCATATCCGGTGGTGTGGGCCGGTGGTGTGGGCCGGTGCCGGTTGCAGCGGCACCGGCCCACGGGTGGCGGGTTACCCGATCGCAGCGGCGAAGATGTGCATCGCGGTCGTACCGGTCGCCACCCCGTGACTGATGTCGGGGAGCGTCACATACCGCACCGTCTTGCCCGCCTGCAGCGGCACCGCGGCGTAGTACACGCTGACCCGCTGGTTCAGCTTCCCGGTCGGCGTGTTGATGTAGGGGACGGAGGCGATGATGTCACCGCCCGGCACCGGCGAGTTCGCCCACCAGTCCGCGAAGGACAGCGTGAATGGCTGCGTGCTGCCATCCGTGTACGTGATCGTCCCGCCGCCCGACGCGGTGCCGTAGTCACCGGTCCCGAGGAACCCGAGCGTCGCGCCGGACCCCGACACCGCGAACGTCTGGCCACCCGCGACCACATTGTCGGCTGTGCCCGGCGAGGCGTTCGGCCAGGTGAAGGTGAGGCCGTTGTGCGTGACAGCCGCGCCAGAGGTCAGGCCCGCCGCGGCGAGCGCCTGCGCGGAGTAGCTGAAACCACCGCCGTCGAGGTTCCCGGCCGTCGTGTTGCTGTCGTCACTGATGCCCGGGTTGTCGAACGCACTGGTGAGGGATGGATAGGGAACAGAGATCTGAGTCGCCGCGCTCACGCTGCGCTGGATGCCGGCCACCGTGAACGTCGCCGCCGCCGCGAGCTGGTAGCTCCCGGGCGGCGCGCCGGCCGGGGCGGTGACGGCCCAGGTCGTCTTGGCCGACTGGCCGGCCGCCACGGACGCGAACGTCGAGGGCGAGGTCGCCTGCACCGTCCAGCCGCTTGGTCCGGTCAGCGTGACGCTGACGTTGTTGAGGGTCAGGCCGCCGGTGTTCGTCAGCGTGGTGGTCGTCGTCGCGGAGGAGCCCGGGGTCGCGATCGGTGCCGTGCTCAGCGTGAACGGCTGCCGCACGACGATCGGGGCCGATCCGGTGACGCCGCCTACGGTCGCGCTGATGGCTGCGACTCCGTCGCCGATCGCCTTCACCAGCCCGGTCGGGCTCACCGTGGCGACGGAGGTGTCGCTGCTGCTGTACCGGACATTGCCATTCTTGAGATTGACGAACGACTCGTCGGTGTTGACAGCCTCCACGATGTTGTCCGCTGTCACGCTGAGGTTCCTGTGCCCCACGGTCCGCTCCACAGTGGAGTTGGTGTCGTCTTTGATCCATGGGTTCTTGCCGGTCAGATCCAGCGTGTCGCCTGGCTTGAAGACGACCTGGCCCGGCTGCACGGTGACGTACTGCACGGCCGGCGTCAGGCTGCCGTGCACGCCGACTGTGGGGGATGCCACGATGTCAGTTGCGTTGGTTCCCACCTGGAACTGGTAGTTGCCGCCGTAGACGACCGATTTCGCGCTGGCCGCGTTCCAGAAGGCGAGGTTGCTGATCTTGACCGGAATCGAGATCTGCTGAGTCGCCCCCGGCTGAAGCTCCGCGGTCTTCTGGAAGCCCTCCAGCCGCTTGGTGGGCAGTTCCACACCCGGCACGGTGAAGGGCGTCGCCGCGTAGAGCTGCGCGACCGTGGCGCCGGCCGTGCTGCCGGTGTTGGTCACGTTGACGCTGACGTGGACGGTGCCGTCGGCGGAAACGGATTTCTGATCGACCGTGACGCCCGAGTAGGCGAACTTGGTGTAGCTCAGCCCGTAACCGAACGGGTAGGTGGGGGTGCCGGTGAAGTACTGGTAGGTCCGGCCGAGGCCGCCCGTGCCGCCGGGGGTGATGTTGTAGTCCGCCATCGGCGGCAGCTGCGAGTCATCCTTGTACCAGGTGAAGTCCAGGCGCCCGCTCGGGTCCTGCTGGCCGAACATGACGTCGGCGAGCGCGGTGCCCTGGCTCTCGCCGTTGTACCCGCTGAACAGGATGGCCGGGAACTTGCCCTGCACATCGTTGATCGTGACCGGGCCGGCGGACTGGATGGCCAGCGCCATTCTCGGGTTGCCGAGCGCGGCGACCTGGTTGATGAGGGAGTCGTAGTTGCCCGGCATCGCGATATTGCTGCGGTCGTGACCCTCGCCGGCGGTGTTGCCGTCGGTCCCGACGAACACGATCACCAGGTCGGCGGCCTTGATGGCGGCCTGCGTCGAGGCGCTGAGCACTGCCGGAGACATCGCCGTCGTGGATGTGCCCGCGGCGTCGAAGACGACATTGGCCGACGGATTGGCGGCCTTGACGGCGGAGGTGATGCCCTGCACGGCATTGACCCGCAGCGAAGGATCGCCGGAGTAGCCACCCAGAGTGACCTTGTTGGCGAGGTCGCCGACGATGACCACGTTGTTCAGCTTCGACGGGTTGGCCGGAAGCAGCGGCTGGCTGGTGGCCGGCACGTTGTCGTTCTTGAGCAGCACGAGGGAGTTCGCCGCGACCTTCTCGGCCAGGGACTGGTGCGCCGGGCTCTGGATCACGTCTTTGGTGATCTTTGTGTAGGGGACTTGGCCGGGCGGGTCGAACTCGCCGGTCTGCATCCGGATGGTGAACAGGTGGACGAGCGCGTTGTCGAGGACGCCTTCGCTGAGGATGCCGGCGTTGATCGCCTGCTCGATGTTCGGGAGGGTGTACTCGGCGCCGGTGCAGTTCAGCTCCGTGCCCGCCCGCACCGCGTAGGCCTGACCGCCAGCCGCGCCGCTGACCTGCTGGCCAGTGGTGTTGTTGGTCCACACGGCGTTGTTGCCCGCGCTGTCGGTGCTCCAGCCCGGCGGGGCCCAGTCGTGCCCGGACGGCGGGTTCTGGTAGGTGGTTCCCACTGCCCCGCAGTCCGAGGTGCTGTACCCGTTGAACCCGTAGGTGCGCTGGGCCAGCTGGTTGACGGTGTAGGTGTCGGCGACCGCCGGCGTGCCGTTGATCGCGTTGTACGACGTCATGATCCCGGAGACGTGCGAGTTCTCGATGAGGCTCTTGAACTGGGCCGTGTAGTACTCACGGATTGTCCGGTCGTCGGTGTTCGAGCTGGACGCCGTGCGCGTGTTGTCGAGGTTGTTCAGCGCGTAGTGCTTCGCCGTGGAGGCCACCTTCAGGTAACCCGTGGTGGACTGCCCGCCCAGCGTCTGGCCCTGATAGCCGTCGACGAATGCTCCGGCCATCTGGCCGACGAGATAGGGATCCTCGCCGAAGGCCTCGTCCGTCCGGCCCCATCGGGGGTCCCGGTCCAGGTTGACGTTCGGCGCCCAGTACGTCAGCGACCCATAGTCGCTGGCCGACGGGCCGATGTTGTTCTGGCCGGTGCCCCAGAGCGACTTGTCGAGGAAGCCGCGTGCCTCGTCGGAGATCGCGGTGGTCTCCTGGTAGACGAGCCCGGGGTCCCAGGACATCGTGGACGCGAAGTTGGTGGGGAAGCTCGTCGCATGCACCCCGCCGGTTGCCGTACCGGAGTTGGTGTTGGCGCCGAGTGTGTTGACGCCGTGCTGGCCCTCACTCCAGTAGGTGTACTGCTGGACGCCGAGTCGCGGGATCGCCGGGGCGCTGTTGGTGTGCAGTTGCTGCACCTTCTCGGCCAGCGTCATCCGCGATACCAGGTCCGCGGCGCGTTCCTCGAACGAGTAGTGCGTATTCAGGTAGATCGGCACCGTGGACTGCGGCGCCGGACTCGCTTGCACCGTTGCCGCGTGGGCACCGGCCAAGCCGATCAAGCTCATCGAGCACACCGCGGAGCACACAGCTCCGATCAATGCTCGCCCGCGCAGGCACTTCCGCCTTGCCATCTCGCCTCCATGGTCACGCGCCTGCCGGTTACGGCAGGCGCTCTTGCGGCCGGCCAGATCGCAGCGAGGCTGACACGTAGCGTTCTCGGCCACAGACGCGTTCCGGCGCGACCGCACGTTCCTTCGTTGGACGGGTGACGTCACGTAAGCTGCAGTTAGCTTTGGTTTGATACAAAACATACTCGGCCATGTTTCGCTGTCAAGACCTGTGAAATCGCCGGAACTGTGACCGGGCCGCGCTGACCGGGCCGCGCTGGCCGGACACTGGTGAGCGTGGACGCTGAGATCTCAGACGGTGATCTGGCCCGTGCTGGCCCGTGCTGGCTCGTCGCGACTGAGCGCTGCAGTCGTGACAGGGACCGAGCCTCGCCGTTATATGGAAACGGAAATTCCCGTCAGCCTGCCGGAAGTAGAAACCACAGGGGCCACTGAGACCAGCGTGACAGTTGATCCATTGGCTGAGTAAAAAAAAGTTCACGAGTTGGAATGGCCGGGCAAAACCCATCAGGCGTAGTGTGGTCACCGGACGAGCGGTGGGGGTATCACCCGCTCGGCTGTGTCCCGTCCTCGCAAGGTGCCTCACGCTGGCGCACGGCAGGAACGGGGCCCGAGGAATTCGGGGGGGTTCGTGATGGACAGGTTGCCGATCGACTATGGGCGGGGGTATGCGGGGCCGACCGCCGCCGGCATCGACATCGCGGTGGACAACCCGTTCCACCGTTTAAGCCGCGGCGCCACCCATGTCCGTGCGGGTCGAGACGCCGACCCGATGTCCGGCCAGTTCGAGGGGTCGGCCGACGTAAAACCGAACGGGATCGCCGACATCGGCGAGCAGAATTTGCCCGCGCCGATCTTGTACCCCGAAGCCGCTGGCCCGGCCCAGCCTGCGGCGTCATCCAGGACAGCACCGAAAAGGAGTACCCCTGTGGCTGCAACCCCGAAGATCGTTCGCGTTCCTGCCGGCGATGGCGCAAGCAACAAGGCCGGTGTGCTCAACGTCTATTCGTACGTCGAGCTCAACCCAACCGGCACGTCGATCGTCGAGCTCGCCGCGCATTTTCCCAAGGTGAATGAGATCTACGTAACGTCCGGCATGGACGGTGATCACGGTCAGAGGCCAGACGGCTCGTATCATTACGGTCACCTCACGTACAACGGCTCACCTGCTGCCGCGGTGGACTTCGGCGCCTACGACATGGCCGGCACGGCGGAGGGTGACCGGCGCATGCGCGACCTCGCGCGTTGGTTCGAGGACGTGATGCCCGGGACGGCAAGCATCGTCGAGCTGATTCACACCACACCGTTCGCCGACGATGACGGCTTCTACGTCAAGAACGGCCAGCGCGCTAGCTATGACGCGGCGACCGAGGCGGCGCACCTCAATCATGTTCACCTCGCGATGTCCCAGGCGCAGCTCTCGGCCGCCTTGGCGCGCCTCGGGACCCCGCAGCCGGTGCCGTCCTCAGTGGTGATTCACACCGTCGTCGGCGGTGACACGCTCACCGCGATCGCGGCTAAATACAAGACCACGGTCGCGGCGATCCTCAAGCTGAACCCGTCCATTAAAGACCCCAATGTGATCTACGTTGGTCAGCGAATCCAGGTCAAGTGACAAGTGGCTCACCCGCGTGGCGGCAACGTGTTTCTTCCGGACCATGAGACCGTCGCACGTTGCGTACGCCCAGCGCGGTAACTGGCAGGGAGGGATGAGTCAGCGGAGGCGCCGAAACCTCACATCGCTGGCTCGAGATCCGGGGAGGGGATCACGATGACCACAGCCGAGGTGTTGACCAGTAACGGAATTCAGCGCGCCGCCGAGGTGGTCGAGCTGGCCGCGGTCGCCGGGCTAGAACTCGCGGCCGCGGCGACGATGCTGGAGAAGGAATCCTTTGGCGGACAGAACATCTTTGGCCACGACGACGTGGAAACTGGCGAGTTCTACGTCAAGGGTGCTGAGGTGACCAAGGACGCCTACCTCAGGTACAAGGCCCATCGGGCCCAATTCGGCGCGCAGGGCGTCGGGCCCACACAGCTGACGTTGCCCGCCTTCCAAGACAGGGCGGACGCTCGCGGCGGCTGCTTCGACTGGCGCGTCAACATTGCCGTCGGATTCGACATCCTCGCCGGTTACATCAAGGCACAGGGTGTACACAATGGGTTCCTCGCCTACAACGGTGCCGAGGCCTACGCCATCGACGCGGTCCAGAAGCTCGCTGTGTGGCGGTCCCGGCTCGGTGGAACTCCATCCGGAATGCCGTATGTTGCACATGAGCCGCTGCAAGAGGGCGACACCGGGCCTGCGGTAGCAGCCCTGCAGAAATGGCTCAACGTTACGTTCCCCGCCTACTCGCACATCGATCTGGGCCCTCAGCGGTACGGCCCCCAGACCGTCGCCGTGATCGCCGAGTTCCAGCGGCGGGCCGGAGTGACCGGGCCGGACGCTGACGGTCGCACCGTCGGGCCACGCACCTGGGCCGCATTGGAACACTACGGCTACCACTGACATGCCGACGAAGGTGGTGAGAACAGGCAGATCAACGCGCCCGGTCCACTTGCGCACCGTGTCCCGCGACACCCCAGGTCAGCGATCACCCCTCCAGAACCTGCCGCTCTCCGGCGCTTAGCACCATCGGCACAAGCCTCGGGCTCGCCATACCCGGCAGCCTGGTAGGTGGAGATGAATCTATGAGTCAGGACAATAGCGATCCTTGGTCGCTAGCGATCCTTGGTACTACAGCCGCACTTTGTTAGGGGCCTGGCGCGGTGGCGTGCCGTGAGAATGGCCGCCTCAGCCCTATTGAGATGGCTATTTGAGGATCCTGCTGAGCGGTAACGCTCCCGGAACGTTTCCGGCGTAGCGCCCAGGTCTGTGGGGAAATCACAGCCAGCGAACGGCCTCCGCGCTCGTGGGTCGCGGATCGCCGTTCCTGGCTGGCGTCACCGGCGACCGCCGCCGTGCTGGCTGTGCTGGTGGTGCTGCTCGCCGCTGGGGTGTTCCCGCTCTCGCTGCTAGCCGGCCAGAGCCTGCTCTCGAACGCTAGCCAGGTTGTCACGTTCTTGCCCGTAGCCGCGGTCGGCTTCCTCGTCGCCCGGCACCAGCCCCGCAACCCGATCGGCTGGCTGCTGCTCGCCTGCGCGACCGCTCCCTTGCTGAGCGCCGACGCAACACTGTACGTGTGGCTCGTCTACCGCCTCGGCCATCGGCTGCCGCTGGGCCCGGTCGCCGTGCTGCTGGCAATGACCTGGACCATCTTGTTCCTGACGTTGCCGCTGGTAATCCTGCTATTCCCGGACGGCAAGCTGCCGTCGCGGCGTTGGCGCTGGGTGCTATGGGCGTATCTCGCTGCCGTCCTTTGCCTGGTGGTGAGTATCTATGTCGCCGTGGTGAGCACCATCGTCGCGCACGATGTCCGGATTGACGCCAGCGGCGGACTCACAGCCCTGGACAGCCCGTCGGGCCGTACGGCCTGGATGTCAGCGGTTCCGGTGGTGATCTTCCCGGTGCTCGGGGCGTTCTGGCTGTCCTTCGTCGGCCGGCTCGTGCTGAGCTGGCGGCGTACCACCGCCGAGCGACGGCAGCAGCTGAAATGGCTGCTGAGCGGGTCCGCTATCAGCCTCGTCAGCGGCCTCATCGGCAACTTCATCGGCGTGTTCGATCCACACGCGCCCGCAGCCGTCCAGGCGGTCATCAGCTTCATCAACGATTTCGGCTTCGTCGCCGCGGCTGAGAGCGCGACCATGCTGTCGATCAGCGGTGTTCCCGTACCGAGGATGAGCTGGTCGACCGCCCACACCGACTCCAGGCCGAGATCATCCGCGTGCCGGGCCGCGGCAGCGATGTCGCCCGGAAGGTCCCCGGGGCCTGCTGATGCTGGGAAGAAAGACCCCGACGTCTCCGGCCGAGGTTTGAGCCATGCCTGACAGCGGCGCCTGCCGGAGTTGTCCGACAGCGTGCGGCGGGACCCCTTACGCGGGTGCCAGCGACCTGGCGACGCGTCCTATACGGTAGCCTTCGTGACCTTCTCGTCTCCCAGCGCGCTGCGGGCCTTCCCCATTCGGCACAGGCCCGCCACGGTGCTTGTGATCGCTGGGTTCATCGTATTCGCAGCCGTCCTCGCCAGTTACATCTTCTACGAGGTCACACACCCAGAGATCGTGACGTCGTACCCCGTTGACCTGCATGTATACCGTATTGGTGGTCTTATAGTCCGGCACATTCGGCCGTACTACGACCCGCATGCTGCGACGCCTCTCTATGACTGGCCCGGTTATACATCATTTAAGCTCAAATTTACTTATCCGCCATTTGCGGCGGTGCTCTTCGCGGTCGTGTCCGTCATCCGGTGGCCGGTGCTGCTGAAGCTGACGGATTTGGCGAATATCGGCTTGCCGGTGGCAACGCTGTGGTTCACTTATGGCGCCCTCGGGTACCGGCGGTCCTGGCAGGTACGGCTGGGGGCGACGCTGCTGACGGCAGCGGCGGTGTTCTGGACCGAGCCGGTCCTGCGCAACATCTACGTGGGCCAGGTGAACGAGGCGCTGATGGCGTTGATCATCTGGGATCTGTGCCAGCCGGACACCGAGGCGAGCCGCGGCTGGAAGGGCGCGGGTGTCGGGATCGCCGCGGGGATCAAGCTAGTCCCGCTGATCTTCATCCCGTATCTGCTGCTGGCCAGGAAGTTCCGCCAGGCGGCGGTGGCAGGCGCGGCGTTTGCGGCCACCGTGCTTGCTGGCTTCGTGGTGCTGCCTAGGGATTCAGCCAAGTGGTGGTTCAGCGGGCTGTTTGTCAATGAGACCGGGCGGACCGGGTTCGCTGGCTGGACCGGGAACCAGTCGCTGCACGGGCTCATCACGCGGCTGATGGGCAGCGTGGCGGGCCCTGAGCATGCCTGGCTGGTGGTGGCCGCGCTGACCGCACTGCTGGGGGTAGTGTGCGCGGCACTGCTCGACCGCCAGGGCCACCTGGTAGCCGGCATCCTCACCTGCGCGCTCACCGGGCTGCTGGTGTCCCCGATCAGCTGGGACCACCACTGGGTGTGGATCATCCCCGGCGTTGCGCTGGCCGGGCATCACGCCGCACACGCCATGGCCGCCAGCGCCCGCGGGGCCGCGGCGGGCCAGCCCGCCCCGCAACGCTGGGCGGCGCGTGCCCGGGGCTGGGCATCCAGCCCGGCCGGCTGGGGGTACTGGGCGCTGGTCGCGGGCATGCTGGCCATCTTCGGCGCATGGCCGAACATCTTGTGGCACGAACCCAAGAGCGCCGCCGTCGACCGCTTCGGTGTGATCTGGGCACCGCCGTCCACCGGTCCCACCACCTATGCCCGATTCGGCGACCTGCCCTCGTACGCCGAATACCACTGGCACGGTTTCCAGCTCATCGTCGGGAACGCCTTCGTCCTCACCGGCCTGCTGCTGTTCGGCCTGCTGCTGGTGCTGGCCTGGATCGCGCCAGCCGCACCCCCCGCCACAGCCCCCGTGACCATTGGCCCGCACCGCGGCGCGGCCACGCCAGCGGGCGGCCAGGGCCTGGCCGCCGATCCCGCCAGAGCGGCGCTGCCCAGCCCCGGCCCGCCTCCAGACGATGCCCAACGAGACACTGCCTGTGGCGAAGGCCGCTGATGGCGACCGCGCCGCAGCCCTGCTGACCCCCTTTCAGATACTTAACGTTCCCTCACCCGCCAGTCCCGCCAATAGCTCCAGCTGTCACCGAGCCCATCCCCTGGGTTCCCAGACCGATCAAGATGACACACGATGTGGCACGGGAACACGTGCCGGAAGGGGTTGGGGCGGCCGCGCTATCTGCTGACGACAGGGACGCGGTAGCTTCGACCTGAGCGGTTCTTACCCCAGGAATGCCGCAATGGTCGCCACGAACTGGTCGGCCGTGGTCTCGACGTCCCCTCGAAGGTGACCACCACCGCCCGGGCCTCCGTGCGTCGCACCCTCGCTTACCAGATCCAGCGTGACCGACTCCGGGCCGATCCCTAAGGCAGTGTGACTGGATGCGGGCTGGATTCGGGTGCCGCCGTGCAAGTTGCGGATGAGGTCACACTGCGGCAGCCGACGTTGGTACAGACACTGCGCAGAGCTGCCGGGATTGCTGACGTCAGCTGATGCGAACACGCGGGCGTGAGAGCTGGTTCATTCGCTAAGGAGCCACGCCCTAACCTGTGTGGTTATGACTTGCACGTTGGACTCTCGTTACATGACGATTGCCAGTCACAGCCGGGCCGCTGCTGTCGATGCGCGGTCTTGCAGACGTCAACATTTCCCGCGAATACGCTGTGCCTGTCCGTGTGGACCCTGCGGCGCGGCGTGCCTAGGCAATGCAGAACTCGTTCCCTTCCGGGTCGCGCATGACCGTGCAGCGAGGCCTCGTCCAGTTCCCACGCGACGGTACCGCCGGCCGCCACCAGCCGCAAGACGTGCTCGGAGATCAGCCGCTCGCGTTCCTCGCTGGTCACATCCGGGCCGGCCACCCGCACGTCGAGGTGGACGCGGTTCTTGGCGGTCTTGCCTTCGGGTACCCGCTGGAAGTACAGCCGCGGCCCGTTACCAGCCGGATCAATGAGCGCCCACTGGTCGCCGAACTCCTCTTCCGGTATCCCGATGGACCTGAAGAACTCCTCCAGAGAGGTGAACCCTTCCGGCAGCGGCTGGGTGACATAGCCGAGCGCGAGCGCCCAGAACTGGGCGAGCTTTTCCGGCTCCGCGGCGTCGAAGACGACCTGGATCTTGGTGTACACGGGCTTCATCCCTTCCAGTGGAAAAGGTCGCGCAGCAGTGCTATCTCCGCGCCGTGGTGCAGCATCTCGCGGTTGATGTGCAGCACCAGCGCGGCCATCGGCTCGTCGGCCCAGGGCCCTTCGGCGGGACCGCACGGGCGCGCCAAGCCATCTGCGCCGAGGCCGCGCACAGCCGGCGTCCACCGAGATCGGCGCGATGCCCGTCCCGCGCGGCCGGACGTTCCATGCGCCGGGCACCGGCTCCCACCGGTATTCGTCGTCGGTGAGCCCCAGATCTCCGGCGATAGGACAGCCATAGGTCTGTGACATGCTGTTTTGTCCGGGCTTTCCTGTGCGTATTTTTTAAAGCTCTGGTAGGATAGTGGCATGTCAGCGGCGGTTGCGGCGATCCTGGAGGGCATGCCAGAGCCCCGCGACCTTCGCATGCACGAGCACGATGGCCGGTGCGTGATCACGGCCGGGCGGGTGGTGCTGTTCGAGTATGCCGCCGGCGATGTGGTGATGCGGAACATCGCGCTGGCGGCGCTGCGGCAGCTGGGGTTCAAGGGCCGGGTAGTCGCCGCGGTGCTGGGGCTGACGGAGAACTACGTCGCGACGCTGCACAACGCGGCCATGCGGGACGGGTCGGCGGCGCTGGTCATGCAGGACCGGCGCGGCACGCCGGGGAAGGTGACCCCGGAGCAGTGGGCGCAGGCCCGGGCCTGGCGGGCGCAGGGCGCCAGTGACGCGGAGATCGGGCGGCGGCTGCAGGTGGCGCACACCACGATCGGCCGCGCCCTGGGACCGCGCGAGCAGGCGCCGGCCCGGGAACGCGAGCCCGGCTGGGCGCCGGCGGAACCCCTGTTCACAGGCCCCGAGCCGGAACCGGAGCCTGAGCCGGAGCCTGAGCCCGTACCCGGGCCGGGGCCTGGTGCTGGTGCTGGCCTGCCTCCTGCCGGGGGGCTGCGGGCGTGGCCGCTGCCCGCGGGGGGCGTGTTCAGGTCGCGGTATGCGGGGGCGATGCTGTTGCATGCCTTCGGCGGGCGGGCCGGCGCCGGGGAGATCCTGGCGGCTGCGGCGGGCGGGGAGGACGGGCGGCCCGGGGATGCGGCGCTGCTGTCGGCGGTCAGCATGTGCTTCGCGCTGGGGGCGGCGACGACTGAGCAGTTCAAGCACCTGGCCGCGGCGGAGGCTGGGCCGCTGGCCGGGCTCGCGGTGCTGCCGGGGTTGCGGGCGCTGCGGCCTCAGCTGGCCGCGATCGCCGACCGCACCGACCCGCTGCGGCTGCAGTCGATGTTCGCGTCCGCGATGCTGGCGGCGGACCCGGTGACCTCCGGGGTGTACTACGTCGATGACCATTTCGTCCCCTATACCGGCGCCAAGCCGGCCGGCAAGGGCTGGAACAACAAGCGGGGCCGGGCCGAGAAGGGCCGCGCGGACACGCACGTCACCGCGCACGACGGGCGGGCGGTGTGCTTCGTGACCGGCGAGCCGTCCGGGCTGACGGTCACCTTGCCGAAGGCGCTGGCGGAACTGAAGAAGGCCGCCGGGCCGGGCGCGAAGATCATGCTCGGCTTCGACCGCGGCGGCGCGTATGCGCAGGTGTTCCGGCACTGCCGCGACCAGGACGCGCACTGGGTCACCTACCGGCGCGCCCCGCTGGCGGTCCCGGCGATGCTGCCGGTGATCACCACGGTCAGCTACGGCGGCCGCGCCCGGCAGATCGCCTGGGCCGAGGAGACCGTCCAGGTCAAGGACTACGGTGAGGCCCGGCAGATCACGCTGTTCGAGCACGGCAAGGTGGCGCTGCAGATCCTCACCTCTGACTTCGATGCGTGCCCGGCGGAGATCCTGGCCTGGCTGAAGTCGAGGTGGCGGGAGGAGAACTTCCTCAAGTACGCCAGCGAGAACTACGGGATCGACAAGATCTGCGACTACCTCGCCGGCATCGAGGCGAATACCAAGATCACCGGCAACCCGGCCCGCAAGCAGGCGAACGCGGCCGTCCGCGAGGCGGAGAAGGCACTGGCCGCCGCGGAGCGCGACCTGGCCGTACTGCTGGCCGACCCGGCCATCGCCCCCGCCGCCAAGAACACCAGGCTGATCCCCGCCGCGCAGAAGAAAATCAGCGCGGCGCGCAAGAAACTGGCTGCCGCCGCCGCGGCCCGCGGCAAGGTCCCCGCGAAACTCCCGGCCAACGCCATCGACCCCAAGGCGAAGACCGCGCTGCTGCGCGCCGGGCGGCGCGGCCTGCAGATGGTGGTGCGGCTGCTCGCCCACAACGCCGAGCACTGGCTATCAGCCCACCTCAACGCCTACCTGCGCGACGACGACGAATACCGCGCCATCACCCGCGAAACCATCATCCGCGGCCTGGCCGGCACCATCACCTGGACCCCCGACGCCATCACCGTCCGGCTCGAACAACCCGGCGCCCCCCGCATCGCCCGCGCCCTGACCCTGCTCATCGACGAGATCAACGCCACCCCGCCCGCCATGCCGGGCGACACCCGCCCCATCACCTACCAGCTCACCCCGCGACCCGGCATTTAACCCCAAACGCACAGCCATCGCCGGAGATCTGAGCCCGTCGAGGCGGGAGCGGAGCTGGACACGCCAGTGCCAGTCCAGCTGTTCGGCCAACTGGTTGTTCCAGTCAACTTTCATGCCCTTACGCTAGGCAGTAATGCGGACAGGGCCGGTCCGCAATGGCGGGCATCATGACAGAATGCCCGAGACCACCGCCACCCGGTTGCTCCGCCTGCTGCCGCTGCTCACATCTCGCCCCGCCTGGCGCGGCGACGAGCTAGCCGAGGCGCTCGGCGTGACCACCCGGACCGTCCGCCGCGACATCGAGAGGCTGCGTGACCTCGGCTACCTGGTGGCCGCGACGCCTGGCAGCCACGGTGGCTACTCGCTGCGGGCGGGCAATGGCCTGCCGCCGCTGCTGCTCGACGACGACTCCGCCGTCGCGGTCGCCATCGGCTTGCGCACCGTCGCAACGCGCGGCATGGAGGAAGCCGCCGCCCGCGCTGCCGCAGCGATCGACCAGGTGCTCCCGGCCCGGCTCCGCCACCGGGTTGAGGCTCTCACGGCAACGACGGTGCCGCTTCCCGTGGCTTCTCCCTCGATTTCTCATAACGACCTGGCGTTCCTCGCCCAAGCATGCCAGTCGGGCGAGCGGCTGCGTTTCGTCTACCGCAACGGGTCGGGGTACGGAGACTCGGCGCCATGCGGAGCCGTACCGGCTGGTGTCGACGGGCCGACGCTGGTACCTGGTGGCACGGGATATCGACAAGAAGAAGTGGCGCAGCTTCCGAGTCGACCGCGTGGACTCGCCGGCCGGTACCGGCGTGCGGACTCGCCCCGCGGATCCGCCGGATGCGGCACGGTTCGTCAGTGAGGGGATCTCCACCGGGCCGTACCGGTGGCGAGCGCGCGCTCTGCTGGACGCGCCGGCGGATGTCGTGGCGACCATGGTCCCGTCCACGGTCGCAGTCATCGAGGCGGTGGACGAGCACCGCTGCGTGCTCACGTCGGGTTCCGATTCGCTGGACTCGATCGCCCTGCACCTGGCTCACCTCGGCATCCCCTTCATCCCGCTCGACCCCCCTGAGCTCCGCGCCCGCTGCGCCGCCCTGGCGAGACGCCTGCACGCCGCCGCGACGAACAGCCAGTGACCAGCGCAGGAACATGATCAACGTGATCCGTAATGGCGCATCCGCCATGACGCACTCCAGATCCGCCCAGGGTCACGGGGCGCCAGGAGGCTGCGGCCGGCTACCCGGTGCTCCACTCCCGCGCCGGCGACATCCTTCATCGCGCAGGCGGCTGGCTAGCTGGGCATGGAGCACGCCACATCATACGATTGTGTTATGACACAACCACATGATGTCGAGGGGCTATCGTCGCCATCTGCGGCGCTCCTGCAGCTCGCCCGGCTAAAGGCCGATATGAGTCAGCGGGAACTGGCCGAACGGGCTGGAGTTCCGGTCACCATGATCTCGGCATATGAGCGTGACCTGCGGCAACCCACCCTGACTACGCTACTGAGGCTGCTGCACGGGGCTGGCTTCGATCTCCGCCTGCATCTAGCCGCCTACGACCCGCATGACGACATACTTGCCGAGCTGGAGGCTGGCCGCTCCGAAGCCGAGCGACTTCACCGCGATCGCCAGCTTCAGGCATGGCGCCAGGCCACTCCCGCGGAGGATGTGGCGTGAGCGACCAGGAGGGTGCCGATGAACCGGGACTGAACGCTGCAGCCATAGTCGCTGCGCTGAACCGGCACCAGGTGCGCTACGTCATCATCGACGCCTTCGCCGCTATCGCACAGCAGGCGCCGATACCAGCGACCAGAGACATCGATGTCATCCCAGAGGCAAGCCCGGAGAACCTGGCCCGGCTGTCGCTGGCGCTGAAGGAGCTTGGCGCACGGATCCGGACCGAGGCGGTACCAGACGGGCTGCCCTTCAGCCACGATGCCACGTCTCTGGCGGCAGCCGAGGTGTGGAATCTGATCTGTCGCGAGGGTGAATTCTACATCTCATTCCATCCGTCTGGCTTTGCCGGAGGCTACGCCCAGCTTGTGGTCAACGCGCATCGCCTTCGCGTGGGCGAGGTGGAAGTGGTCGTCGCGGACCTCGCTGACGTAATCCGGTCTAAGGAGTCGGCCGGCCGCCCGAAGGATCTTCGCGTACTGCCGCTGCTCTACCGACATCAGTCCGCGCGCCGCGCGGGGGGAACGGACGACGGATAGTGCCTTCGCGGCACAGGCCCGACCGCCAAACGGATTGGTTCGTTCTTTCGCCAGTCCAGGCCAGTTCGACCTTGGCGCCGTGGGCCTGAACTGCGTACCCGCCCGCCAGCGCGAAGCCGAACGACTCGGCCGCATCCAGCGCGATGCGGGCGAGTTGCTCGTGAAATGAAGGCGGCACGACAGCGGACACTGAAGTCTTCGACCATACTATCGTATATAGACAGACTGCGCACTTAATAATAGAATCTTTTATCGAGAGATCGCTTCCTGCCAGATGCCCGCTCCCAGCTGAGCATCACCGGGACGCTACGGTCAGAGGGGGTTGTCAACTGCTGCCTGTTGAGTATGTGGCTGAATGCATGAGTGAACTTGAAGGAGCGGGTGCGGCAGCAGGGTGTCCGTCCTGTGATCGCGTGCCACTGGTTCCGGGAGGGGAGGCTGCCGGTTCCGGCGAGGCGTGCGGGCCGGCTGATCCTGGTGGACGCTGTTCCTGTTCTTGTTTCTGCGGGGCTTGCCGCTGGGTACGCCCGTGTCTCCTCCGCAGGCCAGCGGTCTGATTTTGACTGGAAGGGCCGCCAGGGTCATGGCGTGGGCGGGCGGGTGAAGGACTCGCGGCCGGGCGCGCGCACGCATGGATCGCGGCTGACGCGCTCTGGCCGCCGGCCGGAGGAGTGCAGGCCGGGCGGTCCGGGGTCGTCAGCTGCTGGCTGCTGGCTGGGCGGCGGTGTGGTCTGGCTGGCTTGGGTGTGCCGTGTG
>WNFG01000532.1_pt1 | contig 31799 bp, 25 predicted proteins | sample 5400431 | NCBI WGS metagenome assembly WNFG01 (sample SAMN13153346, study PRJNA577476) | soil metagenome | isolation source: 120 cm saprolite under Douglas fir tree site 2 hole 3 replicate 2 | place: USA:California | collected 2015-04-18 | reverse complement strand
CGCGCCTCTTCCGCCGGGCGCTGCGCAGCGCGCTCCAGTGGCGGCTCTTGCTCCTCTTCTGGGCCTCGCTGCTCATCCCCGGCGCCATCGCGGCGGCGCCGGTCGCGGTCTTCCTGCGCAGGCAGCTGGGGCACTGGACGCGCGCCGAGGAAGTGGTGGCCTGGCTCGACGGCTCGACGGCGGTGGAGCTTTTCCGCCAGCTCGAAGCGCCGGGAGGCGGGATCGCCATCGGCTTCGGCCTCCTCGGCGGCGCGCTCTCCCTGCTGCTCATCGCTCCGGCCATGGCCGGCGCCACGGCGGCCGCGGCGCGCAGCGACGAGCCGCTCCCGCTGCAGCGGCTGCTCGCCGGCGCGGGCGAATTCTACGGGCGCATGCTGCGCACCTTTCTCCTCGGCCTTCTCCCGCTGGGCATCGGCGCGGCCATCGCTGCGGGCATCTTCAAGCTGGTCGAGCGAGCCGACGATCGCGCCATCTGGGAGACGCAGGTCAGGACCCACCTGCGCATCGGCCTCGCCGCCGCGGCGGTGGCGGTGTTCCTCTGCCACTTGCTGGTCGACGGAGCGCGAGCCCATTTTGTGGCCGACCCCACGCGCCGCTCGGCTTTCCTCGCGCTCTGGGCCTCGCTGCAGCTGCTGGTGCGGCGGCCGTTGCGAATGCCGGCCCTCGGCGTGCTGGGGTCGGTCGCGGGGCTTGGCACGGCCCTCGTCTTGATGGCCGTGAGGCTGCGCATCGAGCAGAGGAGCGCCTGGCTCATCGCCGTCGCCTGGGTCCTTGCTCAAGGCGCCCAGGTCGCGGTCGGATGGGGCCGCGGCGCCCGCATCTTCGGACTGGCCGACCTGGCGCGGGCCGACGCGGCCGGGCGCGCCCAGGCGCTTCGGATGGAGTCGGCGGTTACCAACCCGCCCCGCGCCTTGTCGCCCACCTCCGCTTCTGGTACGTGACGCAGCCCGTTACAATCGGGTCAGGGAGGCCTCAGGTGCAGGACCGGTACGACCCGAAAACGATCGAACCACGTTGGCAGGATCACTGGGCGAAGCGTGACCTGTTCCGCGCCGGCACGCGCCCAGGCGCGCCGAAGAAGTACGTCCTCGCCATGCTGCCGTACCCCTCGGGCGAGATGCACATGGGTCACGCCCGCGTGTACTCGATCACCGACGTCCTCGCCCGCTACGCGCGCAAGCGGGGGTTCGACGTCCTCCACCCCTTCGGCTGGGACTCCTTCGGGCTGCCCGCCGAGAACGCGGCCATCAAGGAGGGCGTCCACCCGGCCATCCGCACGCCGAAGAACATCGCCAGCTTCAAGCAGGACGTGATCTCGATGGGCATCTCGGTGGACTGGTCGACCGAGATCGCCACCAGCGACCCCGAGTACTACCGCTGGAACCAGTGGTTCTTCTTGAAGATGCTCGAGCGCGGCCTGGCGTACCGGCGGCGCGCGCGCGTCAACTTCTGTCCCTCGTGCAACACGGTGCTGGCCAACGAGCAAGTCGAGGAAGGCAAGTGCTGGCGCTGCGGATCGACGGTGATCGAGCGCGAGATTCCCGAGTGGGCGTTTCGCATCACCGCCTACGCCGACCAGCTGCTCGAGGGTCTCGACAAGATCGACTGGCCCGAGCGCGTGGTGGCCATGCAGCGCAACTGGATCGGCCGCTCCGACGGCCTCGAGATCGACTTCGCCGTCAAGGGCAAGAGGGGCAGGGCGTTTCGCGTCTTCACCACGCGGGCCGACACCATCTACGGCGCCACGTACATCGCCGCCGCGCCCGACCATCCGCTGGTGATGGAGCTGGCGCCTGCGGAGAAGCGCGCCGAGCTGCAGGCCTTTGCCGAGAAGGTGTGGCGCGCCGCCAAGGAAGTGGGCGAGGGCGCGCAGGCGGCCGAGAAGGAAGGAATGGACACGGGCATCCGCGCCAAGAACCCCTTCACCGGTCGGGAGATCCCCGTCTGGGTGGCGAACTTCGTCCTCTCCGGCTACGGGACCGGCGCCGTCATGTCGGTGCCGGCCCACGACCAGCGCGACTATGAATTCGCGGTCAAGTACAAGCTGCCCATCGACTGGGTCATCCGGCCCTCCGACGACGACGACGTCACGCAGGTCGCGGCGCGCAAGCTGGTCGAGCGCGAGCAGGCCTTCACCGACTACGGCTTCCTCTTCGACTCGGGCGAGTTCAGCGGCATGCCCTCGGAGCAGGCGCGCCTGGCCATCGCCGCCGAGGCGCAGCGGCGAGGCATCGGCAAGCCGGCGGTGAACTACCACCTGCGCGACTGGGGCGTGTCGCGGCAGCGCTACTGGGGCACGCCCATCCCCATCGTCTATTGCGAGAAGTGCGATCCCGAGCACCAGGGCATCCCCGTGCCGTACGAGGACCTGCCCGTCGTGCTGCCGGACATCGACGTGAAGGAAGTGCTGACGGGGAAGGACGAGCCGCCGCTGGCGAAAGTGTCGTCGTGGGTCAACACCACCTGCCCGCGCTGCGGCGGGCCGGCCCGGCGCGAGGCGGAGACGATGGACACGTTCGTCGACTCGAGCTGGTACTGGGCCCGCTATCTCGACCCGCACAACGCCAAGGCGCCGTTCTCGCGGGCGGCGGCCGATCGCTGGCTGCCGGTCGACATCTACGTGGGCGGGCCCGAGCACGCCGTGCTCCACCTGCTCTACTTCCGCTTCTGGACCAAGGTGATGCGGGAGCTGGGGCTGACGGCCATCGACGAGCCGGCGCAGAAGCTGGTCACGCAGGGCATCGTCAAGGGCCGCGACGGCGAGAAGATGAGCAAGTCGAAGGATAACGTGGTCTCGCCGCGGGAGATCATCTCGGAGTACGGCGCGGACACGGCGCGGCTCTTCATCCTCTTCGCCGCGCCCGCCGAGAAGGACATGGACTGGTCCGACGAGCAGGTGCAGGGCCAGCACCGGTTCCTCGGGCGCGTGTGGCGGCTGGTGCATTCGTCGCTGCCGCGCGTCGCCGGCGTCAAGGCGGGCGGCCCGCCCGACGATCTGCGGCGGCGCACGCACAAGACCATCCTGCGCGTGACCCAGCAGCTCGAACGGCTGCAGTTCAACACGGCCATCTCGTCGCTGATGGAGCTGTCCAACGCCGCGGCCGACTGGCAGGGCGAGCCGGGCTCGCTGCGCGAGTCGCTGGAAGTGCTGGTGCAGTTACTCTCGCCGTTCGCGCCGCACATCGCGGAAGAGCTGTGGCGCGAGCTGGGCCGCGCCGAGGAGCTGGCGCTCCTGGAGTGGCCCGCTGCCGAACCGGCGCTGGTGGTCGACGACGCCTATTCCATCGCGGTGCAGGTGAACGGCAAGCTGCGCGGCGAGGTGCAGGTGGCGGCCAGCGCACCGGAGACGGAGATCCGCGAGACCGCCGCCCGCGACCCGAAAGTCGCCGGCTGGCTCCAGGGAAAGACGATAAAAAAGGTCGTCGTCATCCCCAAGCGCCTGGTCAACTTCGTGGTGGCATGAGTCCACCCCACGAGCTCACCGCGAAGGCGCGAGTCTTCCCCCATCTCGGGGTGTTGGCGGTGGGCAGTTGGATTTGCGTTTCGTGCGGATATGCGCCGGTGAGGCGCACGCCCGGCCACAGCTTGCGGGTGGCGGCGGTGAAGAATGCGACGGCCCAGGCCGAGGCGGGTGGGCTGTTCGCGGCGGAGTTGCGCTCGGAGCTGGCCGGCCGGAAGAGGCTCGCGGCCGACTCGTCCTCCGCCCCCGAGATGACTGCCGAGCTGATCTCGCTTCGCGCCGTGCCGTCCTCGGCCGGCACCGAGGGAGTGGCGTCGTTCCGGCTCGAGGCCCAGCTGCTCGTGCGCATCGGCGATTACCAGGACCTCGTCGCCGACGGCGAAAACTATCTCGTCGGCGTCGACGTTCTCGGGACGGAGGCGAACCGCCGCGCCGCGCTCCGCCGTCTCGCGCGCACGCTCTCGCGCGAGGCGATCGAACGCTACGACGTCTCGGAGCGGATGGGGCAGTGACTACTGCTTGGCCGCAGGAGCGTTCGCGGCCCTGGTCAGGCGCGAGATGCGGCGGGCGGCCTGGCCCTTGTGGATGACGCCCTTCGAAGCCGCCTTGGCGATCTGCTTGACCGCCGCCGCCAACTCGCCCTTGAGCTTCGCCGCGTCGCCGGCCGCCACCGCCTCGCGGAACTTACGTACCGACGTGCGCAGGGTGGACAGCACGTGCGCGTTGCGGATGCGGTGCTTGAGCGCCTGGCGGTTCTGCTTTTCTGCCGAACGGGTGTTGGCCACGAAAGCTCCGGGAAATGCGTGAAAGGGCGTCGCGAATAGCATCCGCCCCTCGGGGTGTCAATGACTCGCCGGACACAGGTTGTCCACGCTCTGTGCGGCTTTCCAGCTAATCTGTACGCATTCTGTCACGTGTCTCACGTATATGCTCTGAAGGGCCAGCCAACAGACTGAAAAGACAAGAGTTTTTTAGTGGAACTTCGACGGTGTAGGACTTGGTGCGCACTGCGCGAACCGATTGTTTTCTCTAAATTTGGGCTGAATTCACAAGCTGTCCACAGCGCGCCTTCGGACTGTGGAGAAACATATATCGTCAGTCGCCCGAGGCTTCGCGCTCCTTGGCCTCGTTCCAGAGCGCGTCCATCTCGGCGAGGTTCGACTCGCGCGGCGTGCGGCCGCGCTCGCGCAACTTCTCCTCGATGAACTGGAACCGGTTCTCGAACCGCCGCAGCGTCCCGCGCAGCGCCTCCTCGGGATGGACCTTCACCCACCGGCCCAGGTTCGCCAGCGCGAAGAGCAGATCGCCCAGCTCATTCTCGATCCGTGCCCGCGCCCCCGGATCGTCGGAAGCGCCCGAGGCCATCGCCTCCTCCAGTTCGGCCAGCTCCTCCCGGACCTTGTCGAGCACCGACCTGGCGTCCGGCCAGTCGAAGCCCACCGCGCCGGCCTTCTCCGTCAGCCGTTCTGCCCGCACCAGAGCCGGCAGCGAGACCGGCACGCCCCCGATGGCCGAGCGTGCCTCCTGGCCCTTCTCCTTGCGCTCGTCCGCCTTGATGCGCTCCCAGTTCTTCACCACCTCGCGCGAGCCAGACACCGTCACGTCTCCGAAGACGTGGGGATGGCGTCGCGTCAGCTTGTCGGAGATCGCCTCGCAGACGCCCGCGAAATCGAACTTGCGTTCCTCGCGGGCGATGCGCGCCTGGAAGACGACCTGGAAGAGCAGGTCGCCCAACTCCTCGCGGTGATGTTGCGCGTCGCCCGACTCGATGGCCTCGATGACCTCGTGCGCCTCCTCGAGGAGGTAGGGGGTGAGCGAGCGCAAGGTTTGCTCGCGGTCCCACGGGCACCCGCCGGGGTCGCGCAGCTTGTCCATGATGCGCAGGAGCCGCTCCATCGCCTCCGCCGATTTCGACGTCTCCGACATGGCGCCGGCATACCACACGACCCGTTCAATTTCGGCTGTTTCCTTGCTGCTATAGCGGATCGGCGGCTAGGATGCGCAGGTGATTGAGAGAGCGCTTTTCCTGCTCGGGGGCAGGGCTAGTTTGGTGTCTGCCGCCGCGGCGCTGGCGCTGTTGGCGGCGGCCGCAGCGCCCGCGCAGACGCCCTCTTCGCAGCCGTTCCCGGGAGTGAGCCCGCCGCTGGTGACCGCTCCGGGGACGCCCGCCCCCGCGCCCGCGCCGGCGCCCGCTCCCTCCGGAGCGACGACCAACCGCGGGATCATCCTCCCCGCCGAGAAGACCGACGACATCCAGGCGCACTGGAACGCGCGCCGCGATTACCTCCGCGACCGCGACGACCGCCGCGCCGACGACGAGGAGCAGCGCGTCCGCTTGCTCAAGGAAGACCTGGCCATCGACAACCTCTTCGTCATCGGCGCTGCGCTCATCCGGGAGAGTCACGAGGCGCTGGCGGCCGGCGCGCCGGCGGTGGCGTTGACCCGCTGCAAGCTGGCGGTCGAGTTCGCGCCCGCGCTTCCCGAGGCGCACACGTGCCTCGCCCGCTCGATCCTCGCAAACAGTCCCATGGCGCTCAAGTCAGCCGCGGGTGAGGGGATCGCTGCTTTCAAGGCCTCGCTGTCCGACCCGCGCACTTCGCGCGCCCTCTTCGCCAACGTGCTGGGAGTCCTCTTCTTCGGCGTCGCGCTGGCGGGGGCGGCGTTCGTGCTGGTCCTGCTCGTCCGCTACGCCCACCTCTACGCGCACGACGTGCACCACCTCTTGCCCGTGGGGGCGCGACGCTGGCAGACGAAGTTGCTGGCGGTGGCGCTCATCCTCCTGCCGCTCTTCTTGCGCATGGGGCCGGTGCCGCTGGTGTTCACCATCCTCTTCGCATGCGCGCTCTACGCCACCACAGTCGAGGTGGTGGTGGGCTGCGCGCTGCTCGCGCTCCTGGCCGCCTCGCCCTGGGTGGTGACGAGCATCGGGCGCGTGGCGGCGTTCGGCGGACCGGCGGTCGACGTCTGGCTGCTCGAGCACGGCACGGGCACGGGCGCCACCATGGCCCGCCTGCAGAAGCGCCTCGAGTTGGCCAACGAGCTGCCGGTGGACTTCGCGCTGGCCCGCAAGGCGAAGCGCGACGGCGACCTGTCGAGCGCCGAGAAGCTCTATGTGCGCGGGCTGGAAGCGCCGGGGGCCAGCTCGGCCGGGCTGGCCGCCGTGCACAACAACCTCGGCAACGTCTATCTCCTCCAGGGCGACGCGTCGAAGGCGATGCAGCAGTACCAGCAGGCCATCGAACTGCAAGAGAGCCTCGCCGCGCCGCACTTCAACATCAGCCGCGCGCTCGGGCTCGGCGGCGTGGACACGCTGGAGAAGGTGCAGGCGGAGCAGGCGCGCGCCCTCGAGCTGGACCGCGACGGCGTCGAGCGCTTCACGGGTGGCCAGCTGCAGGCCAACCGCAAGTCGAACAAGTTCGCCATGGACGTCTATCTCGACGACGCGGTGCTCGATCCGCTCATCGAGGCCGAGGAGCGCGTCGCCGAGCCGGTGGGCGACGAGGTGCGCGCGCAGCTCGCCGGGCCGCTGCCGGCGCAGGCCGCCTCGGCGCTGCCGCTCTTCGCCGCGGCCATCTTCGCCGGGATGCACTTCTCGAGGGGAAAGCTCAAGCCCAGCGGCCGCTGCGAGCGCTGCGGCCGCGAGGTGTGCAGGCGCTGCGATCCCGACGCGCGGCCCTCCGAGGCCCTGTGCGCGCAGTGCGTGAACGTCTTCATCCGCCGCACCGGCGTGGATCCGGCCGAGCGCATCCGCAAGGAGTACGCCGTCGCGGCCTACCACCAGCGGCGGACCACCGCCGCCCGCCTGCTGGGCGTGCTCTCGGGAGCGGGGCACGTGATGCTCGGCTATCCGATCCGCGGGCTCGTCTTCCTTCTGCTCACGGGCTCGCTTCTGGTCAGCGTCTTCCTCTGGCGCGGGCTGCTCCACGACCCCATCGCGGTGCGCAGCAGCGTCTCGCTCTTCCGCATCGGCGTGACGGCGGCGTGCCTCGTGGCCATCTACGCGGTCTGCCTTCGCGATCTGCTGGCGCGTCAGCGGGCCGAGGGGGAGTAGCCATGGCCCTCTCGGGAACGCTGAAGGACTTCGGCATCGCCGACATCCTCCAGCTGATCGGCCACCAGACCAAGACGGGCCGTCTCACGCTCAAGTCGGGCAACGACGAGGTGGAGGTCTTCTTCATCGACGGAAACGTCGTCTTCGCCAGCGAGAAGGCGCGCAAGTCGCAGAACCTGCTCGGCAGCCTGCTCCTGCGCGCCGAGCTGCTCAGCCAGGAGCAGCTCGACGAGGCGCTGGCCACGCAGCAGCGCACGCTCAAGCGGCTGGGCGACATCCTCATCGAGAGCCACTCCGTCACCCGTCAGCAGTTCGCCCAGATGATGAGGCTGCAGACCACCGAGACGCTCTACAAGCTGTTCGGCTGGAAGACCGGCTCGTACGAATTCTCGCAGGAGGATGTCGACAAGAGCCGCAGCACCTTCGAACCCATCCGCGCCGAGAGCATCTTGCTGGAAGGCTTCCGGCGCATGGACGAGTGGCCGAGCGTGCGCAAGAAGGTCCCGTGGACCGAGGCCACCTTCGAGATTGTCAAGGAGCTGGACATCCGCGACCTGCCCTCCATCGACGACGGCGGGCTGGGACTCGACGGGGGCGGCGAGTCGGAGGGGAAGCCCACCGAGAAGCACAAGCTCATCTACAAGCTGGCGGTGGGCGGCAAGGATGCGCAGAGGATCATCGACGCCAGCCGCCTGGGCGAGTTCGAGGCGCTCAAGGGCATCAACGAGCTGGTCGAGTGGGGGTTCCTCAGGGCCGTGCCGCCCGCGCGGGGGGCGGCGGCGCTGGCGAAGGGGCTCAAGCAGGGCGGGCGCAAGCTGGCCAGCACGGGGGTGTTCGTCCGGTTGGCGATGTCGCTGGCGTTCTTTGCCGCGACCCTCATCCTCGTCCGCTGGGTGGCGCCGCACCTCGGCTCGTCGCACGCCGAAAACCTGACGCGGCGCGGGGCGATGGCTCGTCTCGTCTCGCACGATCAGCTGGTCCGCCTCGAAAGCGCGCTGGAACTGTACCGTGTCGAGCACGGCGAGTACCCGCAGGCGCTCAAGCAGCTGGTGGAAGGACAGGTGGTGACGGAGCAGGACCTTCGCTACCCCTACAAAGAGTCCTACTACTACCGAAGGACGTCACAGGGGTTTGTATTGCTGCCGCCGCTTGATTAGATCTGTGAAAGGGCCCGATGCCGGGCGATGAGGGTAGATGGCTGAACCATCTGCGCGTCTGGAGCTGCTCGACAACGATGGTGCAAGGGCGCTCGCCGGAGGGCGGAGCGAGAACCTCAAGCTGATCGAGCAGAGGTTCGGGGTCCATATCGGACAGCGTGGGAACGTCTTCCTCATCTCGGGTGAGCCTGCGAAGGTAGCCCGGGCGGAGAAGTTGCTGGCGCAGCTCCACGAGCTGATCCAGCGCAAGTACCCGCTGGGGCTCGAGGACGTGGAGCAGGCGAGCAAGGTGATGCTCGCCGATCCCACCGCCGACCTGAAGGACATCTTCCTCGACACCATCTACGTCACGAACCGCAACCGGCCGGTGACGCCGAAGGGCTTCGCCCAGAAGGCGTACATCGAGGCCATCCGGCGGCACGACATCGTCTTCGGCATCGGACCGGCCGGCACCGGCAAGACGTACCTGGCCATGGCCATGGCGGTGGCGGCGCTGGTCGAGCGGCGCGTGAAGCGCATCGTGCTCTGCCGCCCGGCGGTCGAGGCGGGAGAGAAGCTGGGGTTCCTCCCCGGCGATCTGGCGGAGAAAGTCTCGCCCTACCTGCGGCCGCTCTACGACGCCCTGCACGACCTGATGGACATGGATCGCGCGCAGGACCTCATCGAGCGGGGCACGGTGGAAGTGGCCCCGCTGGCGTTCATGAGGGGCCGCACGCTCAACGACGCCTTCGTCATCCTGGACGAGGCGCAGAACACCACCAGCGAGCAGATGAAGATGTTCCTCACCCGCCTCGGCTTCGGCTCCAAGGCGGTCATCACCGGGGACGCGACGCAGATCGACCTGCCCACCGGCAAAGCCTCGGGCATGAACGAGGCGCGCACCATCTTGCGCGACGTGGAGGGCATCTCCTTCTGCGAGTTCACCGACCGCGACGTGGTGCGCCACCCGCTGGTGCAGGAAGTGGTGCGCGCCTATGAGGTGGCGCAGGCGAAGAAGGCGGCTGCACCGCCGGCCGAACCGCGTTAGAACGGCGCGATGCTCAGCCTGCTCATCGCCGCGTCCGTCGCCGGCTCGCTGCCCTTCATCGAGGACGACTATCCCAAAGCGCTCGAGCAGGCACGGGCGCAGCACAAGCCGCTCTTCATCGATTTTTCCGCCACCTGGTGCCACAGTTGCCTCTCGATGCAGCGCTACGTGCTGGCCGACCCGGGCATGAAGCCGGTGGCGGACTCGATGGTGTGGCTCGCCATCGAGACGGAGGCGGAGAAGAACAAGCAGGTGGTGGACGAGTTCCCGCTCGACGTCTGGCCGACGTTCCTCGTCGTCGATGCGGAGAACGGGAAAGTGCTGGCGAGGTGGCTCGGGTCGGGCAGCGTCCAGGAGATCCGCGCCTTCGTGCAGGAAGGCGCCCGGGCCTATCGCGAGAAGGGCAAGCTCGACGCGGCCTCGGCCGAACAGCGCAAGGGCGATGAGGCGCGGCTGCGCGGCGACCTGGCCGCCAGCGCCGAGGCGTACGGCAAGGCGCTCGCGCTGAGCAAGCCGGCCGATCCGCAGCGCCCCGAGCGGCTGGCGCTCTACGCCAACGGCCTGCGCAAGCTGAAGACGCCCCAGTCGGCGCGCACCTGCGTCCGGCTGGCGTTGAAGGAAATGGGAAACACGGGCGAGAGCGCCATCGCGACGGACTTCATCGGCTACGCGGAGAGCTGCGCCGGGTCGCTGCCCGAGAGCGACGAGGAGGTCTTGCGGCTGCGGGCGCTGGCCATCGAGCGCATCGGCCAGGTGCTGGCCAGGCCCGACGCGCCGCTCGCCGCCGACGATCGCAGCGACGCGCTGGCGAACCTCGCCGAGCTGCTCGACATGTCGCACCGGCACGATGAGGCGGTGGCGGCGATGAAGCAGCGCGCCGAGGTGCTGGAGAAGGCCGCGGCCGCCGCCCCCGACGCGACGACCGCATCGACGTTCGACCCGCACCGCACCGACACCTATCTCTATCTCAAGACGCCGGAGAAGGCCGAGCAGATCCTCGCGCAGCGCGAGAAGGAGATGCCCGCCGACTACAACCCGCCGGCGCGGCTCGCGCGCGTCTACCTGACGGAGAAGAAGCTTCCCGAGGCGGAAGCAGCGGTCGATCGCGCCTTGAAGCTGATGACGCGCGGCCAGCGGCGCATCGGCATCCTCGCCCTCAAGGCGAAGATCCTCGACGCGCAGGGCAAGAGCAGCGCCGCCGTCGTGCGCGAAGAGCTCGAGGTGATGCGCGAACTGCCCAAGACCCAGCGCAACGCCGACGCCGAGAAGAAGCTGGATGAGCAACTCCGCAAGACCGCACGCAACTGACCACCACGCTCGCGGCGCGCATTGAATTGTTGCGCACGGCCATCTTTGGACGGAGAATCCGCTGCCTCGAAATGAGCGCCCCGGAAACAACCCCGCTGGCCACGCGCATCCTGCGCTTCAAGCGGGTGCGTCAGGCGCTGGCGCTCTCGCTTCTGGCGCTGGTGTCGATCAGCGCGGCCTTCCTCCTCACTCCCTCGCGCTTCACGCCGCCCATCCCGGGCGACGAGGCGCTGGGCACGGTCTTCTCCGGAACGCTGAAGGCGAACCGCGACTACGACGTGCTCGATACCGAGACCACCGCCGAGAAGCGCGAAGAAGCCGCGCGCTCGGTGCGGCCGGTCTACGACTTCGACGGCAGCGCGGCCGACGTGCTTCAGCGCCGCGTCGCCGACGCCTTCGGGGAGGCGCGCAACGGCCTGGCGGATTGGAAGCGGGCTAATCCGGCCAAAGGGTCGCGGCTCGCCTCGCTCAAGCCGGGGCGCAAGATCGACCCCGAGGTGCTCAAGTTCCTGCTCTCGCGGCGCGACGAGTTCTGGAAGACGCTGCAGGCCCTCGTCGACGACGAGGACTACCTCGCGTTGGCCCGCACGGTCTTCGACCCGGCCGTCGAGCACGCCGCCTCGCGCCTCGCCGGCCTGGCCGCTTCGGGCTTCACCGTCGAGGAACGGGGGCTGCTCGCCGCCGATCGCGAGCGCGGCATCGTCGTGCGTACGCTGGCCGGCCCCTACGGCACGGTGGCGCTCGAGCAGACCGTGCGAGACTTCGACCGCATCAAGGACCTGGCGCAGGCGCGCGCCGAGGTGGAGCGCCTCGCGGCCGAGCATATCTTCGACCTGCAGCCCGCGGTGCGGCGCGCGGTGGTGCAGCTGGTGCGGCGCGCCCTGCGGCCGAACCTCGCCTACAACGACGCCGAGACGCGCCGCCGCCAGGAGGCCAAGCGCGCGCAGGTGAAGGATGTCCTGCTCCAGTTCAAGAAGGGCGAGAAGATCATCGGTGACGGAGAGCAGGTCACCAAGACGCACCTGCTCATCTTCCACGCGCTGCGCGCCGCCGGGCGCGCTTCCGAGGCGGAGCAGGTGCGCTGGGGCGGCGGGCTGTTCGCGGCGCTGGCTTGCGCGGCGGTGTTCGAGTTCGGCCGGCGCAACGTGCGCAAGTTCCGCCCGCGCAGCCGCGACGTGGTGCTCCTGGCCACGCTGTTGGTCGGGCAGCTCCTGCTCGTGCGCGGCGCGATCTGGGGAGTCGATGTGGCGCACGACTTCGTCCGCGATCAGCTCCCGGCGCGCCTGGGCGGATACGTGATCGACGCACTGCCCGCGGCCATCCCCTTCGCTTTGGGATCGCTCTTGGTGCGCTTCCTCCTCAACAGCGAGGCTGCGCTCCTCTGGACCGCCGCGTTCGCGCCGCTGTGCGGGCTCCTGGCAGGCGGGTCCCTTCAAGTAGCGTTGGCGGCGCTGGTGGGGGGCATCGTCGCCGCCGACCGCATCGGCCACGCCGGCAGCCGCTCGGCGGTGTTCCGCGCGGGTCTCTTCACCGGCCTCGCCACCGCCGTGGTGCTGGGCGCGTTCGCCATGTTCCAGGGCCGCTTCTGGACCTGGGACGCCGCGGCCTCGCTGGTCGCGGGCGTGCTGGGCGGCGCGCTCATCATGCCGCTGCTCACGCTCTTCGTCGCGCCGCTGCTCGAGGCGGCCTTCGGGTACGTCACCGACATCCGGCTCCTGCAACTGGCCAACTTCAACCACCCGCTGCTCAAGGACCTCATCGTCCAGGCGCCGGGCACGTACCACCACGGTATCCTCATCGGCCAGCTGGTCGAGGTGGCGGCGCGGGAGATCGGCGCCAATCCGCTGCTCGCGCGCGTGGGCGCGTACTACCACGACATCGGCAAGGGCAAGAACCCGCTCTACTTCGGCGAGAACCAGAAGGGCGAGAACCGGCACGACCAGCTCTCGCCGCAGATGAGCGCGCAGATCATCGAGCGCCACGTGACCGACGGGATCGAGCTGGCGAAGCAGGCCAAGCTGCCGCGCCAGGTGATCGACTTCATCCCCCAGCACCACGGTACGCGCGCCATCTCGCATTTCCTCCACCGCGCCAAGGGAGAGGCGGAGCGCACCGCCGCGCCGCCGCCCAACGAGGCGGACTTCCGCTACGCCGGGCCCAAGCCCCAGACGCGCGAGGCGGCGCTGGTGATGATCGCCGACATGGTGGTGGCCACCTCGCGCAGCCTGGTCAACGCCGCGCCCGACAAGGTGCGGGCGCTGGTCGACCGCGCCGTCCAGGTGGTGGTGGCCGAGGGCCAGCTCGACGAGTGCGAGATCACCCTGCGCGATCTGGAGAAGACGGCGCAGAGCTTCGCCCGCTCGCTCGAAGCCCTCTACCAGGCGCGCTCGGACGCTTCGCCGCCGCAGCGGCCCGCGGTGTTGCGCGTGCTCGAGCCGGCGGCCGATCTCAAGCGCGCTGAGTGACCCGCAACGTCATCCTGCTCGGGATCGTCTCGTTCTTCGCCGACGTCTCGAGCGACATGGTCATGCCGCTCCTGCCGGCGTTCCTCGTTTCGCTGGGGGCGGGCGCGGCGTACCTCGGCGTCATCGAAGGAGCAGCGGAAGCGACGGCCGCGCTGCTCAAATACCTTTCGGGCCGCTGGGCGGATCGGACGCAGCGGCTCTTGCCGCTGGCGGTGGTGGGCTACCTGTTCGCGGCGGCGGCGCGGCCCTTTCTCTCCCTGGCGCGGGCGCCGTGGCAGGTGTTGGTGATTCGGAACATCGATCGCGTGGGGAAGGGAATCCGCACTTCGCCGCGCGACAAGCTCCTGGCGGCCAGCGCGCCCCAGGAGCGGCTCGCCGAGGCGTTCTCGTTCCACCGCGGGATGGATCACGCGGGCGCGGCGCTCGGCCCGCTCGTCGCGTCGGCGCTGCTGTTGCTCTGGCCGGGCGATCTGCGCCGCGTGTTTCTCGCGGCGGCGGTGCCCGGAGCGCTGGCCGTGCTGGTGCTCTTCGGAGTGCGCGAGCAGGCCGGCCCGCCCGCGCGGAGCGAGCCGGAGCAAGCTGGCCCGCCGGCGCGGGTTCCGGCGCCGCTGCTGGCAGCCATCGCGCTGTTCACGCTGGGCAACTCGACCGACGCGCTGCTCGTGCTGCGCGCGCAGTCGCTGGGCGTTCCGACCGTGCAGCTCCCGCTCCTCTGGGCGCTGCTGCACGTGGTGCGCGCGGCGCTCTCGTGGCCGGTGGGGCGCGCCGCCGACAGGCTCGGCCGCCGGCTGGCCCTCGCCGCCGGCTGGACGTGGTACGCGATCTGCTACGCGGGCTTCGCCCTGGCGCGCGCTCCGTGGCATGCGTGGGCGCTCTTCACCGCCTACGGCCTTGTCGCGGCGCTGACCGAAGGGAGCGAGCGGGCGCTCATCGCCGCGGCAGTGCCCAAGGAGCGTCGCGGGCGCGCGCTCGGGATCTACAACTTGATCTCCGGCGTGGGACTTCTCGCCGCCTCGGTGATCGCCGGCGCCGTCTGGGAGCGCGTCTCGCCCCAGGCCGCGCTGGGACTGGGCGCGGCGCTGGCTCTGGCCGCGGCCGCGGCGCTCGCCCGCCCGTCCGCTGCGGCTCGGGTTTGATGTGCTCAAATTTTGACGCGAGGAGGTTTCATGCGCGTCAAGCACGGCCGGGTAGTGCTCCTCGATTATCTGGTGCGCCTGGCGACCGGGCAGGTCGTGGAGACGAGCTCCGTCAAGGGGCCGATCGAATACCTTCACGGGTCGGGGCAGATCCTTCCCGCGCTGGAGCGCGCGATCGAAGGCTTGAGCGAGGGACAGGAAGCGGCCTTCAACATCGCGCCCGAGGAGGCGTACGGCCAGCGCAGGGAAGACAACGTCGTCTCGCTGCCCAAGGGGCTCTTTCCCAGCGACGTGCGCCTCCAGCCGGGGCTCTCCCTCTTCGCGCGCGCATCCGGCGGGCAGAGCTATCCCATCACCGTCAAGGAGGTGAAGGGCGACCTGGTGCTGGTCGACCTCAACCATCCGCTCGCGGGGGAGCGGCTCTTCTTCGAAGTGAACATCCGCGGCGTGCGGCCCGCCGGCAATCAGGAAATCTTCTCGGGGAAGGCGGCCTCGGTCGAAGTGGTCTGAATCATCTCAGCAGCTCGAGCCAGCGCGCCGACTCGAGGGCGCGGCCCGGCGGGGCGCCCTTTCCCAGAGCGGTGAACGCGTCGCGGGCCGTCGCGTCGTCGCCCAGGTGCCACGCGGCGATGCCGCGCATGCGCAGCGCCTCCTGCGTGAAGAGCGGGCCGGGCAGCTCGCGCACGAGCGCGCTGGCGACGAAGCGCGCGCACTCCGCCCACGCGCCGCGGTTCTGCATCTGCTTGGCGAGCAGGTACGCCGCGAGCCCGTCGCGGGGCCGAGCCAGATCGAGATCTCGCACTGCCAGCAGCACCTCGGGAGCGCTGTTTCCCTCGGCGATGAGCGGCCGCAGTGCCGGCCACGACGGCGGGTCGCCCAGCGCGCGGATGCGAACGGCAAGGCCGCGCTCGGCCGGTTCGGACTGCGGCAGCGCGGCCGCCTCCTGGTAGCGCGCCAGCGCCTGCGGCACGTCGCCCGCGCGCCAGGCCGCGTCGCCCGCCTCGGCGAGGATCTGCGCGCGCAGCGGCTTGGAGAGCTTGGGATGCGAAAGCGCCCTGGCCTGCGTCTCCCGCGCCTGGGCCAGCAGGCCCGCGGCGATCTGTGAGCGCGCGAGCTGGAGCAGGAGCGCGGGATCGTCCGGCTCCAGCTCGATACACTGTGCCCAGAGAGCCATGGCGGTGAGCGGATCGTTCGCCTCCGCCGCCTCGCGCTGCAGGCCCGCCACCTCGTGAACGCAGCGCTTGCGCAAGATCGGCAGCGCGGAGAAGCGCTGCTCGGCCAGGGCCACCGCGCGGGCAGGCTCGCGAAGCGAGTCGAGGAACAGGGCGTGCTCGGCGGAGAGGGCGGCCAGGTCGAGGGACGGTTTGTACGAATCGTACGAACTGTACAACTTGTCCAAAACGTCGGGTCCCTTCGTCTCCCACAGCCAACGCACGAACGACCCCGCCGTCGTGTACGCCCGCGGTCCCGACTCGGCGTAGAAGAGGCCGGGCCCGAAGAGCTTCTGCACGTCGGGCATCAGCCCCAGTTCGCGCAGCGCGCGCGCCTCCTCGTGGACGGTGAACTCGCCGGGCGGCCAGTCGCCCGCCACGGCCACGCCCTCGATGAGCGCCATGTCCGGCAAGAACCCGCGCCACTTTCCCGGCACGCGCCAAGGACCGCCCGCGATCTCCGCCCCGACGGCGTGGACCAGCTCGTGGCGCAGGATGGGGTGGGGCGCGGGCGCGTCGTTGGTGTGGATCTGCCGCAGCCACGGTTTGGTGAAGCTGGTGTCGGCCGCGCCGATGAGCCGGCGCTTCTCGTCTGCCGAGCGGTAGAGATAGACGTGGATCTTGCGCGCGGCCGGCGGAGCCTCGAGGAACTCCCGCGCGGCGCGCCAGGAGACCTCCGCGTCGTGCGCGAGCAGCTTCTGCTCGGCGGCCCCCTTCTCGCGCGGGAAGTGGAGCACGAGGTGCTCCGTCTCGAGGCGCCCGCCCAGCTCGGCCTCGAGCCGCGAGGTGCTCGCCCGCCAATGCAGCCGCTCGGCGTGGAACGACATCCACAGCGCGGCCCCGCCGCAGACGAGCACGAGCGCCAGACCGCGCCCGCGCGGCCGGCGCGGTCCAACCAGGAGCGCCACACCTGCCAGCGCGCCCGTGTAGAGCAGCGTCGCCGCGCGGAACGACCAGAGCGCGGGGCTGGCGCGGATCGCCTCGTCATAGATGGGCCCGGGATACATGCCGCCCAGGTGGTGGAAGACGAAGACCTGCGGCCCGCGCACCACGGGCCAGAGCGCGAGGGCGAGCGTCGAGAAAAAAATCGTCGCCACCACCAGGCCGGCCCGGCGCGGCCAGATCAGCCCGCAGGCCAGCCCCAGCGCCCCGGAGAGCAGCGCGGATGGAACGGCGATGGCGGCGTACAGGATCAGCCCACCGAGCCGATCGCACGCCGGCCGCCGCAGGCCATTGATGAGCATGATGGCCACCGGCACCGTGAGCGTGCCGAGGGAAGAGCGGAGCGTGCGCCAAAGAGCGTGCACCGACGATTCCGTCTCTCGCCGCGCCGCCGCCACGCCCGGCGCGGCGCCGAAGAGTCCCGCCGCCAGCGCGACCAGCTCGCTCAGCTCGTAGCCGAGGTGATCGGCCAGCGGCAGGAAGCAGGCGACCACCGACAGCAGCGCGAGCAGCGCCAGGTAGAGCCGCGTCCCACGGCTTGCCCACAAAGCGGCGTTGCTGTCAGACTGCACAGCTATGTCGCCTCCCGATCCGCAAGACCTGCGCCGCAGCGCGCGGGCGCGGCTCCGCCTGCGCGTCGATTACGAGCGCATGAACTCGTTCTTCGCCGACTACACGAAGAACATCTCCAAGGGCGGCACGTTCATCAAGACGGCGCGGCCGCTGGACATCGGCACGCGGTGCACGTTCTCCTTCTCGCTTCCGGCTCTCTCCGAGCCGCTGCAACTCGAGGGAGAGGTGACCTGGATCCTCTCCGTCGAGGCGGCGCAGCAGCGCAACGAGGAACCCGGCATGGGCATCCGCTTCGTCTTCAAGGACGCCGCGGCGCAGCGGGAGTTCGAGGAACTGGTCGGGCGCATGATGGAGGAGAGCCTCGGCTCCCAGGTGGCGCAGGGCCTGCTCGGGCGCTGAACGGATCATTCGGGGATTCCGATGAAGACCGCGCGCGTGCCCGGCCCGACGGCGTGCGCGGCCGCTTCGCCCGCGCCTACCTCGACGACGTAGCGCGACGGCTTGCGCACGGTGCGTATCGTGTCGGTGCGCGGCTCGGCGCGCTCCACCACTCCCACCACGCTGCGATCCTCGCCGAGGAAGATCAGGTCCAGCGCGAGGAGCGTGTCGTGCATCCAGAACCCGTGCTCGGCGCTGGAGTCGAAAACGAAGATCATCCCGTGGTCGGGCGCCAGCTCGCGCCGGCGCATGAGGCCGCGCATGCGCGTCTCGTCGGTCGCGGCGATCTCGACCCGCACCACCCAGGGGCCGCGCGGCGTCTCGAAGCGCACCGCTCCGGTCGGCAAGGCGGACACCTCCGGCGCCGCCCGGGTGGTGCAGGCGAAGAGCACCAGGACGGCCAAAGTGCGGCGCATGGCCGCGCAACTTACCTCAGCGCGTGCTCTTGACGCAGTACCAGCTCGAGTTGAGCTGGCCGAAAAGCTGGGCGTACCGCGCCGGCGGGAGGCGCGCCTTCATGTCCGCGAGGTAGGTCTCGCTCAGGCTGAGCTGGCCGCAGGACATCCCTTTGGGGCAGGTCGCCGCCGCCGCGCCGGTGCACGCTTGCGAGCAGTACCCGCCGCTGCTGCCGCGCGTGGCGAGGCAGGCGAAGCTCTCGCACTCGCTCGACCCCAGGTAAAGATATTCGCGCCCCGGTTGGGGCGGCACTTCGGCACCCTGGGCGTCCTGCAGGTGACAGGGCGCTCCCAGGTCGGTGCGCGCGCAGCCGGCAGCGAGCAAGAGAAGTGTCAGGCGCACGACGGTCCGCAAGGCGCTCATGGCGGGGGGAAAGTTGGTTCTCAGCCCGCCGTCCGCAAGGGGTTGCCCGGCTGGAGCTCGACCCCCAAGTTTGCGCGGCCATGCGCCTGCTGCCGCTCTGCATCGTCGCCTTGCTCGCCGCGCCCGTTCTGGCGGACCCCGAGCCGAGCGACACCATCTCCGCCGTCCAGAAGCGCCCGCTGCGCCAGGCGCACCGGCTGGAGCTGTGGTCCTACGGCCAGATGAGCATCGCCGATCCTTATCTGCAGCGCTGGGGTGGGGGGCTGCGGGCCATGTGGCACGTGCGGGAAGGGCTTTCTTTTGGTCTCGACGCCAGCGGCCTCGGCACCTGGGCCACCGAGGAACTGGTCATCGCCAAGCGCGAGCTGAACGCCCGCATCCTCGAGTCTCGCGAGCGCGCCGCCGTGGCGGCGATGGCCTCCATCGCGCCGCTCTACGGAAAAGTGGCGCTGCCGGGCGACGCGCTCATTCACTTCGAGACGTTCCTCGACGCCGGCATGGGCGCCGCGTTCACCGAGACCGACGCCGGGCGCGGCGTGCGCCCGATGATCACCGGCGGCATCGGCCAGCGCATCTTCCTGGGCGAGGACTTCGCTTTGACGGCCCGCCTGGGCGGCAACCTCTACGCCGAGCGCATCCTCATCAATGGCGTGCCGTCCACCAAGGCGATGGGTTTCTGGAGCCTGGCGCTCGGCGTCTCGTTCTACTTCGGGGGTAGCCGATGAACCTGCTCGCGGCGCTCATCCTCTGCGCGGCGGCCCGCGTGGAGGAGCCGGAGAAGCCCGAGGCCACGCCGGCCGCGGCGGTGACCATGGCCGAGCTGCCGCCCATCGCGGGCGGCTCGCACTACGGCTCGCCCAACTCGTTGCCGCCGGTCACGGCGCAGCTCTTCCACATCGGCGGGCTTTACGAGCTGCAGCCCATGTTCCTCTTCTCGGTGGGCGATCCGTTCTGGCGCACGCTCGGCTTCGGCTTGCGCGTCGAGCGGCACTTCGACGAGCGCTGGTCCATCGCCGTCCACGCCATCGGCGGCGCGTCGCTCCTCGCCGCGCCCGTCCAGGTCTGCAGCGACTCCTGCACGGACCCGGCGGACGGCCGGCTGCGCTCGACCCCCGGCAAGCTGCAGCTCCTCACCGGGGTCGAGGTGGCCTGGGCGCCGATCTACGGCAAGCTGTCGCTCTTCGGCGAGCGCACGCTGCACTTCGACGCCTACCTGAGCCTCGGGCCGGAGCTGGTGCGCGAGCTCATCGCGCCGGACGCGGCCTCGCCCGAGATGGGCCGGTGGGCCGCCGGCGGGCGCTTCTCACTGGGCGAGCGGCTCTTCATCACCGACCGCTTCGTGGTGCGCCTCGCCGCCAGCGAGCTGGTCTACGCAGGCCGCGTGCGCGGCCACGCGGAAGTGGAGCGAAAGCTTTCCTTCGAGGGCGGGTTGGCCTGGTTCTTCGGGCGGTGAGGGACTTCCGATGTTCATGCTCGTCGTCATGGCAATTGCGGCCGCCGCTCCGGAGCAGGCGTTTGCGCGGCTGAACGAAGCGCGGCTCGCGCCAGCCGAGGCGAAGGCGCGTCTCGCTGAATTCGTCTCGACGATGAAGAAGGCGGGGCTGGAGCGGAGCGCCGCCGTGCTGCTCGCCTCGATCGCCGCCGACGAGAGGCAGAGCGAGGGCGTCCGCGCCGCGGCCCGCGAGGAGCTGGTGGGCCGCGCCGCGCAGGATCCCAGCGTCGCCCAGATGCTGATGGCCGCCGAGCCGGGCAAGCTGCCGCCGGCGCTGTCGCTGCAGCTCGCGCGCGCGCACCTCGAGCAGGCGCTGCAGCTCGCGCCGCCGGCCGAGGGCGCGGCGTTCGAGGGCCTGGAGCGGCCGCCGGCGCTGGTGGCCGCTTCGGCCCAGCCGCTGGACAAGGAGCTGGCCGCCGAGCTGGGGCAGGCCGCGCTCGTGCCGCAGGCGCCGGCCAGAGCGGCGCCAAGAGCGTCCGTCGAGGACGAAAAGGCGGCTCTGCGCGAGCTGGACCACGCCCGCGCGCTGGCCGCATCGGTGCCGGCGGGCGATCCCAGCGAGGCGGACGCGCGCGAAGTCTCCGGCCTCGCGGCTCTCGCGGCCGGCGACGCCGACAGCGCCGCCAAGGACTTCCTCGCCGTCTCGCAGCTGCCCGTGAAAAGCGGCGACGCCGCCCCGGCCGCGCGGCGTGACCAGGCCTTCTTGCAACTTGCGCGGCTCGCCTACCAGAGCGGGGACGACGCGCGCGCCGCCCGGCTCTACCAGCGCGTCGGCCGCGGCGCGCCCGAGTGGCTCGACGCGCTCTTCGAGGCGAGCTGGGCGCACTTCCGGCGCGGCGAGGACGAGAAGGCGCTGGGCAACCTGCTCACGCTGCATGCGCCGTTCTTCCAGGGCCGGTTCTTCCCCGAATCGTTGGTGCTCAAAGCATTGGTGCTCTACCAGAACTGCCGCTACGCCGATGCGCGCAAGGCGCTGGCCGGCTTCCAGCAGCGCTACCGGCCGCTGCACGACGCCTTCGCCGCCGCGCTGGCAAAGCTCCCCACGCCGCAGAGCGCGTACGAGTTTCTCGCCCGGGGCCCTCTCGAGCTGCAGCGGTCCGAGGCGGGCGAGGAGCTGGCGCGCCTCGAGCAGGAGGCCGACCTGGCCGCTTCCGTCGCGGCCGTCTCGCAGCTGGCGAGGGAAATCGATTCCATCGACGCGCGCCCCGCGGCGTTCCGCACTTCGGCGCTGGCGGCACGGCTCGGTCCGCTGGCGCGCAAGGTGCGCATCCAGCTGATCGAGAGCGCCGGCCGCAAGCTCCTCTCGCGGCTGGAGGCGGAGCGGGCCGAGCTGCGCGAGCTGCTCGGGCAGTCGCTGCGCCTTGCCTTCGAGATCGCGGGCCGCGAGAAGGAGCTGGCCGCCGCGCCGGCGGAGGAGTCCGGTCCCGCGCCCGCGCGCCGCCGCGACGCGCCGCAGATCGAGGACGACGAGGTGCTCTGGCCGTTCCAGGGCGAGTACTGGCGCGACGAGCTGGGCAGTTACCGCTTCCAGTTGGGCGAGCGCTGCCGCAAGGCGCGTCCGCCGCCGCAACAGGCGACCCAGCCAGCGCCGGAGCCGCCCAAGGTGGGAAGCGCGACGCCCTAGGGAAGAAAGTTTCCCCACGGCGCCCAGGTGCCGCGCGACAGCCCGGGAGGCGCGCGGCGGGCCTGAAGGTTGCAATCCAGGCCCGGGAGGGGAGCCGGCTGTCCGCAGCCGGTGGGGAGGGGTGGATGGTCGCGCTGTTCATCGCAGCGGCAGTCGCGCAGCAGCCCGGGCGCGACCCGGCCCTGCTCCACCGCCACGTCGAGCAAATCATCGCGGCCAAGGAGCAAGAGCAGGAGGAGACGCTGCGGCGCGTGCTCTCGCTGGGCGGAGCGCCGGCCGAGCAGGGCGAGGTGACGGCGCGCCTGGCGGCGCTGTTGCGCGCCCGCGGGCTGAAGCTCTTCATCCGCGCGCAGGCCGAGTCGGACGCGGGCGACGAGGCCGCCGCTTCGCAAGATCGGGCGCGCGCCGCCGGGGCCCGCACCGAGGCCATCGCGCGCTACCGCGAGCTGCTGAGGGAGTATCCTGACGCCCCGCGGCTCGACGAGGCGCTCTTCTTCCTCGCCGACACCCTGCAAGATTCCGCGCGCGACGCCGAGGCGGTGCAGGCTGCGCGCGAGCTGACCCGCCGCTTCCCGCATTCGGGCTGGGCGCCGGCGAGCCACGTCTTCATCGGCGAGCACCTCTTCGACGAGGCCAGGCTGGACGACGCGCTGCGCGAGTACCGCGCGGCCGCCGAGGTGCCCAGCGACGAAGTGTACCCGTACGCGCTCTACAAAGCGGCCTGGTGCCGCTTCAACCAGCTCGCCTTCCACGACGCGATGAAGCTGCTCAAGCGCGTGGTGCAGGTGTCGGCCAAGGCGGGGGAGAGCGGCGGCGCGAACACCGTTCAGCTCGGCCGCGAGGCCCGGCGCGACTACGTCATCGCGTACGCGCGCATCGGCAAGCCCGAGGCGGCGCGCGACGAGTTCGCGCGGCAATTCGGCGCCGAGGCGGGCCGCAAGATGCTCGAGCAGTACGGCAAGCTGCTCTTCGAGTCGGGCCGCGATCCCGAGGCGCAGCTCGTCCACCGCCAGCTCCTCGCCCTCCACGGCCACGCGCCGGCGGCGGCGCTCGACCAGACGCGCCTCCTCGTGCTCGCGCAGCGCACCGGCCGGCGCAAGGATCTCCTGGCGGAGGCCAGGTCGCTGGTGGAGATCTTCCAGCGCGTCGACAAGAAGCCGTGCGACGAGCTGGACGAGGCGAACCGCCTGGGCGAAGAGACGCTGCGCAACCTGGCGGTGCAGATCCACAACGAGGCGCGCAAGACGGAGCTCGAGGACACGTGGAACGCGGCGCGCGCCCTCTACTCCGACTATCTGCGTCTCTTCCCCGACGCGCCCGACGCGTACGAGCTGCGTTTTTTCGACGGCGAGCTACTCTATGCGCAGGACGAGAAGGCCGAGGCGGCCGGGCTCTACGAGGCGGTGGTCCGGCAGGACATGGCGGCGGTCAAGTCGGGCAAGCAGCCCGGCCGGTGGCTGCAGAAGGCGGCCTGGAGCGCGGTGCTCTCGCGCGACGAAGCGCTGCGGCCGGGCGGGCGCGAGCAGAAGGAAAGCGGCGAGCGCCGCGCGCAGAGGCCGCTGAATGCCGACGAGCAGAAGCTCGCGCAGGCGTGCCTGCTCTATCTGGAGGCGCTGCCCGGAGGGCCGCACGCCGTCGAGGTGGCGTTCAAGGTCGGCCGCCTCGAATACGTCTCGAGCCAGCTCGACGAGGCGCAGAAGCACCTCTCCTGGGTCGCGCTCGCGCACCCCGAGCACGAGCTGGCCGAATTCGCGGCCAATCTGGTGCTGGACATCGGGAACCTCCGCAAGGACTGGGAGGGCATGCACCGCTGGGCGCTCAAGTTCCTCGAGGACAAGCGCCTCACCGCGCACGGCTCCATGGCGCAGGACCTGCGGCGCATCGAGGAGCAGAGCGCGTACGCGCTGGCCGACGGGGTCTCGCCCGACGCGAAGAAGGCCGAGGCGCTGTTGGCGTTCGCCGCGGCGCATCCGCACGGAGCCATGGCCGACAAGGCGCTCTTCGGCGCCTCGGCGGCCCTCTCGCGCGCGGGGCGCATCGACGACGCGGTGGCGGCGCGGGCGCGCATCTGGAAAGAGCAGCCGGCCTCGCCGCTGGTGCCGCGCGCGCTGCTCAGCTCGGCGCAGGACCACGCCGCGGTGGGCGACCTGGGCGAGGCGGCGGCTCTGCTGGAAAGATACGCGGCCGGCTTCAGGAAGCAGGACGATACGAACTGCTGGCGCCGCGAGCACCCCAGCGAGCGCGCCAAGAAGCCCGCCGGCGAGCACCCCGTCTACGACGAGGCCAAGGCGCAGAGCGGCCTGCACGACGCGGCGCTCTTGCGCGAGGCGCGGGGAGAACTGCGGCAGGCGCTCGCCGATCGCACCCTCTCCATGCAGATGTGGAAGAAGGCCGCCGACCACGACGAATCGGCCCTCGAGTGCGAGAAGCTGCGCGCGCGGCTGGGCGAGATCTCCCGCGCGGCGCGCGATCTGGCTGCGCTGGCGCGAACGACGAAGAAGCCGGCGCTGCAGCTGGCGGCGTGGCGCGAGGCCGCCAGGCTCTTCGCGCGCGTGCGCGAGTCGGACAATGCCCGCTGGTCGTGGACGGAAGTGGAGCGGGTGTGGAAGTCGCTCGGCCCCAAGGCGCGCGAGAAGCTCTCCGACGAGGCGGTGACCGCGGCGGCCGAGGCGCACTTCGCGCTGGGCGGGAACGGCTTCGAGGACTTCAAGCGCCAGCAGATCAAGCCTCCGCTCATGACCACGCTGAACAGGAAGATCGCTCTCTTGCAGGCGGTGAAGAAGCGCGCCGAGGACACGGTGGCGCTGCGCCAGGCGGAGCCGGCGGTGTGCGCGATGGCGCGGCTGGGCGAGGCGCAGATGATCCTCGGGCAGTCCATCGCGCAGAGCCCGTTCCCGCCCGCGCTGAACGCCGCGCAGCGCAAGCTCTATCGAGACGCGCTGCGGGAGAAAGCGCAGCCGCTCTACCTGGAGGCGCGCGAGACGCTGCGCGGCGCCGACGAGAAAGCGCGCGAGCTGGGCGTGACGGGCGCGTGCCCCGGCAAGGTGACGGCCCTGCTCGACAAGCTGGGGGCGAAGCCCGCCGCCCGGCCACAGCTCTTCCAGGCCAAAGCGCCGCTCGCGCCGGTGCCGGATTTCGTCGACGCCGAAGGCGGGCCCGTCGAGGAGGCCCAATGAAGCAGGCAATCTTTCTCATCGCACTGACCGCGGCGTGCGCTCACGCGCAGGCCGCCGCCGCGCCCGCGCGGGTCGCCGCCGCGCCCGCACCGGTCGCAAAGGTCGAGGCCGAAACGCCGCCGCCGCCCGACGCGCGGAGCGAGCGGGCCAAGCGGCTGATGGACGACGCACTGCTCGCGCAGACGTCTGCCGACAAGCTCCCGCCCGAGGAGCTGGTGCGAAAGTTCCAGGCCGCCACCGAAGCCGCTCCCGGTCCGGGACCGGCGCTCTTCGACCTGGCCGTCGCGCTCGACCGCGCGGGCCGCGCCGAAGAGGCGGAGAAAGCCTATCGCGCCGCCGCTCAAGGCAAGGGCGAACTCGCTTACACCGCCGCAGAGCGCGCCGCGGCGCTCGCAGTCGCGCGCGGCGATGCGGGTGCGGCCCGCAGCGCGGTCGAGCTGGCGGCAGCCGCGGCCCCCGAGCCGGGCCGGGTGCTGCGCGCCGAAGTGGAGCTGGCACTCGGCGATGCCGCCGCGGCGCAGGCGGCGGCCCGCAGCGTGCTGGCGCGGTCGCCGGCCGACGTGCGCGCGCTCTGTGCGCTGGCCCGCGCCCACCTTGCGCAGGGCTCCCCGGGCACCGCCAAAGTGCTGGCAAGGCGGGCCGCGCAGGCCGATCCCGACGATCCGCGTCCGCTCTTGATCAAGGCGGACATCGCGCGCGCCGAGGGCGATCCGGCCGCCGAGCTGGCGGCGGTGCGCGCCGCCGCCAAGGCCGACGAGGATTCTTCACCGGCCGCGCTGGCGCTGGGCCGCGTCCTCTTCGAGCACGGCCAGACCGGCGAAGCCATCGACCTCTTGACCCGGGCGACCGAGCTCGATCCGGCCTCGTTCCCCGCCAGGCTGGCGCTCGGCCAGGCGCTCGCGGTCGCCGGCGAGACCCAGGAGGCGGAGCGGCGCCTTGCGCAAGCCGTCGCGCTCGCCCCCCGCGCTCCCGAGCCGCACTTCGCGCTGGCGCAACTCAAGCTCGATGGCGACGGCGATGCCCAGGCGGCCCTGAAGGAGGCAAAACTTTTCCTCAGTCTGTCCATGCAACCGCCGCCGCCAGGGCACCCGATCCACGCCTTGGTCCAACGCTGTGAGGAAAAGCTCAAACAACACGCGCAGGCATCGGTCGTGCAAACGAAGTAGCGGGGCAGGCGGGGAGGGGGGCGTGATGGTCAGGAGGCTCGTGCTGGCAGCGGTCCTCGCGGCCGCTCTGGGAGTGGCGGCAGCCGAGGGGGCAGGCGCCGAGCCGCAGCCGGCGAAGCCGCGCCGCACCGTGCTTCACTTCGGAGAAGACGACATCCGCGGCGACATGAAGCGCCCGGACGGCGAGCTGGTGCAGGCGCCGAAGAGAGTCGCCGAGCCAAGCCTTCTGCGCGTGCGGCGGTCGTTCCTCGACCGCGCCCTCGCCGTGCCCCTGCGCGGGCCCTAGCCAACCCTTCGGAGAACCGATGATTCCGATCGTGCTCAAGGTCTACGACGGCGGGAAGCTCAAGGGGTCGCGCTCCTTCAAGACCGAGCGCATCCACCTCGGCAGCGCCTCGCCCGATCTGGTGCTCGACGCGCCGTCGGTGGCCCCGAGCCACGCGGTCATCGAGACGGGGCCGAACGGCGCCGTGCTGCGCGCGCTCGGCGCCGCGCCGCTCTACCTGAACGGCCAGCCCATCATCGCCGCGCCGCTGCGGCACGGCGACCTCATCTCCATCGGCGAAGTGCGCATCATGGTCGAGCTGCAGAAATCGGCGGCCGGCCCAGAGCCGCAGAAAGCACGGCCGCGGCTGCAGCTCATCCACGGCAAGGAGGAGTCGCATCTCGAGCCGATCCGCGCACACTTGCCGGAGCTGTTCGTGGTGCGCGAGGAGCCGTCTGTCGCGCCCGCGCCCGAGGCGATGCACGCCGACCAGGGCGCGCACGCGGAGATCGAGGCGGAGCACGTCCACCCGACGGAGCACGTCCACCCGGCGGTGGCGCCGGGCCCGCCGGCGCAGGAATCGGCCGCCCTCGCCCTGCAGACCGAGGTGCCCGCGCCCGTCGCGCGCAAGCTTCCCGCCCTGCCGGAGCAGGCGCTCCAGGGCGGCGAGTGCGCCGAGGTAGAGCTGTTCTGGGGCGACACGCGCGTGAGCGTCTGGCAGCTCCTGCCGGGCGAACGATTCCTCGCCGGCAGCGCGCCGGGGTGCAACGCGCTCATCCAGGGCATCGAGCGCGCAGCGGTGCTGAGGAGCGACGTCAACGGCTGGACGGTGGCCGCGCCGCGGCCGCTCTCGCTGCTTCTCGAGGAGGACGGCCGCGCGCTGGGCGGGCCCGAGCTCCTGGTGCGCGGCCGCAGCCAGGCCGACGCGCACGGGCTGGTGGTGCCGCTGCCGCAGCGGGCAGTGGCGGTCCTCTCCGGCGGGAACCTCTCGCTCCGCATCCGCCGCGTGCGCGGGGTGGCCCGCGCAGGCTCCGAGCGCACCGACTGGAAGGGCGTGCTGGTCGCGTCCATCGCTGCCATCCTCATGATGGCGGGGATGAAGTTCTGGTCCGCCACGGTGCCGCCGCCGAAGACGACCGGGGAGCCCGAGTTGATCCGCCCGCGGCCGCTCACCGTGCGCAGCGTGGTCAAGCCGGCCGACGCGCCTCTCCCTCCTCTCCACGAGAAGCAGCAGGCGCAGGCCCGCCGCGACCCGGGCAAGGCGGTGGCGCGCCACGTGGGCCAGGAGGGCCAGGCGGGCAGCACGTCCGCCCCGCGCCGTGACGGGCGCGCCGAGCGCAAGACCGACGACCGTGCCCTGGTGGCGCAGACAGGCCTGCTCAAAGCGCTGGGCGGCGGCAAGGGCGAGAACGACCTCTTCGGGGTCGCGCTGGAGAAGGGCACGCGCGACGCCATGGGCCACCTCACCGGCCCGCGCGTCGGCGACGCGCGCGGCGACGGCGGAATGGGCCTCAAGTCGCTGGGTGGCCACGGCGGCGGCGGTGACGGCTCGGGTCTCGGCCTCGCCCGCATTGGCACCAATGGCATCGGCGGCGGCCTCGCCAACTACGGCGACGGCAAGGGTGGCCTGCGCGGCAAGGAGAGCGGCGACATCGGTCTCGGGCCGGGCAAGCCGGAGGTGGTGGGTTCCATCGACCCAGAGCTGATCCGCAGGGTCGTGCACGAGCACCGCGCGCAGATCCGCACCTGCTACGAGACGCAGCTCACTACGCGCCCGAACCTGGCCGGCAAGCTCGTCTCGGCGTGGACCATCGACCAGAGCGGCGCCGTCACCGAGGCGCACACGCAGGAGAGCACGCTGCACGACCGCACCGTCGAGAACTGCGTGGCGTCGAAGATCAGGACGTGGCGCTTCCCCATCCCCAAGGGCGGCGGCGAGGTGTTCGTGACGTACCCGTTCATCTTCACGCCGGGAGGGTAGCCCGATGTTCCTCTTGGCATTGCTCCTCGCCGCGGCCGCTCCGCAAAAGCCGTGGCTGGAGATGCAGGCCGGGCCGATGTTCCTGCGCGACGCGGGGCGCAGCGCGCTGACCCACGGGCCGCTGGTGCGGCTGGGGCTGGGATACTCGCTGGGCGATCGCGCCGCGGCGGAGCTGTGGCTCTCGGGCGTGATGCAGAGCGCACCGCAGGGGGTTTCCGGAGATCGCGCGCTCGTTTCGGGCGGGGCCGGCGGCCGGGTGATGCTCTTCGCTTTCGACGAGGGAAAGCTTGGGCTGTGGGCGCGCGGCGGCATCGGCTGGGCGCTGCCGGTGGCGGGCGATGCTCAGAGCGGCCCGGCCGGCTTCGCCGGCGCGCTGCTCTCGTTTCAGCCTTTCGTGAAGCGCTTCTCGCTCGCCCTCGAAGTCGACGGGCTCGCGTACCGGAATTCTCTCGGCCTCGCGTTGCTCCCTTCATTACGCTGTAGCTTCTGAGAATCTCACTGGATTGAAGCCGTCGGCGGGTGGCGTATGCTGCCCGTCCCGTGATTGTCCGCCCGCCCATTCCCATGCCCGACATCTGGACGCTGGGCGATCTCGAGCGCATGCGCCTCATCCTGCGCGGCGGCTCGGTCATCGACTGGCGCAGGCTGCATTTCCAGACGCGCGAGGAAGTGGATCGCTACCTGCGCCTCTGCCTCTTCGAGCCGGACGACCCGTTCGACCGCGCGCGCCTGCAGCGCATCCTCGACGAGGCGGTCGACTACCTGCGCACGACCTTCCGCTACGTGGTGGCCGAGGAAGTGGCCCACCCGCTCGAGGTGCAGAGCCTCTTCCTCCTCGCCTCGGGCGTCGGCGACGAGAAGCTGCGGCGCATCGCCTGTCTGGTGCTGAAGGTGATGCACGTCGTCCACCACGTCGAGGCGCGCGGGCTGCTCCACCGCGCCCGCGTGACGGAGGACGAGCTCTGCCAGATCGTCACGCAGCGGGTCGACTCGGCCATCGCCCAGGTGCGCCGCGAGGGCATGCCCATCACCGCCGCGGCCGGCAGCGTGAAGACGCGCCACAGCGTCATCACCAAGCTGCTGGCCAAGAAGGAGACGCTGGCGGCGCAGATCTACGACCGCGTCCGCTACCGCGTGGTGAGCGCCGACCGCGAGCACGTCCTGCCCGTGCTGGTGCGCCTCTGCGACCTGCTCATCCCCTTCAACTTCGTCGTGCCCGGACAGACGCAGAACACGCTCTTCTCCTTCCGCAAGCTGGTGCGCGAGTCTCCGCAGCTGCGCGCGCTCATGCCCCAGCTCCAGGTCGGGCTGCACCTCGAGGACGACGACAAGCGCACGCGCGAGCCCGCGCAGGACAACGAGTTTTCGGGCGAGTCGTACCATGTGCTCAATTTCGTCGTCGACCTGCCGGTGCGCCTGCCGGAGCGCGCTGTCGAGGTGGGCGACGGGCGCATCGCCTTCTGCATGGTCGAACTGCAGCTGGTGGACCGAGAGACGGCTGTCGCCAACGAGCGCGGCGAGAACGCGCACTCGCGCTACAAGAAGCGCCAGCTGCTCAAGGTGCTGCGGCGGTTGTCGCGCGGGCTGGTGGTCCCCAGGGGCAGCAAACCCGCGCCCAAGTAACGCTGCCCGTCGTGGCTTGACGGAGGGCAGCGATCGCGATACTCGCTCCGTCCCCCGGGCGTGGCACCGTAGCCAAGTTGGTAAGGCAAGGGACTGCAAATCCCTCATTCCCCGGTTCGAATCCGGGCGGTGCCTCCACAAATAACATGCTGTAATTGCTAGCCTAAAAAGGCACTCTCTTGCGCCGATTCTGGTGGCCGAGTAGGCTCTCCAACGGTCAATATCCCAACTCTATCCCAACACCGAGAGGGAAAAATGGCGCGCGGACCGATGACGCGAAAGTGGCAAGCAGGCTACGTCCGTCAGGGCGTGTTCATCATTCTCAAGCGCGTCGGCGGTCGCCTCTACGAGAAGAGCACCAGGGCGACGACCGAGGCCGGCGCGCTGGAGCAGTTGCGCCGTTTTGAGAAAGATCCGGAGCGTTACACGCCGAGCCCCGATGCACCCGCTCCGATCCTGCTCGTCGAGAAGGACGTCGAGGGCCAGCTCGTCGCCTCAAGGCTTGTCACCGAGTTCCTGCTCTGGTCGCGCGACGAGAAAGGAAACACGCCCGAGTGGGTGGACAAGCAGCAGCACGCACTCGCGTGGTGGGCCGATCATTTGAAGGGGATCGACCTGCGCCCGTACGATCCGCCCGAAGGGGCGATCACCATGCTGCGCGATCATATCCTTCCACCACTGCACCGCCGCGGCCGCAAGGTGGGAGCTTGGAAGCACAAGGCCGCTGTGCTCAAAGCGTTCTACGGCTGGCTGTGCACGCACAAGCACCTGCTCACCCCGGCCGAAGATCCATGCAGGGGCATGCTCCAGGTCCCGGCGGCCAAGCCCGCGCAGTGGGATGACTCCAAGGTGATCCCCGCCGAGAACTTGGCGAAGGCTTTGCCACTCCTTCCGCAGTACGAGCGCGATGCAGTGACGATCCTCAGCGAGCTAGGTTTCCACGTCACGGAAGCCTACAGGTTTGCGCAGAACGGCGAAGTGAAGCCGCTGCGACCCGGTTACACGGGCCACGGCGCCGCGCTGCTCTCCTGCCCGGTGACCAAGTCCGGCGCGCCGCTGACGTTGGACGTGTCGGCTGCGGTCGCTGAAGCCGGACGCCGCTTGCGCGCCGAGGGGACGCGGGGCATGACGATGATCGGGTGGCACAACGCACTCGCCCGAGCGCTGCGCACAGCGTGCGCGAGGGCGAAGGTGGGCACCATTCGCCCCGGCAACTTCCGGCACACGGTCTTGACCGATGGGATCGAGCGGGGAGTGGCCCCCGGCGCTCTGTCGGCGATGGTGAACCATCGGTCGGTGCGGACTACGATGCGCTTCTACGCCACGCTGGCGGTGCGGCCGAACCCGATGCTCAAGGCCGCCACGCCTGCGCCGGTGCCGCCCTCTCCGCCAACGACGCCAACGACGCCGCCCTCCAGCAACGAGGTTGGGACGCGGCGGCGGCTCGCCGTAGTGAAGTAGCCGCTCACGGCTTCGGTTCGGGCAACCTCAAGGCGAGGATGGCGGCCTCAGCGTCCTGGCCGTCGTGCCCCTGCCTGTTGACCTTCGCCCGCCTCTTCACCCTCGCCTTGACGGTCGGCCTCGACTCGGTGGCCGGGTTGCGCAACGCGGAGGCGTCGTCGTTGAGAATCCGTTCGATCGAGCTGCGAAGGACGCGCGGACCCTTGGGGCCGGGCCGCGTCTCAAGCGCTCCGCTCTCGATCATCCGGTGCACTGTCGTCTTAAGGTCGTAGCCCAACGCCCGAGCGGCTTGGGCCTGCGAGAGAAGTAGCGGCATCTCTTCAAGCACGATCCTCCGCCGTCGGCGACCATCCTCTGCTGGCTCCGGCATCGCCTTCACAACCTCCGCTTGCGTGCGTACGAACGCCTCGGCTTGCTCGGCCAA
>WNFG01000704.1_pt1 | contig 31830 bp, 28 predicted proteins | sample 5400431 | NCBI WGS metagenome assembly WNFG01 (sample SAMN13153346, study PRJNA577476) | soil metagenome | isolation source: 120 cm saprolite under Douglas fir tree site 2 hole 3 replicate 2 | place: USA:California | collected 2015-04-18 | reverse complement strand
CGAAGTCCGGACCGAAGGCGCCGAGGTCCCAAACGAAACCCGCGAATCCACAGCCTAAGCCCGCATCGCCGCAGGTGCCGCCGCCGCAATCGAATCCGCAACCTCCCGCAGCCGACGATGGGCCCCACTAGCGTGCCCATCACTTATACATCCGGGGAGCAGGTTGAGGTTTACCGGTTCAGTCTGCCGGTAACGATCGGAATACCGCTGCTGGCGCTGTTTCTGCAGGCCTTTATCCCGCGGAGGTTCCCGTTCTTTTTGATTTTCGATCTGCCGCTGCTGGTGACGATTTTCTTTGCCATGGCGCGGAGAAATCCGGTCTCGGGCCTGTTCACCGGGGCCATTATCGGCCTGCTGCAAGACTCGCTCGGGCACAATCCCATCGGGGTTTACGGTATCGCTAAAACGGTGGTCGGTTACGGAGCCTCGTCGCTCGGAGCCAGACTCGACGTAGAAAATGCCGGCGCCCGTTTGCTGGTGACCCTGGGCTTCTATCTGATCCATGCCGCAGTCTACTTTACGGTGGCTCGGGGCATGGTCAATCTCACGCTGAATTGGAGTTGGAGCCGTGGCGTACTCGCGGGGTTAGCGAATGCCGTGGTGGGTGTGGTGCTGTACTTTGTGTTGGACAAGTTTAAGCAGAGAACGTGAAAAACGTCGTTGGTTAAATTGAGAAACGTCGTTGGTCGTTCGTCGTTGGCCGTTGGTCACAATAACGCCCAGCGCTCTCGGCGGCGCAACCGGTTTCCCCGGGGGTTAGAATAAAGTTAACCGGGACTGCCACCAGCCAACAGCCAACAACGAGCAGCCAACGACGAACGACCAACGACGAATAACCAACGACGGAATCTATGTTTGGTCGCGACGAAAAAGTATCGGGAATCCGCCTGACGGCGGCGCAGTACATGATCCTGGCCATCTTCCTTGTGCTGGCTTATGGACTGTGGCGGCTGCAGGTCATGCAGAGCGACTATTACGCCTTGGCGGCGGAGAAGAATCGCATACGCAACGTGCCGATTCTTGCGCCTCGCGGCAAGATTCTTGACCGCGAAGGGCGCACGATCGTGGACAACTACCCATCGTTTTCCGCGCTGCTGCTGCGCGATTCTTCGCGCGACCTCAATGCCGACGCGGAGCTGATTGCTTCGGGCCTGCATATGGACGCGAGCGAAGTGCGGGCGCGGGTTCGCCATTTCGCCGCCTTGCCCGCATACCAGCCGATTTTTCTAAAGGAAGACATTACGCCCGACGAGCTTGCCTTTATCGACGCTCACCGCAATGAGTTGCCGGAACTGGACACCATCATGGCGCACCGGCGCCTGTATCCGCGCAACGGGTTCATGGCGCACCTGATCGGATACGTCGGCGAAGTGACCGAGGACATGCTGAACCAGCCGCAGTTCGAACTCTACAGCCCGGGCGACATGGTCGGTGTTTCGGGCGTGGAGCGGCAATACAACACCGTGCTCATGGGCAAGAACGGATCGCGCCGGGCCCTGGTGAACAGCCATGGCCGGGAAGTGGGACGGCTGGACGAGACCCCTGCGGTGCCGGGTAAGCAGCTCAAGTTGACGGTCGATATTGATTTGCAGATTGCGGCAGAGCAGGCTCTTGCAGGCAGGAACGGCGCGATCATCGCCATGGACCCGCGCACCGGCGAGATTCTTGCCATGGTCAGCCGCCCAGTTTTTGACCCCAATGATTTTGCGGTTCGGATCTCCCGCGACGAGTGGAACAAGCTGGCGACCGATCCGGACCATCCGCTGCTGAACAAGGCGATCCAGGCACAACTGGCGCCCGGTTCGACTTTCAAGATCATCATGGCGACGGCCGGATTGCAAGAAGGCATCGCCCAGGATATGCGAGTGAATTGCACCGGCGGCGCTTCTTTTTATGGCCGCTATTTCAAATGCTGGGTGGTGGCTGAGCATCGCACGCATGGCGTCACCGACATCACCAAGGCTATTTTTCAATCCTGCGATGTTTTCTTTTATACGCTGGCGGAAAAGCTGGGCATCGAGCGTATCGCCAAGTACGCGACCGCGTTCGGGTTGGGACAGAAGACCGGGATTGATTTGCCGCAGGAAGTCAGCGGCATCATGCCGTCGGAAGAATGGAAGGCTCGCAACTTCAAGCAGAAATGGTTTGCCGGCGAGACGATCTCCGTGGGCATTGGACAGGGGGCGGTGGCGGCAACGCCCATCCAGATGGCCCGCGCTATTGGTGCCATCGCCAGCGGAGGCCATCTGGTGCGTCCGCACGTTGCGTTTCCTTCTGATCTTCCCGCGGGCATAGTTCCAGCCTCGAACACGGCGGACGAAGCCACTGTGCCTCTGGATCCCAGGAACTGGGAGATCATCACAGATGCCATGGCGGATGTGGTGAATCCGGGCGGCACGGCTGCTCTTTCACATTTGCAGAACATCGACTTTGCCGGCAAAACCGGCAGCGCGCAGACCATCAGCAACGCGCTCAAGGCCAGGATGGGAGCCGCAGGCAAGGCCAACTTTAAGGACAACGGCTGGTTCGTGGGTGTGGAGCCCCGCAGAAATCCGGAAATTGTGGTCTGCGCATTACTCGAAGAGGGAGAACACGGATATCTTGCTGCTCGCACGGCGGCGCAAGTGATCAAAGCTTATGTGGAGAAGCAGCGGCGCGCGCCCACCAAGATGGTGGAGAAGCCGAAGAGTGCGGGCAAAGTCGAGATTAGTGGTGTGTGGACGACGCCTGACGCTGACGGAGATATGGAGAAGCTGCAGGGCGGACGCTTCTTCGTTCCCGTGCGGAAGAGTCCTATGGTAGCAACGGCGGCGCCGGGACTGCAGTGAGATCAGTGGCCGAGAGTGACTTCACGGAAAAAGCTAGAAGCTAGGAGCTAAGAGCTAGAAGCTTTTTTTTATGTCCCGTTACGTTTCATATCGCGATTTTGACTGGCTGCTGCTGACCTTCGTGCTCATGATCTGTGGCCTGGGAGTGATGGAGATCCATAGCGCCACCCAGCACACCAAGTTTGCCGGAGCGCACGTCAAGCAGATCTACTGGGTGCTGGGCGGCGTGGGGATGATGTTCCTCATGAGCCTGGTCAACTATCAGGCGCTGCTGGAACAAATCCACTGGTTTTACATTGCAGGGGTCGGCTCTTTGATGGCCGTGATGATTTTCGGGCAGAAGTATCTGGGGGCGCGGCGCTGGATCAAGATGCCCGGTGGCAATCACTTCCAGCCCTCGGAGTGGGTCAAGCTGATCCTGATTCTGGCCGTGGCGAAGTATTTTTCTGACCTGCAACAGCGGGACCTTTCCTGGTCGGACTTTATGAAGGCGGGGGCGATTGTCGGCATCCCCATGCTGATGGTGCTGGCCCAGCCTGACCTTGGCACCTCGCTCACGTACTTGCCCATTGCGCTGATGGGGCTGTTTCTGGGCGGCCTGCATTGGAAGCAGGCGGCTGTGGTCATTTTTTTGGCTGCACTGTGCATGCCGCTGGCCTGGCACCACCTGAAGGACTACCAGAAGGCCCGGCTGGTGAGCTTTCTTGAGCCCGACGCCGATCCCCAAGGCTCGGGGTATCAAGTTACACAATCCCTGATTGCGGTGGGTTCGGGGGGCCTGTGGGGCGGAAAAGGCTCGCAAACACACGGGGCATTCCTGCCCGTTCCCCAAACGGACTTCATCTTTGCGGCTTTTGCCGAGGAGCATGGATTCGTAGGCGCGCTGGGGGTTCTGCTGTTATACTTCATCGTGCTGATGCGTTTGACCCAGAACGCGCAAACAGCGCCCGACCGCGCTGGCACGTTCGTGGTGATGGGTGTGGTGGCTGTGCTTAGCTTCCATATCCTGGTCAATGTCGGCATGGTGGTCGGCTTTATGCCGGTTACTGGAATACCCTTGCCTCTAATGAGTTATGGCGGGTCTTCCGTTCTGTTCATGTTCCTGGCGCTGGGAATGGTAATGAATGTTCGAATGCGCCGCTTCGTGAATTAGTTTCACGAACAGCCTCATGAACGGGGAAGGCGGCAGGGAGCAGTTGCTGCGCCAGCCAGGCGCAGCCCGAAAAATATCGATCGCCCTCGCGTAAAGGGGGCATTTCACCGGTCAGTCGAGCAGTCGAAGGCCGGGCAGGATTGAAGCTAGAAAGCTGCTGGGCAGGGAAACGGCCCCCCGACCTGAATAAGGTCTGAGAGTGCGGTCACAATCCCGGCAGACGTAAAGCGATAAGTGCAAAAGATTCCCAAGCTTGCGCAACGGATTCGGTCAGGGAGGAAACTCCAGGGCCCCAGCCGTCCCCTCTTCGGGGCCAGCATCGCGACGCTCGATCCCTCCCCATCCTTCCTGACTCCGCCCGGTGAACCCGTCCGACTTTCTTGAATTAGTCGGGGCGGGACGGAGTTGTCCATGAACAAGGAGTTATTTGTTTCATCTACCCCTCACGAGACCAAAGTGGGGTTGATGGAAGATGATCTGCTCGCTGAAGTCTACCTCGAGCGGGAAAATGAATACACCCTCGCCGGATCAATCTACAAAGGCCGCGTAACCCGCGTGCTGCCCGGCATGCAGTCGGCTTTCGTCGATATTGGCCTGGAGCGCGATGCCTTCCTGTACGTTTCCGATTTTATGGAATTGGAAGAACACGACGAGGACATGACTGACGTCGTGCCCGCCGGCCGTGAGGTGCCCGATCTGCGTCGGCAAAACGTGCGAGCCGAGGCTCCATCAGGCCCTGCCGAGGAGCCTGCAACCGGTCAGGCATTTGAACAGGCCGAGGTCGGCGAGGATGCTTCCCATCCCGATGGATCAGAATCTCATACGGAACTTCATGCGGAGACTCAGCAGTCTGCTGCTTCCGGCAGCGCGCCACAACCGGGTACAGGTGCGGATTCTCAGAACTCTGAGCGCGGCGGTTTTCGAGGACGCCGCCGGCGCCGCGGTGGCCGCCGCGATGGGCGCGACGGGCGCGAGGGACGTGAACGTGGTCCTGAGCAGCGCTCCACCAGGCCTTCGGCGGAGAGTACGCCTTCTCGGGAAGTTGCGCCGCCTTCCGCTCCTTCCCGCACTCAGGAATCAGGCAGGAGCCAGCACTACGGGCCGCCTGCGGGATATCAGCCGATCCTGCTTCCGGGAGAATCGATTTCCAAGTACCAGCGTTACGCCCAGCAGCCGCCAACGCAGGAACGGCGCTCGCCGCTGTCGCCTGCGCCTGTTCCCCGAACCGGCTCTGAGCAAGCGATACCGCTGGCCGCGACCTTCCCGGAAGATGAACCGATCTTCGCCGGTGGCGCTACGATCACGGAGCCACTGCATGAGCAGCATGACGACTCGCGATCCGGCCATGAGGAACAGGCCGAGGCGGCGGCAACTTCGGTGGACTGGAATCGCGAATTTCGCCGCCAGGATTTGAAGAGCGCTTCGGCATCGGCGCGCGATGTAGTAGAGACCAGGCAAGAAACGGAAGACGAGGTTGTTCAACAACACGACAGGATTGCGGCAGCATCCGAACCCTTCGATCGGTCCACTCAACATCCCTTCGATCATCCGGACTCTTCGACGGGCCAGCAGCAGGCCCCGGCTTTCGCCGCTCCGGGCACGATGGAGGAAGAGACCATCGACGAAGAAGAGGCGGACACCATCCGTTACCAGGAGTCGTCCGACGACGGCTACGAAGAGTTTGAGGAAGAGACGCGAGCTGCGGATCAGGCATCTTCCACGGCAGAGACCAGCGGGGAAGCGATCGCTGAAGTCCGCGAAGCGGTTGCGGAAATCCACCGGTCGTCCTTGGCTGAGTCAGGCATAGCCGAGTCAAGCACGGCCGCGACGGGCGGAGTGTCTTCTGCGGAACATAGTGCGGCAGACGGCGCGGCAGAGGGTGAGGAAGATTCCGAAGAACTGGAGTTGGAAGAGGCACAGGCGGAGGCCGAGGCTCTGCTCGATGCGGAGGCTCGCGGCAACGGCACGGTCGAGGCCCACGCCGAGGTGCGGGCTCCGGCGGGGACTGCCGGCTACACGCAACGCGCCCCGCGTCCCCGGCCCGGTTTCGACCGCCAGGGTGGTCAACGCGGACGCCGCGGGGGACGCCGGTTCAAGCGTCACGAACCGCAGGACGTTCCCAAGATCAGCGACTTGCTCAAGGAAGGTCAGGAAATTCTTGTCCAGATCGCGAAGGAACCCATCGGCAAGAAAGGCGCTCGAATCACCAGCCACATCGCCCTGCCCGGACGGTTCCTCGTCTACATGCCGACCGTGAACCATACCGGGGTGTCGCGCAAGATTGCCTCCGACGAAGAACGACAGCGGTTGAAGCGCATCGTGATGAGCGAGCGCGATAACGGTCATGGCGGCTTCATCGTTCGCACAGCGGCACAAAGCGCGAGTGAAGAGGAGTTGCGAGCCGACATCCGTTTTCTGAAAGGCCTGTGGAATGACATCAAAGGCCGCTCCGAGAGTTCCAAGCCGCCCGCGCTGATTTATCATGACCTCAACGTCGTGGAACGCGTGTTGCGCGACCAGGTCACCTCTGACTTCTCCGTGATTTGGGTTGATACCGAACCGGAATACGAACGCATTCTGCGCTTCTTCAACCGCTTCCAGCCGGCGCTGGTCAAGCGTGTGAAGCTCTACACTAAGGAGACGCCGCTGTTTGAGCAATTCGGCCTGGGCGAGGAGATGAACAAGGCGCTCAAGTCCAAAGTATGGCTGAAGAGTGGTGGCTATATCGTGATCAACCAGACCGAGGCGCTGGTCGCGATCGACATCAACACCGGTAAGTATGTGGGGAAGACGTCGCGTCTCGAAGACACGATCGTCAAGACCAACGTGGACGCGATCAAGGAAATTGTGCGTCAGATCCGGCTGCGCGATCTGGGCGGTATCATCATCATCGACTTCATCGATATGGACGAGCGCCGTAACCGCCAGCGTGTGATGCAGGCTCTCGAAGAGGAACTCCGCCACGACCGTGCGCCATCGAAGGTTCTGCAGTTCAACGATTTCGGCCTGGTGGCGATCACGCGCAAACGCGTCAAGCAATCGCTGGAACGCACCATCGGCGCGCCGTGTCCGTACTGTCAATCCACGGGCTATGTGAAGTCTGTAACCACGATCTGCAATGAGATTTACGTCGAGATGCGGAAGATTGCGAAGCACCTGGAGCACGAAGACGTGATGCTGCGAGTGAACCCCGATGTGGCCAAGGAATTGAAAGGAAACAATGGCCGGCTGCTGAATGAGATGGAAGAGCTGACCAAGCGCACCATCATTGTGAAGAGCGATCCGGCGGTGCACCAGGAGCAGTTCGATATCCACTAGCGACAGCTAACCAGCGCCCGTGTGGGACAGCCGGCCCCCGGCTGTCCTGCCGGAGACGGAAGGCTGGTCGCAACGAACTCACAACCCAGAGGTCTCAACGCCTCCGCCACCCCCGACCGCCGAAGGGCAGCCCCACCGGATACCGCCAGCCCGCATCATTTAACACCGTCCTAATCAATAATATACACAATTCATCGTGTATGTTGACAAAGTACACATAAATGATTCATTGTGTACAATGTAAACTCAACTCGAGGAGAGCACGCACATGTCTGCCAACAATCTCGTCGGAATAGCAGAAATAGCTAGCATGGCTGGAGTATCGAAACAGGCGATCAGCAACTGGCGGGCGCGGTATGACGACTTCCCGCAGCCGATCCAGAGTCTTCAAAGCGGCCCCGTTTGGGACCGTGAAAAGGTGGAAAAGTGGGTCAAGGGTTTCAAGAGCGAGGAAACTCATGTGCTCAGCTTTATTAATCTGAAGGGCGGTGTCGGCAAAACAACCACGGCCGTCGCAGTCGCCGAGATGCTCTCCCAAGAGGACCGCAAACGCGTCCTTCTGATTGACCTCGATCCGCAAACGAACGCGACGGTTAACCTTATATCGGAAGAGAAATGGGCCGAGATGGACAGGGACGGACGCACGATTGCCCAATTGTTCGAGGACCGCCTCAATCCGCACAATACGCCGAAATTCGATCTTGAGAAGGCCATTGCCCACGGCGTCTCCACGATCAACGACGGGATTGCGCGACTCGATCTCCTGCCCTCGAGCGTTCGGCTCATCGAGCTCCAGGATCGGATTCCGATGATTGCGCTGTCCGGGAACTTTACTTCCAATCCGCTGGAGATCTTGCGTGCCGCCCTTCAACCCGTGATCGACCGCTACGACTACATCATCATCGACTGCCCGCCGAGCCTTGGCACCGTAACGAAGAACGGCTTGCGGATTTCCACGGGATACGTGATACCCACAATTCCAGACATTGTTTCGACGTGGGGCATTTATCAGATCATCGACAACATTGAGCGCTTCGCAAAGGACATCGACCGACCGCTGGCGGCCCTCGGCATCGTCGCGACAAAGGTCCAGGTCAACAACCTTCACACGCGAGTGATCGGCGATCTAAGAGCCAAGCGGCTAGGGCGTTTCGGCGAACCTGGCGGATTATCCCAACCTCCCCTTTTTAGCAACACGATCCCGCAGACCGTCGCAGTTGCCCGTGGCGCGGACGTGGACGCCGACATCCGCACGTTCAAAGGAAAGTACGGAAACGCCTATGATGCATTACACGGTTTAACACAAGAGATCAGACAACTATGCGAAAAGAAAAAACATTGATTGATCTACTGCGCGGCTTGGTGAATTTGCTCGCAGAGGAGTCCGCACGCAACCCCGAGTTCGCGACCAGGGTCGAGAACTTGCTTGCGGAACTGCCAGAGAAGAAAAAATCCCCGCACCGGCTAGCTCCGAAAGTCGATCACTTACCCGAGAGCCTGCCCGACATCCACGCAGAGTTCAACGCCCGCGGAGTGACAGAATTTCGCCTTTGGCTGCGCGATCAGCCCATCCCTGTGCTTCGCGGCATTATCCGTACACAGGACCTTGACTCAACTCGACGGACGACCAAGTGGAAGGAAGCCCAGAAGCTGGCCGAATTCATTACCGATAGTATCCGCGCGCGGCTGTCACGAGGTTCTGCGTTCATTGGAAGGAATACGCCAGAATAGCCACTCCAACCCAAAACGAGCTTTGTTAAGCCAACTACGTCTCAGTCGCGATAATGGCATTCTTAAATGCCAAATGCCATTGTATAATTACATCTATGACAACCACTTTAACACTGGATAAAGCCGGCCGCGTCGTTCTGCCGAAGCCGGTTCGCGATGAAATGCAACTCCGCGCGGGCGATTCGCTGGAACTGGAAAGCTCAGAAGATCGCATCGTGCTCCGCCCCCGAAGGGGAGGAGTTGGGCTGCACCAGAAACAAGGGATCTGGGTCTTCGGCGTCGGGGAGCCGATCCCCGCCGGAGCTACCGATGAAACGCTGCGCCAGATTCGCCGCGAGCGCGAACTGAGCTTCATGGGCAATCTCCCCACGCGCCGCCCGCGACGGAAGAAATCCCGGTGAAACGGTTCTTCGACACCACAGTCCTGATTGCGGCGCTCCTGCCCGACCATCCCCACCATGCCCGCAGCTTCCCGGTGTTTGCGTCTGCCACTCGGAAGGAAGCGGCTTGTGCGGCCCACAGCTTGGCGGAAGCGTACTCAACCTTCACGCGTTATCCCGGAAAAGAGCGGATGAGTGCCGAAGCTGCAAGCTTGGTTTTGCAAGGAATCGAGCATCGGTTTACCCTGGTTTGGCTTGACGCCGACGAGTACTGCGCGGCCATCCGCCGCATGGCACAGATGGGAATCGTGGGCGGCGCCGTTTACGACGGTCTGGTCGCGGCATGCGCCCTCAAGGCAGGCGCGGACCATCTCTACACGTGGAATGTGCGCCACTTCGATCTGCTGGGCGCGCAGATAAAAAAGTTAGTAAAGATGCCGCCGGAGGTTTAGCCCTTCGCTTCGCAGCGGGCGGTTGGATAGGGCAAGCCAGAAAATGACGCTACCTACTTTCGTAGACTTGACGCAATTACGGCCTCAGCCAATGCTATAGGTTTCACCCAAGCTCTTTGACACCTCGCTCCATCCGCCTAACTCCTTATGGCTCAATATTTTGCCCGCAAGTTATTGAGCCCCATAGATCAACTCCGATTTTGGCGCTAAGCCAATGATTCCAATAGATCGGGGGGGAGGGGGTATCCCCCCCAGTTATAAAAGGGTAAATAGTCATCTTCCAAGAGCGGGAAGCCAACCAACCTTAGCAGAATGTGTTGACCTAAGGCCCATACCTATAGCACACTCAATGTACACACTATGCCTCGACGCGCCCACATCCTCCTGCCCGAAGACCTGCTTCGGGAGATTGACGCGCTCGTCGGTCCGCGCGGGCGCAGCGCCTTTCTGGTGGAAACCGCCCGCAACGAAGTGCGCCGTCACAGGCTGCTTCAATTCCTGGAGAGCAAAGACCCGGCGTGGAAGGACGAGGACCATCCTGAGTTGGCCGGCGGAGCCGGCAACTGGGTGCGCAAGCTGCGCGCCGAGAACGAGGTTTCCCGCGGGCGCAAAGACAGTCGCCAAAACGGTCGCCGAAAGAAGACGCGTGCCCGTAACTGATGCGGCTGCTGCTCGACACATCCGTGCTGATTGATGCCCTCCGTCACCACCATAGGCGGCGCGAACTGCTCGCCGAACTCGTTCAGGCGGGACACACGCTGGCCACCTCAGCCTTGAATGTGGCCGAGGTCTATGCGGGGATGCGGCCAGATGAGGCGCAGAGAACCGAGACTCTCCTTAGCGTGCTTGAGTGCTACGAGTTGACGGGAACATCTGGACGGCGAGCGGGAGCCCTGAAACAACAATGGGCCAAAAAGGGCCGAACCCTGGCGCTGGCGGACATGATCGTTGCCGCTATAGCTTTGGAGCGTGGCTGTACCTTGATGACTGACAACCGCAAAGATTTTCCGATGGAAGAATTGGATAAGTTTAATCTACCTCGTGGTTAGTGGAAACCAACCTCGTCATTCAAGGTTATTAAATCGGTCCTAGCTTCCCGTGTGGGCCAAGGCTTTCACGGCAAGATCGGCTCGGTCGCGCAGTCTCTGCACGGATTCATGGATGGCTTTGGCCGAATCGGCCGCGGCGTTTTGTTCGGCCGCCTTGGCGAAGCTTCCTGCATCTTCCGTAGCACCGCTCGCCATGTCGAGTAACACGACCACGGAATCCGCATGAAGTTTCCACAGCGAGGACATGTTCTGGCTACGTTTGAGTTCTTCGAGTTCGGTGCTGACGCGCGCGAGAATTGAAACCAGGCGAATCAGGGTGCGAGCGACGTCGGCGCGAAGGCTCTTTTCCTCAAGGAAATCGGCACTATATGCGTCGGCTTCATTCGCGCTGAGTGACAAGTTGAAGAATCGCATGGGCACGACCCGTCGATATTTGGGATCTGCCACGCGCACAAACACACGAATGGATTCTTCCACCCGCCGCAACTTGCCCTCTTCGACGGAAGTCTGCTGGGCCGTAATCACTGGAGGCTGGAACACAGGTGAAGGAACGGGAGCTTTCGGCGCCCCGCTCCGTGCCGGCTTAGGTGCCGCACCGGCGCCGCCTGCAACCCGGGCCGGGCGGACAGCCGGAGCGGTGAGCAGCGACTTGCGGATCGGCGGACGGCGATCCAGTTCTTTTTTGAGGCGCGAGACGCGGCGGAATTTTTCCAGCGCGCTGCCGTAATCCGCCCGCAGAATTTCAGTGCTCTCGATTGCAGCCACATGTTCGACGGTAACTTCCACTCCGTCCACGGTGCTGAGGATGCTGCCACCCATTTCTTCGAGGGCTTGCCCGAATTGTTTGATTTCCCCAAGAGCCTTGCCGAAAAGTTCGTCGAACTTCGCGCCGAATGCGGCATTGTAGGCTGCGACCGTGGCCAGCACGCCGGGGTGATAAAAGGACGAATCGAGCCATTGCTTGAGTTCACGCACCCGCGAAATGATTCCGGAGTCCATCAGAGCATTAAACTCTCGGAAGCGGGCGATTTCCTCTCGGAGAGGATCGAAACGGCGGAGCAATTGCACATGCTCCTCGGGCAGCGAGGGCACGTCGGCATCGGCGAGGATCTCAATCAAGGCAATCTCGAAGGGCGAGAGCGGCAGCGCGCCGTCCAGACCATATCCACTCTGCTGCCACTGGCCAGAAACGCGCGGATGGCGATAGAGGAAAGTCGCAATCAGGTCGGTCTTATCGCGGTTGACATCGTTCGCTTCCCGGCGGCGGACAAAATAACGCAACAGCGCCTCGGCAACTTCGGAATCTGTTTCCGGGGTCAGCGCCTGGCGCAGCATCGCCGGTGTAATGGCCATATCCAGCAGGTGCAGCCAGCGATACATGTGGGAAAGTGTGCCGGGCAGGTCGCGCTCGGTATGTCGAAGCGAGTCTTCGTCGAGACCGCTCGGAACCGGGACATTTCCGCCGAGGAAATCCCGCATGAGCTTCTGATAGAAGCCCTGGACTGTCGCGAGGATGGATAACTCAAATTTAAGATCTTCGGACAAACACAGACTCCCGAGCGAGATTCTCCCGTCCTTGCTGGGAATTCTTTACTCGTGTCCAAGTAAAGCGGAAAGTTACTACCGGTGCAAGTTACTACCGGAGCGACACTGTCATGCGGAACGGTTTCTTTTCCGGAAGTACATGGACTTCCGCGTGGCTTTGTTGAGCGCGGCTTACTTGAAAGGACCCGTTCAGAAAACTACAGTCTTGTTGCCGTACAGAAGGATGCGGTTTTCTACGTGCCAGCGCACGGCGCGGGAGAGCACGACTTTTTCAAGGTCGCGGCCTTTGCGGATGAGGTCCTCGACCGTGTCGCGGTGGGAGACGCGGACCACGTCCTGCTCGATGATCGGGCCATCATCAAGAACCTCGGTCACGTAATGGCTGGTTGCTCCGATGAGCTTTACTCCGCGCTCGAAAGCTTGGTGATAGGGGCGGGCACCCACAAAAGCAGGCAGGAAGGAATGATGAATGTTGATGATGCGCTGCGGGTGGCGGCTGACGAACTCGTTGGAGAGAATTTGCATGTAGCGGGCCAGCACCATGAAATCAGGCTTGTGCTCGTCGATCAATGACTGGATATTTCCCTCCGCCTGATGCTTGTTGTCCTTGGTGACCGAAACGACGGCATAGGGAATTTTGTAGAAGTCGGCAAGAGGCTGGTTGTCGGCGTGATTGGAAATGATCAGAGGAACGTCGCAGGCGAGTTCGCCGCTCTGGTGGCGATACAGGAGATCGACCAGGCAGTGATCGTACTTGGAGACAAAAATAATCATGCGCGGGCGATGCGAGGACTGGGCCAGTCGCCAGTTCATCTGGAACTTTTCGGCTATCGGCGAGAAGTGCTTGGCGAAGTCGGCGAGGTCTTTATCCGTCAAATCGATGTCGAAGTCTTTGGGATCGAACTCAACGCGCATCAGGAAGAGGCCCGATTCCTCATCAGCATGTTCGTCGGCGTGGAGGATGTTGCCGTTATGGCGGTAGACGAAGTCAGCGATCGTGGCGACTTCGCCCTTTTGATCGGGACAGGAGATGAGGAGGATGGCGGAGGGTTTCATGGATACTCTGGCACCACCGGTGGCGCAGGCTAGACGTTGCAAGCAACGTCTCTACTTTAGATATTTCAATATCTCACGCGCGGCGTTCGCGCCCGAGCCACCCGTCAATCCTGTCCCTGGATGGGTGCCGCTTCCACACAAATATAGATTCTGAATAGGGGTGCGGTAGCGTGCCCAGTCTAGCAGCGGGCGCATGGTGAAAAACTGATCCAGAGCCAGTTCCCCGTGGAAGATTTGGCCGCCGGTTAATCCGTAAACTTCCTCAAGATCCTGGGGCGTGATGATCTGGTGCGTCAGGATCATCTCGGGAAGATTGGGCGCGTATTGCGCGAGCGTCTGCACGACGGTCTGGCCCAGCGCTTTGCGCTGGCTTTCCCAATCTCCCTTTAGTTTGTAGGGAGCGTACTGCATGTAGATCGACATCACGTGCTTGCCTTCGGGCGCGAGTGTCGGGTCGGTCAAAGATGGAATCGTGGCTTCGAGATATGGGTGTGGCGAGAAATTGCCGTACTTGCAGGAGTCGAAGGCGCGTTCCAGGTAGTCGATCTCATGGCCAATGTGAATGCGCCCTTTGAGTGCGTTGCCGTTTCCGTTTTTCAACGCGGTAAAGCTGGGCAGACCGGAGAGCGCCAGATTCACCTTGGCCACAGTTCCGTTGCCACGGTAGTGCTGCAGCTTCTGCACGAAGTCAGGAGATAGATGTGTGGAGTCAGTAAGCTTCAAGAGCGTGCGTTTCGGGTCGGCATTGGAAATGACTGCCTTGGCGTTGAGCTCTTCCCCATTGGAAAGCAGCACGCCCGTGGCTGCGCCGTCTTTCACTCGAATCTCGATCACTTCGGCGCTGGTGCGAATCTCCGCGCCTGCCGCCTTGGCAGCGGAGGCCATCGCCTGCGTGAGCGCGCCCATGCCCCCCGCGGCAAAGCACGCGGAGCCTAGGGGATGAGGGTCTCCGGCTGCGCGAATAAGCAGCACCAGACTGCTGCCGGCTGACCATGGCCCGAGGAAGGTTCCGAAGACGCCGCGAGCGGCGACCACCGCGCGCAGCAGTTCGGTCTCGAAATATTCCGCCGCCAGGTCGGCCACGGCCATGGGGCCCCAGCGCAGCAGCCGGTACATATCTTTCTTGCCGAGGTTGCGGATGGCGCGTCCGGTCTTCAGCATTCCCCAAAGATCGCCGCTGCTGGGATGGTCGATATTGGGTGGAGTTGTAGTCAGCGCCTCGGCGATTACTCGGCCCATCTTGCCGAGCGATTCCTGGAACTGCGGATACCTGGCTGCGTCCTTCTGTGAAAATGCGGTGATTTCCTGCGCCGATTGTTGCGCATCGCGGTAGAGTGAAAGCGCGCGGCCATCGGGCGTGAGCGCGGTCACGCTCACTTCCGGCGTAATGAATTTCAGACCGTGCTTTTCGAGCCGCATGTCGCGCACCACGTCTGGACGAATAGGCCCGGCGGAGTGCGCGAGAGTAGAACAGCGAAATCCGGGATGGAATTCATCCGTGATGGCGGCGCCGCCGACTTGTGCGGAGCGCTCGAGCACGAGAGGTTTGTATCCCGCTTTGGCAAGATAAAATGCAGTGACCAGCCCGTTGTGCCCGCCGCCAATGATGACGATGTCACGTTCTGAATTTGTTTTCATGGAGTGAAGGCTGTTAGAAGACTCTGATTGAGTCCGGCGACCCCATCAATAGCGAATTCGAAACCTGGTGGAAACCCCTCGAAAGGGCGTTGGTAGCGCCGGCCTGCAAGGGGTCCTTCGACTGCGTGGCTGCTTCGCTTCGCGAACCAACCCCTTCGCTCAGGATGACAGATGCAAAGTGAGCCTTGGTCGCCTCGGAGTTTCCACTGGTCCGTCATGTGTTTACGCGGCTCCCTTGATGTCTTTAAGAATCTCGAGCGCCGCCAGCCGCCCGTTGGCGCCCATGATTCCGCCGCCGGGATGGGTTGCCGAGCCGCACATGTAAAGGTTCTTGATGGGCGTGCGGTACTGGGCCCAGCCTGCGACCGGACGCAAGAAGAAAAGTTGTTCCAGTGAAAGCTCTCCCTGGAAGATGTTCCCTTCGCTCAATCCCCACTCGCGTTCGAGATCGAGCGGCGTGACCACCTGCTTTTCAATGATGATGTCCTTAATGTTCGGGGCATACTCCGCGATGGTGTTGACGACGGTATCGCCGAAGGCTTCCTTCTGGTCGTCCCAGTTCAAACCTGGCCGCAGCTTGTACGGAGCGTATTGCACAAAGCACGACATCACATGCTTACCCGGCGGCGCGACGGAAGGATCGGTCAGCGAGGGAATGACCATGTCGATGTAGGGACGCTTTGAGAAGTTGCCGTACTTGGCGTCGTCGTACGCTCTCTCCATGTATTCGACGGATGGCGAAATCGAAATCGCGCCGCGCAGGTGCGAGCCCGGGCCGGGCAGGCACTTGAAGTCAGGCAATGCGCTCAGCGCCATGTTCACCTTGCCCGAGGAGCCACGATACTTGAAGCGGTTGACCTCTTCCAGGAAGTCGCCGGGAAGATGCTCAGCTTCAATGAATCGGGTGAACGTGTTCCGCGGATCGACGCTGGAAGAGACGACCTCAGCGTAGATCTCATCGCCTGTGGCGAGCACCACGCCTTTCGCCTTTCCGTTCTTTACGATGATCTGCGAAATGCCGGACTGGGTGCGAATCTCGACGCCCGCCTCGCGAGCCGCGTCAGCAATGGCGTTGGAGATCGCGCCGGTCCCGCCGCGAGCGAAGCCCCAGGCGCGGAACGCGCCGTCAATCTCCCCCATGTAGTGGTGCAGCAACACGTAGGCGGTGCCGGGCGAGCGAACTCCGAGAAACGTCCCGATAATTCCTGAAGCGGACATCGTGGCCTTGAGCACGTCGGTCTCGAACCATTGATCGAGGAAATCAACGGCGCTCATGGTCATGAGCTGTACCTGGTTGTATTTGTCCTCGCTCGACATCGCTTGGAAGCGGCGGCCAACAAATAACAGCTTCATCAATTCGCGCGGGTTGAGCGTGTGGGGATCGGGCGGTACCATGCTCAGGATGGGCTTCACGAAGCGGCACATGGCTTGCATGGCTTTGCCGAATTCGTCATAAGCTTCGGCGTCCACACGGGAATGGCGGGCGATCTCGCGGTGCGTCTTGCCGTGGTCGTTCACCCGCCATAAATAATCGCCGCTGGGCATCGGAGTGAACGTACCGTCGAGCGGGAGAATTTCAAGGCCGTGGCGGGGGAGGTCGAGGTCGCGAATAATTTCCGGCCGCAACAGCGAGACCACGTAGGAGCAGACCGAGAACTTGAATCCCGGAACAATTTCTTCCGTACACGCGGCGCCGCCCAGCACGTGACGGCGTTCGAGCACCAGAACTTTTTTCCCGGCCTTCGCCAGGTAGGCCGCATTGACCAAACCGTTGTGGCCTCCGCCGATGACGATCACGTCGTATGAGTTAGCCATGAGCTGTTAGCCTTTAGCTTGCCGGTTGAGAATGCGAACGAAGAATACAATAGCGCCGTTTTCCGGCGCGGATCAGAGGCCGCTGGGAAGAACGCTCCAGTTGCGGAGGACATTCGACAGGATTGCTATGAGTGAGCGCATGGCTGGAGTCGAAGCGCCATTCTACCGGGAACGAGACTGTTTTGTCTGCAAGATTTAGCGAAACTACGAGGCGTCATCCCGAAGCCCCGCGCTTTCACCAGCGGGGCGAGGGATCTCGCGCTGATCTGCTGCCGGTTTGTACACATCTCCCCAATCCTTCGCCAAGTCATCCCAGCGCGGATTCATGGATTCGATGAGCTTAATTTTCTTGCTGCGTCGCCAGCCTTTGATTTCCTTTTCGCGTGCAATAGCGGCGTGGGGATAGAAGAAACGTTCGTAGTAGACAAGCTGGGTAACGTTGTACCGACTGGTAAAGCCCGGTACTAGTTTGCTCGTGTGCTGCCAGACGCGGCGGCGGAGATTGCTCGTCACGCCGGTGTAGAGAACCGCGGACTTAGGGCCGTTGGTCATAATGTAGACGAAGAATTGCTTGGATGGTCGCATGGAGCTTTTCTAACGCGATTCGGCCCGACGTGTCTGTGACGGACGAACATGGGCCGTTTTTTGGGGAGATCCCTCGCCCCGCTGGTGAAAGCGCGGGACTTCGGGATGACGCCTTCAGGGAGGATCCCAGCACTCCATCACTCTGAAAGAGAGTGAGCCGACTTCGCGTCTCACGATGCAGCAATGAAGATAAGACTCGTCGAGTCGATGAATCCGCACTGGCATGACCTGGCGGAGCGCTGGGGCGACATCTACAAACCAGACCTTGCAGGAGATTCGCGCGAGATCCCTCGCCCCGCTGGAGAAAACGCGGGGCTTCGGGATGACGCCTTCCGAAAGGGGTTCAGCGTATAATCTGGCGTCGAGTCACATTCCGTCGAGGAAACTATCTTGCCCATTGGAACCGCATTTCACGAACGAACGTTCCCACTCTGCCAGAGCCTGAATTACCGCGAGTGGTCGGGCTACTACACGGTAAGCGTGTATGAGGTACACCACGAGCATGAATACAACGCGATACGCAATGCCGCTGCGTTGATCGATATCACGCCGCTTTATAAGTATCTGATCGCCGGGAAAGATGCGACCAAGCTGGTGAACCGCGTGATCACACGTGACATCAACAAGGTCAAAGTGGGTCAGGTGATTTACTGCTGCTGGTGCGACGAGCAGGGCAAGGTCATTGACGACGGCACGATCTCCCGGCTCGAAGAAAACGTCTATCGCTGGACTGCGGCCGATCCCAGCCTGCGATGGTTTCGGCAGAACGGTCTGAACATGGACGTGCAGATCGAGGACATCTCGGAAAAGGTCGCCGCGCTGGCCCTGCAGGGGCCGACTTCGGGCAGGCTGCTGAAGGCCGTGGCCGAAGCTGACATTGCGAACCTGAAATACTTTCGCGTGACGCGCGGCAAGATTGCCGGCGTGCCGGTCGACATTTCGCGCACGGGATACACCGGCGATCTGGGATATGAAATCTGGGTTCCGTGGAACGACGCGGTAAAAGTTTGGGACGCCCTGGCGGAGAAAGGTAAGCAGTTCGATCTGCACGCGGCCGGCATGCTCGCCCTGGATGTGGCTCGCGTCGAAGCGGGACTGCTGCTGATCGAAGTCGACTACAGCAGCTCAAAGAAGGCGCTCATCCCCTCGCAAAAATACTCTCCATATGAGCTGGGTTTCGCCAAGATGGTCCATCTCGAAAAAGATAATTTCATCGGCAAACAGGCGCTGGCACGGGATCAGAAGAACGGCGTCCCGCGGCAACTGGTGGGTCTGGAAGTAGATTGGACCGACGTCGAGGCACTTTATGAACGCTACGGCCTGACTCCCGCGGCGCCGAGCCAGGCTTCGCGGGTGGCGATTCCCGTTTACTCGGGAGAAACGCAGGTGGGAAAGGCGACCACGACTTCGTGGTCGCCCATCTTGAAGAAGATGATTGCTCTGGCCAGCGTACAGACCGAACATTCCAAGCCCGGGACGACACTGCAGATGGAAGCCACGATCGAAGCGATCCGCCTGAAAACGAATGTGAAGGTGACCACGCTGCCCTTCTACAATCCAGCGAGGAAGACAGCGACGCCGGTATAATGAGGCAGAAAGACGTGCCAGCAACGTCCTTACAATTGATTTGTCTCCGCTGGAAATCCTAACGATAGGCCTGGGGCGGCAAGCCGGTGATGCGAATTCCGGCATGGCCCTTGTGGCGGATATTCAGGCCGATCAGCAGCGCGGTGATGTGCTCGACGATGCGGGCGTTCTCCAGTTTGCCGCCATCGATTGCGCGTACACCGGGAATTTTTGTGGCTAGCTCGCGTGCGACCAGAGCGGCGTTGGGGTCGTCGCTGCAAACGATGACATCGCAGTCGAGCGGGGCGTCTCCGTTCAGCAGTTCAGCCGAAACATTGTGGAAGGCTGCAACCACGCTCACGCCTTTGGGCGCCAGTTCGGCAGCTTGCTGGGCGGCGGAACCTTGCCATAGCCCGAGAGTGCGGGAGGCGCGCCCTCCGACCCCCGCGGCGAGCGGCACCGTAGCGTCGATGAGGATGCTACCAGGACGGATTGCAGGCTTGAGTTGTTTGAGCAGCGAGGCTTGGCCTTCGAAGGGTACGGTTAACATCAAGAGGTCACTGGCCGCGGAGGCGGCACTATTTTCCATGCCGGAGATGTTGGCGTGAGGTCCAACTCGCTCTTTCACTTTGTCAGCTGCCGCTTGTGCGCGCTGAGCCTCCCGTGAGCCGAGGATGATAGTTTCTCCGGCGCGGGCCCAGCGCAGGGCGAGACCCAGGCCGGCGGGGCCAGTGCCGCCCAGGATCGCGATGGAGCGAGGATTGTACGTCAGAGACTCATTTTCGTTCGGAACCACGCTCATGCGAACTCCGCGCTGAGTGCCTCTTCTGCCGTGAACCCTTCCACTGGCAGCTTAAGATTTATGCGCGTGTAGGTTGTATTGCGCTCGGCGGGGATTCGACCCATCTCGAGAATCAGCGACTGAAAATCCTCGGGGCAGGTGTATTGACCAGCCGTAGCTCCGGCTTCGCGCGAGATATTTTCTTCCATCAGTGTGCCGCCGTAGTCGTTGGCGCCAGCATGCAAGCAGAGTTGAGAGAGCTTGCGATTCAGCTTCACCCATGAGACTTGAATGTTATTGATTGACCCCGCGAGCAGCACGCGGGCGAGAGCATGAACCTTAAGGTGCTCGGCCAGAGTCGGGCCGGAGCGCGCAAGTCCCTGATGAAAGAGCAGAGTGTTCTGGTGCACGAAGCCGAGTGGGACGAACTCGGTGAAGCCTCCAGTTTCCTGCTGGATCTCGCGTAGAAGGAGCATTTGACGAACCCAGTGCGCGGGAGTTTCAGTGTGCCCATACATCATGGTCGAGGTGGTGCGGATGCCGCAGCGATGTGCAGTGCGGATCACCTCGACCCATTGCGCGGTGGAAAGTTTGTTGGCGGAGAGGATGTGTCGAACTTCGTCGTCGAGAATTTCGGCTGCCGTGCCGGGCAGAGTATTGAGACCGTTGTCGCGCAGCATGCTTAGATAGTCGGCGAGCGGCATACCGGTGAGTTCCACTCCGTAGACAATCTCCATGGGCGAGAAGGCATGGATGTGCATGCGCGGCACAGCATTCTTCACCGCGCGCAAAATGTCGCGGTAGTAGAAGGGAGATAATCCATGCGGCAAGCCGCCCTGGATGCAGACTTCGGTGGCGCCGAGTTGCCAGGCTTCAACGGCTTTTTGCGCGACTTGATCGAAGCTCAGAAAATACGCGTCAGATTCGCGCGGGCCGCGGCTGAAGGCACAGAACTTGCAGCCGACGAAGCAGACGTTGGTGAAGTTTATATTGCGGTTGACGACATAAGTGACGAGGTTGCCGGCGAGTTCGGCGCGCAGGAAGTTTGCGGCTACCAGCAGGCCGAGAAGATCGTCGCCATCGGAGTCGGCGAGGGCGAATGATTCTTCAAGAGAAAGCGCGGCGCCGTCTTGAGTCTCGAGAATTTTTTCCAGGGAAGAGCGCGACACCGGAGACAGGCGTGGGGCGACGTCTGACCAATCCAGCGCAGGGAAGGCTTCCAGTTCCGAAGGCGTGAGTGCAGGCATGAGAGTCTCCGTAGAGACGTAGCTTGCTACGTCTGTGCTTACCACGCCCGGTCTGCCGGTGTCGACAAGAGACGTTGCAAGCAACGTCTCTACAGTGTAGCGGAAGTCTTAGCGGAACAGGTCAGTTGCTGCAGGGCGCAGCAAGTCGCGGGCATGGCCGCGACCTGATTCGTAGCGAAAGCCGCGGACAATGCAGGCCGGAGTACGGTTTAGCTTGCCGCAGACCAGTCCGGCTGCGCAGGCCAGTTCATCGGCGACGGCTTCGAGGCTGACGCGCAGCTTGTAGCCGTGGGAGTCACGGCGGCCCCGATCGTCGCGCAGCGGCTTCATTCCTGCGATGCCGATGCAGGATTCCGTCAAGCCTTCGCGCCAAGCGCGACCAAAACTGTCGGTGATGATGACTGGGATTCCTATGCCAACACGTTTCTTGATTTCTCGGTGGAGTTGCGCGGCGGAGCGGTCTGGATCTTCAGGGAGCAGTAGCGCGTGCCGGCCGCCGTTCACGTTGGAAACGTCAATGCCGCTGTTGGCGCAGAGAAAGCCGTGATGGGTCTCGGTGATGAGCACGCCATTCTTGCGTCGTATGACGGCGCGGCTTTCGCGCAAAGCAAGTTCAATGACGCGAGGGTCTAGGCCATATTCTTTCGCCCAGGCGACCGACTCGGCAGAAGTGTGGATAGTGGCAAGATCGACCAGGCGGCCTTCGGATTTGGAAACGATCTTGTGTTTGACCACGAGGATATCGCCGGGCTCGAGCACAAGTCCGTGTCGGCGCAGCGACGTAAGCAGTGTGTCCGCGAGGGCATCGCCAGGATGAATCTCACCGGCGACAGGGATGGGGATGAGCCGAAGTTCGGGGTGAGCAGAAAGTTTGGTTGTTTGCGATGACCCAGCGCGCGGCATATGTGGGGACAGCCGCCCTCGGCTGTCCGTCGAGCGCAGCTCGACAGCTCTTTGCCGACGGCAGGCTTCATCTTAGACCATTCGTCGCATCTTTCGGCGCAGACCGAGACGTTGCAAGCGACCTCGTCTACGACGAAGCGCCGCTACGCGGCTGGACAGCCGAGGCGGCTGTCCCTACGCAAGCATATTTGCGGGCTAGAGTTTGGGCCCGGGTTTCGCCTGGCAGCGAGATGAGCTGCTGAAGGTCGCCGGGACCATCGACGTCCACTGCGATTCCGGGCAGGTTCAGCACGACGCAAGGTTTGTTCACGGCCTGCGCGGCGGCGTAGTGGGGTTTGAAACTGTCATTGCCGAAGCGCAGCGGGAACAGGGCGGCGGGACGGCGTAAGACAGCATTGGTGCCGCGTCCGTCAGCCGCGGGAACCAGGACAGTGCCTTCCGGCGGAGCATGTTTCATAATTTCTTCAAGTTCCCACGACTGGATCAGCGGGATGTCCGCGGGAATCACCAGTGTGTACTCGACGCCGCGCTCTTCGCAGACATGAGTGGCCATCTCGATCGCTCCGGTTTCACCTGGGTTGTGCGGATCAGAGATAACTTCGAATTCATAACCCAGCGCCAGCTCCAACGCGAAAGGGTCGCTCGTTACGAGGGCGACGGCGGTCCTGCCCTTCCACTCGTGCACCGCTGAAAGCACATCATGGAGCATGGCCTGCGCCAGTTGCGTGCGCGATGGCTGGTCAAGCACGGAAGCGAGCCGCTGTTTGGCCTGGGAAAGATTCTTGACAGGAATGAGAATCACGGCCGGTCGTCCAACGGTGGACGGCGTGAAGTGGCACTGGTGGCCGGTTGCTGAATGCTCGAGACGACGGACAGCACTGTCCGCGCCAGCGCAGCTTTATCTTCGGCGGTCCGCATGATGGTTTGCGTGCAGTGCGTGCGCAGCCCGCTCTTGCGTAACGCTTCGGCGGAGCGTGCATCGCGCGTATCACAAATCAGAACATCCAGAAAATCTTCATAAGCCTGGGCCACGCCGGCAATGGAGCAGGGCAGACCTTGTGCGGCCATGAGAATCCCTGCAGGCCCAGCCACGGCAGCAGTTCCGACAATCGGGCTGACGGCGGCGATTTTGCCGCGAGCACGGCTCAAGGCTTCGCGGATCCCGGGCACGGCAAGAATAGGGCCGATACTTGTGATGGGATTGCTGGGCGCGAGCAGCACGGCATCGGCGGAAACAATGGCCTCGATCACTCCGGGCGCGGGCTCGGCGTCGGAGGCTCCAGCGAAGCGCACGGAGTTCACCGGGTCCTGATACCAGCGCTGCACAAAATATTCCTCGAAGCTCAGCTCGCCCGCAGGCGTGTCGATGCGGGTTTCGACGCGCGAATTGCTCATGGGAAGAATGCGGGCGTTGACCCCGAGCTTGCCGCAGATAATCGATGTGGCTTCGGAAAGAGTTTTGCCTTCGGCGAGCAGGCGCGAGCGAAGCAGGTGGATAGCGAGATCGCGATCGCCGGTGTGGAACCATGTGGGCTCGCCGAGTTGTCCCATGGCCTGCAGGCAAAGGAAGGTGTCGCCCTTCACTCCCCATCCTCGCTCGCGGCTGAGCATGCCCGAGAGCACGTAGGTAATGGAATCAATGTCGGGAGAGACGTAGAGGCCCCACCACAGAAGATCGTCGCCGGTGTTGACCACCAGCGTGATTTCTTCGGCGGGCATGACCTGCCGTAGCCCATCGACAAACTTGGCGCCGCCGGTTCCGCCAGTCAGAACGCAGATCATGCGGCCCTCCGCGCAAAACCTTTGGAGTCGACAGCGGAGCGCAACTTCTCAGAAAGCAGGCCAGGCTTGGCCATGAGCGCGGGCAAGAATTCCGGATAGATAGGAAGACGCTGTCGGAGTTCGAATCCTTTGGCCTCGGTGCGTAGGCGAAGTTGTTCCAGGTGCGGCCAAGGCTTCTCCGGATTGATGTAGTCGGGAGTCAGCGGCGAAATTCCTCCCCAGTCGTTGATACCCGCATCCAGCAAATCATCATAGTAAGGCGCGGATAGGTTCGGAGGCGCTTGAATATTGACGTCAGGCAGTATCAAGCGAGCTACCGCTACGGCGCGCAGCATTTCACGGCGCCTGGGCTCGGGCCAATGTGCCATGGGGATCGTGGGCTTGACCCGGAAGTTTTGGACGATCACTTCCTGAATGTGGCCGTAGCGCTGCTGCAGATCGCGGATAGCGAGCAGAGTGTCGACGCGATCCTCGAGCGATTCGCCGATGCCAATCAGCAGGCCGGTGGTGAAGGGAACTCCTTGCTTGCCAGCCTCTTCAATGGTGCGAAGACGCCGGGCCGGAACTTTGTCAGGGGCGTTATCGTGAGCGGCGCCCGGAGCTAATAGATCGACGTTGGTAGTTTCGAGCATCAATCCCATGCTGGGGGAAACCGCGGCAAGACGCGCGATCCACTCGGCGCTCAGCAGGCCGGGATTAGGATGCGGCAGCAGACTGGTCTCGCGCAGCACGAGTTCGCACATGGCCTCCAGATAGTGCAATGTGGACTTGTAACCGAGATGGCGAAGAGTTTCGCGCATCTCGGAGAAGATCAACTCAGGCTTGTCGCCGAGACTGAAAAGGGCTTCGGTGCATCCGAGTTTCTCGCCGGCCCGCGCGACGGCGAGCACTTCTTCCGGAGTCATGGTGTGCGCGCCGGGTTCGCCGGGATCGCGCCGGAAGGTGCAGTAGCCGCAGTAGTCGCGACAGAGATTGGTCAGTGGGAGGAAAACTTTGCGAGAGTAGGTGATGACGCCGGGCTTGAAGCGCTCTTTGGCGGCGCGGGCGGCAGCAAGAAGCTCGGGCAGATCGTCGTCGTGGCTGCGGATCAAGCTCAGCGCGGCATCGCGCGTAATAGGAAATCCGGGGCGCAGCTCTGCCAGCACGGAAGCGCAGCTTTGTTTCGCTGCGGTACTCTGGATGACAGAAAGAGTCACGGCTTCGGTTCCATTCTGCTCACTAAACCTGTCGACGGATAAATGATACAGGACGGCCGATGAGTGAGTGCAGTGCGTGGTAATGTAGGCATTCGCACCGAGCCGCTCGCATAGGTCTTGTTAGGAAAGACGCTCCGCAGGATGAGCTTGAGCCCAATCGAATTCCGCAAAGCGATGGGATCCTTCGCCACGGGAGTGACCATCATCACTCTGGATCTTGACGGCGAAGTCCATGGGATGACCGCCAACGCCTTTGCCTCAGTGTCGCTCGATCCGCTGCTGGTGCTGGTGTGCGTGGACCACGCGACGCGCACGCATGCCCACTTGCATGCCAAGAAACGCTTTGGCATCAATGTTCTGAGTAAACACCAGCGGGCGATTTCTGAATACTACGCGCGTCCCATCCGGACCCACGAGCGTGCGGAAGAAGAAGCCGGAGCGCGCTTTGGCCGGACTAAGCACGGCACTCCGATGCTGGATGGCGCGCTGGCCTACCTGGAATGCCGGTTGCATTCCGAGCAGGAGGCGGGCGATCACACTATCTTCATTGCAGAGGTCGAAGACGTGGTGGTGCGCGAGGGCGAGCCGCTGCTGTTTTTTCGAGGGAAATATCAGAAGGTAGGCGAAGAGGTCGCGAAGTAGAGTCGCATACGAAGAGCAGCCAACTTGTCACTTCCTCCCTCTTCCTACATCTAATGAGTGTTATTCCACGCGCGTATCATCCAACAAGTATTCTAGGTGAACGACAATTTACAAGAGGGTATTCATCCATGGTAGAGAAGATCAAGAAAGACGAAGCGGAGTGGAAACAGAAACTTACTCCGGAGCAGTATCATGTGACGCGCGAGGCTGGCACCGAACCTGCCTTCACCGGGAAGTATTGGAAGACGAAAGATGGGGGGACGTATCACTGCGTCTGCTGCGGTGAACCGTTGTTTGACTCCAAGACGAAATTCGATTCGGGCTCGGGATGGCCCAGCTTTTTTCAGCCCGCGGATCAGAGCAAAGTGGTCGAGCACAGCGATTCGACCTATGGGATGAGGCGGACTGAGGTGCGCTGCGCAAAGTGCGATGCGCATCTGGGACATGTGTTCGAGGATGGCCCGGCGCCGACCGGCCTGCGGTATTGCATGAACTCAGCCGCACTTGATTTGAAGTCTGCCAAGAAAAAATAAAAAAAAGAATTGTCATCCTGAACGCTGCTTCCGTCCGGCATCAGCCGGACGGAAGAGAGTGAAGGACCTATGCGATCGTTCGCCTTCCTCAGGGAAAATAGGCGGTTGTCTCAGAGAGCTTATGCCCCGGCGTTCGCAGCCAGAGCCTTAGGTAGCTCGGCTGCCTTCGATTGCGAATGAGTCTGGACTTTTTCCTGCTTCTGCTCGCTGCGTACCTGGATGCCACCCTTCAGCACGGCGCCATCTTCCACGCTGATGCGAACCGTGGAAACGTCTCCGGTAACCGAACCTTCGCTGCGAATGTCGACGCGATCACTGCATTCAATGTTGCCGGTCACTTTGCCCATGACCACAACTTCCTTGGCAGTAATGCTGGCGTCGACTTTGCCGTTGCGGCCGATGGTAACGCGGCTCTCCGGCATGGTGATTTTGCCTTCGATGCGGCCGTCGATGTAAAGAGATTCGGAACCGCTGATTTCGCCCTTGATGGTGAGTGTGCGGCCGATCGTGGCTTGCTCGACGGGCGCGCTGACGGTCTTGACTGGATTGAAAGAGTTTGGGTTCGAAGCCGGTGAACTGGACTTCACGCCGTACGAGTCTGAGGATTGAAGCATGCGACCTTCCTTGGTCTCCCGCGCGCGGTGCTCGCTGCCTGGCACCGCTCCCTGGAGTTGGACTGAATTTGTGGCCTTCGGCAGTTGCTGGCCGGTCGGCCATGTTGAATATCGCACAGAGGTAAGCGATCAACCGAGATTACGGAAGATGCTGTACGGGCGGGGTGAGAAACTCATGACTCAATGCCGCCGGATTCCTGCAGAGCCTGCCCGAGATCTTCCCACTCTTTGATCAGCGTGGCGTGAGCGGCTTTGTGCCGGTCAAGTTCCTGCGACTGGCGCTGGTTTTCGTCGGAGCTGACGAAATTTTGCAGCGCGGTTTCACATTGCACGATTGCCGCCTCGGCCTGGCTGATTTCCGCTTCCAGTGCATGGACGCGATCTTCCATCTTCTTGCGCTTGATAGGATTCAGACGTTTTGTTTTTGAGCCCTCAGCCGCAGGCGCGGCGGCTTGATTGCCGTTTGAGGGTGTCTGAGCCGGCTCAGCCCGGCTCAATTGCTGGCGAATTGTCTCATCCTGTTTTGCGCTTCCACCCTGCTTGCGCCAGAGGTAGTCCTCATAGTTGCCGGGATAGACCTCAACCTTTCCCTCGCCGATTTCGAAAACGCGCGTGGCCAGCTTGTCGATAAAGTAGCGGTCATGGGAAACGAAGACCACCGTTCCGGTGTACTTCACTAGGGCTTCGAGCAGCACATCCTTAGCGCGCAGATCGAGATGGTTCGTGGGCTCATCGAGCAGCAGGAAGTTTGCCGGATGCAGAAGCAAGCGTAACAGGGCATAGCGGCCGCGCTCGCCGCCGGATAGCACACCGATTTTCTTGAAGACGTCGTCTTCGGAGAATAGGAAGCAGCCCAGCAGGCTGCGCAGCTCGGTCTGGCTGGAACCGGGAGACAGATCCCCCAGATCGTCGAGAATACGAGCGCTTGGATGGACTTACCCGCTCCGTTCACACCCACAAGCGCGATGCGGTCGCCGCGGTCGATCATGAAGCTGACGTCGCGAAAAACTTCTTTTTCTCCATAGCTCTTGGCCACGCTATTGAACTCGGCTACGATGCGGCCGCTCGGCTTGGGCTGGGGAAAGGTGAAGTGGATGGTCTTCTCTTCCGGGGGGATCTCGATCCGCTCGATTTTTTCCAGTTCCTTGATGCGGCTTTGCACCTGCTTGGCCTTGGTCGCCTGGTAGCGAAAGCGATTGATGAAGACTTCGAGTTGCTCGATGCGATCGCGCTGATTGCGGTAGGCGGCTTGCAACTGCTCGTTGCGCTGCGTTTTCTGGGAGAGAAATTTGTCGTAGTTGCCGGTGTAGAACCAGAACCGCTTGTTCCAGATTTCCGCGATCTTGTTGACGGTAACGTCGAGGAAGTAGCGGTCGTGCGAAATGAGTACGAAAGCGTGCGGATAGTTGTGCAAGTACTCTTCCAGCCAATTGCGGGCTTCGAGATCCAGATGGTTCGTGGGCTCGTCGAGCAGCAGAAGATTGGGTTGCTGCAGCAGTAGTTTCGCCAGCGCGAGGCGCATCTGCCATCCGCCGGAAAATTCTTCTGTTCGCCGCTCCCAGTCTTCTTTTCGGAAGCCCAACCCCATCAAAACTCTTCCCACTTCCGCCTCGATGGAGTACCCGTCGCGGGTACGGAACTCGTGCTCAATCCGGTGGTAGCGATCGGCGACATCGGAGTATTCCGGGCTGGTGTGATCGAGTTCCGCCATGCTGTGAGTAAGTGTTTCCAGTTCCTGCTCCATGGCGCGCAACTTATCGAAGACCGACATGCACTCCGCGAAGACGGTGCGGCCCGAGAGCGAAAGCCCGTCCTGCGGCAGATATCCGGCAGTGGTGCCCTTGGCCACGATGAGCGATCCGTAGTCAAAGGTGTCCAGCCCGGCGAGGATCTTCATGAGCGTGGATTTGCCGGTACCGTTCGCGCCCACCAGTCCGACGCGGTCGTGGGACGTGATGAGCCAGTCGGCATTTTCAAACAGGAGTTTGTGGCCGAAGCGTTTTCCGGCGGCGGAAAGCTGGATCATGGGCTAACTTGATGGTCTCACGAGAGCTAGGAATTACAGAAGTCGGCATCCGGCATCCGGCTTTGGGCTTCCGGAAGCCGAACGCCGGATGCCGGCTTTAGGATTGCGCGGCGGCACGGGCGCGGGCGCCGGGTCGGGCTCCCCAGAGTTCGTGGTGGAACTGAATGCGTTCAAGGGCACGATCGATAACGGCTTCCAGTTCCTGCGCGTATTTCACTTCGCGTCCCTTGGCCAGGCGGCGGCGTGCTTCCTCAGGGCCGAACCATGTGGGATGACGCAGCGTTTCATCAGGGCGCCGAATCTGGTGGACTTCCATCAGAAAAGCTTTAACGACGAATTCCTGGACGCCACCGGGCTGCCAGAAAACTCCCTTGGAGTGAATGTAGAGATGAAAGTGTCGCGGTTCGATGGTGCCGAGGGCACCGGCTTCTTCCGCGGCCTCACGTTCGGCTGCCTGGCTGTGCGAGAGGCGGGCCTCCGCTGACCCTTTGGGAAAGGTCCACTTGTTGCCACCATTCGTGTTCACCAGCAGGAATTCCACAACGCCGCCGCGTCTGCGATAGCAGATCGCAGCTACCTGCAGCGGCAGGGACTTCGTCATGCGGGTCGAACCCATGCTGGCGGCCTCTGACATAAATCCTACTTGCAAGATATTTCAGCAGTATTAACGTGCAACAAAAAATGTGCAAGTGGAAGGTGACGAAAGGGTGACATTCCCGTTACAGGCCACGCCCATAGACGGGGATGACTGCGCCGGTGACGTCTTTCGCGGCGTCTCCGGCGAGCCATACGATCAGGCTGGCGATGGATGCGGGCTGCACCCATTGCGAGACATCCGCCCCCGGCATGTCTTTTCGATTGGCGGGAGTGTCGATGGTGCCGGGCAGAATTACATTCGCGGTGATTCCGGAATCTTTGTTCTCGAGTGCGACCGTCTTCATCAGCGATACGAGTGCCGCCTTTGACGCGCTGTAAGCGCCGACCTTCGGGCCGGGATCTTCGGCCGCGCGGCTGCCAATTGCGATAATGCGGCCACCTCCAGCCTTGAGCATGTGCGGCAGAACGGCCCGCAGAATATGGAAGGCGCTATTCAGGTTCAGGTCGAACATGCGCTGGAACGTTCGATCGTCAATGTCCGCGATCGCCTGACCGCCGGCAAAGGCACCGACCAAGTGCGCCAGGATGTCGACTCTTCCGAAGCGGGCGATGACGGTCTCCACTGCCTTCTTCGCGGCGTCGAGACTGGAGAGACTCGCGGGGAGTGCGGTGAAATTCGGATGGTCGAAGTCAGATTGCTTGATGTTCGGGGACAGTCCGACGACCGTCGCGCCCACGTCCAGCAAGGCTTTGGTGACGTGAGTTCCGAGGCCGCCGCTGGCTCCCGTGACGAGGGCGATTTTCCTATTACCCATTAGAACGCTCTAGCTGCTGTAAGCAGGCGGTGACATTACCTATGCCGTGGTGGCACCCCACACCCCTACTTCAGTCCCGTGACCACATACGCTTCCGAGAGATCGCGATCGTAGACGTAGGCGTAGGCGGCGCCATCGACGGAAAGACGAGGGGCGCCAACGGACTGGATTCCGGTATCAGTCGCTGAGCCAAAGCTTCTCCAAGGCTCCATCTTGCCAGTAACGACATTGACCTTGAGGACCTTGACCGTGGTCTGCCGTGCGCCGCTGGAAGCTACATACACCGAGCCTCCATCGGGCGACCAGTCCGTTACGTAGTAGTTTGAATCGAGGCTCGGGATCAGACGAATCCCGCTGCCGTCCAGTGGCCAGACTCCCCATTTGCCGTCGGGTCCGTGAACGACGGTGTTCGCGCCGTCAGGGGAGACGCGCACTCCGGCTATGCCTTCTGGCGTTATCGGCTTCGAGTCGCCGCTGCTAACGTCAACTAGATAATCGCGGGCTCCGTGCCCGGCTTCAATCCCCGAGGCGAGCAAATGTTTGCCGTCGGGCATAAAGCGAACGATGTTGTAGCTGACAGCATCGTGGGTGAGCGGCCTGGATTGGCCCGCACCCGTGGGTACAAGAACGAGTTGTCCGCCCTTGGCGGGCCTTGTGATCGCCCATTTGTTATCGGGAGAGATCGCTCCAGAAAGACCTTCGCCAATCTTGACTGGAGGCGAACCGTCCGTGTCACGAAGATAGACCGTGTAATTCGGTCCACCGCCATCGCCTTCTTCTTCAAATAGAATCTTGTGCCCGTCACGGCTGATGTCGCGCACAATCGACCAGCCGAACCATCCCAATTCGCGCTCTTCCTTCGCGCCGGGCCCCATGCCACGAATGCCAATCCGTGTCTGGTGCCTCACCATTAACGCGGCTCCGTTGCGGAGGTCTTCGATCCACACGCCTCCTGGGACATTGGTGATGGTGCGCACTTTGCCCGAAAGCGTAACGGCGTGCGGGTTCGCAGCGATGCCGGTGGGGGTTGAGGTAAACCAAATCTCGTCACCCGCAGGGGACCAGAGAATGCCCTCCAGCGAAACCCAGCCGGAAGAGAGTTTTCTTTCCTGGTCCTTTCCATCCGCGGAAATCACGGCGACGGAACCTTGATCGTCGCCTCCGGGAACTTCGTGGTCGGCGAAGGCTACCCACTTGCCATCGGGAGAAATCTTGGGATTGCTGATCCAGTTGATGCTGTCAAACAGCACGTTGCCGACGGGATATTCCAAGCGCCAGTGGCTGTTTTCGGGGACATAGCGGACCACCACCATGCTCTCTCCGTCCGCGGCCCAGTCTGCGTCCTGAACGTTGTCCAGGAGCTCGCGCGGGGTTCCGCCACTCAGAGGCACGCGGGCTAGAGTCCCCGTTCGAGCATAGCCGCCGTACCATTTGCTGTTGAGCCGGATGGCCAACTCTCCATTCTTGGAAATAGAAAGCAGTTCGGCGTCTTTAAATCCCAGTGCGCGCGCACCTGGATCGTCCAGGCGTGCCAAATACAATTGGTTGTCGTCGCCCTCCCACGAGGCGTTGTAAACC
>WNFG01002209.1_pt1 | contig 31961 bp, 26 predicted proteins | sample 5400431 | NCBI WGS metagenome assembly WNFG01 (sample SAMN13153346, study PRJNA577476) | soil metagenome | isolation source: 120 cm saprolite under Douglas fir tree site 2 hole 3 replicate 2 | place: USA:California | collected 2015-04-18 | reverse complement strand
GCATCGATGTTCGGAGTGCGAATCTGCTTGTAGCCGTAGCATCCCAGGTGGTCGGCACGAAGGGTGTCAACGGTGATGATCACAACATTCGGTTGAGCTTTGACTGCGGCGCGCGAGAGGGGAGCAAAGGCGAGGCCAGCTATCCACACGAACGAGAAAAGCCGGCGAGAGGGAGAGACCATGATTACGTTGAAGTAGAGTGGAAAAAGAAATTATACGACAGAGCGGCCGCGCCGTTCGGGGGTCTGGTTGGCGAGCACTGTGCTAGTCTGGGGCCGATGAAGGCCTGCCGTGCTCTGCTCATCTTCTCTCTGTGCCTGCCGCTGGGCCTGAGCGTTGGGGTGTCAGCGCAGCGTAAGACGCCACCACCCGATATTTTCCTGATCACGATCGATACCCTGCGCGCCGACCACGTGCACTGCTACGGCTACGACCGCGTGCAGACGCCCGCGCTGGACGGACTGGCGAAAGATGGGGTTCGCTTTGCGCAGGCTTTCACTCCCAGTCCGATTACCAATACTTCGCATGCCAGCATTCTCACTGGGTTGTTGCCGGGCTCCCATGGCGTAACGGATTTCGCGGTGCCGCTTTCTCCGTCCCATCCGACCATAGCGGAGTTGCTCAAAAAGCAGGGATATCGAACGGCAGCTTTCATTGGAGCGGTGATCCTCGATAGCAAAACTCTGGCTCCTGGTTTTGATCGGGGATTCGATTTCTACGACAACTTTCCCGAGCATCCGCAGACGAAATCGCGGTGGGGGCGCGTCGAGCGCCGCGGTATGCAGGTAGTACAGCACGCAGAAGCGTGGCTGACCCAGCATCCTGCCGGCCCTCATTTCATGTGGGTACACCTTTACGATCCTCATGATCCCTACGAGCCCCCGGCGCCTTATTCCCAGACCTACAAGGATCATTTGTACGACGGCGAGATTGCTTACGCCGATTCCGCGCTGGCAAACTTCATTGCCTATCTCAAGAAGAGCGGGCGCTACCGGAACGCCATCATCGCCGTCGTCGGGGATCACGGGGAAGGATTGGGAGAGCATCACGAGGAGACGCACGGGATCTTTCTATATGACTCGACGACACACGTCCCACTCATCGTTAAACTGCCGGGCACTCCCCATGGGAACGCCGTAGTCAATTCGCAGGTGCGCACCGTGGACATTGCGCCGACATTGTTGCAACTGGCCGGCGCTGCTTCTCTCGAGAAGCACGACGGAGAATCCTTGACGCCATATTTCGCCGCCGGGGATAAAACTGAGCGTCCTGCTTTTGGTGAAACCGATTACCCTTTGCGCTTCGGTTGGGCTCCGTTGCGATCGGTGCGCGCCGAGGGATTCAAATACATCGAGGCGCCGCGTCCCGAATTCTACGACTTGCACACCGACGCCGCGGAGTTGGACAACAAGTACGAACCGTGGAACGATCGCGTGCGAAAATCGCGCGCCATGCTGGCGGAGCTGCGCGCAAAAGAGCCGCCGCCGGAGGTTTCCAGGGGAAGCGTCAGCCCAGGCACGATCAACGAACTGAAAGCGCTCGGCTATCTAGGGCAAGCTGATGTGGGAAGTGCGACCACAGCTGCGGAGCCTTCGATGTTGCCTGATCCAAAGGATAAGATCGAGGAACAGAATCTGCTGCACACGGCCATGATCGCTTCCGAGGATAACCGCGCCGACGAGGCTCGGCAGGCGCTGGAAAAAGTGTTGGCTCTGAATCCAAAATCTCCAACCGCGTTGCGCCAACTGGGAGAGTTGGAATTACAGGCCGCAAACTATGAGAAAGCTGTTCTGCATCTGAAGGGTGCCTTGGAGGTGCGCCCGGATGACGCGGCGGCCGCATTCTATGAGGGACAGGCTTTGGAGAAGCTGCACAACCTCGCGGCAGCTCGGGACGCGCTTGAGGCCAGCCTGAAGCTGCTGCCGGGGCAATTCCCTGCCCGGCTGCTTCTGGGCCGGATCTATCTCGAAATGAAGAACCCGAAAGCCGCTGAAGATCAGTTCGAGGCGGCGCTGCTGCTGCAATCGAACAATTCGGATGCACTACTCGGAGTGGCTACTGCACAAACTGCGGAGGGCAACTTCGCCGAAGCGGTGCGACAACTGGAACCACTGGCAAAGACGCAAGCAAAGAATGCGGAAGTCTTCGAGTTGCTGGCGAAGGCATACGCTGGGTTGGGAAAGGCAGTGGAGGCCCGGCAAGCGGAGGCACGAGCCAATATCCTGCGGCAGCACTCCAAGCAGACGCCGACTCAATAGATAAGGACCAACGCGAGTCCCTTTCCCGTTGGTCGAATCTGCCGCCCAATCTTACTTCTGCGCGACCGTCTTGTCCGAACTTTCGAAAATCTCGCTCAGCACGTGCCCCCGCATCTGGGCCGGCTGCGGAATTCCGTAGAGATGCAAGATCGTCGGAGCGATGTCGTACACCGAAGCTTCAAATCCCATCAGTCGCAGATCGTGCTTGATCCCGGGCCCCATGGCGAAGAATGAACCCGGGACGTCGTCGCCGTCGGCGAAGTCATGCTTGGCAATCACCGGGGTCGTTTTCTCGTGGTCCATGTGGGCATGCGGATCGGTTTCTTCGAATTCGCGCAGCGGCTTGATCCCGTGATCGGAAACAACGATTACATAGGTATTGTCGTCGACATGCTTCAGGATCGCGCCCAGCACTTTGTCAAATGCGATGTACTGATCAGGAAAAGCCTCGGTACGCACGGCGTTAATCTTTGGGTTATAGCCAGCATTGTACGGTGCGATGGGATAGAGCCAATGCCCGGTCCGGTCTTCACAAGACTGCCCCAGCCACGTGAACTCTGTGGGATGATGATCGAGCAAGTAATCGAATACATGCGTCTGCTGGTCACGGATCAACTGAACTTTGTTCAGCCACGCGTCAATCACTTCAGATTCATGTCCCCGAAGGTCTGAAGCCGCGGGCATGCGCTCGCAGTCAATGTAGAAGTCGCCCACGTTCTTGAGCAACTCAGCTTTCAACGCAGGAGGATAGACCGGCTCCCCGCCCTGGACTTCCGAGAGTTTGGGAGCGCACAGCACGCCGTCTTCGCAATTCTTGCCCCGAGTCAACATTCCGCTGATCATGTATCCATTCACGGGCATTACTGGAAAAGTCGCCGGCACATTGGCCATTCCCACGCTCACGCCGTTCTTCGACAGCACGGACCAGATGGGCTCTTCCTTCAGCATGTTGGTGTTGGCCGTGATGCCGCCCACGATGAAGCCGGTGACTCCATGTTCCTCGGGCTTGGTGCTGGTGAAAAGTGTGCTGTAGACGCGGGGGCAGTTGGGCGCAGAGACGGTGCGCAACTTGCCATAGGCCCCCTTCTTGATCACGGTGGAAAGATTCGGCATCTTGCCCTGCAAGAGCAGGGGGCGGATCACATCCAGCTCCATGCCGTTGACGCCGATTACCACGACGTGAGGCCTGGGTTTGGTGGAGCTTTGTCCTTGGGCAAACAGCGGTAGGGATAGGAGGACGCAAAATACCAACACAAATAACGAGGACCGTCGCAAAAGCATGGGAACCTCACTCTGGGATCAGGGAAGCAGGATTCTTCCTGAAAAAACTGCGCGGTAATTATACGTCTAACGGGCAATGACTGCACCGAAGACATTGGGCCCTAAGCCATTGAAAATATGGGGGCTCAATTTTGCCCGGACCTGGCAAGCTTGCCGCAGCATTCCGGCCGATCAGGCAGGCTTGATCGGTCCCATCCCCCGCCGAGAGCTTGGATCAGCAATACCGTGCTCGCCATTCGCCGCCCCAGGATATTGACCGCGGTCACTTCATCGGCAAGTGCGGCATTCTGCGCGGTGATCACCTCGAGGTAACTTGTGACCCCTCCCTTATAGCGAGTATTCGAAAGGTCTAGCGATCTCTGAGCGGCCGCTACAGCTTCATCCTGGACCTTGGCCTCGTTTTCCAGAATTCTCACAGCCGCCAGATTGTCTTCCACCTGCTGGAATCCTGAGAGCACGCTCTGTCTGTAGGTAGCGACTTGCACGTCATAAGCCGCCAGCGCCTGGTCGGTTAGAGCACGGCGTCTGCCCACGTCGAAGACGGTACCTACGGCAGACAGTCCCATAGACCACAAACCGCTCGGCCCATTGAGCAGGGTCGTGATGGCGGAGCTTTCGAATCCTCCTGAGGCCGCCAAACTGATCGTGGGGTAGTACGCCGATTTCGCAACTCCGATCTGGGCGTTGGCGCTTGCTACGCGTCTCTCCGCAGCTGCAATATCCGGGCGCCTTTCCAGCAGTTCGGAGGGCACGCTGATAGGAACGTGCGGAGGAGGGGCGGTAAGCGGCAGCGGAGGAAGACTGAATTCCGCAGGAGGCTTCCCCATAAGAATTGCAACCGCATGTTCGTACTGCGCACGCAACACACCTACATCAATCGCTTGCGCGCGGGTCGTCTGAAGTATCGTCTTAGCCTGCTCAACTTCCACTTCCGAGGCAATACCTCCCTCGAAACGGCTCTGGTTCAATTCCAGGGCCTGCTCGTACTGTTTGACCGTAGTGTTCAGGAGCTGTTCCTCAGCGTCCAGGCTGCGGGCTTCGAAATAATCAATCGCCAGATCGGCGTGCATGCTCAGATTTACCGTAGCCAGGTCTGCCGCGCTGGCTTGCGCTTGCTCTCGGTAGGACTCCACAGTTTTTCGAACTCGTCCCCAGACGTCAGCCTGGTAGGAGACGTCGAACGGCAATACGAAATCGTTGTACGTGATGCCATCGAAGATCGAAGTCGGAGGCGGCCGGCGGCCCGATATTCGCTGACGACTTGCCGACGGCGCGACCGTCACAGTCGGATAATAGTCAGCCCGGTTGTAGCGTAGGGCAGCTCGCGCTTGACGGAACTGCGCCTCTGCCGCTCTCAGGTTCTGATTGCCGACGTTGATCTGTTGCTCGAGCGCATCGAGCTGAGTATCCTGAAAAATGGTCCACCAATTACCCCCAAGATTTTGATCATTGGGCTGGGCGGGTTTCCAATCCCCTACCTCTTTATAGGCCGGAGGCGCCTGCACAGCGGGAGTGTGGTACTTGGGTCCAACCACGCATCCGCTCAAGGAGAGCACAGCCATTGCCAGCAGGCCGTACGTCCAAGGCTTCGGCCGCGGATTCTGCTCCGAAATCATTTCTTGAGGATGTTTCACTTTCCATCTCCCGGCAATGATGCTTGAACAATTTGCACTTGCTGTCCGGAAACAATTGAGTCGGGTGGATTGATTATGACCTGATCGTTTGCCTTGAGGCCAGACACGATCTCTATATCATTCCCGAAGTCGTGTCCTGGAGTCACGGTAGTTAGGACAACTTTCCCATCTTTCACAACGCCGACACGTAAACCCTCCGTGCGAAATATGAGGGTATTGACTGGAAGCAGGAAAGTAGAGGCACGGGTTGGCACAGCCAAATGGACCTCTGCATAAGAGCCCGTAAGCAGCGTGCCCCTAGGATTGTCCACATCGACTTCAATCAACAGTGTACGAGTTGTCTGATTGATGGCTTCGGCTGTGCGCACCAGCTTTCCTTGAAACTTGCGCCCGGGAAATTCAGCCAGGGTCAGATCTGCGGTCATCCCGGACTTGATTCCTTGGGAGTATTCCTCCGGCACGTTTACGTAAACGCGGAGCTCGCCGGGTTGAGCAATGTGGAAGAGATCGGTTTTTGCCGCTGTACTGCTCCCGGAGTTAATGAGATCGCCGATATCGGTGTTACGCGCTGTAATTACACCGTCGAAGGGTGCGTAGATCTTTTCGAAAGATACCAGTGCCGAGTATTGCTCTACGGTTGCCTTGTCTGCTTCGACAATTGCTTTATTTGCATTGTAGGTACCGACTGCGTTATCGACGTCCTGCTGGGAAACAGCGTTAGTTTTTAAGAGTCCCTGATAGCGGGTTTTGGTAATGGCAGCGAGATCGAGGTTCGCCTGCGCGGTTAAAAGGGTGCTGCGGGCTTGCTGGAGTTGCTGATCGACTTCCGGCGTTTCTATGACAGCAAGAAGCTGGCCTTTCTTGACATGCGCCCCGATGTCGAAATACCACTTCTTCAGATAGCCATTGGTGCGCGAGTAAATGGGAGAAGTGATGAATGGCTGCACGTTTCCAGGCAGGATAATCTCGTCGGCCGGCGCGGTCTGCTTCGGCGAAACAACCGATACGGCGGTGAGGGCCGCTTGAGCAGTCTCCACGTTCAGGGTGTTGCGAGCCTTGACCCGCGACCAGATGCCAGATAACAGCACGCCCACCACAGCGGCCAATGCAATTGCAACGATGATCCATGATTTGCGCGAACGTTTCACTGCTCCTGCATCATTCGATAGGAGTATTGGCCTACCGATCTGTTTTGTATTTTCAGTTTGAGGCAACATAAATAACTCCATTTCGCTGGTGTCTAGTGCTGTGCTCCGGTTTGGGCTTGATGCCCACGTCGGCCCTGTAAAACGCTGAAAAATGTCGGGACAAACAACAGCGTCGACACCGTCGCGAAAATCAGTCCGCCGATCACTGCCCGGCCAAGGGGAGCATTCTGTTCACCGCCATCCCCGAGGCCGAGCGCCATTGGAACCATGCCGATGATCATGGCAAGAGCGGTCATCAGCACAGGGCGAAAACGCGTGAATCCCGCTTCCAGTGCGGCGCCGATGGAATCCATTCCTTCCGTCATTTTCTCCGTGGCAAAGCTCACCACCAGGATGCTGTTTGAGGTTGCTACGCCCATGCACATGATGGCTCCCATCAGCGCAGGTACGCTCAGATTCGTGTGCGTTATGAACAGGAACCAGGCAATCCCGGCAAGTGCCGCGGGCAGCGCGGAAATCATGATGAAAGGATCGAGCCACGACTGAAAATTGACTACGATCAGCAGGTATACGAGCACGATTGAACCCATTAATCCGCTCAAGAGGCCAATGTAGGAGGCACGCATGGTCTGAACCTGCCCCCGAACAACCACTCGAGAGCCGTGCGGCAGTTGCTGGCGCGTGGCGTCGATGATCTTGTTGATGTCGCCCGCAACGCCACCGAGGTCGCGACCCGCGACAGAGCCAAAGATGTCGATCACGGGCGCCACGTTGTAGTCGGAGACCACAGCCATTCCTGTTCCTCGCTGTGTGGACACCAGACTGGCCATGATCGATGGAGGAGCGTTTGGGTCGGTGCCTGTGATCGGAATGTTCTGCACATCCTGCAACGTGTCGGTGCGATATTGCGGCGTCTGTGTCGCGATTTGATAGCTGACATGATTTTTGGGATCAAGCCAGAACGAGGGCGAAGTCTGGAAGCTGCCACTCAGCGAAACCAGCAAATTTTGCGCAACGTCGTGGGCGGTGAAACCGAGTTGTTCTGCCTTGGTACGTTCGACCCTCAGGCGCAGATAGGGCTGGTCGAAGGGCTGCTGAATACGCAAATCAGTCGCTCCGGAAACATATCTCATTTTCGCGAGCAGTGCGTCTGCAAAGAGCCGGTTTCCCTGCAAGTCATTTCCCACGACCTGGACATCAATGGGGGCAGGCAATCCAAAATTGAGAATCTGCGCGACCATGTCGGCGGGCAAGAAAGAGAAGGAAACACCCGGAAACTGTTTTGGAAGCGCAAGACGAAGCTGGTGGACGTAGCTATCCGTGGGATGGTGCTTGACGGAGAGAGTCACGAGTATGTCCGCATCCGATGTGCCAACCGGCGCGGAATTGCTGTAAGAGAGATTGATGCCGCTGTAGGGTAGGCCGATGTTGTCAATGACGCTCTGCACTTCGGCTGCCGGAATTTCCTTTCGAATCGACTGCTCGACCTGATCGCAAAGGTTGGCTGTCTCTTCGATGCGCATTCCCGTGGGAGCTCGCATGTGCATCTTGAACGTGCCGCTGTCCACGTTGGGAAAGAAGTCCTGGCCCAGCCAGGGAATCAGCACCGCCAGAGAGCCGAGACAGAACGCGAAGAACATAGTCAAAAAGACAGCTCGGTGATGAAGGCAAGTTTCCAACAGACCGCGAAAGCTGTGACGGAATTTTTCGAACGCCTCTTCAAAGCGTTTCTGCAGGCGTACCAGCGGATTACGGCTGGGGGCATTTTCGGCCTGTTGTTTTTCGCTGCGCAACAAATACTTCGCCATGGTCGGGACGATGGTCCGCGATAGGAAGTACGAAGCCAACATAGCGAACACGACCGCTTCGGCGAGCGGCACAAAGAGATATCTCGCCACCCCGGAGAGTAAGAACATCGGAGCAAACACAATGCAGATCGAAAGCGTCGAAACGAAGGCGGGTGTCGCAATTTGCGATGCGCTGTCCAGAACAACTCCGTCTAGATCCTTCTCCGGTTCTGCCTCCCGGTTGCGGTTGATGTTCTCAACTTCGACAGTGGCGTCGTCAACCAGTATGCCTACCGCGAGAGCCAATCCACCGAGCGTCATGATGTTGATCGTTTCTCCGATCGCACTGAGCACAATAATCGAGGTAAGGATCGCTAACGGGATCGAGGTGGCGATAATCACCGTGCTTCGCCAGCTGCCCAGGAATGTAAGAATCATGAAAGCGGTCAGGCAAGCGGCAATCAGAGTTTCCCGGACCACCCCACTGATCGCACCTTTGACGAAGATCGATTGATCCGCCAGTGGCGATATCTGTAGTTGGGGCGGAAGCGTTGCCTTAATTTGTGGCAGAAGGGCCTTGACGCCCGAAATTACGTTCAGCGTTGAGGCATTCCCCGCTTTCTGAATCGTCAACAATACGGAGCGCTGCCCGTTGACACGGACGATATTGGTCTGCGGCGGAAAGCCGTCGCGTACCCAGGCAACGTCTTTGATGTAGATCGTGGTACCGCCAATGGTCTTGATTGGGACTCGGTTCAGGTCCGCAATTGTCTGCGGTGCTGCGTTGGGAATGGATACATCGTATTCCTTGTTGCCGATCTTGGATGTTCCTGTCGGCAGGATCAGGTTTTGTAGGCTGATCGCGTTCACCACGTCCAGCGGAGATAGTCCCTTCGACTGCAATGCCGTCGTATTCAGATCCACTTGCACCTGGCGTTGTTTGCCGCCATAGGGATAGGGTACCGACGTTCCAGGTACTGTGATGATCTGCGTCCGAATGAAATTGAGGCCAAAGTCGTTGAGTTGCTGCTCCGACAGATTTTGTCCGGAGAGGGCCAGTTGTAGAACTGGCACGCTCGACGCGCTATAGGCAATGATGAGGGGCGGTGTCGTCCCCGCAGGCAATTGCCTGAGTTGGGTTTGAGAAACAGCCGTAATCTGTGCAATACCCTGTTGAAGACTCGCGGTCGGCTGGAGGAACACTTTAACCACCGCGATTCCATAGAGCGACTGCGACTCGATATGCTCAATATTGTCGACGACGGTGGTGAGGTTCCGCTCAGTAATGGTAACAATCCGGTCGGCCATGTCTTGCGGCACGAGACCGTTGTAATTCCAGATGATGCTGACGACAGGAATATCAATCGTCGGGAAAATGTCGGTGGGAGTGCGAACAATCGCAAGCCCACCCATAATGAGGATGAGGATCGACATCACCACGAATGTGTAGGGCCGCCGTAATGCGAGTCGAACAATCCACATAAAGCTGTTCCGATCTATCTGCGACCGATTGGTCGTCAGTTCCCCGTGATTAACTTCCAGCAGGTGCTGGCAGCGTAGAATTCAACATCCCAACCGCGTGCCGCCTTGTTCGGCACAAGCGGCGGTTCTTGTTCACTCTATTGGTTCAAGTGGCGAAGCAGTCCAGTTCAGCGGTGAACGAGGCCCTACGCGCAGCGCTCGGCTCATTAGCCGTCTCAGCTTCGCGCGCGCCCGTGCGACCTGGGCCTTCACTGTCCCCTCTGCTACCCCCAGAACGTGTGCTGCTTCGCTCGTGGACAGGCCTTCCACGTCACGCAACTGAAATGCCTTGCGCAAAGGCGGCGAAAGCTGTTCCGCGAGCTCCATCAGGCGCCCATGCAGTTCGGACCTCCCGCACTCATCTTCCGGACTTGGTTCGCGAGCCGCCAATCGTTCTGCCAGGGAGTAGTCCTGCTCCTCCCCGAATTGCTCGTCCAGCGACACCTGGATCTGGCATGATCGTCTGCGCAACTGCATCCGCGCACTATTCGTAACAATGGCGGTGAGCCATGTCGACATTTGCGCCTGCCCCCTGAACTGGTCCAGGTGTTTGCAAGCGGAGAGCAGCGCATCCTGAACCGCGTCTTCCGCGTCGGCTGTGTTGCCCAAGTACCGATAAGCCCTTCTATGAAAAGAGGGCAGGTATCGCAGCAGAGCGTCCTGCATTTCCCGAGTTCGTTCTTCGCCGGTGCACACCTCGACATCTTGTTCGCTTCCGATGAGTGCTTGTGTTGCCTGCATGTTGTTGTCCTTGTCTTTCGCTGCCGACAACAAAAATGCACGCTGCTTTCCAATCGGACGCCGGCTAGCTTAATCGAGTGTTTTCAGTGATCTGTATCAATTGCGTGCCCAGGGCGGGCCCTGTGAACCACCGAACGTGTCGGACAGCTGACACGGCCGTCCGCATTTCGACGTGGTCGGGGACTATCTACGTGTAAGGCGCACCGCAATTACGGCGAGGTGGTTGCGCTTTGATTTCAGCGGGTTGAAACACTACGGAAGGGAGGGTGCGAAGTAACGCTTTCTCTTGTTCAGTTTCAGACCTCAGAGAGCACGAGCCGCCTTCGCAGCGGAAATCAGGGGGGAGGCGGGACTGCGAAGGCGGCTGCAACTCATGGCATATTGCCAATGCCGTTCTGATGCTGGGCTTTACACCTGCGTTGCGTTTTGTGGTAACTGCAATTATTTATTGATTCCAAACCGCCGATTGTCTCTCCCTTCCTTTGGAAGCAGAAATGCAATCAGCATTCTGCGGTGCAGCCTCCATGCGACTGGCTTCACCAGCGAGTCGGACTTACCGGCGCAGCTGAACGTGGAAGACCGGTAGTTGATAGTTACTTTTTCGTGCGAGGAGTGCGTATGCAGTCAAATAGGTGGAACGCAGTTAAAACGAATGCGGACGTGATATCAGGCATTCTGAATTGTGTGTGCCCCGGATGTGGCGGACGAATGGGTGGGCACGGCAGCGAATTCAAATGCCAGGGCCAGTGTCTGACGGATTGGCGCCAGACTTGGGAGCAATCCCTTCGGCAGGGCCGTCACCGCATATGGGGATCGCGTCGAAACGCCTTCACAAACGCGACGCGGCAAATATAAAGACAACGGGATTTTATGAAAAATCTAAAAGTAGATCAGGTTAAACTCGGATTCATCGGCCTGGGCAACATGGGGAGCCGGATTGCACGCCGCCTGCTTGATCATGGGTTCCAAGTCTCGGTATATGACAGAGATCTTACCAAGGTGGAAGACATTGCTGCACGGGGCGCTATGGTTGCGAAGAGCGTTCTCGAATCGGCAAGCACTGCCGATGTCCTTCTCTCCTGCCTTACCAATGACGAAGCAGTTCGGAGCGTTTATCACGGGCCTGAGGGAGTTCTTGCCCGAGCCCGCCCAGAAACTGTCATCCTGGAGATGAGCACGATCTCTCCTGAAAGCTCACGCGAGCTGCACCGGCTTGGCGCTAGCCGTAACATTGACGTCCTGGACGTCGCCATCTCGGGCAGCACTTTCGCCGCCGAGCAAGGCATGTTAACGCTGTTAGTAGGCGGCGACCGGGAATTGTTCGGCGCTATGGAGCCGATATTCCAGGCGATCGCAAAACAATACTTTCTGCTGGGCGGCTCAGGCTCTGGAACCGCGATGAAGTTGGTCGTCAACACGCTGCTGGGCGTTGGCATGCAGGCGATTGCCGAGGCTGTGGTGCTTGGAGAAAGGATCGGTCTCGCTCGCGACCGCCTGCTTGAGGTTTTATCCAAGACCGCTGTGATCGCTCCCGCTCACGTGGGTAAGCTGGCCAGGGCAGCGCTCAACGACTACAGCTCTCAGTTTCCATTACGCCTGATGAACAAAGATTTCCAGCTGATTTTGGAAGCGGCGGCTCAAGAGCGTGTCTCCATGCCTGCTACCGAAGCGGCATTTTACGTCAATTCAGATGAGTTGGCACGCACCGATGAAGAGGATTTCTCGGCTGTCCTGCGGCGAATGGAAGAGGCTGCAGGTATCGCAACTATTCCCTCGGCCCTGGCAACCAGTTAATTCCGAGGGTCATACTAACCAGGTATGTAGAGGACAAAATCGTGGCCAACGTGGAAATTGACGGTGCCCTTCAAACAGCTCAACCCAACGAACTCCTCATCGATTTGATCAACCGTACGGGCGGTTCGGTCCCTCACGTCTGCTATCACCCTCAACTGGGTCCGGTTCAGACATGCGACACCTGCATGGTGGAGGCGAACGGGCGACTGATGCGGGCGTGTGCGACTCCAGTCGCCGATGGAATGAGAATCTCCACTAAATCACCCAAGGCATCGGCCGCCCAGGTGGAAGCCTTCGATCGCATACTGAGCAACCATCTTCTCTATTGCACGGTCTGCGACAACAACAACGGCAATTGCACCGTTCACAACACGACGAAATTGTTGGCCATAGAACATCAGCAGATTCCTTTTCGATCGAAGCCCTACGAGGTCGACAACACGAATCCCTTCTATCGCTATGATCCCGATCAATGCATTCTCTGCGGGCGCTGCGTCGAGGCCTGTCAGAACGTCGAGGTGAACGAAACTCTGTCCATCAACTGGGAGGATCCGAACCCGCGTGTGCTTTGGGATGGCGGTTCAACTATCGGAGAATCGAGTTGCGTCTCCTGCGGCCATTGCGTGACGGTCTGTCCCTGCAATGCGCTGATGGAAAAGACAATGCTGGGACACGCTGGATTTTTGACTTCCCTAAAGAAGTCCGCCCTCAATGGCATGATCGACGTGGTCAAGGGCGTTGAGCCCGAAGTCGGCTATGGCGCCATACTCCAGATATCCGAAGCCGAAGAGGCGATGCGGGAGCACCGCATCCGCAAGACGAAAACAGTTTGCACATACTGCGGCGTGGGCTGCAGCTTCGACGTATGGACCAAGGATCGCCACATTCTCAAAGTCGCACCCGAGCACGGCCCCGCCAACGGAATTTCCACGTGTGTAAAAGGAAAATTCGGCTGGGGACACATCAATAGTGAAGATCGCCTCACCACGCCGCTCATTCGCGAGAGAGGCAAGTTTCGCCCAGCCACCTGGGACGAAGCTCTCGGCCTCGTCGCCCGCAAATTGTCCGAGATCAAAGCGAAGAGTGGTCCAGACTCGATGGCGTTCATCTCTTCTTCCAAGTGCACCAATGAAGAGAGCTACCTGATGCAGAAGTTGGCCCGCGCCATAATCGGCACGAACAATGTCGATAACTGCTCACGCTACTGCCAGGCGCCTGCAACGGCCGGCCTGTTCCGCACTGTCGGATATGGAGGCGACTCGGGTTCGATCTCTGACCTTGAGCAGGCCGATCTTATACTCATCATCGGCAGCAATACGGCGGAGAGCCATCCGGTGATTGCCAGCCGTATTAAGAGTTCTCACAAGCTGAATGGGCAGAAGCTCATTGTGTCGGACTTGCGGGAGAATGAGATGGCCAGACGCGCCGACCTCTTCATCCACCCAAAGCCTGGTACGGATCTCGTCTGGCTGAATGCCGTCAGCCGCTATTTGTTGGACAACGGCAAGGCCGACAAGAAGTTCTTGGATCAGTGGGTCAACGGGTTGGAACAGTACCGAAAGAGCCTGGAGTCTTTCACCATGGAAGCCGCTTCTCGGATTACTGGTTTGTCTGTGGAAACTCTTACTACCGTAGCGCGCATGATCGCAGAGTCGAAAAGGGTTTGCGCCGTGTGGGCCATGGGAGTCACGCAGCACAATCAGGGCTCCGATACCTCGACCGCCATTTCAAATTTGCTTCTCGTCTCCGGAAACTACATGAGGCCGGGTACCGGATCCTATCCGATGCGAGGTCACAACAACGTGCAGGGTGCGAGCGATCACGGATCGATGCCAAACAACCTGCCCGGCTACCAATCGGTCGATGATCCGGCAGTTCGGTCGCGGTTCGAAAAAGCATGGAAGGCGCCGCTTCCTTCCACCAAGGGACTCGACAATCATCAGATGGTAGAGGCGATTCACGCCGGAAAACTGAAAGCGATGTACCTCATCGGCGAAGAGATGAGCATCGTGGACCATTGGCCAAGCTAGACCTCTTTGTCGTGCAGGACATCTTCTTCAGCACCACCTGCCGGTATGCAGATGTTGTGCTACCAGGAGCGCCGAGCCTGGAGAAAGAAGGCACCTTCACCAGCACCGAGAGACGCATCCAGCGGCTCTATCGAGTGTTGGAACCACTTGAGGGCTGCCGTCCAGATTGGAAGATCACTCAGGATGTTGCTAACGCCTTAGGCGCGAATTGGAACTATCAACATCCGTCCGAAGTCATGGATGAAATCGCTTCCGTGACGCCGATGTTCGCGGGTGTGAATTACCAGAGGCTCGAGGGATATAAATCCTTGCAATGGCCGGTCGCTGCCGATGGAACGGATGAGCCCCTGCTCTATACCAAACGCTTTGCTTTTCCCGATGGGAAAGCGAGGCTATTTCCCGTCTCCTGGATTGGACCCACCGATCAACCGAACGCTGAGTTTGACCTGCACTTAAACAATGGACGGCTTCTTGAACACTTCCACGAGGGCAACCTGACTTACCGCACCGAAGGGATTCAAGAGAAGGTTCCCGACACGTTTGTCGAAGTCTCTCCCGAACTCGCGGAGGAGCGCGGCCTTCAAAGCGGAACATGGGTTCAACTGGTCTCGCGCTACGGCAAGGTCCGGGTGCGCGCCTTAGTCACCGATCGCGTGCATGGGATGGAGTTGTACATGCCCATGAATTCCGTTGAAAGCCCGGTCAACCGATTGACCAGCAGCCATACCGATGCGGCGACCAACACACCTGCCTACAAGGAAACCAGCGTCCACATGAACGTGTTGGCTGAGGTCGGGGAGAGTCCGTTGCCACGGATCAACTCTCGCTTTGGCCATATTGGCCGCGTACGAAGTGCTGCAGGAGTTGCACGATCGCGGTGTGCTGGACATTACCCGCAGCGCCTTGGCCGCGAGCGACGAACTTTTGGAGAAGGTAGTGGACGGCACCAAAACGCCCGAATCCATACGAGCGATCAGGAATCTTCTCTTCTGGCGCCAGATTCTTGGAAGCATTGAACCGGATTGGTTCAAAGGTATCTTTCAGGCAATTCCCGAAGGGATAGCCCAAGCCACAGCGGAGCGAGACCAACCGGTCAGCGTGTTCGGCGTGCTTCGGCGCCTCGCTAACAAAGATAGCCTTCGCGGTCTAGCCGCAGCCATAGATTTCTTGCAAGCCTTTGGACGTCATCTTCACACATCAGAGAGTCAACCTCCGCAAACTTAAAAGAACTTATATAGACCAGGAAGTCATGACGAATCGATGGACTATTGCCGTTGCTGGTGTTCTTCTGCAAATCGCGCTGGGAGCGGTTTACGCGTGGAGCGTTTTCCGCGTCCCCCTGGCGAAGCAGTTCGGCTGGAGCATTTCTGAAGTCACGTTGACTTTTACCATCAGCATCTTTGTGCTGGGTATCGCAGCTTTTTTCGGCGGCCTCTGGCTGAATCGCAAGGGCCCAAGAATTGTTGCACTGACGGGCGGATTCTTATATGGCGCCGGAGTTTTCCTGGCCAGTTTCTCCGACCATAAATTGTGGTGGCTATACCTGACATACGGTGTGATCGGCGGAATTGGACTCGGCTTCAGTTACATTGTGCCAGTCGCCGTTTTAGTCAAATGGTTCCCGGACCGCAGAGGCCTCATTACCGGCATTGCCGTCGGCGGCTTCGGAGCAGGCGCCCTGGTGACCGCTCCCGTGGCCACGCACCTGATCCAGAGCGTGGGTGTTCTCAAAACATTCGCATATCTCGGGATCGCGTTTCTAGTCGTGACGGTTGCCGCTGGATATTTCATGCAGAATCCTCCCGAGGGTTGGACGCCCAGGGGCTGGGCACCCACTGCGTCCCAGGTTTCGCAGCGATCAAGCCGCGACTACACGCTCTCGGAGGCGCTCAGAACCTGGCAATGGTGGGCCCTCTGGCTCCTTCTGTTCTTGAACACGTGTGCCGGGATTTCCGTAATCTCACAGGAGTCTCCGCTGTTTCAGGAGCTTGCGCGGGTAAGCGCCGTGACCGCTGCCAGCATGGTAGGAATTGTCAGCATCGGGAATGCTTTCGGCAGAGTGTTTTGGGCATGGGCATCCGATTCGATCACCAGACGCGCAACATTCCTCGTGATGTTTCTGGCCCAGGCCGTACTGTTTTGGTTCCTCCCCAGCATCAATTCCGCCGCTGTGCTCACATTCGTCAGTTTCATCATCCTTATGTGTTACGGCGGAGGATTCGGCACAATGCCGGCGTTCGCGGCCGATTATTTTGGCTCGAAGAATGTCGGCCCCATTTACGGACTCATGCTCACCGCATGGGGCTTTGCGAGCGCCTTTGGACCACTGCTGATTGCCTACATGCGTCAGGCGGATGGCGTATATCGCGGGGCCCTCCATGTAATCGCGGGAGTAATGGCAGTTTCCGTCGTGCTGCCCTTGATCGTATCTCCACCGCGCCGGCTGGTAGCAGCAGTCGCTGGTCAACCTCGCCGGCTCCCGGCGGCGTAGCCGTCGCCATCCGCCTGAAGTTCCGACGTGTCTGCGGAGCCGGCATCCACAGAATTCGTGCAAAACACTAGGACGCTACCGAGATTTCGCTCGGCACCAAATTCCTTCATTCCTCCAAGTAGCCCGTCCCACAAAACCAAAGTAATTTCGCGATAATTGCGGGACAAGCTATCCCGCGCCCCGCATAGGAGGACAGACTGGCCCATGGCGCTCCGTCGGGGGCCAGGTGATCCTCAATGTTCGCAATGACTTAGCCGCAATGAACTGGCCTCGCCCGTGCACAGCATTCAGTGGGTCTGAGCACTATTTTGCTTCGCACTCGTTTTTCGTTTTGCGATTAGAAAAGGTGAGATTCATGTCGCAGACACTGAAACAAAAAAGCCCGGGTCGGGGCCAGCGTCATAGCGCCGCATGGGGAAAGCGCTTGGGCGTGCTGCTGCTGCTATTAGTTGCAGAAGTTGCGTTCGCGCAGCATAAGCTGTCGCCAGAACTGCAGCATGCGAAATCTGGCAAGCCGGTTAACGTAATTGTTCAGTTCACGGTTGATCCAACCGAACGGCACATTGCGAAACTCACAAGCAAAGGCGCAGCGCTTAAGCAAAAACTGTCCGTTATTCACGGAGCCGCCTTTACCTCTCTTCCCGCCGAAGCTCTTGCTCAGCTCGCTCAAGATCCGGATGTTGCTTATGTAGCTCCGGATCGTCCGGTGCAGGGAGCGAGCAACCTAGACTACGCTCCCGAGACGGTAAACGCGCCTTGGGCTTGGCGACAATTGCAGTTGGACGGCACGGGCGTCGGGGTCGCAGTAATCGATAGTGGCGTGTATCCCGTCGCAGACCTGTACTGGTACAACATGCTCACCGGAGCCTACGGCCTACGCATCGTTTACAGCCAGAGCTTCGTGCCTGGGACTACGGACGCATCCGACTACTTCGGCCATGGCACGCACGTGGCCGGCATTGTCGCCAGCGCAGGCTGGATGTCCACGGGCAGGAACTTTTCTCATACTTTCAAGGGAATCGCTCCCAACGCAAACATTATTAACCTTCGGGTTCTCGATCAAAATGGTGCGGGGACTGACAGCAGTGTGATCGCGGCCATCCAGACCGCGATTAACCTGAAAGATCGGTACAACATTCGCGTCATCAATCTTTCACTCGGGCGCCAGGTTTATGAAAGCTACACCATCGATCCGCTCTGCCAGGCAGTCGAGTCGGCATGGAAAGCGGGAATCGTAGTCGTCGTCGCCGCCGGCAATCAGGGCCGCAACGACAGCGCAGGCACCAACGGTTATGGCACGGTTGCCGCTCCTGGCAACGATCCGTACGCGATCACGGTCGGTGCAATGAAGACAAACAACACACCCGATCGTGGCGATGATACGGTCGCGAGCTACAGCTCAAAGGGTCCTACCGCGTTTGACCACGTGGTGAAGCCGGACCTCATGGCGCCTGGCAATTCGGTAGTCTCGCTGCTTTCTCCGTACTCGCAACTACCAAGGAGGTACTCAGCCGCGGATGTGTTTACCTCGGAATATATGACTAGAACCAGGACCTCTACTCTCTCTCCTGCGTACATGCGGCTGAGCGGGACCAGCATGGCTACACCAGTGGTCAGCGGCGCCGCCGCTCTGATGATTCAGGCCGATCCGACGTTGACGCCGGATACGGTTAAGGCTCGGCTGATGGAGAGCGCGACGAAATCGTTTCCCATCGACAGCACAACGATCGATCCGACGACGGGACTGACGTACACCGACTATTACGACATCTTCACAGTTGGAGCCGGCTACCTTGACATTGAAGGGGCGCTGCTGAACAGGAATGTAGTGCCGGCAACACTTAGTGCCCAATCACCGACCGCTGCCTTCGATTCCACGAGCGGAAGCGTCTATGTGGTTTCCGACGCCTCTGTAGTCTGGGGTAGCTCGCTGGATTGGGGCCAGTCCGTAGTGTGGGGTTCGAGCGAGTTCTCCGGTTCAACCGTTGATGGCCAATCTGTGGTTTGGGGTAGCTCGGTGGTTTGGGGAGACAGTACACAGGGTGGCTTCAGTGTAGTGTGGGGATCGAGTGTTGTATGGGGAAGTTCAACGCAATCGGTGATGGATATCCTGGCAGGTGGGGATAAACATTAAGCCGTGGTGAATAAAAACCAAAGAGAGGAGAACTTCATGAATCGCAACCCACGGCTAACGCGAACGTTCATCGGAGTGATGGTCCTGGCGGCAATGGCAAGCACCGCATACGCCAGCCTGGCCAGCCACGCCTTGCATGCGCCCTACGCGATGGCTGTACTAGGACTGGCGGCGGCAACATCGCGCATGAAGATCAAGTTACCGGGCATTAACGGAAACATGTCAGTGAACCTGCCGTTCCTGCTGATGGCAGTGGTGAATCTGAGCGCGCTGGAAGCTATCGTGATCGCAAGTCTATCGACGGTGGTACAGTGCTGGCCGAAACTGGATGCCAAGTTCAAGCCGGAACAGATGTTGTTCAACGTCAGCATGATGGCGTTCGCCGCCAGTGTGGCGAACCTGATCTGGAACGCCGGTTGGCTGGGAAAGACGGCTTGGGCATCAGAACCGCTGATGCTGGCCTCCGCAACCGCTGCTTTCTTCCTCGGCCAAACCGCCCCAGTCGCAGGCATCATCAAGGTCGCTGAGGGCGCAGCCATTCGTCGCATCTGGCTCGGCATCGTGCAACTTTCATTTCCCTACTACGTACTCAGCGCCGGAATTACCTCTATGGTGAACCTGGTAAGCCATCACTTCGGCTGGCAGGCGGCATTGGTCGTATTCCCCGTGATGTATGGGATCCACCGCTCGTACCGGTTGTACTTTGGCGGGATAACCGAAGCCAGGTGCACCGCGCCACTGGCAAGAACGGCCAGCGCGAGCGTGTGAAACAAGTCCGTCGCGCACCATTGCTGTGTCAGTTCAATGGGCCGAAAAGACAATGCAGAAGATTGACGCTAGTTTTGACCGCTCTTGAAGTTAGATTCAAAAGGGCGTGCGTCGTTGAATGACCGGGGACATATCTGACATTTTAGACGTCGTGCTTCTTCCAGCGGATCTGCCCCTGATGATGCAGCTGCGCACCAGCATGGTCGTCGGGCATTCCGGCTCCGGCACCCGAGCCGGATACAGGCGCGGCGACGGCTCATACACGTACCCTTGGCGCCGCCCACGTCGTTTCCTCCCCAGTGAACCGGCCTAGCCCGGTTGTGGTCGCATCCTCGACCAGGTGCATCAGGCAGCCTCGCGGCCCGCGCTCTTCCAGCCAATCATGAAAGCTCCCGTCTAGTTGCACAAGTTCGCCAAAGCGGGCGCGGCGTTCCCGCCGCTGCCGATACGGTTTGCGCCGCCGTTGCTCTGCCACAACCCGGCCTCTTTCATCCACCGCCGCAACGTCTCGGCATGCACTTCCAGTCCGTCATCGCTGGCCGAGGTCATCAGCTTATCGTGCGGCCTGTAGCGCAGGATACATGGATTGCTGTAGTAGCCGTTGCTCAAGAAGGCGCCAACCTCAATGAGCGCATGGGATAGGCCAGAATTTGCGGAGCGTCGCAAGATTTCCACAGAAAAGACAACCGCTTGATTCCGCGGGTAGTCCAATCTGTTGGATAGGTCCGTAGCCGGGTGATCTCTTTCGCGCAATGGCGGGAGTTGTCGCAAATGTCCCTCACGATTTTCGTTGTCGCTACCGCCATCTCTGGCACACTGGTGAGCAACCGGCTGCGGTTGAGCTTCCCCAAGCATTTCTTCATTTCAGTTTTTGAATGGTTTGGCGAGTTGGGCATCTTCGTTACGCGGCTCCTGCGCGCCTGCCTGGCTCCTCCCTAAGAATTCCGGGAACTGTTTCGTCAGTGTGATGAGATTGGGTCGAAATCGCTGCCATTGGTAGCGCTCGCCGGAGCGGCGACTGGCGTGGTTCTTTCGTTACAGACACGCGATAGCCTGGTCCGTTTCGGCGCAAAGGCGTTCCTACCCGCAGTCATTGTGTTTTCCATCATTAAGGAAAGTGGTCCGATTATTACCGGGCTGATCGTGAGCGGCCGCGTCGGGGCGGGCATCGGCGCTGAACTGAGGTCGATGAAGGTAACGGAGCAGATCGATGCCATGGAGGCTTCGGCAGTCGATCCTTACAAGTTCCTGGTTGCAACCCGCGTGCTGGCCTGCATTCTGATGCTTCCGCTTCTCACGGTGCTCTCCAATTTCTGCGGCATCTTTACGGGCTGGCTGGCGAATACCCTCTCCGAGCCAATTTCGCTGCGCCTGTTTCTCGAAGACGGTTTCAAGAACATGGAGTTCACCGACTACATTCCGCCTGTCGTCAAGACCGCCGTATTCGGATTGACGATTGGGATCGTGTCCTGCTTCCAAGGAATACGCACCGGAGGGGGTACTGAAGGCGTGGGGAGATCGGCCACCAATTCAGTCGTGCTTTCGTCGCTGTTCGTCATTCTGGCTGATGTCATACTCGTCCGACTGATTCTGATGATCTGGGGGTAGCGACCATGAAAGAGAATGGAGGTGATTTCCTGATAAGAATCACGGACCTTCAAAAGGCATTCGGTGAACAGAAGGTGCTGAAGGGCATCAGCTTCGAGGTCAAGCGAGGCGAAACGGTGGCGGTGCTAGGACGGAGCGGTGGCGGAAAGAGCGTATTGCTGAAGCTGATCATTGGACTGCAGGCCCCAGACGCGAGCGCGGCGCAACAAGCGCGCAGGAAAGCTCCACAGGACGGTACCCCTGAGTCTGGTACGTGCAGCCAAGTCAGAACGATGATGTCGCTGCCAACCACGATCCCATCCACGGCTCGTGTTGCCAATGAATTTACTTCCAGCCAAGCATCGGGGCGCCTTTCGAACTCTGCAAAGCGCCTGGCATCCCGCCTTGCGGCGCGCCAAGGTACCGTACTTCCGCATCTACGACCTTCGCTCGACCTATGCCACCCGGCTCAGTACCGGAGGGTAGCGGACGAGTGGGTCACACAAATGCTTCGTCAGGGAGACGGGCAAGTCTTCAAGAAGTATTCGCAAATGAAATTGCAGATGAAGCGCGAAGGTCTGGAGAAGCTCAACCGCCGCGCCAACGAGATGCCTCTGAAAAAGCAGGTGATCGAATTGGCACCGTCAGCGTGCAGTGAGCACGATATGGGCACGGTTTTGGCACGGTCGAGGCCAGAAATCATAGTTCGGAGTGGAAACAAAGTTGGAAAGTACTTTAGAATCAATCCTGCTAGTCATGTCGGGGCGTAGCGCAGCCTGGTAGCGCACCTGCCTTGGGCGCAGGGGGTCGTAGGTTCAAATCCTATCGCCCCGACCAACTTTATCTTCTGAAGCGCGAACGGCAAATCACGCCGGGCTGTGGGACTTTGGAGCCGGTGCACTATTTCCGCAAAGTTTCCGGTGGAAAGTTGCAGCTTTCAAACTCTTGGATCCGACCCTCAAACATACAATCTTCAAACAAGGTGGCCATTGGTATGAAGCGTTCCTTAGCTTTAACCTTTCTGTCCTCTGCGATTCTGGTGTGCGTGGTTTGCTGCTTTTCACCAAACGCTGTCGCTCAGACCAGCGAGCAGCCGGACCCTTATAAAACTACGCTTGATCGACTGCAATCGCTCTCCCGGCAAAGCGAAACCGAATGGCGCTACCACGCCGATGTCCCTCATCCCGAGGACCCAGCCTTTAACGACTCGGACTGGGGAACGTTTGCCGTAAAAAACGTCTCCGGGCCTGGAGGAAAACACGAGAACGAGGAGCACTGGACCGGGACCCGCGTCTTCCGCCGCTGGATTCAGATTCCGGAGAAGATCAACGGATACGCAACGCCGGGTTCCCAGGTAAAGCTGGACCTGCGCTTTGGCAGCCCGTCGAGCCTGATGATCACAGTCTTTTCGAACGGTGCGATCGTGTACCGCGGCAGCGACGACGATATCCAACCGGTGCTCATCAGCGCGAACGCTCAGCCAGGACAGAAAATATTGGTTGCCGCTCGCGTGGTCGGAGATGAGGCCGAGCAGTCCGAATTCTTTCACAGTGAATTAGTAATCGATCCGCCTCACACGCGCCCCGCTCCCGGCCTGTTGCGCCTGGAAATTCTTTCCGCGCGTCCGATCATCGCTGCTTACGAAGAAGGCAAGGTACAACGTCAGCAGCAACTCGATGCCGCGGTGAAGGCCATCGACTTCTCGTCGCTCGACAGGGGCGACCAGGCCGGCTTCGACGCGTCACTGCAGCAAGCTCATGCCAAGCTGGAGGCGCTCAAGCCATGGCTGCAGCAGTTCAGCATTCGGGTCGTCGGCAACTCGCACATCGATATGGCCTGGCTTTGGCCCTGGACAGAGACTGTGGAAGTCGTCCGCAACACCTTCCAGAGCGTGCTCGATCTGATGCGGGAGTATCCGGACTTTAAGTTCACGATGTCATCGGCGCGCACCTACGAATGGATGGAGGAAAAATATCCTGACCTGTACAAGCAGATCGAGAAGCGCGTGAAAGAGGGCCGCTGGGAGATCATCGGCGGCATGTGGGTGGAGCCTGACCTCAACATGCCCGCGGGCGAGTCGCTGGTCCGGCAGATTCTAGTCGGCAAGCGTTACTTCCAGAAGAACTTCGGCGTGGATGTAAAGATCGGATGGAATCCCGACTCGTTCGGCTACAACTGGCAACTGCCGCAGATCTACAAGAAGTCGGGCATGGATTATTTCGTGACCCAAAAGCTGCTGTGGGCACACGAGTTCACCACTTTCCCTTACAAATTGTTTTGGTGGCAGTCGCCGGACGGCAGCCGCCTTCTCACTTATTTTCCGCACGACTACGCCGGTGGCATCGATGCCGACAGTCTGGGGACCGACCTCTCGATCTGGATGCCGTCGATTTATGGCAACAAGCTCGCAGGCAATCCGGAGATGGACAGTCCGGAGATGATGCATCTCTACGGCGTTGGCGACCACGGCGGCGGCCCTACGCGCGTGATGTTGGATCATGCCGAGCAACTGATATCTGAGGACGCGGTATTTCCCAAGATCGAGTTCAGCTTCGCTCGCACCTTCTTCAGTGACCTGGAGAAAAAACTTCCCAGCATGCAGGTTCCCACCTGGAATGGTGAACTCTACTTCGCGTATCACCGCGGCGTCTTCACCACGCAGGCTGAAACCAAGCGCAGAATACGTCGTGCCGAAGAATCAATGTTGAATGCGGAGATGTTCGCTTCCTTGGCTACGCTGTACGGACGGCCTTATCCCCAGGACGACATAACGCTGGCCTGGAAGAATCTGCTCTTCGATCATTTCCACGACATTATGCCGGGCTCCGGCATCGCGGTGAACTACCTGGATGCCAAACGCAATCTGGAGGACGTGAGCAGGGCTGCCAACGAAGTCAGCCGGGGAGCGCTGGAGGAGATCATCGCTCATACCAACACACAGGGCGACGGCGTGCCGGTCACGATTTTTAATTCCCTGTCGTGGGCCCGCACTGAAATCATGGAAGTGGAAGCGCAACTGCCGGCTCCAGCAACTCAGATTGAAGTTGTGGATTCAGCTGGGCAGGCAGCTGAGTCACAGTTGCTTTCCATCGACGCTGCCACGCACCGCGCGCGGTTTTTGTTGCTCACCAGCACTCCGCCTCTCGGATATCAAACGTATTTCGTGCGCGCGGCCACAAAAGCGCCGTCGGTCCATTCTCCGGTGAAAGCGGACGCTCACTCCCTGGAGAACGAATTCATTCGCCTCAAAGTCGACGGCAAGAGCGGGTGCATGACCAGCCTGTTCGACAAGCGCAGCGGCACAGAATCTCTGGCACCCGCTGAAACCGATACCGGCGGCCCGAAGAATTCGGCCTGCGGCAATCTGTTGCAGACCTTCGTTGACAAGCCCAAACAGTGGGACGCGTGGAACATCGACGCCGACTTCGAGGACAAACATTGGGATCTGGACAAAGCCGACGAAGCTGAACTGGTGGAGCGCGGGCCGCTGCGCGCCATCATCCGGGTCAAGAACCATTTCCAGAACTCGGCTTTCGTGCGCGACATCACCATGTATGCGGGCGTCCCGCGAGTCGACGTTAAGATGCAGGCGCAGTGGCACGAAAAACATATTCTGCTCAAGGTCGCATTCCCGGTGAGCGCCCACAGCGACAAAGCTACATTCGAAATTCCGTTTGGTTCAGTCGAACGTCCTACTACTCGGAACACACCTGCCGAGAAAGCTCAGTTTGAAGTTCCAGCGCAGCGCTGGGCCGACATTTCCGATGCCACGCACGGATTCAGCCTGCTCAACGATTGCAAATACGGATACGACGCGAAAGGAAACGTCCTCCGTCTTTCGCTGCTCCGGTCGCCGGAGTGGCCCGACCCTCATGCCGACGAAGGCGCCCACGAATTTACCTACTCGCTCTATCCGCACGGAGGAACATGGCGTGATGCGCTGACCGTCCACCGCGGTTACGAACTGAACTACAAGCTGGTTGCCATGCCCGCGGACAGGCATCAAGGCGCGCTGTCTCCGGAACACTCGTTCCTGCAGGCGCAGCCCGATAACGTGGTGATCACCGCGGTGAAGAAAGCCGAAGATGGCACATGGCTGATCGTGCGCTTCTATGAGTGGGCCGGCAAGGAAACGGACGTAAAGCTCCAGCTTCCCTCCGGAGCGGGCGCGGCGGAGGAAACAAATCTGATGGAGAAGCGAATCGCCGACTTGCCTCTACAAGCCGGGGCGGTGGTTGTGCACACCAAGCCGTATGAGATTAAGACGGTGAAGATTCAGTTTGGTTCTGCCCCGCCCGCGGCGGCGGCGCTGCCAGCGCACTAGCGGCGTCTCTGGATTCAGGGTTGCGATTTGCGCGTCCCAAGCTGGGGAGCGATAAAGGGTCGAGAGTTGCACTCTCGACCCGTGGTTGACGTTAGGGATTGGAGATGCGGGTCTGTTGCAGCGACACGGACTGCCAACGTCCGCCTTTTTTCACATAGACGCGCGTGAACAGGACTTGTCCGGTTGCATCTTGTCCTCCCAGGGTCCCCTTCACGTCGGCCTTGCCGGTGACCACCGCCGCGTCGCCATAGACGCGCACCTTCAGATCGGAAAGCTCGTTAGACGTGAGCTTGGATTGCCCGGATTTGAACCCGTCTAACATTTGCGACTTGTCCGCCATTCGTCCGGTCATGCTAATCAGAACGTAGTCGTCGGACGTTTGTTTATCGAGCGTTGCAGTGTCGCCCTTCACGACTGCGGCGGCGCGCTCCATTTCAAGCTTCTTCAATTGCTCTTTTGCGTCTTGGGCCCATGCCGAACCGATCAACGCGGTGAGGACAAAAAACGTTGCGACGAACGTGCTGCATTTGCGTCTCATGAACTGCCTCCTTAAATGTTATCGAGCAATTGCTTAGAGTCTTGCAAGCTTCTGCGGTGGAGGAGCTTATGCTGAGGGGTAGCACTTGTCAAATCGCGCACTTATCGGCAGTGTCCTAAATTCATCGACCACAAACGCACGAAGTCACACAAAGGTATAAATCCCCTAGGATTTTCCTTTGTGCGCCTTTGAGTCCTTCGCGGTTGATTAGGTCGTTCAAAGGCAAAATTAAAAGCAGCGTGCAGAGCTTGCCCTGCGCTTGCCGAAGGGAGTGCCCGCTCCACACTAGACATCAGCGCCAGCGTTTTAGCTTTGGCCACAGGTCGGCCAGGGTACCGAACTTGGCGCCTTTGCAGAGGAAGACATCGATTTGTTTTTCCAGCGCGAAGGGGTTGTCGGCGGACGTGCCCACGTACTCGACATGCTCCCAGAGTTTTTCGAGAACTTCTTTCTCGTCGTCGAGTACGATCATGCAATTGCCGGAGTAGCCGCGCGGGCCCCACAGAAACCAGGTCTGATGGCCGCTCAGGGCGGGCGGTAGGCCGTAGTGGCGTCCGAGGAAGTCGATGGCTCCCGCCTGGCCGTAGTCCTGGGCGAAGATGCCGCAGTCTTTTCTCTCTTCTGCCGGGATGCGGTTCCAAGCCTGCGCGGTCTCGGCGACGATCTCTTCCCATCCGAACTGGTCGGAATACCACTGCGGCAGCTTTGCCCTGGCGTGGCTGTGTTCCATGACCGGGAGCTTGAAGGGAAGATATTTCATATATGCGATGAAGCCGTCCGGCGAAAGCACCGGAACCACTACGGGCGTGAGATGAGCGCCGCTGGCGAGAAGCACGGCGACGATTGCAGGCTTCAACCAACTGGCTCGTGGATGGGCGGTCTCCAGGTGAGCGATAGCGGACTCGATCACCACTGCCCCCGCGGCAAGCAACATGGGATAAATCGGCGCCAGGTAATAGTTCTTGCCGTGCAGCGCGAAGAATACTGCGTAGCAAATCAGGTAACTCCATCCGAGGAAGCGGTAAGGCTTCAGGCGCGATGAGAAAAAGAATGCCAACAGGCCGGCGATCCAGATGGGCGCGGTTAGCGGATGAACCAGCAGAGTTTGCTGAAAGAAGTATTGGCCCGCGGGGAGTATCACGTCGCGGCCTTCCGCTCTGATGTTGCGCATCAATTCGAGGAAAGGCCAGTGATAGTGAACGTTCCAGAAGAGGTTCGGAAGAAAAATCAGGAATGCCGCGAGGCCGCCGAGCCATATCCACTTGTTGAGAAAGACGCGGCGCTGTTCGGTGAGGAGCAGGCCGACAACAATTCCGAAACCGAAGAGCGCGATGGAATACTTTTCCTCCAGGCCAAGGCCCGCGACCACGCCGAACCACAGCCAGTAGCTTGGTCGGTCGCGCTTAATCGCGAGCACGGCGAAGTAGGCGCAGCCCATCCAAAGATTGGGTTCGAGGCAGTTTGTGCCAAGCAGACTTCCATTGGAAAGATATTGCGGTGCGATAAGGATGGTGACTGCGCTCAAAAGCAGGGCGAAGCGGCGTCCGCCAAATTCGCGGGCAAAGAAGGCGGTTTGTATGACAAGGAGAGAAGACGCGAGGGCGGGGATGAAACGAATGGCGCGCAGCGAGTCTCCGAGCACAGCGCGGCAAATGTGGATGAGGAACGGAATCAGCGGAGGCTGGTCAACGTATCCCCAGGCGAGGTGATCACCGCAAGAAATGTAGTCGAACTCATCGCGAAAATATCCGTAGCGGTTGTTGAAGTAGATGTGGAAGAAGAGGTTGGCCAGGGCGATGGCGAAGACAATCATCATGCCGCCGGCAAGAAAGGATTGCTGCTCGCGGCTGGATGGACGGACAGCGGTTGGGGCGGTAGCCATGGGAAAGCAAATGAACTGAGGAAAAAGAATAGCGGAAGAGGAGTCGCCGTGTCTTGCTCCCTTCGCCGGATTCATCCACCAGACATGAGTCTGTTGGTTCTTCCGGATGCGGTACGACGGGACCGATCGGGATAGGTGCGAAACGAAGGTAACGTCCCAAGTTGATTACCTGTTTTTTACCGCGTTTTGCTTATGATACGTTTGGTTTTACCGCAACTTCGCTAAGCTTCGACGAGGTTTTCTAGTCCACGTGTCATCCGAGAATCGCAAACCGGGAATCCACGTTAAGTGGAAGACGGTCACATACCGCAGCGTGGCGCTGCTCGCCCTTGGAGCAGTCGTGTTGCTGCTCATTGCCGTGCGGATCACGTTTCCGCAGTTCACGGCGAGCAGTGTCAAGGCCGCGAATGGCTTAGTCAGCAAGGTGTTTGAGCGGATTGCCGGGATGGCGCCACTGGCGGGTTCGGGGGGTGTGACGGCCCAGCAGGCGCACTTCACCGCGCTCGATGGAACCGTGCGGGTAAAGAAGGGCAACGGCAACAGCTGGGTGCCGGCGGACTACAACGTTCCGCTGGAAAAGGGGGACGTGCTGCAGACCGGCTCCGAAGGCATGGCCAAGGTGGTCTTCAACGACGGCACCAGCTACACCGTGAAGCAGGATTCTCTGATCGTGATCGAAGAGAACTCGGCCAATGACCAGCAGCAGACCAACGTGGCCGTGGCGGTAAGCACGGGAACCGTCGATCTTTCCACGGCGACTTACAGTCAGGGATCGAAATCGCAGGTCATTGTGGCTGGCGCGACGGCGTCTCTGTCTCCCGAGTCGGCGGCACAGGTGCACAACGATCCCAAGGGCGACCAGCACGAGATTTTGCTGAAGAAAGGATCCGGCGAGGTCTCCCGCAACGGGGAAACTATTCGTCTGGCGGATTGGGAAAAGGTGAGTTTCAAGGACGTACAGACGCATATGGAGAAGGCGAAGGAGATCGGGCCGCCAATCCCCATTTCGCCGGCCAATATGGCGCCTCTGTTTGCCTCGGGTGAACGCACCAAGGACGTGGAGTTCGCCTGGACGCCGATGGCAAATGCGGTGGGGTACCGCTTGCGCATCTCCCGGAATCCTTATTTTTCCTCTACACTGGTCGACAAGAAAATCAATACCGCGGATGTAACCGTCACCAGTTTGGGCGAAGGCGCCTATTACTGGCTGGTGCAGTCCTACGATGTGGCCGGGAAGGAGTCGGTGGAGAGCGAGAAAAACCGCTTTACCATCATCTCCAAGGGGAAACAGACGGAAGCCATTAATCTGGAACTCGATCCTTTTGTGCAGCATGGCCACGTCATTGAGGTCACAGGAAAGACCGTGAACGGCGCTCGCGTTATGGTGAATGGCCGGGAGGTCCCGATGATTACAACCGATGGTACCTTTCACTATTTCACGCCGCCGATGCCGACTGGAGAGAGCGTGATCACGGTGACGGCGCAGACGGCACAGGGTGGGGTCAACACCCAGCAGAAGAAGATTATCCTCCAGTAGAAAGCAGTCGAGGGCAGGGCACGGACGGCACATTTTGGAAGGAACAGGAACCTTGGTGCGAGCAGGGTTATGGCGCATCTCGTAGAATTGTGCTAACCAACCCAGTCCACTAGAAAGAAATCCGGGGAATGTTCCTCGGTAGAGAGCGGTAGCAGAAAGACGCAGGAAAAATTCGTCATGTCGAAAAACGGATTTCACTCGGGAACGCGCAGCCACAATCTCAGGTCACTGTTCAGTATCTTCTCCAGCGACCTGGCCATCGACCTGGGAACGGCGAACACCCTGGTATACGCGCGGGGCAAGGGCATCGTGGTGAACGAGCCCTCGATTGTCGCCATTAACAAGAACACGGGCGAGGTCGAGGCGGTGGGCAAAGAGGCGAAGGAGATGCTGGGCCGCACGCCGGGCAACATCGTCGCCATCAAGCCTATGAAAGACGGCGTCATCGCCGACTTCAAAGTCACCGAAAAGATGCTGAACTATTTTATCCAGAAGGCGCATAACCGCAAGATGCTGGTGCATCCGCGCATCGTGATCGGGGTGCCTTCTGAGATCACGCAGGTGGAAAAGCGTGCGGTCATGGATTCGGCCTACCGCGCCAAGGCCAGCGAAGTTCACCTGGTGGAACAGGCGATGGTCGCGGCGATTGGCGCTGGCCTGCCGATTACGGAACCGAGCGGCAACATGGTCGTCGATATCGGCGGTGGCACCACCGACATTGCGGTGATTTCGTTGAGCGGCATCGTCTACTCGCGTTCGGTGCGTATGGCCGGAAACCAGATGGACGAAGCCGTGATGAATTATCTGAAACGGAAATACAACCTGCTGATCGGCGAGCGCACCGCCGAGCAGATTAAAATGGAGATTGGATCTGCGCATCAGCTCGACAAGCCGATGACGATGGAGATCAAGGGCCGCAACCTGATCGAAGGCGTTCCCAAGACCATCACGGTGGATGACGGCGAAATCCGCGAGGCCCTCAGCGAGTGCGTGTCGACCATCATGAACGCGATCCGCGTGGCTCTCGAGCGCACGCCTCCCGAGCTTTCCGCCGACATCAGCGACCGCGGCATTGTGCTTACCGGCGGCGGCGCGCTGCTCAAGAACCTCGATAAGCGCATCCGCGAGGAAACCGGTTTGCCGGTTTCCATCGCCGACGATCCGCTGTGCAGCGTGGTGCTGGGCACGGGCAAGATGCTCAGCGACTTTAAGCTGCTGCGGAAGATCTCGATCGAATAAAACCGGTTTCGAGTTTCCTGTTTCTGGTTTCCAGAAGCGTTCCGGTACCAACTAGAAACTTGAAACCAGAAACTTGAAACTCCCTTCATGGAATCTGTGCTCGGACGTTATCGCAACCTTGTCATCCTGGTGGGTGTGCTGTTCCTGCAGGTGCTGGGGCTCGCGGTGCAAGTCAAGCGCGGAGGTGACGCCGAGAACAACACCCGCCTGATCCGCATCTGGACGGTGAGCGCGATTACTCCGCTGGAGCGCGGCCTGGTCTGGCTGCAGAACGGCGCCGGCAATCTCTGGAGCAACTACTTTTACTTGCGCGGGGTGCGGGCGGAGAACCGCCAACTCAAGGAACAGATCGAGCACATGAAGTTGGAGCAGGTGCGGCTCAATGAGGATGCCACCCAGGCCCACCGGTTACAGGCTCTGCTCGCTTTCAAAGAGCAATACATCTCGAAGACCGTTCCGGCCCAGGTGATTGGTTCGAGCGGCAGCGATCTTTCGGGCGGTAATTACCGCCGGCGGAATCGTGGGCAAAGTTCTGCACGCTTATCCGTCGACCTCGCTGGTGCTGCTGATCAATGACCAGAGCAGCGGAGTGGGAGCCATCCTCGAAAAGTCGCGGCTGCAGGGCGTTCTGCGGGGAACAGCGAACGGCGAAGTACAGCTGGAGCGCGTGATGAGCGACGAGCAGGTACCCAGTGGCGAAACCGTTCTCACCAGCGGCGGCGATCAGATTTTTCCCAAAGGTTTGACGGTGGGGACAGTGGCGAAAGTCGAGGGCGGGAAGGATTTGTTCCTGAACGTCAAAGTGAAACCCGCGGCCAACCTGAGCCGGCTGGAAGAAGTTCTGGTTGTGCTTCAGAAGCAGGAGCGGCAGGCGACGGCGCAAGAGACGGTCCGAGTGCGTGCGGCAGATATTTTGGCGCAGCGTCTGCCGTCTGTGCCGGACAAACCAGTCACGATTACTACCCCCGGCACAGCCATTCCCTCGACCGCAGCCGGTGCTGGCGCAAACACAGCAACTGCGGGGTCGAGCAACGGTGTCAAGCCGCAGCCGCAATCCGGCAGTAACCCAAAGCCACCGATTACGATTGCACCTATTCAGACTGGACCCGTTCAACCCGTGCCCCGGCAGGTGACTCCGGGGGGATCGACGAAACCGAACGACACTAACAACCTTGCGACGAGGCCACGCAGCGGCGAACCTGCGTCCGCCGCTCCGGCGAATGGCTCAGAGGGTCCTGCTGGTTCCGGCAGGACCCTCTGAGCCATT